>ENA-OQEX01000148-OQEX01000148.1-human-gut-metagenome-genome-assembly--contig:-NODE-148-length-41581-cov-3.722849_pt1 | contig 41581 bp, 21 predicted proteins | sample MGYA00242802_ERZ504649 | MGnify/ENA primary metagenome ERZ504649 (study PRJEB26092, sample SAMD00036194) | human gut metagenome | host: Homo sapiens | study: EMG produced TPA metagenomics assembly of...
CAGATTAATACGATTACTCAATACACTAAAATCCAATCCTAAATCAAACTCTTTTACCTTTTCCCAAATGAGTCCCGTATTAACAAGCCCATTAGGTAATATCCTTGTATTTCCGATCCTCCCAATACCACATAACTAGGTCCTGAAGCTGTAGCTATTGTCACATAATCATCCACATTGTTGTTACCGGTAACTCCATAAGACAAACGCAATTTCAAATTATCCAACCAATGAGTACCTTTTAAAAAGCTTTCTTCTGACATACGCCATGCCAAAGCAACGGAAGGAAACCATCCCCAACGGTTACCTTCTGCAAAGCGTGAAGAACCATCAGCACGTGCTGTAGCTGTCGCCATATACTTACCTTTATATGAATAATTCAAACGAAGAGCTCCTGAGACCAAAGTAGATGCTGTATAGGAAGAAGCTATCTCCTTATCACCGGAAGCCTTATCCAAGGCATGAAAAGAAAGCATATCATCCGAAATACCAAAGCCTTTCAATCTATAAATTTCTTTATCAGAACGATATATGGAGAATAAACCCATCGCGCCAAACGTATGATCACCTATTGTTTTATTAAAATCAAGCTGATTATCCCAAGTCCAGTCCATACGGTCTGTCGTCTCAACCTCTGCAGAGTTCGTTCCGTTCACCTGATAATAATTGGAACCTAGCGGATTACGGTCATTCACTCCAGTAGCATTAAACTTTCCTTGACGCCCATGATAAAAGTTAGGTGAAAAAGTAGTCGCAAATTTTAATCCATCCATTATATTAGTACGCAAATATACATTGCCAAAGACATGAAATTTGCGAGTTTGATTAGTATAGTTTTCATCCTCTAAATCATTCAGTGGGCTAACAGTAGAAGTGAATTGTCCGGTAGACCCAAAAGCATCCTTTGACCCTGGATTATTGATAATGTTACCATTTTCATCATAAGGTGCAACAAAAGGATTGAAATAAAAAGCGTTTTCATACGGACAATAAGTTCCATCGGTACTAAAATCATCTTGCACCGTATAAGCCATATTCACAGATAATCCAGCTTCAAATACTTTGGAAATTTTTCCATCAAAAGCACCTTTGATATTGAAACGGGAATAATCATTATGTTTGAACACATTTTCTTCCCCTTGATAACCAACTCCTAACCGATAATTAATTTTTTCTGTGGCTCCGTTGGCACTGATATAATGATTCTGCTGATTACCTGTCCGAGTTACGAGGTCTGTCCAGTCATAACCATCTGTTCCCGACATCATCATCTCATAAATTTGGGAATCACGGTAGTTTGTACCACCATCACGTTTCAGAAACGTAGTTTCCAAATCAGATTGTTTAATTTCATAATGAGGAATACCGTTCGCATCTACTCCTTTACGACTAGAACCATCAAAGACATCTGATGTTAAAAGAGTATGACGTGCAAAACGATAATCTATAAATTCTTGAGCATTCATAAAATCAGGCATACGGGCAACCTTACGTATCCCATAATATCCATCATACGAAATAGAAACATGTTGAGGTTTTCCTGCCCCCTTCGCACCTTTGGTTGTAATCATAATCACACCAGCAGAAGCACGTGAGCCATAGATAGCAGTAGACGAGGCATCTTTCAAGACGTCTACCCGCTCAATATCCTCGGGATTCAAAAAATCCATAGACGAGCACACAATACCATCAATTACATAAAGAGGAGCAGCCTGTTTATTTATAGATGCCTGTCCACGTATCTGAATATTAAATCCGCCACCCGCACGGCTATTGGATTGAGTGATATTTACTCCCGGAACCGCACCTTGTAATGCATCTTCCAAACGGGTAGTACCTCTAGCAGCGAGTTTTTCAGAAGATATAGAACCTACAGAACCTGTCAAATCTGATTTCTTCATGGTACCATAACCTACCACCACTACTTCATCCAATACTTCGGTATCATCCATTAAAGTCAGACTGAAAGAAGTCTGCCCTTTAACTGGGATTTCCAAAGTCTTGTATCCAACAAAACTTACCTGAATCGTCCCATTGGTAGGGACATCAGAAAGAATAAAGTTCCCATCAATATCTGTTATAGTCCCATTAGCGGTTCCTTTCACCACCACACTGGCACCAATAACAACCTCACCATTTGCATCTATTACAGTTCCTTTAATCTTACTAGGCTGCTGGTACGCAGAAACCAATAACGATTCATTTACCGCATAAGCAACATGACTTCCTGAAAGAAAAGCTGCACAAATAAAAACCGCAAGAAGCGATTTTCTGTTTCCATAAAAATTAGATTTCATTAGCCAACCTTTTTAAATTAGACATTAAAGTTTTAATGCCACAAAAGTAATCAGCTATTCATTTTACAGAGATGAAGCATCTCCCGATAAGGTTGAAGCATGTTTTCTCCACCTTTTAGGAACATATTTCAACCTTGTCCACCTTGGCATGTTCAAGCGTTTTTGCCCGATTTCATCGAATATTCTGTAGGCTGCATACCAAATTCCTTCTTAAAACAGATAGAAAAATACTTGGGATCATTAAACCCGACCTTATAAGCCAGTTCGGAAATGCGGAAATTCGGATTTTCATCCATCATCCTGCAAGCCGCCTTCAGACGGATACTACGTACAAAGCCAGTTGTATTCAATCCCGTCAAAGATTTCAATTTCTTATGCAACGTTGTACGACTGGTTGCCATCTCATCTACAAACTGCGGAACATCAAAATCGGGATCATCCAAATGACGGTTCACACAGGCGACAGCATCCTGCAAAAACTTTTCTTCATCCGAAGGTATGTTCGTAAAGAACTGCAATTTTAGATGATGCACTTGTCCGTCTCACCTTCCTGCAAAACCTACGATTACGCAATAACAGCCTCCGACGAATCTCCCACCATATCAATACCATAAACAGTATAGCCAATAATACATAAATAAAATAAGCCCACCAAGTAGCCCAGAAAGGTGGTTCAATAATAATTTCCATTTCTCTCACGTCACCCCAATCACCATTCTCATTCGTTGCCCGTAGCTGAAACACGTACTCCCCTGCAGGCAATTTGGAATAATAGGCAGTCCGGCTGGAAGCGTCCACATAATGCCAATCAGCATCAAAGCCTTGCAACCTGTACGCATATTTATTTTGCTGGGGACGATTATAAGTCAGCGATGCAAAACAAATGGTAAAATGGGAATATGAGGCAGGAATAACTAATCTGTCTGTAAAATCGGAAGTAAAAGGAGTTATCTCCTTTCTTTTCTTATCCGACATCTGTTCCAATGGTCTTCCATCCACCAAGATATCAGTTATGCATAAAGAAATATCAGCATGTTTCTCTTCCACCACTTCCGAGTTGAAAGTCACAATTCCCCTGCTGCATCCAAAATAGAAGGTACCATCACGATAGAAAGAAGCATTTTGATTAAAGAAATTATCCGCCAACCCATCGGCAACTGTAAAGATACGTACCCTGCCCTTTTCCTTTCCGGATATGGTTAGCTTTGCCAGCCCTTGATTGGTGCCCAACCACAGATTACCACTATTATCTTCCTGCATACTGCCAACCATATCTCCGGGCAAATTAAACTCCTTATGAACAGACTTGAAACAATCATTTTGCACATCATATAAACAAAGTCCGCTGCCCTCTGTCCCGACCCAAATCCGTCCGCTTCTATCCAACAAAAAACAAAGAGGAGTATTAACCGACAGCAAACCATTCTCCATACAATAGTTCTTACACTGCAACGATTCCGGACGTTCCATATCCCTGTAACATGAACAATACCATTATTGTTGGTTGCCAACCATAATGAGCCGTCATTATCCTCAACCATCGTGGTCATCTCCCGGCCAAGCAATTCGTCTGCTCTGGACAAACGATTGAAACAATACTCACGCCCGTCCCGGTAACGCACTCCAAGTCCTTTATAGGTACACAACCAGCGGTTTCCCTTACGGTCCTCGTGAACTAAATACACTAAATCATGAGGAACAAAACCACAATTCGAGGTCTTATACTGATGTATTATTTGTCCGTCACGACAAACTATCATCCCCTCGTCATGCACAGCAAGCAATACCTCACGGGTTAACGAGCTATAAGAAATATGATAAGGACGTTTCGAAGGAAACAATGTCACTTTTTTATCTCCATGCTGATAATCCAATCCATAGCCCATACCTATCCAAAGAGCTCCATTTTCTTCCACATACAATGTAGAAATCAAATCTGTAAAAGATTTATCGTTGCCACGAGGATAAATTACATTAAAGGAACGTTTCCTAGTATCGACATGAAAGACACCAGCCCCTTTAGTACCGATCCACATTAATCCGCTTCGATCCCTAAAGACTGTGTTCACCTCGCGGACAGGAAGATAATGTGTAGAGCCAGATTCTTGATAATTGATAAACTTTCCCTCATCAGCCAGTTCCATCACACTAACACCCTCTCTAGTACCCAACCATAACGAACGTGTCTGTAAATCTTCATGAATCGAATAAATATAATCAGACGGCAAAGAAGAAACATTTCGGGCATCATGTCTATAACCTTCAAAAGAAACCGTTTTCCTATCGGATGAAAAATGGGCCTTATACAGCCCGGACCCACTAGTTCCTATCCACATCACCCCTCTAGAGTCCTGAAACAAAGCCAAAACAGAGTTCTCTTCATCTAAAGGCGGATAGTGCAAAAATGTATTTTCCTTTATGCAATAACGATAAAGCCATCCTTCCAGGTGCCTATCAACAAATCACCATTTACATCCTCAAACAAAGTTTGAATATTCACAGATTCGGGTACGTCCCCTCTACAATTCTTCCGAGTCATCAAAGCCAATGTATCCTGCATTTCATCATAATAAGCCATTCCACGGATGTACCCCAGATAAACCCGGTTCTCTTTTGTTACATGAATTTCATTCAGCCGTTGTTTGCTGACTCCATCCAGTTGCAATTTTTTCATCTTCCCTGTCCGTTTATCAAGCATACAGAGTCCCTCGTGAGTCCCAATCCAAAGCCGGTGAGAATAATCTTCTTCCACACAAAGCACATTATTATTAACCAGAAGACCAGGGGTATAAAGATTTGATTTATAGGTACGGACCTCGTAACCATCATAACGAAACAATCCATAGAAAGTAGGAATCCAAATATATCCGTCACGGTCCTGATACACTTGGTGAACCATGCTATTCGGTAATCCTTCAGGAGTGGAAAACTGTTTGAACTCTAGATCGTCCCAACAGACATGAGCTCTCCCCTGAAATATTAATCCACTCATTATCAGAATTATGAATACTAGTCTAAATGTTTTCATTCTATTTTCTATTAGATTTCATTTAGCAAACTTACAAAAACCTAAGAATTAAATAAAGTTTTCAGAATAAAGAATCATGTATAACCCTATACTATGAGATTACTCCTAATATATAATTTCCCAAGAACCACCAATAGAACTCAGATAAAAAGGCAGTCGGTTCAGTATGAACCAACTGCCTTTACAAACTTTAAAACCATCTCTGTCTTATAAACAGAAATAGTATGAAAAAGGAAGACTTATCTTCACCCAGTAAAAATAGATAAAGAATAGAAAACAAAACAAATTAAAAAATAGATTTCAAAAGCCCTCCATCTTTTCCTCCAATTCCTCCTCCGTATCCACAATACCCAATAAGCAGTTTATTTCCCTTCTTTTATCCAAATCTTTAAAATAGGTTTCCACCACTTTATAAAGATCAAAATGACAAGTTGATCCGGCAGCCATATCCAATGAGTCCACGATCCTTTCCACTGCCTGATGAATTTTATCCATATCAATCAAATGCAGTTCATTGCTATGAATAAAATATTTTCCATAATCATTATTTTTTCTGTTTGTACTATCATTAGAACAGTCGAACTATGGAGAATGTTTTAAAAACGAAAGCTGCTCTTATTTACATGTCTTGAACCGAAATGGCAGACACAATCCTTACATCAAAAATCCCCCCAGCTATACAACCATTCTTTGCCTGAAATTTCACTGTTACATTTTTTCTTGCTTTTATATATTCAGCAGGAATATGAATATAACATCTATACAGTCCTTTTCCTTCTTTACAAGGTTTAGACAAATCAATAGTATCTATCCATTTACCATCAATCAAAACATCAAAAATACGATTACCCGAATCACTTCCCAAAAGCTGTAAGCAAACAGACTGTTCCATCTCTTTCCGAACTTTCATTTCATACATAAAATATCCACCTTTAGAAGCATCCCGCCAATTCTCACCAGCTGTAGAATTTACTGCCTCCATTTTATGCATTTTCTCAGATTCAGCATCTGCAATAATGACCCTGTCTACAGTTCTTTTATTCAAGTTATCCTCTTCTTGCTTAAATTGCTCCGATTTCTTCAGCTCGGCCAAATAGTTCTCTTTCTTATCATAATGCCGAAAATATACGGCATAGCGGCTCCAGTGAATAGTATTAAAAGGAACCAGCTCTACAGGCTTGGATACTACATTATCCTTACTACACAAAAAAGCCAGCTTCTCTCCTTTTTTCCGGATAACAGCAGCCGGTATTTTCCGGATATCCCCTATAAAAGCCGGCACATCTATCACTGGATAATCTTTCATAGCAACAGTAGAACGTGCAGATCTGAAATCATCTTTCGATAAATGCTCGTCACTAATTCTAGCTGCCAAAACAATAGGCCCATATTTCAAAGCAAGATAATGAGTCGCCTCATTCAAAGGCACTATTTCCAATTTCATAGGTAGCTCTATCCGTACTTTATCTCCATCTTTCCACTGCCTGTTTATTGAAACATATCCATCCACACCAGCCTTTATTTTCTCTCTCTTACCATTTACAATTACATTGAGTGACGAACTTCCCACCCAATAAGGACAACGTATCTTTAAATTAAAAACAGCCTCTCCGGAAACAGTAAGACTAGTAACACCTTCATCAGGAAAAGCAGTTTCCTGATGAATACTGATTCCTTTATCCCATGTAACTACCGATGGTATAAACATATTTACATACAAGGCATCATCTGTATGAGCATAAATCATTTGCCCAAACTTTGCTGTTTGCTCAAACCCCGTCCCGGTACAACACCAAAAAGAATCATATTTAGTTCCATAAATTTTATAGTGTCCCGGTTTCATGGAAGTATAATACACACACATACCCTGATCAGGATCATAGTTGGCCAAAATATGATTAAATAAGACTTTCTCATAATAATCCACTTTCTCCACCTCGGCATAATCACAATATAAACTCTCTGTCAGACGAAGCATATTAACCGAATTACAAGATTCAGGTCCCCCGTTCAATTCTATTCGATGCTCGAATTCCTCAGGAGCAAAGAAATGTTCTCCTGTACTGTTACCTCCCATCACCCAAGTATGTTTTCTCACTACTGTATCCCAAAAGAAACGGGCAGCTGTGGTAAAACGTTCATTACTATCATAACGATAAACAGATTCGAAACCTGTAAATTTAGGAATCTGGGTATTAGCATGCCAACCCTCCAATATATCCTTTCCTTCAGACATGGGAACCCACATATCCTCATCGTTGAGTCTTTGTGCCCACTTAAGATACTTCTCCTCACCCGTTATCTGATAAACATCTATAAAAGACTCATTGATAGAGCCATGCTCGCACACCAACAATTTTTGAAGGTCATCATGTGATAACTTGTCAATGACTGAATAGCCGAACCAGTCTGCCATCTTTACCAATATTTCTTTTGCCTGTAATAAATCACATCGCATATAAACCTGATAAAGCCCCAACATGATCTTGTTCATGACATACACAGGTTCCCAGCATTTGTCATAAGGAGTCTCAATAAAAGGATTAGAAGTCTTGAAATTTCCATCCAGCACATTCTCGAAAATAGCTCTACCGCAAATAGTAGGTAACAAATATCCATCACCTCCAGCTTGCTGGCAAAGAGATAACTCCTCCAAGATATAGCTTAATCTACTTAGAATTGCAGTATCTCCCGTAGAATCATACATCATAGAAATTCCAGACAGATAAAACCCCATAATATGTCCCGGTAAAGGTCCATGCCCGTTCATATACTCAGATTCCCAAAAAGGATAGGGTTGTGCCTTAGGTGTCAAACCTGCTTCTCTCCGAAACCAAGACAGCAAACGGTCAGGTTCCAAAGAAAGCATATAGGCGTGGTTCAGGTCCATGATATGTTTAAAATCACTATCCAGTAAACGGACTTCTTTTAAAGAGAACAAAGAAATTTTATCTCCATTCACCGGCTCCACCTTTACCTTGTTTTCTTGTGCGTATACACCGGAAAAGACCAATAAGGTATATAGAAAAAGAAATATTTTCTTCATATTTAATGTGCTTTTTGATTTATATAATGAGCGATAAAAGGATGTCTATTCTTCCATTTGACCTCCATATTCGAAAGAAACCAAGTTTACCAAAGTCATCATTCCCTTGATAAAATAAATATGTTTTTCCTTTCCTTGTTTTAAAGAGATGAGGATGTCCGGACTCACAGCAATTCCATGTTCCAGGATCACCATTCATCAAAAAGGGTTTATTAGAAAGTTTTGTCCAATGAATACCATCACTACTTTTAGCAACTCCAATCTGCTGAGGACGATTATTATAGGCCCCGGCATAAAACATAAACATCTCATCTCCCATCTGCACAACAGATGCTCCTTCGACACACTTCTCTTCCCAAGGATATTCGGGAACAAGCACCGGATGATTCACCGGACTCTTCCATGCCTGTTTCGAAAAATCCGTATGTGCAGGTGCCATTGCAACTCCTATAATTTGGGTAGAATAATCAGGAGTACGAGTTGCATAATATAAATAATACCGATCCTTTAAAAAAACGACCTCCGCATCGATGGCACGCCCGCAGTTCCACTCCCCTTCCGGAGAAAAAATAGGATTTGTAGCATTACGTACAAAATGGATCCCATCTTCAGACCATGCATGACAAATAGCATCTTTAGCACCATTACCATACGTCTGATAGAATAGATGAACCGTATCATTCTTACCAAAGCACCCGGAGCACATAACCCTTTAGACTCATAAGCTGTTTGAGGTATGATTTCTCCAATACGATGCCAATCTTTCAGATTCTTGCTCCCGGCAATGCCTATTCCCCAACCTTGCGCTTCCGCGTTTCCATTCTGCTTTGGAGGAATAGAATAATACATCAGATATTTACCTTGGAACTCCACTACATGAGGATCTTTAGAAAAAGGTATTCCAATACGGCTTGTATCTCCATACATCATTTGTTTTTGGGCTAAAGAACAAAACACGCATATACACATCAATCCGGTGGTCATAATATAGCGTTTCATAGACCTATTTTTTTTTGCTTCTGCATTCTGCAACCAAACACACCTCCAGCAATCATACCGGGCAAAGCCTGTATCTTAACAGTTACATGACTTTTCCCCCGAGTTAAATCAACAGGAATAGGATACACTTTATCAATCCATGCACTAAAAGTTTCCACCCGTAATTTTTGCTCCCCTATCTTTTCATGTTCGGCAAATATCTCGAATTCACGATTTCCTCCATCTGTACTGCTATAAGTCAAAACCAATTCCATCGGTTGAACCGGATCTACTCTCAGGGTATACGAAAACCATCCACCATCCGAGGCATCACGCCATGTATTTGGTCCTCCCGTATGAGTATTCTCACCTTTCAACTGATGCGCAGTTTCCGAACTTTCTTTACCGATAAAAACTTTATCCGTAATACGGGCACGTTCTTTTAGCTGATCTTTCAATATATTCTCATCGGAAGGAAGCCACACAGCCATTTCACCATTTCCTCTATGAGACCGTGCATAATAAGGAATAAGCAGGATAGAATCTGTCACAGACTTTATTTCCTTAAAATCATTCTCGGCAATAATGCGTTCTGTGGTTCCTTTCAATATCTCCACACCTCCCAACATAGAAGCAGGAGCAGCCTCAAAAGCCGTTTCCGGTTTCAGCACATAATTCAATACAGTCCCTCCATTGTCAGCAAACTCTGCACAATAAACTATCGGGCCACGCTCTACGGCAAGATGATTCACATCCGTAGCAACCTTATCATTTGCTGAAACCTTGTGGACATCCATCGGAAGACTTAGTTCAATTGTATCCCCCTGTTTCCAACTACCGGATAAAACGGCATATCCTTTCTCCATTACAAAATCCCGGGGTTTTCCATTGATTGTAATTTTTACGGCTCCTTTATCATGCCTGGTATAAGTATAAAGATCGGAAGGTACAGGCTGACTATTTACCCATCCCGGAATACGCAACATAACAGCAAAATCTTCCGGGGTTTCCGGAGTCAATATCAACTTTATCTTTCCATTCCACGGATAATCCGTCTGTTGTTCCACCTGTACATGCTTTCCATTCTTTAGAACTACATCAGCATGGTTGGCACCATACAGATTCACATAAAATCCTTTGGAAGAAGTGGCATACACATACCCTGGCACCGAAGGAATAAAACGAGCTAGATTAGAAGGGCAGCAAGAACAATCAAACCATTCGCTACGCTCTGAGCCATTTTCATCGCAAGAGAGGACATTTGGATAAAAAAACTTCTTTCCATCCAGACTAATGCCACTCAACACCCCGTTATACAAAGAACGTTCCAGCACATCAATGTATTTGGCATCACCATGCAGCATGAACATGCGTAAATTCCACATGCAATTGGCAATAGAAGCACATGTTTCACAATAAGCTGTACTATTAGGCAACTCATAGTTTTTACCAAACGCTTCTCCATGACGAGTTGAACCAATAGCTCCGGTAATATACATCTTCTTCCCTACTACATTGTCCCATAATTTACCCACAGCATTTTCAAAATGCCGCTCGTTTTTCAAAGCGGCTATATCTGTCATAGCAGCATACATGTAGGTAGCCCGCACTGCATGGCCTACAGCCTCATCCTGAGCAATGACTGGCTTATGATCCTGCCAATAAGATCCGTTACGGAACTGATCCTCACTATTCCGATCATATTTGTCATACTTTCCACGAGCCTCCAAAAAGAATTGTGACAAATCCAAATAACGTTTATCTCCTGTCACCCTATAAAGCTTTACCAGCCAATCTCCACTTCCTGATGCCCTGGCGCTACAGTAATCTTTTCTTCTTCAGGACCAAAGGTATTACACAACAAATTCGCACTCTTAATGGCTATATCAAGAAATGAACGTTTTCCGGTAGCTAGATAATGAGCTACAGCCGCCTCATACATGTGTCCTACATTATACAATTCATGGCTGTTGTCACGTTCATTTTCCCATCTTTTACTGCCAGCCCACGGATGTTGCGAATCCCCGCCAATAGTACGGGTAGTATAAAGATAACCATCCGGTTCCTGCGCAGCTCCTATCAGATGAATCAGACTGTCCATATACATATCCAGCGCTTTATCCTCCTTCACCGCCAACAAGTAAGCAGCTCCTTCCATTATCTTATACACATCCGAATCATCAAACGGATAAGGGGAATTGAACTTTCCTTCCATCAGTTTCCCCGCTACTGCAAAATTATCTATACGATAAGTTTCCTCACATTTATGAAAAGCAAAAGGCACGGTAACACTACGAATGGTTTCAATACGAGATGCCCAGAAATTATCAGAAAAGTGTACATTGGTAAAAGGTACATCCTTGTATTGATAATCAGATTTATTGCTATCCGTCGACTTACACGCGGCAAGAACCCCGGCGACGAATAATATAACCAACGTTTTTTTCATGGTAATCTATATTTAAAGTTTATCTATAATTCGTATCTGAAGTAATTTTCAATTCATACAATCCTCCGGCATTCTTCCCTTGAGCAGCACGGAAAGTAACATTCACTTTATCCTTTCCACGAGTCCAGTCTGCAGGAATAGAATACACATCGTCCACATAGGTCAGATATAGTTTTCGATTCAAACTGACAGTACGTAGATAGTTGCCGTCAATCAATATATCAAACTGACAAGTATCAGGCTCGTCTCCCCAGAAACGACAAATCAGATGATAAGGCTTTTGTTCCGTTTTATTTATATGAAGTGTGTAAGAAAACCATCCGTCTTTTGCCATACGGAACCGAGTATTCTTTGCCCAAAAATAATCATGCCAATAAATAGAATCATTCTCCCCTTGCAACGCATGTTTCCCTTCATCTTTCTCGTCACCGATCTTCACTTCATCCGTTAAAGAACGAGTACGATAAACAAATTCATCCGGAGAATAAAGTTCCAATATACAGTATGCCGCTGATGATGCATTTGAAAATAAGGGATCAACCCTACCCCTTGTTGTCCACCTCCATTCTTTACTGTAAACCGTAAAGGATGTTGTGAAGAACATTGTATCCAGCTATCCAGATCGGCCAATGGACCCACTAACATAGGAATATTCTTTGCCGGAAGCGATTCACGACAAGCACGATTGTCAATAACCTTATCTTCGGGCATATCATCCGTCCCCAATCCTCCCGCAAGCAATATCGGGCCATACATGACAGAGCCGAAATGAGGTTCATCCTTTGCATAATCAATATATAAGTTACGTGTGAAAACCAATGTTATCACATCTCCGCTCTTAACAGAATCCAACAGGCGAATGTAGCTTCCCTTATGTGCTTCCGTCTGTGCCGGCTTTCCATTAATACGAACTACAGCATCACCGCTCACCCAATCCGGATAACGGAACAGAAGCATTCCTGTATAGCTCCCTATTTCATCCATCCTTACTGTAACCGTATCCGACTCCGGGAAATAAGTATCCAAAGTCAGCTTCAAACCTTTTTCCTTCCAGTGGAGACGTGAAGGAATATACAGATTGACCAGCAATTCTTGGTTATCCTTAAAATAAATGGATTCGGCATACTTAGAATGATTCTCCATCCCTGTACCCACACAACACCAGAAAGAATCAAACGGAGTACTATATTGCTTAAATGATCCCGGCAACAAAGAAGTATAATAAGTCACACAGCCCGGCATATCAGGATCTTGTGAAGCAAGAATATGGTTATATAAAGCATGTTCATAGTAATTCAGATATTTATAATCACCATCCAACATGAACAACTGTCTTGACAATTTCAACATGTTATATGTATTACAAGTTTCTGCCGAAGTATAGTCCAGCCGCTTGCTTTCTTCACCCGGTACGCCAAAACGCTCATAACAACTATTTCCACCGATGGCCAATGTGTGATCTTTAATTACAATATTCCAAAAGTTACGGGCAGCCTGATAATAAATATCATTGGGTGAGAACTCATACTCTCTGGCTACTCCCATAAATTTAGGTATTTGATCGTTAGCATGGCGACCGAATAACACATCTTCTCCGTTAGCAATCGGATAAATAACATTGATATGATTGAACCTTTCTGCCGTCTGCAAAAATTTCTTATCTCCGGTAATACTATAAATATCAACAAAAACTTCATTCATCCCCCTGTTCCACACTCAAGGTACTTTGAAAAAGATCCCTATTGCTATTCAAGGCTATATGAGAAATAAAATCCGCCAAAGGCATCAATATATCCTTGGCTTGCCTACAACCTGCATAGACATATGCATCCCTCAATCCCGCCAAAATCTTATGGATACAATACCATGAGTTCCCATTCTGGTTATAATTCCAAGGTTGTCCGGTTTCATCCGGCTGGTTAAGCACCACATTCCCTTGAAGCAACTGCAAATAACCCTCCTTTCCTCTTTTACCGGTAATGAACCAACCATCCGGGGTCTGTTTTTGGCACTCTTGCAGTTCATCCAGCATATAATTCAATTTATCCAGCAAGGCTTTCTCGCCTGTAGAAGCATACATCATGGCACAAGCAGACATATAATGACCATAGGTACATCCACCATGCTTCTCCCATCCTCCGTAATTATCTCCTTTCCCCTGCAAACCGACACTACGGCGTACGTGTGGAATGAGCCTGTCTACATCCAGCGACAGCAGATATCCTTTATGTAAATCCATCGCTTTCTTAAAATAGCTATCGGTTAATTCGACTTCCGACAGTGCAAATGACTGCCATACCGGAACATGTACACGAGGTGCTTTGCGCACCTGCTCATATTCCGATGCAGTCAACTTGATCACTCCTAAAAACAATATACTTAAAACGAATACTAACCTATATTTTTTCATGGTAACAGATTTTATAAAAAACACAATCAATGAATCAATTCAATCTTACAGAAATCAGCAAAGGTTCCGTCTCCCCCTTTAGCACACAAGCCTATGCGGAAGCCCATTCCCCACGGAACATACGGCGAAGCATCTATTTCCGTTGCCAAAGGTATCCACCTCTGCCCTTTCCGGAACTCAAAGCAAAGCCAATACCCGTCTTTCACAGTCATCCTGACCTGTGTCGTTGCTGACACCGTTATAGCACTTTGAGCCAAGACATCAACTTTACCATCTACATTTTTCCATACTTCCACCTTATCTTTCAAAACTGATATGCCAATACCGGCTAAAGGAGCGCCAAATCCATTATGAACTCCACCAATAATACCGATACCAGCCGCAGCCATACTTTTCCGGTTATCAACAGTAGCAGTCAACGAAAAATTCAAAGCCTTGACAGGTTGTACCAGCAGAGTACCCAATTCCCTGTTTTCCATAGATGCTCCTAGATGTAATCCGTTTTTTCCTGTCTGATAATCTATTTTCTGGGTTACCCTCCATTGCCAAATGGGAGCTAGTGTATTACCCTTAAAGGAATCCACATAATCCAAAGACAAATTAGGACGATTATAAACGGCATCGTTCCTAAAATAAGGCCAGCCATCCTCTCCCCAACACAATTCCTCCAACACGCCCTGACGTCCGACATATACCGAACCACTCCTATTATAAGCATGATACAAATAAAACTCCTTTCCATCTTTCCGAACTATAGTACCATGTCCGGGACAACGCCAATCCTGATTGTCTACCAGTATAGGATTCTTTTCATACTTCTCCCATTTACCCAGCAAAGATTTGGAACGGGCTACTCCTGTTTTATAATTACATTTTTTATCACAACAGCTAGCTGCCGAATACAAGATATAAAAATAATCCTGCTTTTTAAAACACATACCCCTTCTACCAGCCCTTCCTCCCAAGGAGTGTCATTACAAAACAAGGAAGTCATTTCTCCTATCAGACGGGTACGGTCCTCCGTCATCTCCTGTGCCCAAATATTTGTAGGCAAGCCCATACTGTTGCCGTCTTCTTTCCATATAAGATAAAGTTTACCCTTCTCATCTCTTGCAGCAAAAGCATCAATAGAGCCTGGTTCCTGAGCAACCAACGGTCCCAAATCTTTGAACCTCCCCATCGGGGAATCAGCTACCGCCGCCGCACACGATAATCTCTTTGTCCTCTTGTCACGGGCTGTATAATACAGATAAACCTTTCCCTGTTTCTCATCATACGATAATTCCGGGGCCCAAAAATTATTCAATGCCCAATCAGGTGCTCCATCCGGAAAAACATAATTCACCAATTCCCAGTTCACTAAATCTTTTGATTTAAAAATAGGGAACAACGGCGACCATTCATTAGAAGTCGCAGCAGCCCAATACTCTCCATTTATTTCAATGACAGTAGGATCAGGACGATCACCCGGCAATACCGGATTAATAATTTTTTCGTATCCAACGGCTTGCACATGTACACCGCAACATCCCATAATTGTCAATAGAATCACAAATAACAGTCTTTTCATAGTAATATAAAATTATTCATAAGTTACAGGAAATGCCGAGATACGCAAACGGGCAGCTCCCATCGGTATCAAGGTTATATCTTCCAATATTTCACTTTTCGGAGCCCCTTCTTCCGGCAACACACCACATAAGCCATATTGATCTATGCCCCAAGAAGGCACTCTTCTCCCTTGTGCTTTTATCACTAGAGGAACGTTATCAGCAGTAAAAGGATAATTGTCTGAAGGCCATTCTCTCTTCTCGACTTTCAAGCATTGCTCCAAAACCTTATCATCCAATTTCAAAGCATAGTTCCAAGCACTTTGAGGATAGATTTCATAAGTAGGCCAAGCATTGACATCAGCACCTTTCTGCCATTTAGAATCCCATATAGCATTTTCTGCACTACTTACCTTTCTATACTCTTCCTCTATCAATAGAGAGAAAGTCAAAGGACCGTAATTCACGCTGGCACTGTTTTGATTGGTCTGCCATCTTTGAACAGATAAAGACATGGGTAATTGCAAGATTACCACATCTCCATTACTCCAAGTTCTATCCAAACGAACATATTTACCAGACTCCATACCAGCAGCTACCGTTTCTCCGTTAACTATTAATGTCCCCCCCTTGCACCAAGCAGGTACACGAAGATATAATGGAAAATCCACTTTACCGGAAACTTGCACTGTAAACCGAATCATTTCTTCAAACGGATAGTTTGTTTCTTCTCTCAGAATAACTTCAGTACCGTTTACCCCTACTTTCGCCTGTGCACAACACGGACCGTAAATAATGGCGGCGAGTCCGTTATCCGGAGTTGCATAAACCAAATTTTCAATATAGTAAGGCCAGCCTTGCGCATGGTTATGCTGACAGCAACGACTGCTGAAAGGATTCATAGCCAAGAAAGGACCACCATTATCAATTCCGGGTTTATGGTCTTTAGAATCACTCACCACCTGATTGGGACAAGTAATATATCTTAAAGCTTTGAAATCAGGCATTACCGCCGCCGGATAAGAATTGAAAGCGACCTCCTCGCAATGCTCAGCCCAAAAAGGATCACCGGTCATACGAAGCATTATCTCATCAGACGCCATCTGTTCTACAAATCCACAAGTTTCTGTACCTTGTCGTGGATCAATATAAGCCAAACGGGCATTCTCGTCCGCTCCGAACATACCTCCCGGCACCTGTCCGAAAATACGTCTCACCAGATGATGCACTCGATAAGATGCCTGCAAATCTGCCGAATCACCACTAAGCATATAGTAAGTAGCCGGTTCACGAAAGCACTGTGCAATATTCACATTATGCCAATTAGGCAAATCCGATTCATTTGTCCAGTCTGCCGTATTACGATGAAGTTTCCGAGCAAGCTCCAGCAGGAATTGTTCTCCTGTGATGTTATAAAGCCAATAAACACTATACAGATTATCCCCCCCACGGCTGTTCTCCCAATAATCTTCCAAAAATTTATCATCGGGGACAGTTAGTTGCCATTTAAAGTAATCAGTCATCAAAGTCAACACTCTCTTATCACCAGAATATTCATAATAAGATTGCAAACACCAAAGCATTACCATATTCGCCCAAAGTTCTCTCTTCCCTCCACGTTCATTCACCGGACCGAAAAAGCCATCCGGTTGCCGGCTCTGAATAGCTGCTTCAATCCAGACTTTTGTTTCTGCAATCATAGCAGAATCTTTTAAGATATAAGCCAAATCACCATATCCTTTCAGCCAATAAGGGACTTCTTCCCAACCATGATCTCCACCAGACAGCAACCACGCATTATCCTTCTTATCCAACCACGCACTAATTTCACCCAGTTTCCCGGTTAATCCCTCTTTTTGCAACAGCAGGTACTTTTTCAGCCAGCCTTCCGGCTCAATGGTTCCTACCGGCAATTTTATAAAATGCAATGGTTTCAAAGGCAAACGATTTCCCTGATAACTGACATTCCTATCTATCGTACCGGGACGTGAAAGCATATCTATCTTCATCTCCCTTTTTTCCTCCATACATGCTGTCAGTACAGCCACAATCAAAAAGGAACCTAATAACAATTTCCCTATATTTCTCTTTTTCTTAAACATACCGTTTTTTATTCAAATTTTACATCAGCAAAAGTACATCTGTCCCTGAGTTTCATGGAAAAGAATCTTGTCAGAAAAAGAAAGAATATAACCATTTTACTCATTCAGAAGTTTTTCAGCCCATATCATCGTATTTTCTTTACTTTTAATCCGCTAATAACACCTTGTCCTTTTTGAGGAGAAAGCAGAATCTCCAGTCCTTCATGATTCCGCACATTGACCACAAGTGTCTTTACAACAGCTGTCTGCTCGCCATAAGAATCAGCCAGATTCAATGAATCTATCAATTTTCTCCATTGACTGACACATCAAATACACGTTGTCCCTCGGCAGAAACACCTGTACGCACAATATTTTTCCGTTCATCCTTACTGAAAGGTTCCGTGAAATAAAAGCCAATTTCATATACTCCGTCAGGAACATCCAGCCGGTAACAAGTCGTACCAATCAAAAAGGTCTGAAAAAGAGGCTCTAAAAAAGTATTTTTTATATCAGCCCCTACTCCATACCTAACTCCATCATGTGATGATCCCGGCCAAGAGTTAAAAGGTTTTCCATCCATATATCCCCAACTTCCCTTTGTATAAGGTTTATCGGGTATCCATATTTCCTGAAGCTGCGGGTCTATAAAATAACAATGCTCCTGTCCCAAATTAATACAAAGACCGTCCAAAAGCACATCACTGTCAGTAAGACGGGAAGATAACAATTTCATCTGTATCTTCAGCCTGTCTGAAAGTGCCCCACTTCGAGCATCCAGCAGATTCTCTCCGTTTATAAAAGGAACTGCGAAAACAGCTTCCCCATTTACCACTTCACGCACACCCAAAGACTTTCCATTATGAATTAACTCCACCGTTTTCTGATTAGAAAAAACACTGATCTTACGCACATTTATACTATCATCACAAATTTCCACCCTTTTCGTCCAATCGGCCCCGGCAATATGAATCATCGGAATGTCCGACCAACGAGCCTGACAGTAATAATAAATCTCTTTCTTCCGACGATCCTCTGTCAACATTCCTTTTTGATTCAGATTAGGCTTGCTATCACCACGACCATCCACCTGAAAATCAACCAAATTCCAAATAGAATAACCTATATAATCCGGACGTTTCTCCATTTCATTGATATATCTGCGATTAAAATCCAATTGAAATTCCGGAGTAAAATCAAATGTACGCGGAGTATAAGAATGGATACGTTCATCGCTTCCTGCTCCAAATTCCGACAAAAAACGAGGTTTTGCAGTAGAATAACTACAAAATTTATCAAACATAGGTGCAATCGTAGCAGAATCTCCCTGATACCAAGACTCATATACATTCACCCCGTTAACATCCGAAATACTAAACATCTCCTTACTAGACTGTGTATAGGGTTTCTCCCAAGTAAAAGCATGAAAGGCGACACAAGAAAGACGATAAGGATCCAGCTCTTTTTTCAAAGCCTCCAATTCCCTAGCCAACACAATAGCTTGCTTATGGTAATCCCATAATTCATTCATAGCCCCCATAGTACCACCGATGGATGATTGTAGTTCTGAAGAATCATCTCTTTCAACATTTCTTTGCAGTTATGAGCGAATGCCGCATTTTTTCTCACTTCATTCACAACACAAATTTCAGACCATACTATCAACCCCAATTCGTCACAGGCTCGATATATTTCCGGATCTTGAGGATAATGACTGATACGCACAAAATTAGCTCCCATTTCTTTCAGCAACCGCATATCCCTACGATTCATTTCAACGGGAATAGCCGTTCCCAAACCTGCATAATCCTGATGCCGTGCAGCTCCCCTCAATTTAAGATACTTCCCGTTCAGATAAAAGCCTGTCTTGTCCACCGAAAACCATCTGAATCCAACCGGAGAAATTACTTCTTGATACATTTCTCCATTCTTGGCATCGCATACCTGCACTTTTACCGTATATAAATAAGGCAATTCAGGAGACCACAAATGAGGATTCTCTATCCTTCCTACAGAAGTGGATATAGGATATTTCCTGCCTGGAATCAGTTTCAGTTTCAACTGTTTCTCTTTCACAATCCGATTCATTTCATCGCAAAGAAAAACATTGACGTGCACGTGCTTTGTATCGGTAAAGTCATTTTTAAGAAAAGCCACAATTTGCATTGACGCCTCAGATACCGACACTTCAGGGGTTTGTATCCTTACTGGAACAGCTGCATAAGGTTCTGTCACAAAATGCACTTTTTCCGTCCATTGCAAGAACACCCTGCGATAAATACCCCCAAAAATAGAAAAATCTCCGGAAACCGGTGGAAGGATTTCCCCCAAAGAAGAACTATTATCCACTTTTACCGCCAACAGATTTTCCTTTCCAACTTCACAGATATCAGTTATATCAACTCCGAAAGCGGTATATGCCCCCAAATGAGTTTTCAATAATTTCCCATTTAAATAGACGTCTGCCTTGCTGGCCACTCCATCAAACGAAGAGTTATTTTCTTATCCCGTGCCTCTGAAGGAATGAACAACTTCTTCCTATACCAAGATATGCCACGCCTATATCCCGTTGCTCGTCAATCACATCTCCGGCATTCCAAGTATGAGGCAAATCTACAGTTACCCAATCAGAATCATTCCAATCCATACTGGAAAAACGTTCATCATTCTCTGCTTTATACTTCCATGAATCTGTTATAGAAATTTCAGAGGCACATATACAACATATACATCCCCAGAAAAACAACAACCAACCGGCAAACCTTTTCATACCATCACTTCAAATAAATATTAAAAGAAAAAGACTGTCCGGAACCGCACATGACAAAAAGTGCCAAACAGGTTTTCGGACAGTCTGTTCATTACCAATCCACTAATATCCCGGATTCTGCTTTAACTTACCATTCTTATCCAATTCAGCTCTTGGAATAGGATACAAGTTCTTATTTATATCATTTGTAGCAGAATGAGAAAGCCATGATTTAGTTGTCCATACTCCAAAACGAATCAAGTCCTGCCTTCTTCTTCCTTCTTGGTTAAACTCCCAACCCAATTCATCCAAAAAGCGACCATATTTTATATCTGCTCCACCTTCATGAGTTGTTCTAGGACTTTTAATCTTGTCCAAATAGGTTGTTTCGCGCAATCCATAATCATAGGTACTCCCTCCCATCAGTTCCGCACCAGTGACTACCGCTTTTTCCGGAGCAGACTTGAATGCGCGTTGTCTGATTTCTGTTACAATTTGTGCCGCTTCGTCCGCTTTTCCAGTCCTTAACAAACATTCAGCTTTCATCATCAATATATCTGTATAGCGGAAGGGGAAAACATCGTTACTCATAGCACCAGGAGACATACCGGCAACATACTCATACTTTGCCAAATGATATCCATGTAATTCCTCAGCCCAATCAACCCCCGGAACCACATTTACAATATTCATAGGAATCCCCTGACTGTTGCCTATCTCGCACAACACATTGGAACCATCGGGATACACTTGCTGTCCCATCAAATAATTCTCGGTCAGACGACTGTCATCCGGATCAAATGTATTTATAAATTGCGGAACAGCAACCGAACCTCCCCAACCACCAAAACTCTTAGTGGAATATACCTGAGAGAACTGACCGTTTAGAGCGTAATTGAATATATTCAATCCACCGGCGTAACTTTGATCAAAAGGAACAGCAAAAACAGCTTCCGTACAATCCTCATTATCAGCCTTGAATACATCTTTCTGATTTCCCGCCAACGAGAATTTACCAGATTTTATGATCTCCTCACAGGCATCCAGACACTTTTGCCATTGTGGGGTTCCCGTATACACCTCCGCATTGATATACATCTTGGCCAATAAAGCATAAGCAGCCCATTTGGTAAAACGTCCGTAAGTCGATTCATCAACATTCTCCGGTAATAAAGGAAGGGCGGCTGTCACTTCGGCAATGATAGAATCATTCAAGGCTTTACGACTGATTTGTTCGGGAAGAAAACCTTGAGGGACATCAAAACGGGTCAGATAGGGTACATTGCCGTAATAATCACAAAGCATATAATAATAAGAAGCCCTTACCGCTTTTAACTCCGCCAAATAATTATCCTTACCTTCCGTCACAGGCAACAGGCCGGATTCAATCTGGTAAATTACCTGATTGGCATTGTTTATACCAGTATACAGGTCACCCCACCGATTAACAGCCTCACCTGTCTCCGAAGTCCAGGTATGTAAATGCATGTTAATGGTAGTCCCATTCCATCCCCAAGGATGTACCGGTATCATGGTCTCATCTGTAGAAATGGTCTGCGTTTCATTTATTGCACCGATAACAACAGAACGCCATGGAGTATAAGCATTACCTAATATGGCAACCATGTCCTTTTCCGTATAATGATATTTATCGGATACGATCGTAGTATACACGCTATCGTCCAGTTCCATACAACTATTCAATGATGCTCCTATCAGACAACAAAGTGCAGGACACATCAATGCTATTCTTATTCTTCTTTTCATGTTCTTCAATCTAATAATTTAAAAATTCAAGTTAACGCCAAAGGTATATGAACGGGTAGTGGGATACTTGTTTCTGTCATCTGTTCCCGGAGTTAAAAGCGAACCGCCTACCTCCGGATCAAGTCCTTTGTATCCGGTAATGGTCAAAGCGTTTTGAACAGAGAAATACAGACGCATTCCCTTAATCCCTTTAATAAAGTCTTTCTTGAAATTATACCCCAATACAATATTATCAATTTTCCAATAATCGCCATCCTCCACATAGTAACTATTAAATTGCTTGGAGTCCGTCAGCACCGCCTTACCAAATACTTTTTCATACCCGGCTTTCAAATTATTCATTGCCTGGTCTCTATAATTCTCATAATGCAGACGAGTAAAGTTGATATTCTGGAATCCAAAGGCTCCTCTCATGGTAACGCTCAAATCAAAATTTTTATAACGGAAATCATTGTTCCATCCCAAATAATGCTTTGGCAAACCATTACCAATCACTTTTCTATCCTCTATCTTCACATCTTTAGACTCTACAGCATTACCATTCTGATCTTCATAAATCCATTTACCGTCTTCTGTAATATCCAATACTTTCCAACCCCAAATCTGCCCTATAGGCTCCCCTACTTTTACACGATGGTAGGGACTCCCGACATAGGCGCTTGTGCGTCACCCACATAAAAATAATCGTTTGCCAACTGGTATTTACTATTATTCAATTTGTCAAGCTTATTCTTATTAGTAGAATAAGTCAGTGTGGTATTCCAACCAAAATCTTTTTTATTAAAGACAACCCCGTTCAGCAATATCTCCAGTCCCTTATTACTGATAGTACCCACATTTGCCAGTGTAGTGCCATATACATTGGGCGGAACAGGAACAGGATAATTATATAACAAGTCTACAGTTTTTCTGTAATAAGCATCAACACTACCACTGATACGATCTTTCAGAATAGAGAAATCAAGCCCCACATTAAATTCCTTCTTCTTTTCCCATGTGAATTCCGGATTCGGATTACTCTGCGGAGTCAATTTATTCACCCATTGACCATTATAATAAAAAGTATCATTATTTGAAGTATATCCCAAACGATAGGTTGCCAAATAAGGATTGGAAGGAGCAATACCTGTCACACCATAACCGGCACGAAGTTTCAAGCTATTAATCCACTTGATATTTTTCATAAAATTCTCTTCATTAATCCGCCATGCCAGACTTACAGCCGGAAATGTACCCCAAACCTGATCGGAACCCACAAATTTGGAGTCTGCCTCATGCCTTACACTAATGGTAGCCAAATACTTGCCCGCCAATATGTAATTGATACGTCCGAAAAAACTGATAAGATTACCTGACGTTTTATTACTGTTAATAGGAATAGCAGCACCGGCAATATCGCTGTCGCCACGTCCTAAAGCGATATTATCCCAGCCAAACTGGTCTGTAGGAAAATTCCAGTTCCGCATCCAATAATCCTCCCATATATTCTTCTGATAGCCATAACCTCCCAATACAGAAATATTATGAATGCCAAAAACTTCACTATACTGAGCGGTAAATTCAAACAACTGGTCTGTAGTCTCACAAGTACCTCTGGAGGCAAAACCATCACGGGAATGAGCCACTGTGGTATTGAAATTATCAAAAGTCTCACGATAACCCCTTGTTTCGTAATATCTATCCCAAGATAACAAAGCATTGAATTTCAATGATTCGATGGGTTGGAAAGTAACATTACCATTCAATCTGGTACGCTGTCTGTGATGTCTGCCATTAGCTGTCTCGATAGTACTCAGCGGATTGGCGATAGCCACCAGAGCCGAAGGCTGTGCCCAAGGACCATCATACTCCGGCATTGATGACAGGACATCCTTATTTACATCCTGCTTATAAATAGGCAAGGTAGGATTAGTAACCAATGCCGCACTATATACCCCTCTATTGAAAGAGGAACCATCTCCGGTCGTTGTATAGTTCTGCGTATTAGAATTAACGCTGACGTTCAAACGCAATTTATCATTCAACATTGAATGATTCACCGCCAGTCGTACAATCAACGCCTCATTATCTGACTTTTTGAAAATTCCCTGGTTCTTTTTATAATTGACATTCAACAAATAATTAGTCTTCTCGGAACCACCCTTTACACTCAGATTATGCCCATGATTGACCGGAGTACGAGTTATGGCTTCCAGCCAATCTGTATTACCTCCAAAATCAGTAGCAGAAATTGTTCCATCCTGAATTAAAGAACGAAATTCATCTCCAGTCAACACTCTTTCCGTTTTCACAAACTCTTCTGTACCGACATACCCATTATAGTCTATGGAAAAATCAGAATTAGCCTTACGGGTAGTAACCAAAATCACCCCATTGGTAGCTCGTGTACCATAAATAGCCGCAGACGAACCATCCTTCAGCACATCGATTTGAGCAATATCCTCAGGAGCCACCGTTCTTAAATCTCCCGGAATACCGTCAATCAACACTAATGGCGAATTGTTACCCTGCAAAGAGTTAGTACCACGAAGTAAGATAGACGAATTCTCGGTAGGGTCACCTGTAGAATTCACAATGCTAAGACCAGCAATTTTCCCTTTCAATAATTGCCCCGCATCCCTCACATTTCCACGGACAAAATCCGAAGACTTGACACTTGAGATGGCAGCCGTCAGCTCACTTTTCTTTTGCGAACCGTAACCCACCACTACAACTTCCTCCAGCGCCAGAGAAGAAGGTTTCAACTGTACCTTGACAAAGGTCTGGCTACCCACATTTATCTCTTGGGCATCATAACCTATATAAGAAACAATCAAAACAGTATTCTTATCACTTGCCTCCACACTAAAATTACCATCTATATCGGTAATGGTTCCCTGAGAAGTACCTTTAAGAATAACCGACGCACCGATCAGTGCATCCTTATGTTCATCATATACCGTTCCCTTTATTATTCTGCTCTGAGCAAACAAGCATTGGGAAACGAGTAAAAACAAGCCCAACATCAACATCGTTGTTTGTCGATGTCCAAATTCAGACGGATGTGCACCTTTACTAAACATGTTTTTCATATTTGATCTTTAATTTAATTACAGCCCAAAAGTAGACTTATTAGATAAAAAGCCACAAGAATATCCATCCAAATAATATGAATTTTCTGCCAAAACAATATTTTCACCCACCTTTTACACCACCTTACCTCCTCCACCTTACGAAAAGAGAGCAATATTCTGCCAAAACAGGACAATATTTTGCCTTCCCCTTGTGTTTTTCAGCCAAATATCTACTTTTGCACATAGTAAACCACTTGATAAAACAAACTATGTACAAGCACTTATTCCTTCTCATATCAATCCTTTTCAGCCTGTCATCCCCCTGTGTTCATGCTGAAAGATATTATTTCCAACATTTGGGTCTGAAAAACAAACTGTCTCAAAGTTCCGTTCTTTGTATCACCCAAGACAGGAACGGATTCATGTGGTTCGGCACCAAAGACGGACTAAACCGTTATGACGGATCCAATTTCCGTATTTTCAAACACAATCATTCCAACCCTCATTCTTTGGGTAATAACAACGTCAACTCATTGCACGAAAATAAGGATGGGAAATTATGGATAGGAACAGACGACGGAATTTATATCTATGATCCATTGACGGAAACTTTCTCAAAACTCACCTGCAAAAGTCAGGACAGCTTGTGCATCACCCAGCCCATTGTACAAATCACCACCGATACACAAAACAACATCTGGATAGCAGTAGAATCCCAAGGCGTTTTCCTGTTCGATAACGACCGACAAACATTAACACACTATGCTATCCCCGATGCCCATCTACTCAGTTCTATCTGTATAGACCAGCAAAACGCAGTATGGATAGGCTATAACGGAAAAGGGCTTTATTATACTGATGATCATTTCCAGAACTTCCGGTTATTCCAAACACAAGAGGGGAAAAACCTCTTCACCGATGACCAGATTTTCAAAATTTTCCCCGAACAGCATAATACCTTGTACACTGGTTCCGCAAAAGGTGGTCTGAAAAGTATCAATATCCTTACCCGGACAGTCACCGACTTGCTACCGGACTCTTCCCAAACCGAAAGTATCTTTGTAAGAAACATCTATCCCATCGACAAAAAAACATTGTGGGTTGCCACAGAACGAGGAATATACACTTACAACAAGGAAACCCGGGAAATCCAACACCTCACCTACAATCCCAACGATGACTATTCCTTGTCGGACAATGCCATTTATTCCCTCTACAAGGATGCTGAAGGTGGCATATGGATCGGCAGCTATTTCGGAGGCATAGACTATTATCCCACCCAATATGCCACCTTCGAAAAATACTATCCCATCATAGGACAAAACAGCCTCAGCGGAAAAGTAGTCCGTGAATTTTGCGAAGATGAAGACGGAAATCTATGGATAGGAACAGAAGACGGCGGCTTGAACAAATTCAATCCAAAGACCAAAGAATTCAGCCCTTGTCCACTGGCAGGACTGCACTATAATGTCCACGCTCTAAGTATGGACAATCACACTCTGTGGATAGTACATATTCCAAAGGATTATACTCATTGGATCTGAAAATCCACCGTTCCCGTCACTACCTGATGGGACATGCCGAAAATACATTGAACGACAACAACATCTATTCCATGTGCCGCACCTCTGCAGGTCAACTCTACATAGGTACCACAACCGGACTCAATCTCTATAACCATGAAACAAATGATTTCACCCGTATCCACAAAATGGATGGTATCTTTGTTTTCAACATATTGGAAGACAGTAAAGGAAATATCTGGTTTGCCACCTATAATTCCGGTATATTCAAATACAATCCTAGAAATAACAGCTGGAAAAATTATGTTTCTACTCCCGGAGTTCCCCACGGACTCCCTTACAACAAGGTGATAAGTATTTATGAAGACAGCAAGCAACGTTTGTGGTTCACCATGCTGGGAAGAGGATTCTGCTCATTCAACCAGGACACAGAGGAATTCACTACTTATGATTCTTCACAAGGGCTTGCCAATGATGTGATTTATAAGATTGTAGAAGCCAACAATGACATCCTTTGGCTCACCTCCAACAAAGGATTGATACGGTTCGATCTGAAGACCAAAACCTCGAACATTTATGCAGACAACAATGGACTGCTCACCAATCAGTTCAATTATAGTTCAGGAATTAAGAGCAAAAACGGTACCATCTATTTCGGATGTATCAATGGCTTCATTGCCTTCAAACCCGAGTCCTTCACCGAAAACACTTATTTTCCACCTGTAGCCATCACCGATTTCCTGCTTTTCAACAAAAGCGCCGATATAGGCACCAAAGATTCCCCCCTCAGTCAAAGCGTGACTTATACCCGGGAAATAAACCTGAAGTATAATCAAAACTCTTTTGCCTTCCGCTTTGCAGCTCTTTGTTACGCCGCCCCTGAAGAAAATTATCTGAGTTATACATTGAAAGGATTTGATAAAGAGTGGTACAGTACCACAAAAAGTTCCACCGCTTCCTATACCAATCTAAAGCCAGGCGACTATACTTTCTGCGTGAAAACAGCTAACGCCAAGGGAGAATGGAGTAATGACATCAAAAGTATCCACATACATATCGCACCTCCTTTCTGGAAATCCCCGTGGCCTATCTTCTTTATTTTATACTTTCGGCAGCCGGTATCGGATATATCTTCTATCGCTTCCGAAAACAAATCACGGACAAACAACGACGACAACTGGAAATCTTAGAAGCCGAAAAGGAAAAAGAAATTTATCATGCCAAAATAGACTTCTTCACTAATATAGCACATGAAATCCGCACACCGCTAACCCTGATAAAAGGCCCGTTAGAGAACATCCTGCACAAGGAAAACATAGATCGCAACACCATCCGTGAGAACCTGGACGTCATGGAACGGAATACCCTGCGATTACTTGACCTGACCAATCAGTTACTCGACTTCCGAAAAACAGAAACCAAGGGGTTCCGTCTTAACTTTATGGATTGTAATATCTCCCAACTAATAAGAGACACTTATATCCGTTTCAATCCCGCCGCCCAACAGAATGGGTTGAAATTTCAAACAGACCTGCCCGAACAGGATTTCAATGCACCCGTAGATAAAGAAGCCCTGACCAAAATTCTAAGCAATCTGTTCAATAATGCAGTAAAATATGCCACATCATCTATCCATGTATCTTTAATACCACCATGCGGAATGAAAGAACCGGGATACTTCTCCATTATGGTCAGCAATGACGGGCATCCCATCCCCCACGATATGCAAGAAAAAATTTTCCAGCCTTTTGTGCAAATCAAACAAACCTCCGGTGGGCAACGCACAGCCGGTACCGGCATCGGCCTGCCTTTGGCACGTTCCCTGGCAGAATTACATAAAGGAAAACTTTATTTAAAGGATAGGGAAGAAATCTGTTTCTGTGTCGAGCTTCCTGTCGATCAAGAAAAAGCCATACAGTTGCAAAAAGATTCCACTATCAGCCAGACCGGCAATATGCAAACAGTCATCCGGCAACACAGCACTAACATCTGTATTCTCGTAGTAGAGGATGACCCCGAGATGCAGAACTTTATTTGCGCACAACTGGAAACTGTATATTGCGTTATACGTGCATCTAATGGCAAGGAAGCCCTGCAAGTGCTATCAGAAAAGACAATCAGTCTGATTGTCAGTGATGTGATGATGCCCGAAATGGATGGTTTCGAATTATGCCATACATTAAAGACCGATATAGAACATAGCCATATTCCTATCATTCTGCTCACAGCAAAAGTTACCATGCAATCCAAAATAGAAGGAATAGAACTAGGAGCCGACGACTATATAGAAAAACCTTTTTCTACGGAGTATTTATTGGCACGCATAGCGAACTTATTAAGCAATCAGGACAAATTGCGCCATGCTTTCACTTCATCACCTTTTGTGAACGCCAAAACCATTGCACTGAGCAAAGCAGATGAGAACTTTTTAGACAAACTAATAGAAGTAATTCAGAAGAACATTTCGGAACCCGATTTTAATGTGGATATATTAGCCGAGAAAATGAATATGAGCCGTTCCAGCCTGCATCGAAAAATAAAGGGAATCGCTCAAATTACCCCCAATGAGTTTATTCAACTGGAACGGTTGAAAATGGCAGCCCAACTGATTCAATCCGGAGAATACAGAATCAATGAAGTATGCTATATTGTCGGTTTCAACTCTTCTTCCTATTTTGCCAAATGTTTTCAGAAACAATTTGGAGTACTGCCAAAAGATTTTTGCAAGAACGGCTCCTGACACTGTAAGATAATTTATATATGCGTATAAAATAGTCCTTTTAAATTTGGCATAATGCCATGAATCCATTACATTTGTTCCATATCACAAATGATAGAATTATGCAAGATATAACAAACGGACGTTGCGGTTGGTGCGGAACAGACGAATTGTATGTGAAATACCATGATCAGGAGTGGGGAAAGTTAGTAACCGATGACAAGACGCTGTTCGAGTTTCTTGTATTGGAAAGTGCCCAAGCAGGACTAAGCTGGATAACAATTCTTAGAAAAAGAGAGGGGTATCGTAAAGCCTTCTGTAATTTTGATGCCGAGCTGGTGGCACAAATGACCGATGAAGACGTTGAACGGCTAATGCAGTTTGAGGGCATTGTAAAAAACCGTCTGAAAATCAAATCGACAATCACGAATGCAAGACTATTTCTTGCCATACAAAAGGAATTCGGCAGTTTTTATAATTATACCCTGTCATTCTTTCCCGACAAAAAGCCGATTATCAACACATTCCGGTCATTGAGCGAGATTCCGGTATCCTCCCCCGAATCCGATGCCATGAGTAAAGATATGAAAAAACGAGGTTTCAAGTTCTTCGGAACTACGATTTGCTACGCCCATTTGCAAGCTTCAGGTTTTATCAACGATCATTTGACAGACTGTATTTGCCGGAAAGTTCCACAACAGAATTATTAACTCTGTTAACACTATCATCACCTTTTATCGGAAACCTCAATATGTCTTTTCCTCCTTTTCTTTTCGAGAAAAATAGCAACGATATGACAGCCGGGATTGAATTCAAGACTATAAGGGTATCTGTAATTCAATAGTTTCATGCATATATCTTGACTGAGCCGAAAAGAAAGAGATGTTCTGTTCCCAGATTGCATAACAAGACATTTTTTGGCTTTGTGAGAGCAGTTGCTCTCACCTTTTGGGGCATCTCTCACCTCATCTCTCACCCTTTAAACGCTTTATTCATCGGGGGAAAGTGATAAAAGATGAGAGCATGAGAGATAAAATGTGTTTTTTGCATTGATAGGAGTAGTCCCGAAAGTTAACGGCATAACTTTCGGAAACAATGGAAGAAACTTCCTAAACTTATGCTGTCAGTTTGTAAAAACCTCCCGTCGTGAAAGGGAAAATGTTCCGAGGAAAGACAACCTGTTTTATACGAATGTTCATGCGGCACTTCATGAACGTTCACGTAGGACTATATATACGTCCGCGTGAGGTTACACATATATATGTGGGAATCATCAATTTTTTGTTCATGTACAAAAACACAAGTTCCTATGCAAAAAAGATAAGGATGTTTTTTAAAAACATAAGTTCATTTTAAAAAAAGAACAAAGACCTTTTTAAAAAACGAACTTATGTTATTTACCAACTTTTACAAGCTAAATAACTTCTCTGCCAATCATCAAGATACACCTTCACCGGAAATCAAACTTCAGCCTGACAGGCACACTTAATTGTAACCGGCATTTTGCCCGAACTCTTCTTTATTGATAATGGCATCCAGTTGAGTCTGAGGAATAGGACGTAGCAAATGATGCTCTTTTATATTCACTTTCGCATCCGGATTGTATGCTTTTACTCTTTCCAGCAGCTTACCGGTACGCTTCAAATCGAACCAACGTTGCTGCTCTCCTCCCAACTCACGGGCCCGTTCATCCAAAATAAAATCCAATGTCAACTGTTCCGGCTTTATCTCCATGGCGGCTTCCTTGCCGGGAATAGCTGCTCTTCTCCTTACCTCATTGATATAAGATGTTCCAGAGGCATTATCGTTCAAGAATAATTCAGCCTCGGCAGCTATCAGATACAACTCAGCAAGACGAATGACCACACCATGTCTCACACTTCCCGTATAATTCACTGACTCACGAGACGGATCAAGGAATTTTTTGAAAGTCACATTCTGAACCCTATTCTTGACAGAGCCATCGGCATTGTAAACAAAATCCTTGTCTATGGTGATATAATCGTGTTTAGCTTCCTCTGCATCGGACACACTATATTTAGTAAAGAAAATAGCCGTATCTCCCGGTGAGATATAAGTACTGTTCGTATTGTTACAAATCCATGCCTGCTGGAACACATCATCATAACGGGCATCCATCTTTTCATCGAACAGGTTCAGATAATACAGCGTAGGCATATATCTGTTGAAACTGCGACCATATTCTATGGAGCGCGTAACAGGTTTCTTACCGTCTTTATCGAGTACCTGATCATAACACATCACCCACAACAGATGTGAAGGGTTATTACCCGGTGTCCTCCAAATGATGGGGTTTCCGTCAGGACCTTCTTCAATGGAAGTTCCGAATATCTCACTCTTTGTGTACATACAAACAAACACATTCTCTTTTACATCATTACATTTATAAATATCACAAAGGTCCGAATAATCTTCTGCCAAGCTATAACCATAATTGTTAATGACATTACGAGCATATTTCAACGCTTCCTCATAATTTTTATTATACAGATAAACGCGTGCCAGAAACGCTTCTGCCGCACCTTTGGTAGCACGCCCGTAATCGGAAGTGGAAACCGGTAATTTAGCCACCGCCTCTTTTAAATCGGCTATAATCTGAGTATAAAAATCCTCTTCGGACGAACGGTAAACGTAACCTGACGGCTCGGTACATTCTTCTGTCGTTAAATAAACACCTCCCCATGTCTCTACAATATGCCATAGATAAAGAGCCCGCAAGAAATAGGCTTCCCCCATACGGATATCTTTAACCGAAGCTGAAAGTTCAGAGCTAGGCAAACGGTTCAAGGCAGTGTTACAAGTATTCAATGCCGAATACAAACGTTCCCACTCTTTAGTTATCGCATTGCTGGAACCTTGTAATGACGAGTTATAATCGGAAGCTCAGCTTCGGCACAACCATTTCCCCGGGTAAATATATCCGTTCCCAACTCTGTCATTGATGTGGCATATTCCTGTCCATACCAAAAACGCAACGGTGTGTAACATGAGTTAATCAGAGCTTCCGCACCCGATTCGGTTTTATAAAAAGTATCAGCGGTCAATCCGCTGGGATTTTCCTCTGTCAGGAAATCATTACATGAGCTCAAGGTTGCCGCCATACAGCTGAGCAAACACCATTTATATAATTTATTCATACCTGTTCGCTTGTTTAGAAATCAACATTAATACCAAATACTGCTTGTTTTGTCATCGGATAGCTCAAGGAGCCTCCTCGTTCGGGATCATAATTGTCTAAATGACTGAAAGTAAAGAAATTCTTTAATGAACAATAGATACGGATATTAGAAGCATGAATCTTCCCGATCCATGATTTAGGCAACTGATATCCCAAAGTGATTTCTTTAATCTTCAAATACGAACCATCCACGTATCCCAATGCATCTAATTTGGAAGAATCCGAATAACTTTTTTCCGGACGGGGAAATTCGTTAGTAGGATTCTCCGGAGTCCAATAGTTTACTTTAATACCCGGATCTCCCTGAATACGGTATGAGCCGTAACCGTTGGCTTCCGAATGTAACATTTGCCCTTGTCTCCAATACATGAAAACGCGCAAATCAAAGTTCTTGTATTTGAATGCATTGTTCAACCCCATTACGAAATCGGGAGTTTCCGAGCCCAAGATGATACGGTCATTATCATTGTCTATAGCCCCATCCTTATTCTGGTCCTTTATTTTTATACGTCCCGGCTTCTCACCATACTTAGCTGCTTCCGCGGCCTCGTCAAGTTGCCAAATACCGATTTTCTCCAATCCATAATGTGTCTTGATGGAATGCCCTACAAACCAACCGTTACTGATATCACGGTCAGTTCCATCTGCCAGCTCAGTAATTTTTTCTCTGTTCAAAGTAAATGTATAATCGGTATTCCAAGAGAAATCCTTTTGATTGAAATTTTGGGTATTAATAACTAATTCCACACCTTTATTCTCAGTTTTTCCTACATTATCCCATGCCAAAGAATATCCGGTAGAACTAGGTACTTTCTTCTGCATCAACAAATCTGATGTCTTTTGTTGATAAATATCCAATGAACCGCTGATACGGTTATTGAAGAAACCGAAGTCAATACCGATATTAGCCGTTGCTGTTTTTTCCCAGCCCAGGTTATAATTCGGTGTCAAAGCCGGATAGTAGCCATAGGCTCCGTTTTCCGTATTATTTATGAGATAAGCATACATGGTCTTTCCCAATCCTCCCTGAGTCTGATAGGCAGAAACAGCACTGTTTCCCGAAATACCATAACTCAGCCGAAGTTTCAAATTGGAAAGTTGTTCTACGTTCTTCAAGAAATTCTCTTCATTCATACGCCAAGCCAAAGCCACAGATGAAGAACCCCCACTGATGATCTTTTGCCAATACAGATGAACCATCTTGACGCAAAGTCACAGTCATCAGGTATTTCTCATTGAATTTGTAGTTGATACGCCCAAAGAAAGATGCCATAGTGGTTTGTACATAACTGCTGGATATCTGCTGACTATCCTGCAAACCACCCAAATTATAAAACAACATAGTGGATGAAATAAGGTTATGCCCCGCACCCTTATATTCCTCGGCCACATTTTTATATAATGCGTTACCAGCCATCAGACTCAGATTATGTTTTCCTAATGTGAACGAATAAGCCAATGTATTTTCCCACGACCAATTGACGTCACTATGATTGGTAGCATCCGCCAACGAATAATTTCCCGCTCCGTCTAACGTATATGTATCAGCAAAATGTCCTGTACGGATATCTTTCTTGTCAAAGCCAAAAGTAGAAGTCAGTGTCAAGTCCTTGATAATGTTCCAGGTAGCCCCTACATTCCCCACCAAATGGCTGGTCAGCCGGTTATTTTTATAGGCTCCGGGAACTTCTTCGGCTATGGGGCTAATGGTCTGCCCATCATTAAAAGGAAGCACATTGATAGAACCATCTTCATTATATACATCTCCATAGGGAGCGTAATAAATAGAACGGTTGAAAGGATCACGTCGGATATTCTGATCCAAATAGGTATATACCACATTGGCATTCAATTTCAAGTTATCAGTGAGCTTATGCGATAAGGATAAGGTTGCATTATAACGGTCCATATCATCCATCTTCACCAAACCGTCTTCGGACATATATTCAAAAGCCAGATTGAATGTTGTTTTCTCCGTACCATTTGAAATATTGACAGAATGGGACATCTGGCTACCCGTTTGCATCAGCATATCCACCCAGTCTACATTTTGATTGGATTTTACCGCATCATAAGCAGAACCAAAAATTTTGGCATCATCTTCAGGACCTGCCCACTGGCCGTCCGTGCGATAAGCCTCTCTCTTGAAGTCGGCCCATTCGGACAAATTCATTCTATCGGGATAAGCAGCTACGGAATTGATGGAATAATAACCGTTATATGAAACCTTGGTCTTGCCTACAGCCCCTTTCTTTGTAGTGATCAAGATAACTCCGTTAGCACCGCGAGAACCATAAATAGCGGTGGAGGAAGCATCCTTCAGAATTTCCATGGATTCTATGACATTGGGATTGATATCAATATCTGTCCCATAGGGCACTCCGTCTACAATAATCAGCGGAGCATTCGAAGCGTTCAATGACCGATTACCGCGAATGGAAAAGGACAAGCCCGAACCTGTCTGACCACTTGATTTAGTCATATCCAGTCCAGCCACTTTCCCTTGCAGGCTTTCCAAAGCATTCGTCGTAGGAACAGCAATAATGTCCGCTTGCTTGATGGAGGTCATAGAACCGGTCAAGTCCCGTTTCTTTACAGTACCATAACCAATGACTACCACTTCATCCAATTCTTCCGTATCTTCTTTCAAAATTACCTTTACCGGAGTTCCCGGCTTAATGACAGCCTCTTGTGAAAGCATACCGATATAACTGATTTCCAATTTTTTCGTGTCCGCAGGGACCGACAAGGAGAAATTCCCCTCGAAATCGGTAATGGTTCCTATAGATGACTTCCCCGCCACTTTCACATTAGCACCGATGACAGGCTCACCGGTACTGTCTAGAACTGTACCTGTTACGGTAACATTTTGTGCATAAACATTCCCGACACTCATCACCAGGAATGAAAGCACAAACAAAATAAACCTACTTTGTTTCATGTTCTTCATTGTTTTCATTTATAGTATCATTTAAAGTTTTTAGCACTGCAAAGATGAATAAAAACAAAAACCGGATATTGCATTATTCGGTCTAAGATTTATAAAATCCGGTTTTTAAAGAGAAAAACAACATCACTCAACCAATAACATGAATACAATTTTCATGATACAATCTATATTCCTATACATCATATATCATACAATATAGAAAGGGGAGGGAATCCACTCGAACAATATTGGCGAATGGTACACAAAAACTAACCTAATTTTCAGGAATCAGGTCTAATATATCATTATTCCACTTCTATTCCCCGAATCTCCCAATCAACTATCTGAAAATCCATCGTACCACCTACAGGATTCCATGGAAAGATACGGATATGCAGGCGTTCTTTCGGATTTATAGTAACATTGACAGGAAATACCAATTTATCAGAAAAAGAATCTCCCTTCTTTCTTTCAGCGATATCCGTACGAGGATAGAAATCTTTTCCACGAGCAAATGCAATACGAAAACAAGGATTCCCTTTAAGTGTAAAAGACAATTGTGTCAAGACTAAAGTCTTATCGTTATTGCGCAGAATAAACTCCATATAACGGTTTCCATTTTCATCAATATCTGCAGACCATATATCAGAGTCTATGGTATAAGCATCGTCTTTTTTCTTCATACCTTTTAATAAAATTTCCGTATGAGTGAGTACGACTTCTGTTCTTCGGGAAATTTCCTTACCAATTGCTTTTACGGGAATTTCCCGCACTTGATTCTCGTTTGTAAGAATAAGAGCAGAATTAATTGTAACTGGTTCAATAGGGATAAAATGAAGGTATAACGTCTGATTCCAAAGTTTTCCATCATTATAAGGTATATCTACCTTTTGTTGGGGAATGGACTGGGGATCAAATGAGAAACTCATCCTTTTAGGCGCATGCAGAGAAAGAGTACCGTTTTCCGGTGATAAATTCAATCCGATAAGATCCAAACACAGAGTGGCTTCATTACCTACATAAACTGTACCAAAATCCAAGGATGTGGGATTTACTACCATAGGTATTTCTGTATTTATATAAGATGCCAAAATACCTTGGCGCTTTAATTCACTGGCTACAATCTTAGCATAGCAAGCAGCACCTGTAGCCTGTGTATGAGTTCCATCTGTGGGAACATAGATCTGTCTAATAGTTGCATCAGCACCTAATTGTTCGGCAAAGTTCTTTGTCAATGAAGTCATATCAACCAAAGAAACGTTCTTTTGGCGGGCAACATGCTTCATGACCCTAACATAATTCAAAGTAGAATCATCTTCTACAGTTCCTATATCGTGACAACCTTTAGGGGTAATCTTACCTGTATCACCAAAATAGCGTCGGACAATCGGTGTTATGAAAACAGGGATGCCTCCTAATTGCCGGGTCTCATCCACATATTTTTCAAGAAAAGATTTATAAGTAGTCCAAGGTGCAGTTCCTCTGAAATCCGCTCCGTCTTTTCCTCCTTCTTTTTCATCATTATGAGCAAACTGGATAAAAACGTAATCTCCCTGAGTCATATTCTTTTTCACTTTGTCCCAAAGCCCTTCTTCACAAAAGGAACGGGAACTTCTTCCTCCACGTGCATAGTTTATAACTTGCACTTTATTCGAGAAGAATTCCTGCAACATTTCTCCCCAACCACGAGTACGGTAGTATTTTCCACATAATCCGCCATAGTCGAGTCTCCGATGGTATGGACTTTTACAATTTGTGCCAATAAGGTTGTTGATTCTGCAAGTATTATACAACCCAATAGTATTAGTTTCTTTATCATAATATAGATTGATTAAATTGATATGCAAATATAACTTCTTCATCCCTATCGGTAAACACAGTGGATAAATAGTATAATCAATAAAACAAAAACTACAATGAATGACGAATTCCCCCCCCAACCATCAACAACACATGCTCCACTGCACAATATTCATACGTAACTAATTAGAAATTATAATAGTTCAACAGTTAAAAATGCGATATTTGTATTGATAAAAATCAAATCAGAATAAGTAACCTAAAATGTTATCTGCCATGCAAAAAAGAAAACTTTTTATCTTATGCTATGCCGCTTTCACGTTAATGAATAACGCACCGGGCTTTGCCCAAGAACAACGGCACATTGTTAGTAATCCAATAAACCTGAATTATCGTTTCATGATTGACGGTACAAGTCGGCGCGAAGCTGCCGATCCTGTATTAGAATACTTTAAAGGGAAGTATTATTTGTTCGCCTCTAAATCAGGAGGCTACTGGAGTTCCAAAGATCTATGTGAGTGGAATTATATACCTTGCAAATCCATTAGTACTATCGAAGCTTATGCTCCCACTATAATGGAATATAAAGATGAACTATATTTTTTAGCATCCGGTCCCAAATTTCAAGTATTCAAAACGAAGAATCCAGATACCGACAATTGGGAGGCTGTCGATATGCAATATACTAGAGGAGGAACTGACCCTACACTATTCAAAGATGATGATGGAAAAGTATATCTCTACTGGGGGTGTTCAGATAAAAGTCCCATCACAGGAATACAGGTCGATCCTGACAACGGTTTCAAAGCAATAGGACAGGAAGTGGTACTAATTACCCACAATGAAGATAAATATGGCTGGGAAGTACAAGGAGAAAATAACGAGCTCAACAAACCTGGTTGGAACGAAGGACCGACTATGATAAAATACAAAGGTAAGTACTATTTACAATACGCCTCCCCCGGAACCCAATTTCGCACCTATGGTGACGGTGCATATATATCCCATTCACCATTAGGTCCTTTCACCTATGTAGAAAGTACCCCTTTCTCTTTCAAACCAGGAGGTTTTATCGGAGGTGCAGGTCATGGACATACATTCAAGGACAAATATGGCAACTACTGGCATGTAGCAACCATGAAAATATCTATCAGACAAAACTTTGAGAGAAGACTCGGGTTATTTCCATCCTACTTTGCAGATGATGACATGCTCTATTCCCATACAGTGTGGACAGACTATCCTTTCCAAGTGCCTCAAAAGAAAACTGACTTCAGAAAAACAGACTGTTCTATGGGATGGAATATACTTTCTTTTAATAAAAAGATTTACGCTTCTTCAGAATTACCTAGATACGAAGCAGTTAAAGCCAACGACGAACACATAGAAAGCTGGTGGGCCGCCAACTCTGGAAAACCGGGAGAATGGCTAAAAATCGATTTAGGAAAGCCTATGACTGTCAATGCCATTCAAGTGAACCTAGCCGATCATAATTTCAAGCTACTTGGTCCTGATTATTATTGTTATCAATATATAATAGAATGTTCCTCAGACGGAACTAACTGGCAAACACTCATAGACCGGACATCTAATAACAAAGATATGCCTCATGAATTAATAGTATTAAACAAGCCAACTAAAACAAGATTTATCCGCATAAAAAACACGAAAGAGATTCCCGGATGTTTTTCTCTTTATGATTTTCGTATATTCGGTAACGGAAACGGGCTCATGCCACAGAATGTTTCAAATGTAACTGTTTTACGGAATGATACTGACAAGAGGATTATCCGCTTAAACTGGAAAGAAGATAAGACCGCTACCGGATACATTGTCCGTTGGGGAATAGATAAAAATAAGTTACATAGCAGTAAAATGGTTTACTCCAATTCCTTTGAAGGACGTTTTTTTTAATCGCAGCTCAAAATATTATTTTTCCATTGATTCGTTCAATGAAAGCGGAGTTAAGGAATATGCAGGAGAAATAATCTCAGTTGACTAGAAGAATTATTCTAACAGTTCTAGTATTCCCTTTTGCTAACAGGAGGGAATCTGAAATCCCGGCATTCTGTCTTCTTGCCATTCTAAACATAATGAAGAATCCGAATACACAATTTTGCGTTAACAGATTCTTCATTACGTTCAAAAGACCAAAGTAAAAAGGGTAATACAATATAGCTTTTTGAAGCTTTCTTATTTTTCCTATTCTATTTCATTTATAGAAAAAAGAGTATTTCTACGCTCCATCCGCACATTTTCTCCAGTTAGCTGACATGATGATTCCAAACGGATATCAGAAGATGACGCACCTATTTTAAATGTATATTGACCACCGGCTATAGTCCATCCATTATTTGCATAATAAGCCATTTGCTGAAGAGAAACCTTAAAACTTATTATTTTCGATTCGCCGGGGTTCAAATTCACACGGGCAAACCCTTTTAGCTGTATAGGTTTGAGAAATTCCGAGGAAGCAGGAGACAGATAAAGTTGCACAACTTCAGTACCTGCACATTTTCCTGTATTTTTCACCTTACAGCTAACCTCAATCAAATCATCAGTTGTTTGTGCAGTAGACGGAACTTTTATATCGCTATATTCAAAGGAAGTATATGAAAGCCCAAAACCAAACGGATAAGCTATTCTTTCTTGGAATTCACCATTGTTATAACAATAAAGTTCTTTATCTTCAGTCTTAGGATAGCTAACGCATAATTTTCCGGACGGATTGACATTGCCTAACAAAATATCAACAACAGCATTTCCTCTTCTTCGCCCGGATACCACGCTTGCAGAATAGCTGAACAACCTGCTTCTACTTCGTCAATCACTTGTGGACGTCCACCAAACATAATCAGAACAACCGGTTTACCTGTAGCAATCAGTTCTTTTAAAAACTGTTCCTGATCTCCCGGCAAACGGATACCTTTACGTTGCCGAGCCTCTCCGCATAAGGTAGGATTCTCTCCTAATGCAGCAATAATCACATCACTTTCCGAAGCTACATTTATGCAGCCTGCCAGTTAGTAGAATCGGATGATTCCATTAACATCATATTCAAGCGTTCAGTTCTAGGATCTCCTTCACGGATAATGGAAATCTCGTTTTTTGCACTCCAATCACATCCGCGTTCATAGTCCACAGTGAATCTACCATTCGTCTTGTGCTTAAAAGCATCATATACAGAAACAATTTTAGGACTGTCAGGGTCTATTTTTCCTCCCCACCAGAATGCCTGCATAGACTGATATGTATAATCTCCCAACATACACCAATATGTATTTGCGTTCGGCCCTACCAAAGCTATTTTCCTATATTTGCCAGAGAGGGGCAATACATTGTTGTTTTTTAACAAGACAATGGATTGACATGCCAAGTCATAAGAAGTTTTACGATATTCGGGACAATCCAAGTCCAAATTTCCTGTTGCATAGAGCTTCCGGTCTGTAGATAATAACCCCAAACGTGCTTTCAACATTAATGCACGTTTTACCGCAATCTCAAAACATTTCTCATTAACCAAACTGTCTCCTATTAATTCGGGCAGATATTTATAACAGTTATTTGATGGTAATTCAATGTCATTACCTGCGGTTAGAGCCTCAACAGTCCGTTGTTTCAAGATATCAGGATTTCCTTTTTGACTAGCATATCCTACTGCCCCATAGTCACTGACCACTACTCCGTCAAATCCAAGATATCCACGTAATATTTTATTCAGAAGAGTATCGCTGGATACGGCTTGTTCACTACGGAACCGGCCATAGGATGTCATCAAAACCTTACATCCCGCCTGTCGTATCATAGCTTCGTGTGGCAAAAGCACTTCCTCATAAATTTCTTTCCAACTCAAAGAAGAGCCTCCACCATATCCCAAAAAATGCTTGGTGCACGCAGCAACTCCATTTTTCAATCCTTTCTTCTGCAGACCTTCCACAAAAGCGACTCCCATAGCTGCACTAAGATACCCATCTTCACCATAGGATTCTTCTATACGTGGCCA
>ENA-OQEX01000149-OQEX01000149.1-human-gut-metagenome-genome-assembly--contig:-NODE-149-length-41473-cov-3.321095_pt1 | contig 41473 bp, 33 predicted proteins | sample MGYA00242802_ERZ504649 | MGnify/ENA primary metagenome ERZ504649 (study PRJEB26092, sample SAMD00036194) | human gut metagenome | host: Homo sapiens | study: EMG produced TPA metagenomics assembly of...
CAATCAGGAACAAAACACTAAAATATTATACTTTATGAATTTACGTACTATTTTTATTTCATCGTTTCTGTCATTGAGCAGCTGGGGGTGTTGGCTCAGGAACGGATTAATTTAAGCGGTACATGGCAATTTGCATTTGCCGCTAATCAAAAGGAGGCGGACCGTTTGGAAAGGTTTTATACGTCTGATTTTGCTAAAAGCAAATTTAAGTCAACTCCTGTTCCATCCAATTGGGCCTTGTTGGGATATGAAGAACCGGTTTATCGAGGATTCAAGGATAATCAAGCCGGTGAGGGATTTTATGTGAGGGAGTTTACAATTCCTCAGGATTGGAAAGACAAACGTATCTTGTTGCATTTCGGTGGTGTATGGTCATCGGCTGAAGTTTGGCTCAACGGGAACGAACTGGGGCGTCATGATTGCGGATATACTTCTTTTGCTTTTGATGTGACGAATAAGCTGAAAGTGGATGAGCCTAACAAACTGGCTGTCAGGGTAAGGCAGATCACCCGTGAGTATAAGTTTGATGTTTGTGATGACTGGACTTGGGGAGGTATTTATAGAGATGTAACTTTGGAGCTATGCCGGCTAAACGATGGATTGATGATGTGGTGGTGCAGACAACTTTTGACCATTTGTTTCAAGATGCGAATCTGGACATACGGGTGATGATCAGTGATAAGCATAAGAATACATTGCCCGGAAATTATCCTAGTCCCGGCGAGCCTTATAAGCTATGTTTCACACTCACTGACAAAGAAGGCAAAGAGGTGGCACAAAGACAAATGGCTATACCTGCCCATGTTTCGACGGATCGGGAGATTTGTTTGAGCTTGCCGGTTGAGGCTCCGCACCAGTGGACTGCCGAAACTCCTTATTTGTATAGCCTGAAAGTGGAACTTTTAGAAAAAGAGGCAGTAACACATACACGTATGGAACGTGTCGGTTTCCGTCAGATTTCCACTGATGGAGGAGTCTTCAGAATTAACGGACAAGCAGTTAAACTTCGTGGGGTGAACAGGCATGATGAACATCCGGATGTAGGTCGTGCCACCACCCGTAAGCAGTGGTTGGAGGATCTCACGCTGATGAAGCTGCCAATATCAATTATCTTCGTCTCTCACATTACACACCTGCCGAAGGGTTTATTGAACTATGTGATTCAATGGGAATGTACGTGGGTAATGAAGTGACGCTAGGGGGAGCCGGGGATTTGATGTATGATCCTTCATTCTCGGGGGCGGTTTTGCAACGTTCGTATGAAACGATTGTCCGGGATATAAACAAGCCGTCTATTATTTATTGGTCAATAGGTAACGAAGATCCTTTGACCTCTCTGCACATGGTTTCTGTAAAATTGGTCAAGGCACTTGATCCCACTCGTCCGGTACTGTTGCCTTGGCGTCCTGAAGAATGGCTTCCTAAAGAAGTGGATATTCTTGCTCCTCATTATTGGAACCCGCAGGAATATGACCGTCTTGCCGGACATTCCGGACGTCCTGTTATTTCGACTGAATACACACATGCTTATGGCAATGATGCGTTTGGAGGGTTGGAAGCACGTTGGAAGGCATTAACTAAACATCCTGCCGGAGCCGGAGCAGCTGTATGGATGTGGGCGGATCAAGGGGTTAAGACTCCTGTCCGAAAGAAAAGAGAAAGATTTGAGTGAAGATGAATACTTAAGAATTAATACAGCCGGTTGGGATGGTATTGTGGATTCCTATCGTAATTTCACTCGTGACTATTGGGAGACGAAGGCTGTCTATGCTCCGGTTTACCCTGCTGTGGACAAAATTTCATTTGTACCCGGTCAGGATTCGGTACGTATTCCTATCCAGAATGATTTTGATTTTACGAATCTTAGTTCGGTAAAGATGGCTTGGTCTGTACGGGAAGATGAGAATGTATTATATTCGGGCACTGATTCCATGTATGGTTATCCTCATACAGTGTCGGACTTTAAATTGCCGGTAGAAAAACTAGTGACTGTTCGTCCGGGAAGAACTTATTATGTGTGGTTTATATTTACAGATGAAAAAGGAACAGAGATCACTCGCAGGGCTGTTGAACTTTGCCCTCAGACAGAACAACTGATATCTGTTCCTGTTTGTCGTGAACTTTTGGTTACTGAGGCGGATCAGGTTACCATTGAGGCTGGTGATGTTCGCTATGTGTTTAGTCCGAAGAATGGACAATTGGTGTCTGCGGAACTAAAGGGAAAGCAGTTGATAAAAGACTTGTATCCGGCTATCTGGCGTAAATTAAATCAAGGTGAGACTTCCGGATTTGGTAAAGAAAATCTTCGTAAGGCTGTCGATCTTACTCATTATACGTCATCGGTAACAGCATGGAAGGTGGAGAAGACGCCAACCAATGCGGTTATCCGTACTACTGTGGATTATAGGGTGGATCAGGAGAATCGTTTTACAGTGACTTATCGTTATTCAATAGGAGTGGATGGACGCTTGAACGTTTATTATCAGATTCTTACTAAGGTAGCTGTACCTTGGTTGCCTATTGTTGGTATGTCCATGCAGTCTGTATCCGGGCTTGATCAGGTACATTGGTTGGGATTGGGCCCGTATGATGCTTATCCTAATAAGCAAGCTGCTCCTATATTGGGTGTATGGGGAGGAACTGCGGGAAGTCCGGATGTGACGGGAATAAAAGCGATGCGCTGGATGGAACGTTCCGGATCTGAAGGAACCATACATGTTTCGAATTCTGGTTATATGGAGAATGACGCAATGTGCCCGGAAAGAACTTATATTTTATCAGGAGTATTCGGTCGTCCGGAGAAAGGACGCCGTGCTGAAGAATCGGTTCCTCAACTTCGTACAGATACGGGAAAGCCGTTTGTTGGCGAGTTCAGTATTATGTTGAAGGCAGTTCGCTAGATTGTTTTTTGAATGGGTGGAAGATTTTCCATGCAATTTATCAATTTATGGTTTTCAATAGGTTGTCTATGATATAAAGTTAAACAAAAGTGAAGGAAGTATGTGATAACGGTTGTCTGTGATAGATAGCCGTTATTTTTTATGTGATGTCTATTGGTCGTTTAGAGAATAAATTCCATATAAAAGGTCAAAAATCCATATTTTGGCATCTTGTATTGCCTTTTTAGCTATTCTTGGTTTTTATATCTATTTGTATTTTTACATAGATAAATAATTAATTAACATGATGAGTATGAGAAAAAAAAGATTTGGTATTTATTTACTTTTATCGTTGATTTTTGTAATTGGCATGTCAGCTCAAGTTGTTTTAGATAATTGGGGACAACAAGATAGAGAGGGAAGAAACATAGATGTTGGTTTTCAGAATCATAAAAAAATAATAGTCCCATTGCATTGGTAGGGAACGTACCTCAAAAAATGAATAAACCAGTAAGTTTGGTATTCCTTTTGGTAAAGGAGAAGTCTATTCGGAAGACATCTTACAGTTGACCTCTACTGATAATGAAAAAATTCCGATTGATACATGGCCTTTAGCATACTGGCCTGATGGTTCTATCAAATGGAGTGGTATAGCTGGTGTAATTCCTGTCGGAATGAAAAATATGGTTGTTGAAAAAATAAGGAAAGAAGATAAATTGGGCTCTGAAGAGAAACCAGACATGGCATTTGTTACAGTGCAAGAAACAACTGAAAACATACGGATTGAGACGGGGCTTATTTCCGTTTATATTTCACGTAAAGGACAGTACTTAGTAGATAGTTTGCTGTATAAGAATGTGAAAGTTGGAGAGAATCTACGTTTGATATGTACTACTCAAAGCTGTCCCAAACTTGAAAATATCTCGTTAATTTCTTTTGTAGATTATCAGGGGGAACTAAAATCAGCAGAAGTGGAACGTGTGGGATATGTGCATACTGTGATAAAACTGAAGGGGGTGCACAAGGGTAAAACTGGTAGGGAATGGCTGCCATTTGTTGTTCGACTTTATTTTTATGCTGGTAGTGAACAGGTGAAAATGGTGCACAGCTTTATTTATGATGGTGATCAAATCGAGATTTTATTTCTGCATTGGGCATTCGTTGGAGTGTTCCTATGCGTGAGGCTCTTTATAATCGACATGTAGCTTTTTCTTGTGCTGATGGAGGGGTATGGAGCGAAGCGGTGCAACCTTTGGCAGATCATCGTATACTTAATAATAATCCGTCATTACAAATTCAACAGTTGGAGGGCAAACGTATTCCTGACTCTCAACAGTGTGATGAAAGAAGTCGTATATTGTTGGATCATTGGGCTTCGTGGAATAGTTATCGTTTATCTCAGCTTACGCCTGATGCTTTTTCTATTCGTAAACGTGCTAATGATGATAATCCTTGGATCGGAACTTTTTCGGGATCACGTAGTGAGGGATATGCTTTTGTTGGTGATATAACAGGTGGTTTAGGGATTTGTTTACATGATTTTTGGCAATCATATCCATCGACTATTGAGATATCAGATGCAAAAAGTGAAACAGCTGTTCTTACTGCTTGGTTGTGGAGTCCTGAAACGGAACCGATGGACTTGAGACATTACGATAATGTGTCTCATACATTAAGTGCTAGCTATGAGGATGTTCAAGAAGGAATGAGTACTCCTTATGGTATATCTCGTACCTCTACCCTTACTTTTATTCCTCAAACAGGATATTCCGGGAGAAAAAATTTTGCCAATTGTGCAAAGGAGCTTACCGGAATGGGAGTTTTGTTACCGACTCCTGAATATTTGCATAAACAGAAAGCTTTTGGAATATGGAGTCTTCCTGATCGTAGTACTGCGTTTCGAACTTGTGTAGAGGAATATTTGGATGCATATATTGATTTTTATAAAAAGGCCATTGAGCAAAATAAGTGGTATGGTTTTTGGAATTATGGTGATGTTATGCATTCTTATGATTACAATCGTCATACTTGGAGATATGATGTTGGAGGTTTTGCTTGGGATAATACGGAGTTAGCTTCGAATATGTGGCTATGGTACAATTTTTTACGTACGGGGCGTGCTGATATATGGTGTATGGCAGAAGCAATGACTAGGCATACTTCAGAGGTGGATGTTTATCATATTGGCCCTAATGCTGGATTAGGAAGTAGGCATAATGTGAGTCATTGGGGATGTGGTGCTAAAGAGGCTCGTATTAGTCAGGCAGCTTGGAATCGTTTTTATTATTATTTGACTACTGACGAACGGTGTGGAGACTTGATGACTGAAGTAAGAGATGTTGATCAGAAGTTATATACATTAGATCCTATGCGTTTGGCACAGCCTCGTAGTAAATATCCTTGTACCGCTCCAGCCCGTATTCGAATAGGACCAGATTGGTTGGCTTATGCAGGTAACTGGATGACGGAGTGGGAACGTACAGGCAATCTTAAATACCGTGACAAGATTTTGGCAGGAATGAAAAGTATTTTGCTTCTTCCTAATCGGATTAGTACAGGACCTGTTGCTTTAGGGTATGATCCGGCAACAGGTGTAATTACTAGTGAATGTGATCAAAATTTGTTGAATACCAATCATTTAATGACTATAATGGGTGGCTTTGAAATAATGAATGAAATAATGGATATGGTTGATTTTTCTCAATGGAATAATGCTTGGTTGGAATATGCACAGATGGTAAAGGATGATCGTTATCGAACTCGTTTGAAAGCTTATGCTGCATTTCAGACTCATGATGCTGCAATGAAAAAGAAATTATGGAATGATCTATTTGCTAGAGTAGGAGGATCTAAATGTTCTTTAAAGGTAAAGACGTTACTTCCTCCTGTGGTTCCTGCTCCATTAGATGAATCGGATGGGCTTAACACGAATGATGTTTCTCTTTGGAGTCTTGATGCGATTTATATGCAAGAAGTAATTCCTTATACCTGGTGAATTGAAAAGTAGCAGCAGAGTTGATTATTTCTATTAAATGATAAACTAATAGGATAAAAAATCCATGTAAATAAGAAAATATCCATGTTTTTATGGTGAAATGTAGAGTTTGCTATCTTTTTTAATTGTTTGTTAGTCTGTACTTTTGACCATTGACTTTTGGAATCTATATTCGAAATAAAGATTGAATACAATTAATAACTAATTAAATTTTTAAAACAATTTGTGATGCTAAAAATTATGAAAACACAATCAATCAGGATGCTCCTTTTTTCCTTATTATTGGGGATTGCATCCGTAGTGTATGCTCAAGTTCAAGTAACAGGGCGAGTGGTAGATATAACAGGTGAGCTATTATTGGCGCGAATGTTGTATTAAAAGGTACTGGTCAAGGGACTATAACTGATTTTGATGGTAAGTTCTCATTGTCTGATCTTCCTAAGAAAGGAACTTAGTAGTGAGTTACATTGGTTATGTTGATCAAACAGTTAAAATAGAAGGTGGAAATTTTTATAAAATTGTTTTATCAGAAGATACAGAGACTTTGGAAGAGGTAGTGGTGGTAGGATATGGTACTCAAAAGAAAAGTGATTTAACAGGTTCGGTAATGCAGGTTAAATCTAAAGATATCACCTCAGTGACGGCTAACAATCCAATACAAGCATTACAAGGTCGGGTTACTGGAGTTTCTGTTGTGACCAATAGCCGTCCAGGTGAATCTCCTACATTGAGGATACGTGGTAATGGCTCTATTAGTGCAGGGAATGATCCGTTGTATGTAGTAGATGGATTTCCTTTAATGAATGGTTCTTTAAATGAAATTAATGCTAATGATATTGCATCTATAGAAGTATTAAAAGATGCTTCGGCTACAGCTATCTACGGATCGCGTGGCTCGAATGGTGTAATTATGATTACTACGAAAACAGGAGGAAAAGATTCTAAAAATCTTTCATTTAATGCTAATTATGGATTTCAAATGCCTGGCCGATTGATTGAAACAATGTCGCATGATCAGTTTATTGATTATATTAACTCTGCTTATATGAATTCTAAAGGTACGACTGTTTATAATGATGAAAATCCGGCTCCAGATACTCACACAGACTGGCAGAGAGAGACACTGTATGGCTGTAAACCAGTTCAAGATTATAGTTTGTCATTAGATGGTACGTCTGGTGATACACAATATATGCTATCTGGAGGTATTTATCTACAGGATGGATTATTACCTAGTTCTGAATTTGATAAGTATACATTTCGTACGAATGTACAACATAAATTCAATAATTTTTTGAAGATAGGAACACATATGCAGTATTCATATACAGAGGCAAATATGGCAGAGTTGAGTAATTATCAAGGTGCATTAAATGATATTTGGCGTGATGGTTGGCCTACTTTGCTGTATATCGCGAAGATGGCACTTTTGCAGTGCCACAAGACAATCCAAGGATATCTACTCTTTTTGGTGATGCTGCCTACTGGAATCCGGTAGCTAATTATAAAGAGGTTACAACAAAATCAAATGTCAGCCGTCTTTTGGGAGATGTCTATGCAGAATTTCAATTAGCTAAAGGATTGACTTTTAAGACGAATTTTGGTCTTGATATTGCTAATAAGCGTGATTATAATTATACAACATCAAAAATAACGACTTCAACTGGATATGGAAAAGGTGGAAATGGATATACAAAAAAATGAGCCGTCTTACCGAAAATATACTTTCGTATATGAATGAATGGGGAGATCATCGTTTTACTGCTACTGGTGTTTATTCATGGCAAAATTATATGTATGAAACTTTATCTATTTCTGGTAATGGTTTTGCAAATGATGAGACTGGTGCATGGGATATGGGACAAGCAAATAGGGAAACAGTCGAGTATGGAAGTGATAAATATGAAAATTCGTTGATATCATGGACTGGACGTGTTACTTATGCATATAAAGATCGTTATTTATTAACAGCTACAGCCCGTTATGATGGCTCTTCTCGATTTGGTGAGAATAATAAATGGGGATTTTTCCCGTCAATAGGTTTAGCTTGGCGTGCAAGTGAGGAAGAATTTCTTGCAGGAAATAAAGTTATAACTAATTTGAAAGTACGTGGAAGTTTTGGTGTTACAGGTAATCAAGAGATTGGTAATTACAAATCATTAGCACAACTGAAGTTGATAATTATATATATAATGATACTGAGATTCAAGGCTTTTATGAAACAATTGGTAATCCTGATTTAAAATGGGAACGTGCCAATCAATTTGATATTGGCATTGATTTATCTTTGTGGAATCGTATCCATGTTACTGCAGATTATTATCATAGGAAAACCTCTGATTTACTTTATAATGTACCTATACCTTCCACTTCTGGATTTTCTTCAATGTTGAGTAATGTGGGTTCTGTGTTGAATAAAGGTTGGGAACTATCTATTACAGGTAATATTATTGATCTGAATGATTTGAAATTGATGCGACAGTGAATTTAAGCCGTAATACGAATAAGATAAAAGAACTATATAATGATGTACAGTCCATAACTTTGAAATCAGGGTTAGGATTAAGTAGTTATTTAAAGGTGGGAGAATCCTTAAATTCTCGTTATGCTCTCCTTGCGGATGGTATTATACGTACTGAGGAACAACTTGCTGCCTATAGAAAAATTGAGGCAACAGCTAAAATGGGTGATGAAATGTATAAAGATTTAGATGGAGATAACCAAATAACAGTAAAAGATCAGGTAAATATTGGAACAACAGATCCGAAACTTATTTATGGGGTTGCTTTAAATATACAATATAAAAAATGGGGGATTAGTATTTTGGGAAATGGAGCAGATGATTTTGTGGGAGGAAGTTCTTATTTGCAAATTTCAGAAAATCAGTTGAATGCAAGCACTATTGGTGTCCCATCTAAATATGCATATGAACGAATGTGGAGTCCTTCCAATCCTAATGGTACATATCCGGCTGCTGGGGCTTCTAATACTCACGAAAGTGATCGTGTTAATTCTGGGTGGTACTATTTTGTTCTTAAAAGCATGGCTCTTAATTATGATTTTGGTAGAAATCCATTTAAGGCTGTAAAAGGTATTAAGGGATTAAGTGCATCTCTAAATTTCCAGAATTTTATAACTTTTTCTAGTCAAAGAGGATATAATCCAGAAAATGGGGATACATCTTATCCATGGATAAAAAGTGTAAGTATAAGCGTGAATGCTAAATTTTAATTTTAATAAATAAGGTAATATGAAAACATATATATTTAATCATAGTAAATTGAATGTAAATTGGAGGAGCAAAATATTTATTTTGTTTTTTACAATAGTGTCTTTTGTGAGTTGTACTGACTTATCAGAATCTACTTATACATTTATTAATCCAGGAACTTATTATAATACAGAAGAAGAATTGCAAAGTGCTTTAAATTCTGTTTATGCTGATTTTCGTAAATTCACAGCAGGATATAAAACGTTGATGACTTTAGAATTGTTGACAGAACATGCAATGCCAGCGCATTCCTCCAAAGATGGAGTGAAAAATTTTAACTCTTGGCAAGGGGTAAATCAGTCAACTACATATAATATACAGATATGGGATAGTGGATATGAATTAATAAATCGTTGTAATGTTGTGCTTGGTCGTGGTGATAAAGTAAATATAGAAGAGAAAAAGCGTAATCAAATTTATGGCCAGGCGCGTTTCTTCCGGGCTTATACTATGTTTGTGTTGCTTCGTATTTATGGAGGACTAGCTATTCCGGAATCTTATTACATCAGGTTTGAATGGTTTGGAAATTCCTCGTAAAACGATTGATGAAACGTATGATTATATTATTGATGATTTAAAATATTGTATTGATAATCTTCCGAGCCGTTCTCAATGGGGAAATGGTGCCTATTATAAGGCTAGTAAGGGTGCCGCGCAAGCTTTGTTGGGTGATGTCTATTTAACAAGAGGATGTATGGATAATTATAATACAACTTATTTTCAAGAAGCTAAAAAATATTTAGGAGATGTGATTTCTTCAGGAGAATATGAACTTTTGCCGGATTATAAATCACTGTGGTATTGGTTTGTAGAAGAAGCGGCAAAGAATACAAAGGAATCACTTTTGGAAATTCAATTTGGAGCTACCCAAGTAAGTGATTTACATTGTTATTTTGGCATTAATACGAAAGATGAGTGTTTGGGTGGAAAAATGTATGCTCGTGCAGGAATTGCCCATAAAAGTTATTTCTCTTTTCAAGATGAAGATGTACGTAAACAATGCTTTTTGACGGAATATACAATAACTGGTACAACTACTCGTCGTTGGTGGGAGCCTGAGTATAAAGGATTTTCAGGTAAAGGTGAAGGAATGTGGCCTTCGACTTCTCCGGGATGTGTAAAATTTTATGATCGTACTAAGTCTTGTTATGATACTGGAGGCTCTAAAGCTAATTATATAGCCATGAGATATTCGGATGTTTTGTTGAATTATGCGGAAGTGGAAAACTATTTGAATGGGCCTACAGAGGACGCATATTCTAAACTAAATGCTGTACATAATAGATCTAATAGTAATCCTATTGCGACAGGATTATCTAAAGAAGCTTTTGATGATGCAATTTTTCAAGAGCGAGTTTGGGAATTCATAGGTGAAGGGCATTTGTATTATGATGAATTGCGTACAAATAGATTGGGAAAGAATGTTTATGAGTATAAGACATATATGTTTGAGAATGGATATTATAATTGTCAAAAATTACAGTTTGTTCCACAAAAAACATTCTTGTGGAAAATACCTCAGACATCATTAGATTCCAATCCTGCATTAGAGCAGAATCCTGATAATGTTTCAGATCCTAAGTACCCTCTGTAGAATATAGTTATTTGACAGGTATTTTGAATTCTCCACCTCAATGAGTTGAAAAATAGAATGTATGATATAAAGTCAACTTGTTGAGGGTGGATGAATGTTTTATACAATGTATTTATTTTTCATAAAAATCAAGGGGTGATAAATTATTTCTTGGTTACAACTTTTACTAGTTTGTAAAAATGTGTAGTTAATTTTATATAAAGAATTAAAATAAGATAATATAGAATATGAGATTTCATGGTGGAAGTATAATGCTTCTTATAAGTATGTTTTTGATATCTTGCGATAAGAAAGAAACATTATCAGAAGTGGTGGAAAGAGGATTGAATGTTTCAAGCCAACAAGCTATGTTTTTGGCAGAAGAATTGGAAAATCAGGAAAAGAAATTACCTAGAACGTATGAAAATAATGAATTGAAGACTGTTGGTTATAAATCATGGGTTTCAGGTTTTTTCCCTGGAGTGTTATGGTATTTGTATGAAAATGATCCAACAGAAGAATTAAAGAGATATGCCGAACTATATACTTCACGTGTGGAACCGGCCAAGAATATGACTTCTACACACGATTTGGGATTTATGTTGTATTGTAGTTTTGGTAATGGGTATAGATTGACACATGATTCTACTTATTTGGAGGTGTTGAAAACTGGTTCAAAATCATTGGCAACACGTTTTAATAGTAAAATCGGTGCTATAAATTCTTGGGGGGCTAGAGGTAAATGGCAATATCCGGTAATTATAGATAATATGATGAATCTTGAGATGTTGTCATTTGTAGCTAAAAAAACGGGAAAGGAGTCTTATATGGATATGATTAATGCTCATGCGCAAACTACTTTGAAACAACATTTCCGACCGGATAACAGTTGTTATCATGTCGTTTCTTATGATACGATTACAGGATTGCCCCATGCTAAAAATACACATCAGGGCTATGCGGATGAGTCTGCATGGTCCAGGGGGCAAGCATGGGCATTATATGGTTATACAATGATGTATAGAGAAACAGGAAAACCAGAGTATTTGGAACAGGCCCGTAAAGTGGCGAGATTTATTAAGAATCATCCCAACTTGCCTTCAGACAAAGTACCGTATTGGGATTTCGATGCACCGGATATTCCAAATACACCTCGTGATGCATCAGCGGCAGCAGTCATGGCTTCTGCATTGATTGAATTGAGTCAGTTGGATAAAAGTGAAGAAGCCTCAGCATGGTTTGATTTGGCGGAAGCGCAGATTCGTTCATTGTCTTCACCGGATTACTTGGCGGAGTTTGGAACTAATGGAGGTTTTATTTTGAAACATAGTGTAGGAAATTTGAATAAGAATTCGGAAGTGGATGTACCTTTGAGTTATGCAGATTATTATTATGTGGAAGCTTTATTACGTTTAAAGAAAATTCAAAATGAAAAATAGAATAGGAATATGGGTTGCCTTTAGTTTTCTTCTTTTCTGTTTAAAATCTTATGCCCAACCGACAGGAAATGAAGACAGATGGTATTGGGTGAATACTATGGTAAAAATAGCCAATCCGGTATTGGACAATCTTAGTCAAGGGACACTGAAAAAGAATATGCCGTTTGAATCCTTGTCAACTGAACCGTTGAGAAGAGAGGTCTCGTATTTGGAGGCTGTAGGGAGAACAATTTGTGGAATTGCTCCTTGGTTGGAACTAGGACAGGATCAGACAAAAGAAGGCAAATTGCGAGCTAAGTATATACAAATGACACTAAAAGGTCTTAAGAATGCAGTCAATCCAGACTCGCCGGATTATTTAATGTTTGATAATCGGCATTTTCAACACTGGTAGATGCTGCTCATCTTGTACAGGGAATTTTAAGAGCTCCTAAACAAATTTGGGGGAATTTGGATAAAGAAACGCAGGTTCGTTTGATTAAGGAACTGAAAAGAACTCGAGGCATTAAACCCAAAGAAAGTAACTGGTTGCTTTTTGCATCTATGGTGGAGGCTGCTTTGCTGGAATTTACAGGCGAGTGTGACACATATAGACTGAATTATGGAATTCATCGTTTTTTGGAAGATGGTTGGTATAAAGGAGATGCTTGGTATGGTGATGGTCAGGAATTTCACTTGGATTTTTATAATAGTATTGTTATCCATCCCATGTTGACAGATATCCTTGCTATAATGAAAAAGCATAATTTGGAAGGAGGGGAGAATCTTGACAAGCAGATAATCCGTCAGCAACGGCTATCAGACAATTAGAACGATTGATTTCACCTGAAGGAACCTATCCTGCTGTTGGGCGTTCTATTGTTTATCGTTTTGGTATTTTCCATGCTCTTTCTCAAATGAGTTTAATGAAGAGGCTTCCGGAGAAACTTCTCGGGGGGCAAGTACGTTGTGCGCTTACTGCTGTTTTGCATAGACAATTTGCAACTCCGAATAACTTTGATAAGAATGGATGGTTAAAAATAGGTTTATCCGGCAACCAGATAAATATGTCAGAATCATATATAAATACGGGTAGTTTATATATGTGTGCTACTATATTTTTAGCATTGGGACTTCCGGCTGAGGACTCGTTTTGGACAGAAACTTATATGGAATGGACCAATATGAAAGCATGGAAGGGAATAGATGTCGGGGCTGATAAAGCATTGCGAAAGGGATAGTTGATATATGGGGGGGATATAAGATAAGTGTTTTCTTGTTTATTTGTTAAACTCTTTTTAATGACTAGTATTTGGGCAAAATACTTAGTTATTTAAGGGAATATATTAAAAGAAAACTTCAATTAGACAAGAACTAGATGTATCGAATAAATTATTAATTAAATAATTAAGTTTATGTCATTAACAAGTATTATTTGTGGCATAGCGTTGCTGACAATAGGTGAAGTTGGGCCTCAGAATATGCCCGATACTATAGAACCTGTTGAATCACCGTTTGTTATGCCTTTGTTTGAAAGGCCTGTTTTTCCCGAATCTACCATATTGGTAAGGATGGAACAGGAAGGTATGTCCACTAAACCGATTCAGGAGGCTATTGATAGTATGAGTTGCCGAGGTGGTGGAACGGTGGTAGTTCCTCCCGGTGTATGGCGGACAGGACGCCTTATCTTGAAGAGTAATGTAAATTTGCATCTTTCGGAAGGAGCGGAATTACGTTTCAGTGGTAATATAATAGATTATCTTCCGGCTGTTTTTACACGGGATGAGGGGGTGGAGCTTTACTCTCTTGGAGCTTGTTTGTATGCTGATGGACAGGAGAATATTGCATTGACTGGAAAGGGAAAAGTAGTTGGACCGCCTACCAGTTGCGAGATATACAAGTGTAATGAAGTATGTCTAGTGACAAGGTGATAAGAAAACCGCTTGCCGACCGTATTTATGATGGAAAGAATGGTGAAGGAGTCTTTTTGCCTAAGACATTTGCCCCTATCAATTGTAAGAATGTCTTTGTAGAAGGTGTTACATTTGAACGGGGACTGTATTGGAATATTGTACCACAATATTGTGAACATATTTTAATTCGGGGGATTACAGTGAACAGTTTCGGACATGGACGTACGGATGGTATTGATATTGATTCAAGTAATGATGTACTGATAGAATACTGTTCGCTCGATTGTCAGGACGATTGTTACACCATGAAGTCCGGGCGGGGTAAGGATGGATTGAAAGTGAATCGTCCCACTAGTAATGTCGTTATACGTAAAAGTATAGCACTGAGGGGAGCAGGCGGTATTGTGTGTGGTACTGAGATTGCCGGTGGAGTGAGAAATGTATATATGTACGATTGTGTTTTTGAGGGAACAGACCAGGCTTTCCGTTTTAAAACTCGTCGTCCACGAGGAGGTTTTGTGGAGAATATATATGTGGAACGGGTGCGGGCTAATGTGAAAAGACAGGCTTTGTATTGCGATATGCTTGGTTCTGCGCTGGGTAGGTGAGTTGGCACAGCGTTATCCGGCCCGTGAGATAACTCCACTTACACCGTGGTTTGCTAATATTTCCATTCACGATGTGGAGATCACCGGATGTAGCACATTGGTGGATGTGTCTGCATTACCGGAGAAGCCGGTGAAGAACTTTTTTTTCGGCAATGTCAAAGCACATTGTGATCGGATTGGCAAAATATGCGATGCCACAAAATTCTCAATGAAAGATGTAAGAATAGAGAGTTGTGATACAGTAATGCGTATTGATAATTGTGATTACGCCTCTTTCTTTGGGTTCAGCAATGTAACTACAGGTAGTTCGGTGAAGATAGAAAAAACGGGAGGAGAATGTCGCTATTTAAATGTGCAGACATATCCTCTTGTCCCAGTAAATTATCAGTCCATTCGTCCTGGTGAAGTGTGGCTTGATACTGAAGGAAAACCTATTCAGGCCCATGGGTTTCAAGTGACTTTTCGTGAAGGCAAATATTATTGGTATGGTGAGGATAAAACTCATACTCTGTTTGGTACCAATCGGATGTTTGGCGGAGTACGTTGTTACTCATCTACTGATTTTTACAATTGGAAAGATGAGGGGAGGATAATTGAACCTGCTACTGATCCACATTCACCTTTGCATCATTGTCAGAAATTGGAACGCCCACATATTCTTTATTGTGCCAAAACAGGCAGGTATGTATGCTGGCTGAAATCACAAAGTAATGATGGGCATTTTGTTATTCTAGAAGCTGAACATTTTATGGGACCCTATCATTTTGTCCGCAATCTGAAACCTAATGGCTTTGCTGTGGGGGATTTTGACATGTATGCTGATCCCGATACAGGAAAAGGTTATGTTTGGTTTGAGCGTCCTCATTGGGAGCAGATATGTGCTGAACTTTCTGATGATTATACAAATGTAAATGGCCGGTATTCAGAACATTTTGTTGGAAAGGTTCCGCCGTTTACACGTGAGGCGGCAGCACATTTTGTAATGGATGGTAAACATTATATTTATACATCAGGGACAACTAGTTATACTCCCAACCTTCGGAAGTAGCGGTATTCGATGATTATCATGGTGAATATACGGTGTTAGGGAATCCACACATAGGTGATGAGTATGCACATTCTTTTTGCTCGCAGATTACAAGTGTGATAAAGATTCCGGGAAAGGATCTTTATGTGGCTATGGCCGATCGTTGGCTACCGCATACTAATAAAACGGATATACCCAAGAAAGACTGGCAGTCTTTCTTGACCCGGTACAAGGATCACCGTCCTTATCCAAAGGATTTTGCAACTCCTAAAGTGGCCGACAGATTTTATACGCTTGTTAATCCTAATCAAGATGTATATAAGGCTACTTATGTATTTCTGCCAATTGTGGTGAAGGATGGCATACCGATGATAGAGTGGAAAGATGAATGGAAACTGGAAAACTATGAATAGATGATTTTTCTTTTGTTGATAGGGCACATCCGTTTATTTTTACTATCTTTGCTAATATGGCGTATGTCGGGAAAATGATGTACGTCATATATTTAAATGCCTGGTATGAATCTGATTGAAATTGTATGAAAACATATATTTGTCTGTTATGGGTTGTTTTTGGGTGTATAGGTTGGGAAATGCATGCATCGGTAGATGTACATCCTACTTTTATCACGACTAGTGACGGATTGGCGAATAATTCGGTACGTTATCTGTTTCAAGACAGCAAAGGGTTTATTTGGATGGTACATTAGATGGGCTGAGCCGCTATGATGGCCATTCATTTGTGACATTCCGTCCGGAATCAGGCGATAAAATTTCTTTGGCAAATCATCATGTAAAGAAGATACAAGAAGATCGAAATGGTTTCTTATGGTTTATCACTGCTCCGGAATTAATGAGTTGTTACGATTTGAAACATGATTGTTTTGTTGATTTTACGGGGTGTGGGGAATATAGACGGCCTTACAATAAAATATTGGAAACTGCTGTCGGGGATATTTGGCTGTGGCATCATCAGAGTGGATGTCGTAAAATAGTCTGTAAGGATGGAATTCACTCTTCTGTATCTTTTACAAAGGAAAATGGGAAATTATCAACTAATGCAGTGAATTCGTTTATGAGGATGAACAGGGAGTGATTTGGATTTGTACTCAGCTTGGGCTGTTTCAGGTGACAGAAGAGGGATATACCCAGGTAGTTCAAGATAGTTTGTCTTTTGTAGGGGCGATGTCTTTTCGTCACAAGATTTTTTTTGTAACCTCTGATGGAGGTATTTATGAAAAGTCTTCAGGTAAGAATTTGTTTTTGACAGCCCGGTTGCCGTGGAAACTTTCTGCTTTTAATACCTATGAGTCCTGTCGTTTACAGAACGATTGGGTGTTTTTACTCCTGAGGGTGGAGAGGTGTTTAGTATGTCTGAGAAAAGATTGATTCATGATTCATCGCTTGATATTTGTTTAGGAAAATGTGAAAAGGATAATTTGAATAATCTGTGGATTTCCAATGGCACTGGTCTTGTACATTATATTGATGTCCGGACACGTGCGTCCGGATTTTTAGATTAATGTCTGATGAAAAAGTTAAGTTGATAGGGGATGAACGTTATCATATCATACAAGATGTTCCACGTGGACTGATATGGATTTCTACCTATGGTAATGGTTTGTTTGTTTATGATTCTCAAAAGGAGGAGATGACCCATTACTCGTATCATGTGGATGAGTTTAATCGGGTGAATTCTGATTTTCTTTTATATGCTATGGGCGACAGAACCGGTAATATCTGGTTGGGATCAGAATATTCCGGCATAGCTTTATTGTCAGTATTAAATGATGGGGCAACTTATATTTATCCTGAAAATGAGAAATTGGTGGATCGTTCCAATACCATACGTATGGTTACGTGTATGGAGAATGGGGATGTGCGGGTAGGAAATCGTCGGGGGGGATTGTTTGCTTATGACTGTCACTTGAATTTATTGCAAAGAAATTATTATCATCTTAGTGTCTTTGCTCTCAAAGAGGATGACAAAGGCAAGTATGGATGGGAACCCGTGGGAATGGATTATGTATAGGCGATAGATGGTATGTGCATCGGGCTGATGATGTGAATTCACTTGCACATAATCATATTTATGATATCTATAGGGACTACCGGGATAGAATGTGGATTGGAACTTTCGGGGGAGGACTCGATTTGGCTGTTTATCAGAAAAACGATTTTGTGTTTCGTCATTTTTTGAAGGGGAGTTTTGGAGAGCAAGAGGTTCGTACTATTACTGCTGATAGGAATCATTGGATGTGGGTAGGAACCAATAATGGTATTTATGTATTCCATCCGGATTCTTTGTTGAATGATTCGCGGCAGTATTACGTTTATAATTTGGATAATGGGAAAATACGTAGCAATGAAATTCGTAATATTTTTTGTGACAGCAAAGGTCGTATGTGGATTGGAACCACCGGTAAAGGCTTTTCTGTCTGCCAGTCAGGACAAACTTATGATCAGTTGGAATTCCGGCATTATGATGAGGATGACGGTTGGTAAATAATGTAGTCCAGTCTATAGTGGAGGATAGAGATGGAAAAATCTGGCTGGGTACCGAATATGGAATGTCCCGGTTTGATCCGGATACGGAGGTTTTTGATAGTTTCTTTTTTTCAGCGATAATGCCCGGCAATGTCTATTTGGAGAGTAGTGCCTGTGTTATGAAAAACGGACATTTGCTGTTTGGAACGAATCATGGTTTGGTTGTGGTCGATCCTGAAAAGTCATGCCACAGCATGTCGTTTCTCCGGTGGTTCTCACTGATTTAAAAATAAATGGAATTTCTGTTCGTCCCGGGGATATTGATTCTCCTTTGACAGAGGCATTAAGTTATACAAATAGAATAGAATTGAAATATTATCAGAATTCATTCAGTATAGATTTCTCTACTTTTGACTATTCTATGGCAAATGATGCCAAGTATATTTATAAGTTAATTCCATACGATAAAGATTGGGGAGTCCCTTCCTCCTTGAATTTTGCAGCTTATAAAAATTTGTTGCCGGGTACTTATCAGTTACATGTAAAAGCATCCAGTGCTTCCGGTGTATGGGGGGAAGATGAAACCGTATTACAGATTGTTATTACTCCGCCTTTTTGGAAAACAGGTTGGGCCTTTGCTATTTATATAATGCTGATTTGTATGGCAATGTATATGACATTCAGACTAATCCATAAGTTTGCTATCTTGCGGAATCGTATTCAATTAGAAAAACAGTTGACAGAATATAAGTTGGTCTTTTTTACCAATATCTCTCATGAGTTTCGTACCCCGTTGACGTTGATCCAAGGAGCCTTGGAAAAATAGAGGCTATGGGTAGGGGTTCTAAAGAATTGGCTTATCCTATAAAAGTGATGGATAGAAGCACGCAGCGGATGCTCAGATTAATCAATCAATTGCTGGAATTCAGAAAAATGCAGAATAATAAACTGGTTCTTTCATTAGAAGAAACAGATGTTATCGTTTTTCTTTACGATATATTTCTGAGTTTTAGGGAAACGGCGGAATCTAAAGAAATGGAATTTAAATTTATTCCTTCTGTCAGTTCTTATCCTATGTTTGTTGATAAAGGTAAACTGGATAAGATAGTCTATAATCTTCTGTCCAATGCATTTAAGTACACACCGGAGGGCGGGAAAATAGTTTGTTCGGTAGATGTGGAAGAAGAAACAAAAAAATTGATCATTTCCGTGTCAGACACCGGTATTGGTATTCCTTTGGAGAAACGCGGGCAACTTTTTTCTCGATTTATGCAAAGTAGTTTCTCTGGTGATAGTATGGGAATCGGGTTGCATTTGACTCACGAACTTGTAAATGTGCATAAAGGAAGTATTGAATATGCGGAGAATGAAGGACAGGTTCTGTTTTTACAGTCACTTTGCCATTGGATAGTTCTGTATATGAGTCAAAAGATTTTTTGATCTCTACAGCCTTAATGGAAGAAACGGATCATACAGACGAAGGCATTCCGTGCCGTCTCGTAAAAGAAGAACAGATGGCGGCTCCTTTAAACAAGAAAAAGATATTGATTATTGAAGATGATACTGATATTCGTGAATTTTTGAAGAAAGAAATATCTGTTTATTTTGAGGTGGTAGCCGAGGCTGATGGTGTGGCGGGTTTTGAACGTGCACGGACTTATGATGCTGATCTGATAATATGTGATGTCCTAATGCCGGGAATGAATGGGTATGAAGTAACCCGTAAGTTAAAAAATGAATTTAGTACCAGTCATATTCCGATCATTCTGCTGACAGCAATGGGAACTACCGAAAATAAATTGGAAGGAGTAGAAAGTGGGGCGGATGCGTATGTAACCAAACCGTTCAGCTTAAAATTGCTTTTGGCACGGATGGTTCAATTGATTGACCAGCGTGAAAAGTTACGTGAGAAATATGTGAATGATCCCAGTATAGAGCGACCGGCTATTTATACTTCTGATAAAGATAAACAGTTCCTTGATAAATTGCAAGCTATTATAGAGCAGGAGTTGGGAAATTCGGAATTTACGATGGAAGACTTTGCTGCCCGGATGAAATTGGGGCGTACTGTATTCTCTAAAAAAGTTCGTGGTTTGACAGGGCATACTCCTAATGAATATTTCCGTATTATTCGTCTGAAGAAAGCGGCGGAATTATTGTTGGAAGGTAATTATAATGTGAGCGAAGTTTCTTATAAAGTAGGTATCAGTGATCCGCTTTATTTTAGCCGTTGTTTCAAGACACACTATGGCGTGTCTCCTTCTGTTTATCTGCGTGGAAAAGAGAAAGAAATATAGAGTGGGCAACCTTTATTGTATAATCGGGCGGTAAATATCAGTTCGTTTCTTAAAAAGCTTAAAGTGTATAAATTTCCATGTTAATGAACAAAAATACATTTTGGGGCTTTATAAATAACGATATATTTGTAAAATACTGCTTGAATATTTCAGATTGAAAGAAATTAAGATACTCATTTTAAATTTAAGACCATGAAAGAACTAAAGATGTACATCGATGGACGATTCATCGAAAACCAATCCGATAAGTGGATTGATGTATTGAACCCTTCTACGGAAGAAGTGATATCTAAAATGCCTGATGGCACACCGGAAGATGCACGCGCAGCTATAAATGCCGCCGTAAAGGCACAGCTTTCTTGGGAAAGTCTTACTTCTATTGAACGCGCCGGCTATTTAACTCGGATTGCACAAGGTATCCGAAAGCGGGAACAGGAATTGACTGATATTATCATCCGGGAGGGTGGAAAAACAAGAGGATTAGCTAATGTAGAGGTGTTATTTACGGCTGATTATCTTGATTATATAGCCGGATGGGCCGTCGTTATGAAGGGGAAATCATTCCTAGTGACCGTCCTCACGAAAATATATTTGTCTTTAAGAAACCTATTGGGGTGACAACAGGCATCCTGCCTTGGAATTTTCCTTTTTTCTTGATTGCCCGTAAGGCCGCTCCTGCTCTGTTGACGGGGAATACAATTGTGGTAAAGCCGAGTCAGCTGACACCGGAAAATGCATATGTTTTCGCACAGATTGTAGATGAAGTTGGGTTGCCTAAAGGTGTATTCAATCTAGTAAACGGTCGTGGTTCGGTGATAGGACATGAACTGGCTGCTAACCCTAAAGTAGGTATGGTTAGTCTGACCGGAAGTGTGGAGGCTGGAATACAAACCATGCAGCCGCTTCTGCCAATGTGACGAAGGTTTCTTTGGAATTGGGGGGGAAGGCTCCCGGTATTGTAATGCCGGATGCAGATTTGGATTTAGCTGTAAAATCCATTATGCTTCGCGTGTTATTAATACAGGACAGGTATGTAATTGTTGTGAGCGTGTGTATGTACATTCTAGTGTAAAAGAGGCTTTCCTTGAGAAACTGTTGGCAGGATTCAAGCAGGTGAAAGTGGGGGATCCGAATCAGTATACAGACCTCGATATGGGTCCGTTGATTGATGCCAAAGCACTGAAATCAGTAGAAGAGAAAGTGAAAAAAGCTATTGAGCAGGGAGCTGAGTTGCTATGCGGTGGTCATCGTATCGGTACTAAAGGATATTTCTTTGAACCGACGATTTTGATTAATTGTACCCAAAAGATGGATATTATTCAGGAAGAAACTTTTGGACCGGTACTTCCGGTTGTTGAGTTTACAGAGGTGGAAGACGCCATTGCTTGGCTAATGATTGTGAATATGGGCTGACTTCTTCTATTTATACTCAGAATCTGGATATGGCATTTAAATTGATTCGTGCGTTGAAATTTGGTGAAACTTATGTGAATCGTGAGAATTTTGAAGCTATGCAGGGATTCCATGCCGGATGGCGTAAATCTGGTATCGGTGGCGCGGATGGTAAACATGGTCTGGAAGAGTATTTGCAGACGCAGCTGGTTTATTTGGAGACTAAAGGGTAATTCTTATAATTATTCTATGTAGGATTATCTCGGGATATAATTCGTATTTTATGTCTCGAGATACATCTTGTTATATGATGGATATTTATTATTGATTTGGATTGATACTTTAAGAAGTATAGAGTACAAAATACTTGTTGTTTCGTCCTGTTGGAAAAGGTTTATTCATCATAAAACAGCATGCTATGAAATTATTTTTTTCTTTCGTATTTGCCTTATTGGCTTTTACTACTTGTACAAAACCTGACAAGGAAGTCTATATCTTCACTTCTCATCGTGAGCCGGCATTGGACGGGTTACATTATCTTTACAGCTATGACGGTTATCATTGGAATAGTATTGCAGGTTCATGGCTGAAACCGGAAATAGGAAACAAGACCCCTTATTATAATTATTTCACTAAACAGACCGAAGAACAGAAATATGCTCCCAATTCGATGATGCGTGATCCGTCCATTACCCAAGGTCCGGATGGAACCTTTCATTTGGTGTGGACCATCAGTTGGAATGGGGAACAAGGATTTGGTTATGCCAGTTCTAAAGACTTGATTCATTGGAGCGAACAACGTGAAATCAAAGTGATGAAAGACTCTTTGACTAACAATGTGTGGGCACCGGAAGTTTTCTATGATGATGAAAAGGGACAGTTCATCGTTGCCTGGTCCTCTGCCATTCCAGTAGAGAGATATACGGCAGCCGATAGTTTGGGAGCTAATAAAAGTCACCGTGCCTATTATACCACGACCAAGGATTTCCAAATGTTTGCTCCGGCAAAGGTATTTTATGATCCCGGATTTAATTCTATTGACGGATTTATAGTAAAGCGTGATAAAAATGACTATGTATTAATTATAAAAGACAATCGTAAGCCTGGTTACAGTGATCTGTTCTGTGTGTCCGGACCATCGGCGGAAGGGCCTTATACTAGTCCGTCAACGAAATTTGCACCGACTTATTCCGAGGGACCGTGTGCCGTGAAAGTAGGTGATGAATGGTTGATTTATTTTGATGTTTATCGGGAAGGTCGGTTTGGAGCCGTAGCGACAAAGGATTTTAAGACCTTTACTCCTATAGACAATCAGATTTCTATTCCGCAAGGACATAAGCATGGTACTATTATAAAAGTTCCTGAATCAGTTTTGCTGAACCTGAAAGCGGAGGAAGCTAAAAGATTCCCTCAAAAAGACTAGTTATTACCCTGAATTGTTTACTTGAATAAGTTACTTTGGGCTTTGAAATTTATATGATAAATGCGCAAATGAAAAACAAGAATCTGGTATTATTTGTTCTTCTCCTTTTGTTGGGGGGAGAATTGACTTCGGCGTCAGCCCAAGGAAAGTCCGGGATCTATAAACCTTGGAGCCATGGACGACTGAAAGTAAGTAAAGAAAATCGTTATCTGATGAATGCGGACGGAACTCCTTTTTTCTGGTTGGGGGATACAGGATGGCTGTTGCCCGAGAAACTGAACAGGGATGAAGTTGCTTATTATCTGGAACATTGTCGTCAGGCAGGATTTAATGTGGTACAAGTACAGACTATAAATGGAGTCCCTGCTATGAATTTCTATGGTCAGTATTCCATGATAGATGGCTTTAACTTTAAGAATATAGACAGAAAAGGAGTTTATGGATATTGGGACCACATGGACTATATTATTCAGAAAGCTGAGCAGAACGGTATTTATATAGCGATGGTATGTATCTGGGGAGGTTTGGTACGCTCCGGAAAGATGAATGTCGAAGAGGCCAAGGCGTATGGTAAATTTTTAGGTGAACGATATAAAGATGCTCCTAATATCATTTGGGTAATCGGTGGAGATACATACGCCGACCGGAATACCGAGATTTGGGAAGCCTTGGCAAACAGCATTCTTGCTGTGGACAAGAATCATATAATGACTTTTCATCCGTTTGGCCGTACATCTAGTGCTGCACATCTGAATAATAAGGAGTGGATGGATATGAATATGTTCCAAAGTGGGCACAGACGCTATGGTCAGAAAAAAGGAGATGGTGATACTTCTGTAACCGGATTGGAGGAGGACAATTGGCGTTATGTAGAAGATGCTTTGTCTATGACTCCATTGAAGCCTGTTTTGGATGCAGAACCCAGTTATGAAGGTATTCCTCAGGGATTGCATGATCCTGCCCAGCCACTCTGGCGTGACTGTGATGTAAGACGCTATGGGTATTGGTCTGTTTTTGCGGGTTCTTGCGGACATACGTACGGACATAACAATATCATGCAGTTCTTGAAACCGGGTACACCGGGTGGATATGGGGCTGATGGAATAGAGAAACCTTGGTATAAGGCGATGCAGGATCCCGGCTTCAATCAGATGAAATATCTGAAGAATCTGATGTTAACTTTCCCTTATTTTGAACGTGTACCAGATCAAAGTGTGATTGCCGGTACGAATGGGAATCGTTATGATAGAGCCATTGCTACTCGCGGAAAGGATTATTTGTTAGTATACAATTATTCCGGAAACCCGATGTCTGTTGACTTGACTAAAATCAGTGGCGCAAAAAGAAAGTATGGTGGTATAGCCCTAAGGATGGAAAACTTCTTTTATAGGGGAATTTGATAGTAAAATTACTCCTTTTATCTATGATGGCAGTTATAACCGAGATAATGATCAGGTATTGATTGCTGTAGATTCAAATAAGAATTATATTTCTACCAAATGGTTCGAACTTCCCATGGTAAATCAATAGTGTTTTGAGGAATACAGCCAAAAAGTCTTATTAAGTCTTAATGAAACGGGAAAAGTCAATGCGGAAATTGTAATTTTGAAAAAACACATTTACAAATGAAACGCATTGGCTTTTTCTTATTCTTTTGCATTCTTTCCTTGTATGGTCTGGCACAAGCTGAAAATGACAAGGATACGCTCATCATCCGACAAGATAAAATCAATGAATTTATCAATGAGATGAATGAGGTTGATAAAAGTATGGATTTTATAAACGAACCTCCTACATTGACACCTCCCGTTTTATCTGATACGCTGCGGATGCCAAAATTTGATTTAACTCCTCGTGAAGAAATGCCTAAAATATCTCCCTATACTTTTTCCGGGAATCCTTTTGGCCATGATTATATAGATGGACGTGCTTATCAGATTAATAATACAGGGATTCTGAGTGGTTATCATTCATTTCAAGGATTGCCTTCTATAGGCGAGGCACGCAATGTCGGGGTGATGTATACCCAGCGGCTCAATGATTTTATAACCGTGACAGGAGGAGTATATGCTGCTAAATACAATGTATATGGAGTCCGCTTTAATGATTTCGGTGGTAAGGGAAAATTGTCTTTTCGCATTAATGACAGGATGAAAATTAATATGTTCGGCACATATTCTGTGTATAATGGATACGGCATGACTCCAGCCTCTCAGCTTTTTATGAATCAAAATTCATACGGAGGTACTTTGGAATTCAAAATATCGGATAGTTTCGGTATTGAAGCGGGGGCAGAGAGGGAATTTAATCCGATGACCCGCAAATGGGAAACCCATCCTATTATTATGCCGGTATTCTATAAATGATAAATTGTGTATCTTTACGGCATGAATGAAGAAATAGCAGAGTATTACGAAGAATTATACAGGCTTTATATAGATGAGAACCAGCCATTAGAACGCCGTTACAGACAATTGCGTGAATCATTGGAGCGTGTGGTGCGTGAACGGATACAAGGGAATAGTTTGCAGACCACTGATTTGGCCGCCCGTATTAATTATGTAGCCACTCAATATGAACTGGATATAAAAGAGCAGAACCAGTTACATACATTTCGTTTGACTTCCAATGATATTTTGAATCATCGTAAGTTTCCTGCCAAAGAAGAGTTTCTACGTGATTTACGTGCAGTGGCTTTTGCGTATAGGAAGATGTTTGCACAAGATATTCCTTTGAATTATTCTCGGTTCTTCCTAAACAAGAAATAACATCTTTAGGGAAAAAAGAAAAGAAGGAATACATCCGTCGTATACGGGTATGCTTTGATTATGCCGATGATACCTATCTGTATGTACATCCTGTAGATATAATAGCTGATGAACCTATTCGGGTTGTTTATAATAAACCCGGTATAAACCATGAATTTGAAGAAACTATAAAGGAACTTTGGCGATATGCCCAGCTTAATCTTTTGGATGTTTTTGTAGATAGGGAAGGAATTTATACCCCTTCTTTTATCGTATTGGAGCCGGATTATCTAATAGATATCAGTTCACTGGCAGAATGCTACAAGGATTATGGCAGCCATCCGGCAAATTACTTTTTAAGCCGGTTGGTTCCGATTGATAACGCCCGGCCTTTGCTGCTGGGAAATATAGCCAATCTTTTTCTGGATGAATGGATACATGCAGGTGAGGAGGAACCGGACTATATAGACTGTATGAAGAAGGCGTTCCGGCAGTATCCCATCGAACTGGCTGCTTGTGCCGAACTTCGTGACCCGTCCAAAGAGAAAGAGTTTGCCAAGGATTGCCGGATGCACTTTGAGCATATACGGGATATCGTGCAGCATACTTTTCTGGAACCTGGTTATAACTTGGATAAAAAGGATGCTGTTCTGGAACCGTCTTATATTTGTGAGGCATTGGGTATTCAGGGACGTTTGGACTATATGCAGCGGGATATGAGCAGTTTTATCGAAATGAAATCGGGAAAAGCAGATGAATTCTCCATACAGGGAAAAGTGGAACCCAAGGAAAACAACAAGGTTCAGATGCTGCTATATATGGCGGTACTGGAATACAGCATGGGACAGGACCGGCGGCGTATGCATCCCTATTTGCTTTATACCCGTTATCCTTTATTATACCCTGCCAGAGCATCGTGGCTCAGGTAAGGCGGGTTATCAATCTGCGCAACCGTATTGTTGCTGCCGAGTATGGGGTACAATTCCATAATCATTCTGATTTTACACGAAATTTGTTAGCGCAAATTAATCCGGAGGTAATGAATGAAAGAAAGTTGCGTGGAAGATTCTGGGAACAGTATCTGAAGCCTTCTATCTCACGTTTCCGAGAAAAACTGTCGGCATTGGAACCTTTGGAGCAGGCCTATTTCTATACGCTTTATAATTTCATTACAAAAGAACTTTATACCTCCAAATCGGGGGATGTGGATTATGAAGGACGTGCAGGGGCTTCAGCTCTTTGGCTGAGTACACTGGATGAGAAACGTGAGGCAGGGGAAATATTATATGATTTGCAGATCATTGAGAATAAGGCGTCACAGGTTCATAAGGCTTATATACTCTTGTCCATTCCGCAATATGACGAAATGTTTCTTCCTAATTTCCGTACAGGAGATGTGGTTGTATTGTATGAGCGTAATCATGATTCGGATAATGTGACCAATAAAATGGTTTTTAAGGGTAACATCGAGCAGATTACAGATACAGAATTGCGTATTCGGCTACGTGCCACACAGCGTAATGTTTCGGTTTTTCCTCCGGACAGCCGTTATGCTGTAGAACATGATACGATGGATACTACATTTCGCAGTATGTATTTGGGACTTTCTGCTTTTCTGGATGCGAATACGGAAAGACGGGAGTTGTTGCTGGGACAACGTCCCCCCTGCTTTGATTCGTCTTTTGATGAAGCTATAGCGCAGGCAGGTGATGATTTGAGAGAGTGGCGTTGAAAGCGCAAGCGGCCCGTGATTACTTTCTTCTGGTGGGACCTCCCGGAACAGGAAAGACTTCAAGAGCGTTGCGTAGAATGGTGGAACATTTTTATGCAACATCATCTATGCAGATATTGTTACTAGCTTATACCAACCGGGCTGTGGATGAAATATGTCAGTCACTTTCTTTTATAACCTCCGGTATAGATTATATACGGGTGGGAAGTGAACTTTCCTGTGATGTACGTTTTAGAGGACATCTGTTGGAGAATATATTGGCGGAATGTAACAGCAGGCGGGAGGTGAATACCCGTATGACAGATTGCAGAGTGTATGTTGGAACCGTGGCCTCTATTGCGGCTAAGGCTGAACTTTTTAAATTAAAACGTTTTGATGTAGCCATAGTGGATGAGGCTACCCAAATATTGGAACCCCAATTGTTGGGTATTCTGTGTGCCAAGTTTGCCGATGAAAGAAATGCAGTCGGTAAATTTATTCTGATAGGTGATCATAAACAGTTACCTGCCGTTATTTTGCAGAATAGCGGACATTCTGAAGTGCATGATGAGGGACTGAGGAAAGTCGGACTTTTTAATTTAAAAGATTCTCTGTTTGAGCGGCTTTATCGTTTTCGTTTAAAAGAAGAATCTCCTAAAGCGATAGATATGCTTTGCCGTCAGGGGCGTATGCATCCGGGAGTGGCTTTTTTTCCCAATAAAGCATTTTATGCTGGAAGATTGGAAGCTTTGGGACTACCTCATCAGTTGGAACACATAGAGGCTCCAGTACGTTTTATTCCTTCGGAACAGGATTTGGAGAGCATTTCCGGAAAGACAAACCAATATGAGGCACGGATTGTTGCCGGTTTGGCCAGAGAGGTGTATCTGGCTTATGAAGAGGAATTTGATCCGAATCGAACGTTAGGGGTCATTACTCCTTATCGAAGTCAGATTGCTTTGATACGTAAAGAGCTTCAGACATTGGCTATTCCTGCTCTGAGTAGGATTTCCATTGACACGGTAGAACGGTATCAGGGCAGCGAACGTGATGTTATTATTTATTCTTTTTGTGTGAATCACCTCTATCAATTAAGGTTTCTGCCTAACCTGACAGAAGAAGACGGCGTACAGATTGACCGTAAGCTGAATGTCGCTTTAACGCGTGCACGCAAGCAACTTTTTATCACAGGAGTCCCTGAAATATTAAATCATAATTCTATCTATCAACATCTTCTGAAAACTATTTATTAGGGAAAACACACCACAGACTACTTAGATGTGTAGTCTGTGGTGAATTCTTTAATTAGGCATCAACCGGTTTGTATTTGGGAACCAATGCTTTCATGATAATCCAACCAACTAAATAAGCTACGGCACATACACAGAATATGATGAAGTAGCCGGCAGGTTTCCCTTCGAATCCCATAAAAGTCATATTCGTTTCTGCTGCATAGTCAAACAGTCTGCCTGATCCCATATTAATGCAGAATGAACCTATACCACCTGCCATACCACCAATACCTACGATAGTAGCGATGGTGCTTTTGGGGAACATATCGCCTACTACAGAGTAAATATTAGCAGACCATGATTGGTGTGCCGCACCTGCAATACCGATGATAATGATAGGATACCAATATGAATAATTGCCTAAAGGTTGGGCAAACAGTGCCAGCAATGGGAACAAGGCAAAGATAAGCATAGCCTGCATACGGGCTGCATACGGATTCTTACCAGTTTTGTTAATGATAATAGTAGGTAACTTACCACCATAAATAGATAACATGGTGATAGCGTATAATACGAAAATCAACATTTGTGCAGTACCTGTGTCTGAGGCGAAACCATATACATCCGAAATATATGCCGGAGTCCAGAAAAGGAAGAACCACCATACGCCGTCAGTCATGAATTTACCGACAAATACAGCCCATGTTTGGGGAAATTTGAAACATTGCAAGAATGAAATCTTCTTGTTGTCAAAGTCGTTGGCGGCAGCTTGTTGTGCTTTAGATTCTTCAGGATTGTTGTTGTCTTGTTCAATATATTCCAATTCGGCAGCATTCACGCGAGGGTTGACATTGGGTTTCTTGTAGAGGAACATCCAAAGTCCCATCCAGATGAAACCTAAGCCACCGATAACGATGAAAGCCATTTCCCATCCATTACCCACACCAATGCTTTGAAAATAACGCGCCAAGGGAGGAATAGTGATCGGAGCAGCTAACGCGCCTACTGTAGAGCCGGCATTGAAGATGGAAGTGGAGTATGCACGGTCCTTTTTCGGGAAATATTCGGCTGTCACCTTAATAGCTGCCGGGAAGTTTCCTGCTTCACCTACACCCAATACAATTCGGGCAGCAATAAAGTAATAAACGCTGGTAATGGCGATAGTTGAAGCGACAGCTCCTGTTGCAGAAAGCATTTCTTCTGCATTATGAATACCTAATGTCTCTTCGGTAGCCCAGCCGCACAATGCATGGAGACAAGCTCCTAAAGACCAGACGAAGATAGCCCAAAGATAACCTTTTTTAGTCCCCATCCAATCGATGAAACGACCGGCGAACAGGTTGGCGATAGCATATACTATAGAAAAAATAGCTGTGATATCTCCGTAATTCGAATCCGTCCAGTGAAATTCCGGAGCAATGAAGTCTTTCCAGGTTAGTGAAAGCACCTGACGGTCGAGGTAATTGACTGTAGTGGCAAAGAATAGCAGACCACAGATTATCCATCTGAAGTTTGTCATCTTCTCACCTACTTTTTGAAATGTACTCATGATAATAGATTTAATTATGTTTTTCTTATTAGACGCAAAAATAACCATTCTGTACCTATTCTCTATGCAAAAATTGGTGGAAAGCCTGTATAAATCGGTACAATGGTAAGATTTCTAAAAAAACATTCCGAATGTCGCAAAAAACCTAAAAACGGGTTGATTTCTTGCAACATTCAGAATGACAAGAGTTAATGAGTAATGGTGTGTACCATTCTACTTATCTCATATCTGTGTATTTTATTTCATCCTTGTCACTGTATTTCAGGTTTTCACCTCCCATACCCCAAATAAAGGTATAGTTGCTGGTACCTGCAGCGGCGTGGATAGACCATTCCGGAGAAGTAATGGCTTGTTCATTATGTAACCATACCAGACGTTCTTCTTGCGGTTCGCCCATCAGGTGGCAAATGGCATTTCCTTCAGGCAGGTTGAAATAGAAGTAGGCTTCCATACGACGGGTATGTGTATGGGCCGGCATGGTGTTCCATACAGAACCCGGAGCCAGTTCGGTAAGTCCCATCTGCAATTGATTTGTACCACCGTTTTTTACTCTTTCCAGCACATCCTTTACAATTAATTGGTTTACAATACGGTCGTTGCTGTCTTCCATTTTTCCATAATGATCTGAAATGGCCAAAGCATATTGTTTAGGATTTGCTTTTTGAAGTTTAGCGTCAGTAGTGATCAATTGAGTAACGTATGGTTTGTAAGCCGGTGCCGAATTGATATAGAATTTGGCCGGTTTGGTAGCGTCATTACTTTTGAAAGTAACCTCTTTATTTCCGCAACTACATAGAGTGCTTCCTTGTATTTCATAGGATATTCTTTACCGTCTACAGTAACCACACCATCACCCCCTACATTGATGACCCCTAGTTCACGTCGTTCAAGGAAGTAAGTGATTTCCGGACCCAGTTCGCGGAAAGTTTCTAACTTTAGTATTTTGTTTACTGGCATAGCTCCTCCGTAGATAAGACGGTCATAAAGGGTGTATGTAACATTGATTTCATCCGGTGCCATCACCTTTTCCATCATAAATGAGCTACGAAGACGTTCTGTATCATAGTGTTTCACATCTTGCGGATGGCAAGCGGTCTGTACTTTGTAATTTACTTGAGCTGAAGCTGCCAAAGCAGAAACACTCAGCATCATTGCAATTGCTAATTTTTTCATAATCGTTATCTTTAAATTTTAATTTTTCATTGTTTTCTGGTATTTAATGATGGAACGACGGTTCAGCACCATTAAGAATAGTGTTATCAGTACTAAAATTCCGGAACCAATCCATTTGAATGAATAAGTCAAATGGAAAATAGCCCATGAGAAAGGACTTGAAGCAAAGTCCAACGCTCCCCCTCAAAACCCGACGGAATATTTACGGCGGCATCTTGTGTCTTGGCATATACGTCATGTGCCGCTTTGGTAAAGTAAGGTGCCAGATCAGTTACAAAATACAGACCGATGGCCAGCACAACAAAACCAATGATGAAGGTTTTTATCACATTTCCTTTTGTGATAGGTAATACCAACGGGAATACGTAGAACATACCGGCTAACGAGGCCAATGGCAGGAATTCATTACCCGGAAGTACAACTGCCAATAAAATAGTAACAGGGATTAATAGCAATGATACAACTAATGTGGCCGGATGTCCGATAACCAAGGCAGGGCTCATACCGATATTCAAGCCTACAGCACCTTTAAACTTCTTGGCGATCAGTTCGCGGGTAGCGTCCGAAATGGGTTTCAATCCTTCGATGAATAGCTGGTAATACGGGGAATCAACTCCATTACTGCTCCCATCTTGATACCTAAACCTAGAATATAAGGAATCTTGTCTACTATTTCTTGTCCGTTTTTACAAGATAATGCACCGATGCCACATCCTACCAGGATACCCAGGAAGAGAGGTTCGCCTAGCAAACCAAATTTCTTTTTCATACCTTCCGCATCAATATTCAGTTTTTCAAATCCGGGTATTTTGTCCAATACCTTATTTATAATAAGAGCGAATGGCACAAAACCTGCACAGAAAGGTTGTGGAATAGAAATTCCTTCCATCTTATCATAGAAACCTTGGAACTTGTCTGCTGTGTAATCTGCTAAGATTAATGTGATGATATAACAGATAACAGCCGCGAAGAAGCCCCACAAAATACTATCTGTCGCAAAATAAACTACGGCTCCGATGAAAGCAAAATGCCAATAGTTCCATAAATCGATATTGACTGTACGGGTGGTCTTGGTCAATAGCATCAGAATATTGACAGCCAGACAAACCGGAATAATGAATGCCCCTACGGAAGTGTTATAAGCCACGGCTGCGGCAGCAGGCCATCCCATATCGAATACTTTCAGTTGCAGGCCATATATTTCGACCACCTTGCTTAAGGCCGGTCCCAGGCTGCTGGTCAGAAGTGCGGTAACCACTGATAAACCAACGAAACCAACACCTACCAACAGACCGCTTTTTAATGCTTTGCTGAATTTGATTCCGATACAAACGCCTAAGATTGTAAAAATTATAGGCATCATCACCGCTGCTCCTAAACCGATGATATAACTAAAAACTTGTTCCATTCTCTTGTGAATTAATAGTAAATGACTGTGTTTTCTACAATAGTATAAATTAAAAACTGCCCCAAAAATAAAACCTTTTCTCAACTTATCAAACCTGAAAGGCATAATAATTAGTAAAAAGACAATTTTTGAACGATTTTTATCGTTATCGTGCACAAAAATAACCGTTTTCGCACACGAATACCAAATAATACACTTAGTAGGTTGAAAAGTGCACACTGCTTTTCGAGAAAAATACTACTTTTGTTTCATAAAATAAATAGGTCTAATACTAAAAATAAACGTCTTCATGAAAAAGAATTCTATTTGTAAAATTATTGTGTCCGGTTTGCTTACGGCTGTTCCTTTGATGGGCATGGCTCAGCAGGTTTGTGGTAATAAGCCTTGGTCTGTACGTATGGCGGAATCAGAGATGGTGCGTTGTCCCGAATCCTGGCAATTGGATTTTCAGACCCGTTTGAAGTGGGATTACTGTCATGGCCTGGAACTTCAAGCTATGCTGGATGTATATGATGCATACGGTGATAAGAAGTTTTTTGATTATGCTGTGGCTTATGCTGATACAATGATTCATCAGGATGGCTCTATCGAAACTTATAAACTGGAGGAATATAATATTGACCGTCTGAATTCCGGAAAGATGCTTTTCCGTATTTACGAGCAGACTAAGGACGAGAAATACAAGAAAGCATTGGATTTGTTGCGCAGTCAGTTGGATACGCATCCTCGTAATGCCGATGGCGGTTTTTGGCACAAGAAGATTTATGAGAATCAGATGTGGCTGGATGGGCTTTATATGGGGCAGCCGTTCTATGCGGAGTATGCTTACCGTAACAACCGTGTGAATGATTATGCTGATATTATCAATCAGTTTGTTACAGTGGCTCGTCATAATTATGATCCGAAGACTGATTTATACCGCCATGCATGTGATGTGAGCAAGCGTGAAAAGTGGGCGGATAAAACTACCGGATTGTCACAACATTGTTGGGGACGCGCCATGGGATGGTATGCAATGGCTTGTGTGGATGTACTTGATTTTATACCGGAACACGAAGCCGGACGTGAATCTGTTATCGAAATATTGAATAAACTGGTTGCCCAGATTAAACGTACTCAAGATCCTGCAACAGGGGTATGGTATCAGGTGATTGACAGAAGTGGGGATGAGGGGAATTATCTGGAATCCTCTTGTTCTACCATGTTTGTATATACTCTGTTGAAAGCGTTACGTAAGGGATATATTTGTCCTTCGTACATGGAAGTGGCTAAAAAGGGGTATGAAGGGCTTTTGACCCAGTTTATAGAAGTGGACAATAAAGGGGTAGTTTCTATCACTAAGGGTTGTGCTGTCGCGGGTTTGGGAGGTAAGCCAGTGTATCGTACCGGAGATTATAATTATTATATAACTGAAAAAATACGTTCTAATGATGCGAAGGCAGTAGGTCCGTTCATTATGGCCAGTCTGGAATGGGAACGTTTGTTTCAGAAAAACAATTGTGGAACTGCATGTAAATAATAGGGGGTGATACGATGAGGAAAGTTTTAGGATTATTGTTGCTGTTGGTTGCTGTTAGTGGAACATGGGCTCAGGAACGTCAGGATACAATTGTAGTTTCACGCGATGGAACGGGGAATTTTCGTACTTTGCAGGAGGCTATAGAGAGTGCGCGGGCTTTCATGGATTATACTGTTACGATCTATGTGAGGAACGGAGTATATAAGGAGAAAGTGATTGTTCCTTCATGGGTGGAAAATATAGATATTATAGGTGAAGATCGTGATAAGACGATTATACTTATGATGATCATGCGAATATAAATAAAATGGGTACTTTCCGCACTTATACGGTGAAGGTAGAGGGTAGTGATATCACTTTTAAAAATTTGACTATTGAGAATAATGCGGCTCAGTTGGGACAGGCGGTAGCTTTACATACGGAAGGTGACCGTTTGAAATTTATCAATTGTCGTATCTTGGGTAATCAGGACACTATTTATACCGGTGCTAAATTTACCCGTCTTTATTTTAAAGATTGTTATATTGATGGTACTACTGACTTTATTTTCGGTCCTTCCACCGCTTTATTTGAAGATTGTATTATTCACAGTAAACGCAATTCGTATGTAACGGCTGCTTCTACTCCGAAAGAGGCTAAATATGGATATGTCTTTAAGCACTGTAAGCTGACGGCAGAACCGGGAGTTGATAAAGTGTATTTAGGTCGTCCTTGGCGTCCATATGCTTATACCTTATTTATAGAATGTGAGTTGGGGAAACATATTGTTTCTGCCGGATGGCACAATTGGGGCAAGCAGTCTAATGAAGAAACAGCCCGTTATATGGAATATAAAAATACCGGTGAGGGCGCAAATGCTTCGGAAAGGGTGGCATGGAGCAAACAGTTAACAAAGAAAGAAGCTGAGGCGGTGACGGTCGATGCTATTTTTCGTACTCAAAGTAATTGGAACCCAATAGACTAGATTGATTTTGTAATTGCTTGAAAAGGAGACTTCTACGTTGGTGGAGGTCTCCTTTTTTTGTTGTGTTGAATAATTGGAACCCGTGAAAAATACCTAATAAATCCACATAAAAAGATAAAACTACACATCAAGGTAACGTTATATACGTAATTTTGCAACAGTGAAACTAAGGTCAAAACCTTAAAAAAACATTTTAATAACTATAAAAACACATCTTATGAATCTAAAAGAATTAGCTAGAAAAGCTATCTCAACTCTCTTTTTGAGTATGCTTTGTTTGGTTGCTTTTGCTCAAACCGCAACAGGTTTGGTGAAAGACAAGACAGGCGAACCCATGATTGGTGTGAATGTATTGGTAAAGGGAACAACCAATGGTACAATCACGGATTTCGATGGTAAGTTTTCAATTCCGGATGTTCCGAGTAATGCTACTTTAGTGGTTTCCTATATTGGGTATCTTACCAAAGAGGTAAAATCTGGAAAAGATTTGGTCATTGTATTGGAAGAAGATAACAAGACTTTGGATGAAGTCGTTGTTATTGGTTATGGTACGGTGAAAAGACGTGATTTGACTGGTTCTGTCGCTTCTGTTACCGGGGAAAAATTAGCGGCTAATCCGGTTGCCAATGTCGCACAGGCTTTACAAGGACAATTGCCTGGTGTGAGTGTGACTTCTCAAGACGGTCGTCCGGGTGCAGGTATGTCTATTCGCATTCGTGGAGGTGGTTCTATTACTCAGTCTAATGATCCCTTGTTTATTGTAGATGGTGTTCAAGTTAGTGGAATTGATGATATTCCTGCTGACAATATCGAAAGTATTGATGTGTTAAAAGATGCTGCTTCTACGGCTATTTATGGTGCTCGTGGTGCTAACGGTGTAATATTGGTTACTACTAAGGGAGGCAAGGATGGCCGGGTTTCTGTCAAATATAATATGTATTATCAGATGAAGGAGAATCCAAAATTATTGGAAACTATGGATCCTTATGATTATGTATATAATACATGGGCATATATGAAGAGTTTGGGAGATTCTTATGGTGATGGAGTTGCCAGATATTTTGGATTAGGATCCAAGTATGGAAATCATTTGAATGAATATAAAAATATGACCACTCATAATTATATAAATGATTTGATGCAGACTGCGTCTTCTTGGAATCATGATGTATCTTTATCTGGTGGTACAGACAAAACTAAGTTTTATTCATCAGTTAACTATATGGATGATGAAGGTATCCGTGTGAAGTCTGGTTTCAACGTTGGAATGCGAATTTCAAATTGACGCAAAAAATTAATAAAAAGTTAACTGCGGACTTTGATTTGCGTTATAGTGAAATAGAAGTTAATGGATCAGGTTTTGGTAATGCAACCTCTGCTTACACTTATCGTCCTGTGGATAATCCTTTGGGTGATGCTTCTTTTACCGCTGGATTTGGTCAAGGTGATACAAATATGGAAGAGACTAGTAATCCTTTGTATTACTTGGATACTGTAGATTATATAAAAAACATGTACCGTATCCGTGCAAAAGGTGCTTTAACTTGGAATATTATTAAAGGCTTGACGGCAAAGACGGAATTATCGTTAAATCGTAATTGGAACCAGGAAAAGACATGGGATGCAGGACAGACAGAAAAAGATAATAGTTCTGCTAAATTGAAGAAGAGTGATGGTTACGGTGTGCGTTGGGCAACTACTTTGAATTATGAAGTACAGGGGCTTGGAGATGATCATAATTTGTCTTTCTTGGTTGGTAATGAAGTCTTGGCTTCAAAGTCAGATTACACTGAAATATATGGTGTAGGGTATCCTGAAGGATTTACAATGGATGATGCGTTTGGTATGATTAATATGACTACTCCTTCATTGGGACAAGATTATTTTAAAGGTGAGATAGGTACTCCTAATCATACTTTATCTTGGTTTGGTCGTGCTAATTATTCTTATAAAGGTAAGTATCTTTTAACAGCTACATTCCGTGCTGATGGTTCTTCTAAATTTGCACCTAGTCATCAGTGGGGGTATTTCCCGGCTGCTGCGGCTGCATGGAGAATTTCAGATGAAGCTTTTATGGAAAATACAAGAGATTGGTTGGATAATCTAAAACTTCGTGTATCGTATGGTACTTCTGGTTCTGATAATATTGATGCTTCTTTATGGAGAGAAACATGGAAAACAGAACAAATTACAGTGGATGGTGAAAAGGTAACCACTTATGTACCTGGTGATATGAAAGGAAATCCTGATTTGAAATGGGAAACTACTATTAGTCGTAATTTAGGTGTTGATTTTGGTTTCTTTAATAATTGGGTTCGTGGTAGTTTGGACTATTATTGGAATACGACAAAGAATATTTTAATGAAAGTGCCGATTGATGCAGCGTCTGGTTATAGCTATCAGTTCCAAAATGTAGGTAAAACCTCAAATAAGGGAATTGAATTGGCTTTAGGCTTTGACATTGTTCGTGGTAAAGATTTTAATTTAGGTGTAAACTTGACTTATAATTATAACAAGAATAATATTGACGAACTGATGGACGGAGTCTTGGCAGATACGAGAGCTATGAATGATTGGGGTTCATCTATGGCTAAGCCTGCTTATGATTATATTATCCGTGAGGGGCATCCTGTAGGTACTATCCAAGGTTTTAAATCTGAAGGATATTATACGATTGATGATTTTACTTATGCGGATGGTAAATACACGTTGAAACCAGGGGTTCCGGATATTCAAGGTATTGTGAATTATCCGGATGGAGTTAAAGTGCTGGCTGCGGATGGACAAACCGCTGTACCGGGTATGCCTAAATTTGCAGATACAACAGGTGATGGTGTTGTGGACGAGGATGACAAAACGATTATCGGCGAAGCTATGCCACAACATACAGGTGGTTTTACAATTAACGGTAATTGGAAGGCAATCGATTTCTCTGTAGGCTTTACTTATCAGATTGGTGGTGATGTGTATAATGCCAATGCAATGCACTCCTTGATGGGAAATAAAGACAATTCCGCTGGTCAGAATCGTTTGAAGTTCGTTTCTGAAACTTTCAAATATTATGATGTTGATACAAACGGTGACTTGATGCTGGTGAAAGATCCTACAGCTTTGGCGGCTCTTAACGCGAATACAAATTACAGTTCTTTCTTCTCTGAATATGGAATCGTAAGTTCTAAGTTTATTGAAGATGCGTCTTATTTGCGTTTGAATACATTGACAGTAGGTTATACTTTCCCAAAAAATTGGATGAATAAGATTGGATTACAGAATGCACGTGTGTATTTTACAGGAAGTAACTTGTTCTGTATTGATGGGTATTCTGGTATAGATCCGGATGTAAACACGAAGACTGATGGTAAGGATGGTTTTCCTACACCTTATTTTGATTACCAGTCTTATCCTAAGGCTAGAACTTATACCTTTGGTGTTAATTTAACTTTCTAATTAATGGAGATGAATCGTATGAAAAAATAGTATATTCAACACTTTTCTTTGCTGGAATGTTTTTGACTACAGCATGTAGTGATTATTTGGAGGTTGGCTCTCCTTCTATTGTAGATTCGGATTTTGTCTTTTCTAATCCGACAACAGCACGTGCCGCATTAGACGGTGCTTATGAACAGTGGAGGGATTGTGCGCAGAATAAGGTTTTTGGCGATGGATTGTTTTATGCTGCTGATATTGCCGGGTCTGATATAGAACGGCACCCGGAGTCTTTCTCTAATCAGTTGGGGCGCCATTATCCGGAATGTCTTTATCAAAACGGTACATATGCAAGTAGTTATGGATTGACTTCGTATTTGAAGGAGAATGATATTTATGCTAGCTTGTATGCGGTTGTAAGCAAAGCCAATGCGGTGATAACATCCATGGAAAATGCGGAAAATTTTGAATCGATCATCAATGGTGGACAATCAGAGATGGGGCAAATGTATGGTGAGGCGGTAGCTATGCGTGCTACGGCTTATCGTGAACTGTGTAAAAATTTTGGAGATGTTCCTTACGTTGGCGTTTATGGTGTTGTGCCTAAAGGTTTGGTTTCCCGTGATTCTATTTATGATGTATGCATTGAAGATTTGCAGAAAGTGGAACCTTTGATGTACACCATTGGTTCTATTCCCGGCATTGCTGCTGCCAATAAAAATTATTTTTCTAAAACCTATGTGCAGGCTTTGATTGGAAGAATGTGTTTGGATGCAGCTGGATATCAGACTCGTCGTGGCGATATAAAACGTGTAAACGGAAAAGGGGAAATCATGACATTTGAAACCAAAGGGAAAGAAAATAATGGAGCTACTTATGGACGTCGTTCTGACTGGCAAGACTTGTACTCAATAGCTAAAAAATACTACGAGGCTTTGTTGGCTGATCCGGGTAATGCACAGTTTCATTTGACTGATCCACGGGGTGCCTCGGATAAATCCGGACGTACTTTTAATAATCCGTACCAGTATTTCTTTGAACAGATGCATATGGATGATGCTATTTATGCGGATGAGTCTATTTATGAATATCCCATGCAGCAAGGTGGTGGAAATGATGGTCGCCCCTATTCTTTCGGTCGTCCTTCGTCTGGTGGCTCAAAGGCTGCGTATCCATGTAAGAGCTATGGACAGGGACGTATAAATCCTGCTTATTTTTATGGAGTCTTTGATCCGAATGATATGCGTCGTGATGTGAGCATTACTATGACCGGCAGTAATGGTAAAGGGGTTGAGAAGTTAATTCCTTTTGTTCCCAACTCAAAAGCTGAAGGCGGTGGCTTGACATTGAATAAATGGGATGAGAATCGTCAGGCTAATCCATGGGTGGCAGCACAACGTAAATCAGGTATCAATGGTCCGTATATGCGTATGTCTGAAGTTTATTTGGGCTATGCGGAAGTATGTGCGGCATTAGGTGATGTGGTTACAGGTAAACAATATTTAAAAACGGTTCGTGAACGTTCGTTCCCGCAAGGTTTGGCTAACACAGATGCTTTTATTGCATCTTTTGGTAATGACTTAGTTCGTGCGATTATTGAAGAACGAGGGTTTGAATATGCAGGTGAAGGTGATCGTCGTTGGACATTGATTCGTTCTGGTTATCTTCCGGAAGATATAAAAAGAATCAAAGATATGACTAAAGCTATGATGGATGGTTTGGCAACTAAAGGTTATTATGAGTTTGAAAATGGTAATATTATTTCTGCTTATATATGGACAAAATTAGTTGATGCAAAAACTATATATGGTCATCGTTTGACAGCACAGTGTCCGACAGACAAGGTCAATGATCCGGTGCTTTATCCGGGATGGCGCGGACAAAAGGATAATTGGGAAGAAATGGGATTGAATTATGGAAGTTCGACTCCTGCTACCAATTTAGCAATAAAAGGGTTGTTTGAAATAGTGTCTGAAGAAGAGGCAGCATCTCTTGAAAGCCAAGGATATGCTAAAGTTAATTGGGGTATTGATTTGGTTGATTATAGAGATGAATATGATAAGTATCTGTTTTGGGATTATGATTACGTTTCGGCTCCTATCTATTTGTGGCCGTTTACTCCTAATGTAATGGCTGCCGGTGGCTTTACGAATGGTTATGGCTTTAAACAGGAATAATAATTCATTCGTTAAACGAAAATAAACGTATGGGGAGAGGGCGTATTGTAAATGCTCTCTCCTTTTTTGTGTTTCTTAAAAATGTATTTTTAAACAAGCATTCCTGTTATTATCGCATTGACAATTTGAACTTAAGGTTTGCTTTCTTAAAGTTTGTAATTTCTGCTACCATAGCTGTACCATTTTACCGAATCACCTATGGATAGGGAGATGTAGGGGGCAGCAGAGTAATCAAACTTTGTTGTAGGAAGTTACAATAAGAAAGGCAGAAATCTTTTTTGTGAT
>ENA-OQEX01000151-OQEX01000151.1-human-gut-metagenome-genome-assembly--contig:-NODE-151-length-41226-cov-6.250858_pt1 | contig 41226 bp, 37 predicted proteins | sample MGYA00242802_ERZ504649 | MGnify/ENA primary metagenome ERZ504649 (study PRJEB26092, sample SAMD00036194) | human gut metagenome | host: Homo sapiens | study: EMG produced TPA metagenomics assembly of...
CAGAACTTGAATGAATTTGTCGATATCTACATCATTCAACCAGACGTCGGTTCATCAAGAATATACAAATTTTTGCCATAGGACGAAGAGCTCAAGCTTTTGCCAGCTTTACGCGCTGAGCTCTCCTCCGGATAAATTCATGGACATCTGACCTAATTTTAAATATCCTAGACCCAATTCGATCATGCTGCTCAAAGTTTGGCAGACTTTTTGGATTCTTTAAACACATTCACAATATCAATGATTGGTGTTTCCAGAATATCCAGGATTGTTTTTCCGCAGTATTTCACAGATAACACTTGATCGTTGAATCGCTTTCCTCCGCATTCAGGGCAGGTGATATAGGAGTTGGGAAGATAGTTGAGTTCGATTTTCTGGAGGCCTGTGCTTGGCAACATTCACAACGCCCACCTTTAACGTTCATGCTAAATGACGAGGCACCAAGTTTCATCTGTTTTGCAGCGTCTGTCTTTGAAAACAATGCACGAATCTCATCAAAGATTTCCAGATAAGAAACAATCGTCGATCTTTGTGTTTTTCCTATGGGAGCCTGATTAACCTGTATGACCCGCCGGATATTCTTTCCGCCATAAACAGTGCCATGAACATTATCGGATTTTCTGGAAAAACATCTTGCAATGACCGATGCTAAGGTCGATTTTCCAGAACCAGAAACACCGGTTATACAGGTGATTCCGCCAATAGGAAAACGAGCATTCTGTCTGCGAATATTTCTGAAATTGATGTTACGAACTTCAAAATAGTCTTTCGCATTTAACGGCTGCTTAAAAGCAAGAGAATGACCAGTGGCAGGGTGGTGCCTGACTGGCGGATTAAGTATCCTCCATCGGGTCCACCAACCGGCCCGAGCTCTATGATACAGTCGGCAGATGAGATGTACTGTTTGTTGTGCTCTATTGCGATAACGGTGTTTCCACGGCAGACTAAATTCCGAGTAGCGGTTACAACCTTGGTTATATCTCTATAATGCAGCCCTTTACACGGTTCATCCAAAATATAGATTAATCCTTCAGGGAACATGTAAGCTGAGTGGCAATCCGAACTCGTTGCCTTTCACCGCCTGAAAGGGTAGGAATGGGTCTGTTAAGGCACAGATAGCCCACGTCAAGTTGCATCAATGCGTTCAATTTGCAAAGAATGCTGTTTACAAGTTGCTCAACAAACTCTTTTTTGGACGGAGAAATTCGCTTGTCACTAAACTGCTGTATCCAAGAAAACAAAGCAGTCAGTTCCATGCTTTCGATGTCAGCGTAGTTCAGTCCGCCAATTTTGTATTCCAGAACTTCTTTGCGTAGCTTGGTCCCACCACATACATGACAAGGAATCTCCTCCAGATATTTTGCATAGACAGTTGAGGGGGCGGATGGATCACTGTCGGATATTCGTTCCAATATAGCAGGTATAGCTCCGCGAAGTGTTACATAGTGCTGCTTTTTTCGTTTGCCCTCTTTATAGGCCAATTTGCATCGGGTTTGGTCATCAGCATAAAGCAACTGGCGAAGCTCGTAATCGCTGAGTTGGGAGACTTTTTTGTCAATGTCGATTCCATAATGTTCGCATAGGGCTTCCAGATACTTTTGTTCCTTGCTTTCCGGTGAACCTTTAAAATATAAAATTGCACCGTCTCTCAATGTGATATCACGGTCTGGAATCAGGAGAGATTCGGACACGACAGTTTCAACGCCGAGGCCAAAGCAATGAGGACAAAAAGATTTTGGGTTATTGGACGAGAACAATTTTTCTGAAACGCTGGATGTTTGGCTGCTATTAACAATGGAAAATAATGATCTGAGATAATAGGAGATTTCTGTAGTGGTGCCGATAGTGGAACGGGGATTTACGTTGTAGTAGTTTTGAGAAATATTCAGAGCTGGGCGAAGATTTTCGATAGAACCTACCTTCGGCTTATTCATCAGTTTCTGACCATAAATATTACCGGTCATCCCCTCAAGAAAGGCTCTCTGACTCTCTGCGTAGATCGTATCAAATACCAAGGAGGATTTACCGCATCCGGAACAACCAGTTACGCAGGTGAATTTGTCCAAAGGAATTTTTAAATCTAGGTGCTTTAAATTGTTTTCAAAGGCATCCTTAATTATAATCTTTTCCATAATTGGCACGACTCCCATATAAAATCTTTAGAGATATGTATCAAAGTCAGCGGGATGTTATTTTCGCAGAAGATATTCTCTGTAAAGCTTTGTCGACTTTACGGTGGGTCATAGCTGCAACATTGCAACGGTACTGGTTGATTCTGAACGGAGCTCCATCAGGATTCTCGTTTGAATTCCACATCATGCAGACTGTGCAGTAGCCTCTGTCCTTACAGTCAACACACTGTAAGAACCGCGACCGTTTTACTTGTCTTAGTTCCTTTATTTTTGCTGAGGTTTCCCATATTTCCTGAACGGTTTGATGATTCAGGTCTCCAATAACATTGTTCTGCCAGCCAGCGCAGGGAAATACAGTCCCACTTGCTGTAACGCAGAAGCTATATCGGCAAACAGAGCATATTGGATCATTTCCGGTCAGACTTTCTCTGTCCATGGCAATCTTGTGGAGCGATTCAGCATACCCCTCCTGCATTTGCACAGTTAAGACATCATCTACTTCTTCGATGGACAAGCGGTTTGCAAGGTTGCAGCCGGAATGATCGTAAGCGGCAAAGATTACCGGCTCTGTTGCAACAGCAATATTATGGTCCCATCCCCAGTGAAGGACATCAACATAGGTGTCTTTATTTTGTTTTATGATAGGACACGATATCTGTACCGGGATATTTTCATCACACAACCGAAGGATTCCCGCTTTTGTTTTTTCAAAGCTTCCGCTTAACTTTGTGATAGAATCATGCACTGTGGCATCCATAGAATAAAGGGAAACTTGTACAGAGAGAAGAGGATTTTTCTTCATTTCCGATAGGATATCATCCGTCAACAAAGTCAGATTCGACAGAACGTTTACAGACAAATCCAGTTCTCTACATCTTTTCAAAAAGCCTAAAATATCTTTGTGAAGAAGAGGTTCTCCTCCGGACAGCGTAACATGGATGATGTTCATCTTCCGCCCTTCCTCGATGAGTCGATAAAACAAGGCGGGATCAATCGCGTTGTTTTTGCGTTCATTTGGAATATAGCAATGTACGCAACGCTCATTGCATGCATCAGCAATCTCGATATGGATGCTTCTAAGAAAATCATTTGGACTGATTTCTCCACCAGTGCAGTCACTTCTTGCCATACCATCTTGAGCCGGATTGCGATTGTCCGGTCTCAGGATATCTGCAACAAATCGATCTGTGCAAGTGTCGACCGTTTTACCACAACTAAGAAATCCCTCATCTACAAACCAGTCGAAAAACTCTATGGTATCTTGTTTCAACGTTTCATACTCGACACCAGTGAAGATTTGCGACAAATCTCCAACAATATCATCAATGGAGCGAGGAGATTTGCTCAGCATACTCAACATGACAGCTCCACTGGCAGAGACATATTTTTCACCCGGATGTATACGGGCATCATTGAGCATACGATAGCCGTATTCTGAATTGTCTGTTATATAGCCATGCCCCTGATATTTTCGGAACAACACATCATTCCTGATTTTGTAGTACATACTGTCTACCTCCGTGGCTCTGAATTCAGATGGAAATCTCAAGGCGTTTCATAGATATAAAAAGAGGGCACAGCACGATTGCTCTGCACCCTCTGATAGACTTTATGGCTTTATTTTAGGCTCTGTTCACACTGCAGGGTCTGCCACACGGGCCATCGCCGCACTTTGCCGAATTTACGGTCGCGGGATTAATAACAGCGGGCTTAACGTATTCCATGCTTTTATCTCCTTCCTAATGAATTAACATAATCGTACATGAAAATGTCTTTATCTGTAAAAATACTATCATGAATGTCAAAAAAAGTCAATGGTATTTCTAAAGACAGAGCGTATGTCTTTGTAGAATTACAATAGATGTGTTACAAAGTTGAATAAAAAGAAAGATGAACACGTCGACCTGTTGTACAGTTAAGTTGCTACACAAAAACAGCACAGAAAGGGCGGTGCATTCGCCATGAATACCGTAACACAAACCATGCAGTTCCGTCAATCACTTTTGAACTACATAGAGAAGGGCGGCGTGAACCGGGCAGCAATCAAGTATAATATAAACCGCAACGACATTCATTCTCTTGCCAATAGATTGTACCGGCCCATCATCCGAACTAGCGCACAGAAGCGGAGCTTTAACGGATCACAAACTTTTGTAGGAGAAACTCTAACACAGAGCTGGTCGTTCTTTAGATGAAGTTGTATCGGAGTGGCTACAAGTATTTCATTACTGGCCTGTATCACGTTTTACGCCGTCAGGGATAAAATGTCTGTTAAGCTGCCCAGCCCCAAATACATCCCAAAACCTTAAGAAAAGATGCACTTTCCCGGAGAGCGAGTTCTAATTGTTTGAAACGCGCAGGTATCCGTACAACTGATGATCCTGCTTCAAAATCATACCAAGATCTTATGCGTGTGCGTAACCTTGGAAAAAAGAACTGCGAAGAAGTTATCCGAAAGCTGAAAGAAGCTGGCTTTTTAATAAAGGATGAGCAATAAGACAAGTCTGCATCCAGTGGATGCGGATAGACTTGTTTTTTCCAATCTTCTCATAAGGCAAATTATCGGAAAAGCCCAAGACAGTAATTTATGCGGATCGCGCTATCGACACAAAACGGTAAAGTGGATTTTATCTGCTTTGCCGTTTTTCTTTTTGTCCAAATTTGTAAAATTTTCAAAACTGTATTCCAAAACGACCCTGTGGATTCCTATTAGTATAGGGGCTTTCAAAATCTTTCGGAAAACAGCTTTCCTCTGGTTCTATAAGTGGGAATTGAACAAAATCTATATTCTAAAATTAGGCAGTTCGACAAAATTTGAAAATCTGTATGCCAAACACCCATTTTAGAATGTTATAGGTAGAGGGGAACGTTGGAAAAATGAATTTTCTTTGAACTTTCAAAAGACCCGGTTTAAAAACACCCCTTAAAGTTTGTATAGGGTATAGGAAGTGTTTTCAAAAGTAAGCCAATTCACTACGGTATCACTGATGAAATTCCCCGATTCCTTACAAAGTCACATCGCACCTTGAAAATCGCATGAGCCACCCCAGCAGGATACCTCTGGTACTGAATGTGCATTCTGCGCGTCTTACCGGAAAATACGCCGGAGAAAATCGGGCAGGAATGGGCTGGGACAGAGTGGACAGTGGTTAAGAGCAAGATTCGCCTTTGTATACGAAACCGTTCCTACGGGCAGTTTCTCCACGGCGGCATCTTGATGGGGATTGCGCTCCCCATACCCTCACATCGTGCAAAATCACATGATTTTGCCTGTTGGTGGCCTGCCACAGCAGGTCACAGCCGGAGTGCGGATGCACTGCCGGGAAAATCAAATTTTTGATTTTGGAAAGGAGACCCCATGCCAAGAACGAAGAAAAAAGTGAAACCTATCGTAAAGACAAAAGTAATCTCCGCACGAGTTACAGAAGCAGTACATGAAATTTTACACCAGCAGGCAGAAGATGCCGGAATGACGCTCTCTGAATTTGCAGCGCAGATGCTGATGAAAGGTCGCGTGAATACCTCGTATGTGTTCTATGTCCACCCGGACGAGATCGAAGCCATTACACGGGAGTTTGCCGCCATCGGGAACAACCTGAACCAGATCGCGGCGTTCTTCAACAGTGGGGGTCTTCCATCACATGTCATGTGTGAAAACATCAACCATGCGATTTCCTGCATTTTTGAAATGCGGGAGCAGGTCGCAGAAATGGCAGGAAAGAACTATGGCAATCTTAAAGCACATCGTAAGTAAGAGCTCCAACTATGGTGCTGCGCTGGAATATCTGATTTTCAAGCATGACGAACTTCGGAAAACTCCGATCCTTGACCAAAACGGAAATCGTATTATGCGGGATGCGTTTTATCTGGACGGCCTGAACTGTGAACCCTATTCTTTCGATGCGCCTGCCGACAGTTGAACCGTGAATATCAGAAGAACAAAAATAAGAATGAAATCAAAAGCCACCATTACATCATCAGCTTTGATCCACGAGACAGCACAGAAAATTGCTTGACGGGTAAACGGGCACAGGAGCTTGGACTGGAATACGCAAAAGCAAATTTTCCGGGGCATCAGGCATTGGTCTGTACGCACATGGACGGTCATAATGGCAGCGGCAATATTCATGTCCATATCGTAATCAACAGTTTGCGAAAACTGGATGTGCCTAAGCAGCCTTTTATGGAGCGGCCCATTGACTGCAAGGCAGGGTACAAGCACCATCTGACAAAAGACTACTTGAAACATTTACAGAAATCTCTGATGGATATTTGCATGAGGGAAAACTTGAATCAGATGGATTTGCTTTCCCCCTCTCTCTCGAAAGTTTCGGAGCAGGAATATTACGCTAAACGGCGCGGACAGATCAACCTAGATCTGACCAATCTGGAACTTCTTGGCGATGGGTTTACACCAGTAAAGACGACTTTTGAAACGGAGAAGGAAAAAATCCGAAATGCCATTACCGATGTAGCAAAACGATCTGTATCTTTTATGGACTTCCAAAACCTATTAAAGCTGGAATACGGCATTCTGGTAAAAGACCATCGAGGGCAATTCAGCTATCTTCCGGCAGACAGAGAAAAATTTATCTCGGCCAGAACGCTGGGAACCAGTTTTGACCGTGAGCATCTTTTACTGCTTTTTCAGTGCAACACAGCAGAGAAAGAAAAGCAGCAGTGGCGTGTCGATGATTCTATGGATGCGCTGTACATCAAGTCGAATCTCCGGCTGGTTGTAAATTTGCAGGATTGCGTAAAGGCTCAACAGAACTATGCCTATACCCAGAAAGTCAAAATCTCAAATTTACAGAAGATGGCGCAGACCGTTCTCTATGTACAAGAGCGCGGATATGATTCATACGAAAAACTTTATGAAGCTGCCGAGAGTATTGACCGAAAAATGGCGACGGCTCGAAGTGATGCGAAACTCACGGAAGTCAAGCTGAAAAAGGTCAACGAGCAGATTCATCATTTGGGTCAGTATTTTTCTACAAAATCTGTTTATAGCGAATTTCTGAAAGCATCTAACAAGAAAATTTTTCGGCAAACCTATTTCGATGAAATTGCAAAATACGAGGAAGCACGTCAATTTCTAAAGCGGGATTTCCAAGACGAAAAATTCCCTTCGATGAAAGATCTCCGGGCAGAAAAAGAACTTCTGATGCGCACAAAGGATGCACGGTATGAAACATACCGCTACTTTCAAGAACGCAATGCAGAAATACAGACAATTCTTGCCAATGTGGATAGTATCTTTGAAACGGCAAAAGTGCAGTAGCGTGAACAGCAGCCGCGAGCCAAGAAGCGTAGCTACGATATGAGCCTGTAAATCAGCAGGGTCTTCCACCCCGCACCCCGGAACCCTGCCGGATGCGTAAGCCCACAGGTGGCTTTCACATCCGATAGGGACTTTTGAAAATAAGAAGGAGGTCAATTTTCAAGAACGACAATTTATTTGAAATCGTAAAACTGAATATTACTACTCGACAGGCTGCAGAAGCCTATGGCTTTCAGCCCAACCGCAGCAGCATGATTTGCTGTCCATTCCATACAGACCGTAACCCCAGCATGAAAGTAGATTCCCGGTTTCACTGTTTTGGCTGTGGAGCGGATGGTGATGTAATCGACTTCACCGCAAAACTGTTTCAGCTGTCCTTGCGGAAGGCGGCGGAAAAGCTGGTCGCAGATTTTGGACTTTCGGGGAATCCTGTTTTTCCACTACAGTATCCCAAAATTGTGGAATATAAAAGTCAAAACCCAATCCAAACATTGTACGAGTGCAGCGCGATTCTGGGTGACTGGCGCAAACGATTTGCGCCGAAGTCAGCAGAGGAAGAACTGCATCCCTGCTTTGTTGCTAGCCTGCATTATACTGATTACATCCAATATCTGATAGAGAATCGACATTTTCTCACCGAACATCGGAAGGAGGTTCAACAGATTGCCCAACGAATCCGAAAATACGAGATCGACCATTTCCAACATCCGCAAAATGCTCTCGCAGGCTGAAAAAGGTGGTGTTCAGAACACGATTCAAAACTGTGTGACCGTTTTGCAGAACGACCCGATTCTTGCAGATTCCATCCGGCTGAATCTGCTGAGTGAACGCATTGATATTGTAAAGCCGATGGGCTGGCAGCGTTCTGGCCCTACACTGACCGACATGGATATGATGTACATTCTTCGTAGAATGGAAAAGTATGGTCTGTACAGCGAAAAACGAGTGTCTGCGGCAATTCGCATTGTTGCCAATGAGAATCATTACCACCCCATCCGGGACTACTTGAATGAATTGAAGTGGGATGGCACAGCACGGATAAGCCGCTCCTTGCATCGCTTTCTCGGTGCCGCAGAAGATGAGCTTACCACAGAAGCGTTGAAAATTTTTCTGTTTGGAGCGATCAAACGGGTGTTTCATCCCGGCTGCAAATTTGAATGATGCTTTGCTTGGTCGGTGGGCAGGGTGCAGGAAAATCCTCTTTTTTCCGGCTGCTTGCTATCAAAGATGAATGGTTCTCGGATGATTTGCGGCGACTGGATGATGATAACGTGTTCCGCAAGCTGCAAGGCCACTGGATTATGGAAATGTCGGAAATGATTGCGACTGCCAATGCCAAAAGCATTGAAGAAATCAAGAGCTTTCTCAGCAAGCAGAAAGAAACCTACAAAATCCCGTATGAAACACACCCGGCAGATCGTTTGCGGCAATGTGTCTTTGCAGGAACGACCAATCGACAGGACTTCCTGCCCCGTGACCGCACGGGAAACCGCCGCTTTATCCCCATCCCGGTGGATGCAACACAGGCTGAAGTACATATTCTGGATAACGAAGCGGAATCCCGTGCCTATATCGACCAGCTTTGGGCAGAAGCCATGACGATTTACAACAGCGGTGATTATAAGCTGACATTCAGCCCTGCCATGCAGGAAGCCTTGCAGATTTGCCAGAAAGATTTCATGCAGGAAGATACGCAGGCTGGTATGATCTATGCGTTTCTGGAAGATTACACGGGTGACCGGGTATGTTCCAAGCAACTTTACACCGAAGCACTGGGCAACCTGAATCTTCCTGCGGAATGGGAAACCCGTGCCATCTGTGAGATCATGACTGCTGGAATTGCGAATGGCGAAATCAAGGGGTGGATAGCCCATAAAGCAGCCAAACGCTACCCGAAATATGGCGTGCAGAAAGGCTGGGAGCGTGTAACCGCTGCAAAAGTGGATGCAGATGGTTTCGTAGAACTGACAGACAAAGAAGCCCAACAGATGGGATTTCCGTTTTGAAGGGCTGCTTTACATTGTTGGTTACAGGTCTGGTTACATCTTACAGCTGCCTCAAAGTCGCATCATTCCAAATAATTTCCCTATTTGTAACCATGTAACCTGTAACTGATAAGAAAAAATAAATACGGAAAATTGCCAGCACACCATTGCAGAAAAAGTTTTCTGTTGTGGTTACAGTCTGTTGGTTACAAACAAAAACACGGAGGTTTTGCCTATGAAAGAAGTTCGCGTTTGCGAAGCAATGAAGTCCCCGGTGGGGACTTTAAGCGACGGAACGGTCTTGCATCAGCAAGATGGAGGACCAAGTCCCGACAAGTTCCGATCTGGGAGAAAAGCAATCTGACGCTGGAAGAAGCCGCAGCTTATTCCGGCATTGGTATCAACAAGCTGCGTGAAATGAGCGATTCCAAAGACTGTACCTTTGTTCTCTGGAATGGTACGAAACGGCTGTTGAAACGCCGCAGGCTGGATGAACACCTTGACCGATTATTTTCGATTTGACAATAAAAATGAAGTCGGCAGTTGAAAGCACCTCGGCGGTATGGTATGATTAAGCTGTAGGTTGCTTTCTGCCAACAATGGAGGACATAACGATGGCAGAAAGAAGAAAAGACTCAAAGAAGCGTGTTCTAAAGGAAGGTGAATATCAGCGCAGTAACGGAACGTATGAGTACCGCTGGCGCAGTGAAAACGGCAAGCGCAACAATGTGTCCGCCAAAAGTCTGGAAGAACTTCGTGAGAAAGAAGCAGAGATTCAGCGTGACCGCAGTGATGGCATTCGTTCGGAAGCGCGGAACACGACCATCAATGACATTCACGAGCAGTGGCTGCAACTGAAAAAGGGGCTGAAAGCCAACACACTGGTCAATTACGAGTATATGTACAAGATGTACGTATTCCCGGAGTTTGGAAAGCGGAAGGTCGGAAGCCTGAAAAAGTCGGATGTGCGGCGGTTTTACAATGGCCTTGTGGATTCGCAGCGTCTGAAAGTGGCAACGGTGGAGAACATCCATACAGTGCTGCATCAGGTGCTGGATTTTGCGGTTGAGGACGAGTATCTCCGCATCAATCCATCCGATAATGCGTTGAAAGAGTTGAAGCAGACGCACAATCTGGACAGCGAACGCCGCAAGGCTCTGACCGCAGGCCAGCAGAAGCTGTTGATGGACTTCTTGAAAAACAGTGAGAAGTACAATCACTGGCTTCCCATCATTACTGTGATGGTGGAATGTGGTCTCCGTGCTGGTGAGGCAACGGGTTTGCGCTGGGAGGACATCAACCTTGATACGGGTGAAATCAGTGTAAATCACACGTTGATTTATTGCAGCCACCGGGAGAAAGGTTGTCTGTACGGAATCAATACACCCAAAACGGAAGCTGGAAATCGAATTGTGCCTATGACTCCGGCAGTCAAGGCTGCTTTTGTACAAGAGCGAGAGTATCAGAAGAAAACTGGAATTTCCTGCAAGGTGACAATTGATGGCTATACGGATTTTATTTTGTAAACCGTTTTGGCGAGTGCCAGCATCACAGCACCATCAATAAAGGCATTGACCGTATCATCCGCGACTGCAACGAGGAACAGCTGGCAAAATGCGAAAGCGGTACAATTAAGCCGAAGAACCTTGTCCTGCTTCCGAAGTTTAGTTGCCATTCCTTGCGGCACACCTGCGCTACCCGGCTTTGCGAGGCCGGAATCAACATGAAGGTCATTCAAGACGTACTGGGCCACGCCGATATTACCACTACCATGAACATCTACACTGAGGCCACAAAAAATCTCAAGAAAAAGGAAATCGACAAGTTTGCAGAGTTCTTATCTGCAACCACGACATTTGAAGGAAAGGAGGAAAATGACTGATGGAAAATAAATCTGTAACCCTCGCAGCGCAGGTTCTTGCCCCGGCAGTGAGCGAGATTCGTTCTCTGCTGGAAGCTTCCCGTAAAAATGTAGCACAGCAGGTCAATCAGGAACTGCTGTCAACTTATTGGAAGATTGGTGAGATCGTTGTTCGTTGTGAACAAAATGACAGCATCCGTGCTGCATATGGTGAAAAGACCTTATCGCAGCTTTCCAGGGCGTTGACAAAGGAGCTTGGCAAGGGCTTTTCGCGCTCGAATGTTTACAATATGCGGCAGTTCTATCTCAGCTATCCAATTTTCCAGACAGTGTCTGGAATTGAGTTGGTCGCACTACTGTGAGCTGTTATCCATTTCCGATAAGGAGAAGCGCAGCTTCTACGAAAAAGAAGCGGTCAATTCTGGCTGGTCTGTCCGTGAAATGAAACGTCAGGTTGAAAGTTCCCTGTTTGAACGGCTGCTCTTGTCTCGTGGGGATGCCAACAAGGAACAAGTTTTAGCATTGGCTGAAAAAGGTGTGGACTACACTAAGCCGGAGGACATTATCAAGGACCCGTATGTATTCGAGTTTTTGGGGCTGCCGGAAGAAAAGCCGTTCCTTGAAAGCGATTTGGAAGCAGCACTGGTGCGACAAATCGAAGATTTCTTGCTGGAACTTGGCCGGGGCTTTATGTTTGTCGGCACACAGCAGCGTGTCACAGTGAACAACACCCACTACTATGTGGATATGGTGTTCTACAATAAGATTTTGCATGCCTATGTGCTGATCGAGTTGAAAACCACCAAGCTTACGCCCGAAGCTGCCGGACAAATTAATATGTATCTGAACTACTACGCCGCAGAGGTCAACGACCCGGAAGATAATCCTCCTATCGGCATCATCCTCTGCACCGACAAGGACAGCATAGCAGCCGAGTATGCGCTGGGCGGTTTGTCGAATCAGATTTTTGCATCCCGGTATGTCTTGTATATGCCGAACAAGGAGCAGCTTATTGGACAGGTGGAAGAAGTCTTGAAGCGTTGGCACTCTCACGAAGACGAATAAGTTTACCACCAGCCTTACCACTGACTTACCACCAATTTGAGAATAGCTGTAAACAGTTGCGTAGAGTTGCGAAAAATAAGACCTTTTTATCTTGCACGAACAAAGGCTTATGAACACTTGTAAACAGCTATAAATCACCACCAGTCAAGCTCCCCACGATGAAGCCGATTGACCAGTAAATTTCCAATTTTAAGATAACAAAGCCTGAAACTTCTTGATGTACCGAGAAGTTTCAGGCTTTTTCTTTTGATGGATTTCCAGCGAAAACTACGCCATACGCCAAACGATGCAGGATTTTGTGCAGAGCAAAAAGAGCGTTGTTCGCGTTTGCGAAGCGTAGCGCAGCAATGAAAGCCCCAGTGGGGCTTTTAAGCGACCGAACGGTCTTGCGTAAGCAAAATGGAGGGCCCCGCCCCGACAAGTTCGCGTTTGCGCAAAGTTGGAGCATATGGTGGATGGGCGTAGACCTGTAAAGAGCTAATATAACAAACACAGCCCCGCTTTGGCGAAGGAGAAGCCAAAGCGGGGCTGTATTCAATGAAGGAGAAATGAAAGGAATATCAGGTTACAAATTCAGCTCAAACTGTTCCACCGTAACAGTTGCTTTGCCATCGGCAGCAAAGGTGATGCCATCGGCAGACTGGGGGGTGTAGATCCATGCGGTCATGGTCTGCTCACCGTCGTTGGCGAAAACTTCGATGCTGTTTTTGTCCAGCAGGATACGGAGCTTGAGCGCACCGTTCTGGCTGCGCACCTTGCAGCTGCGGCGGTGAACAATGTCGGCACGGGAACCGGCATAGCTGCGATCCAGTGTCAGCTCGGAGGTGTAGGGGTCGTAGGTCAGGCTGGTGTGATGGTCTGCATCGGCGGCCAGCTTCAGGGTAAAGGAGCGGTACTCGCCGGGCTGTACCGTGACGGTCAGATCCGCCACACGGCCCTTGATGCCTTCCAGAGAAGTTTCGCTTTGCACCGTCACATTTTCGTGCAGGGTGCGCTTGCCGTGGACGGCGTCCAGCTCCCGCACCGGGGCCTGAACAATGCGTCCATCCTTGATGTGCAGCTCGCGGGGGCAGATGGTCTGCCCGAACCACTTGCAGCCCTTGGGCTTATCCTCGGTGTCCGACCAGGTCTGCAGCCATGCGGTCATGATGCGGCGGCCATCCGGGGCAAGGGTGGTCTGGGTGGCGTAGAAGTCGATGCCGCCGTCCATCAGCTGCACGTTTTCTTTCGTGAAGGTGTGGGTGGCTTGGTCGTAGCTGCCGATGAAGGCGATCACATTGTGACCGTTGTGGAACTCGCCCTTGGGCAGCATCTCCATGGGGCCGAGCATCAAGACCTGCTTGCCGTCCAGCGGGAAGAAGTCCGGGCACTCCCACATTTTGCCGTACTGATTGTTGCAGCGTTCCAGCACCGTGACAAAGTGCCAGTCGAAGCCGTCCTTGCTCTGGAACAGTGCTGCTGCGCCGCTGCCGTCCTCGGCCAGGCAGACGGTGACGGCGGAGTAGGTGCCGTCGCTTCACGCCAGATCTTGGGGTCCCGGAAATCGAACTTACTGAAGCCCTCCGGCAGGTCTTTCTGGGTCAGCACCGGGTTGCAGGCAGGCTTTTCGTAGTTGAGACCGTCACCGATGGCAATGCTCTGGGTCTGGATGTCCCGCATCTCCCCATTGGGCTGCTTTTCTGCCACCACACTGGTGTACATCAGCAGCTGCTTGCCGTCATCCATCTCGGTAGCAGAACCGGAGAAGCAGCCGGGGCCGTTGTCCGCCGGGGAATCCGGGGCGAGTGCACAGGCAGATACTCCCAGTGCAGCAGGTCGGTGCTGACCGCGTGACCCCAGTGCATGGCGCCACCGCACATCGTAGGGTTATACTGATAGAACTGGTGATACTTCCCTTTATAATAAGAGAAACCGTTGGGGTCGTTGAGCCAACCCACATAGGGAGTCATGTGGTAAGCAGGGCGTTCTTCCGGGGAGATCGCTGCGCCGTGCTCGGCCTCGTAGGCACGGGCTTTTTGTAAAGTCAAATCGTTCATGGAATCCTCCAAAGGAAAGAATTCTTATGCGTAGTAAGCATCCAGATATTTCTGCATAATGCCCAGATAGTCGGACAGGCCGTAGTCTTCCAGCTTGCTCAGATATTCGTTCCACTCTGCATCCTTCGTGCCGTTCATGATCCAGTTGGCCTTCTGCGTATTCATGTAGGTCTGCAGATCTGCCTGCAGGTTAGAGACCTGCTCGGTGTCCTCGCTGCTCATAAAGACATTGGGATAGACATAATCGTTGTTCATATCCGGGGTGTAGATCTCCTTGATCCAGTCCAGACGGTACTGTGCATCGTCCGGGCAGGTAACGTATACACCATAGTAATCATCCAGAACCGCCAGAGGTCCACTGACACACTGCGCTTCACGGACTTCCACGGGAGAAGCATCGCCCAGAGGAGCGTGCTTCAGCATGGGCTCGCCCTTATCGTTGGTGGACAGTTCAAAAATGTTAAAGCCTTCCGCATCGCCGTAAGTACCCCAGTTGTTCTGCGGAGACTGGAGGGGTGCGTACATCTGATCCAGCCATGCGCAAACCAGTGCAGGATTAGTCGCCTTTGCAGTGACAACGCATCTGCCGCGGGCAAAGCCGCTGGTGAAAGAGCCGTTCTGCGGAGTGATATTTCGGGTATCGGCGGTCAGAGCAGGCAGCGGCTCCCAGTCGGTCAGGTTGTCAATGTTGGCAACATCCCAGCTGAAGCAGACACCATAGCGGCCAGCCTTGCCCTTGGAAACATAGGTGGACCACTCCTGCGTGAAGCACTCCGGGTCGATGAGCTTCTCGGCATACAGCTTGTGCAGCCAGTCCAGACCATCACGGTAGCCCTGCTGGGTGGCGGCACAGATAACTTTCCGGTCATTGGTAACGGCAATATGGCGGTCCTTGTCAGCATCGCCGTAGCCTTCGCCAAAGCCATTGATGAGGATGCTGGGGTCCTGATCGCCGTTGTTGACGATGCAGGACATGGGGATGATGTCGCCGTCAATGCCATACTCTGCCTTGATAGAAGCGGCGTTATCACGGAATGCAATCAGCACCTGCTCAAACTCGTCCACTGTGGTGGGCATCGACAGACCGAGGAAGTTCAGCCACTTGGTATTGATGAAGCTCATATTGCCAATGGTCTGGATGGCGGTCTTTTCTGAGCCGAGCTGCTCGATCCAGGGCAGTGCCAGATGTGGCCATCGCTGTCGGTGCACATGGTGCGGTACTCCGGGTACTGCTCAAAGACCTTCTGGAGATAAGGCATATTGTTGTCAATGTAGTCTTCCAGATTAAGGATGACACCCTGATCTGCGTAGCGCAGCAGATTGCTGTCGGTAAAATCAGCAGTAAAAACAAAATCCGTCAGGGTGTTGGGGTTGGACATATTCAGGGTGATCTTATCGCTCCACTGGTCGGACTGGATGGCGGTCCAGTCGATGTGCACATTGGTCTGCTCTTCCAGACGCTTGAAGATGGTGCGGTTGTTCGGCTCGGGTTCGCTGCCCACAGGGAAGCTGGTCATACCGGTAAAGGTGACCTTTTCGGACAGCGGAAATGTAACGGCACCGGTCACGTCCACAGCTGCGGCAGCAGAATCGCCGCTGCCGGTGGATTTGCCGCCACAGGCAGACAGAGCAGCGGCAGAGCCGCCAGAGCGCAGACCTTGAGGAAGTTGCGGCGAGAGATCAGCTTTTTCATGGTATTTTCTCCTTTTTCGTGTTTCTTTTTTCGTGTAACAGATGAGCGTACCTGCTTATAAAATTCTGGAATATCCTCAGCCCTTAATGGAACCAGCCATGATGCCGGCATCAAAATACTTCTGGAAGAAGGGATACATCACCAGCAGCGGCAGACTGGAAATAATAATGGTTGCATATTTGAGCAGCTCTGCCATCTTGGCACGTTCGGCAGTGCTCTGGATATCTGCGATCATGCCGGATTCCGGCTGGCTCTGGATCAGGATGGAACGCAGCACCAGCTGCAGCGGCTGCTTCGATGCGCTGTTCAGGTAGATCATGGCGTCAAAGTAGCTGTTCCACATTGCCACGAACTGCCACAGAGCCAGAACTGCCACCACCGGCATACAGACGGGCAGCAGGATCTTGAAGAAGTAAAGCATCTCGCTGGCTCCATCCACATCCGCAGCTTCGCGCAGCTCACGCGGGACGCCTTGATAATAGGTACGGGCAATGATCATGTTCCACACGCTGAATGCTCCCGGCAAAATGACCGCCCACATGGAATCCAGCAGACCCAGATTGTTGATGAGCAGGTAGGTGGGGATCAGACCGCCGCTGAAAAACATCGTGATCACAAACAAGGTGTTGAAGATCCCTTTGCCTTTGAAGTCCGGCAGCGACATGGGATAAGCGGCAAGCATCGTCACAGCTACCGAGATGATGGTGAAGATGATCGAGTAAAGCACCGCGTTCCTGAAGCCGACCCAGATCTGCTTGTCCGAAACGACACGCTGGTAAGCATCCAGACTCCACTTGCTGAAATCAAAGGAGATGCCCTTGTTTTGCAGCGTGACCGGGTCCATAAAGGACGCGATGACGATGTAGATCATCGGAACGATGATCGCCAGCAGGAACAAACCCAGAAGTGCGTAGCCGCAGTACAGGATGATCTTATCTTGTCTGGTGTAGAGGGCCATTTTTGATTTTTTCTGTTTTGCCATGGTAAACCCCTCCTTACAAGCCCTTGCCATCGTTCATTTTGGCAACGATCTTGTTCACTGCGATCAGCAGGATGACGTTGACAACGGTGTTGAACAGACCGACTGCCGTGGAAAAGCTGTAATCGCCGTCCAACAGGCCCTTTTTATAAACGTACGTTGCAATGATCTCGGCAGTGTTCAGGTTCAGGTCCGTTTGCAGGGCATAGGCTTTTTCAAAACCGATGCTCATGATGTTGCCTGCCTGCAGGATAAACTGAATAACGACCATATCCTTAATGGCGGGCCACTCCACCGTCATGATCTGCTGGATCAGGTTTGCGCCGTCGATCATCGCAGCTTCCTTCAGATCTTTGCTGGCGTTAGAAAGGGATGCGGTGTACATGATGGATGCCCAGCCGGCACCCTGCCAGATGCCGCTGATGATGTAGATGGGGCGGAACGCTTCCGGCAGCGTCATGAAGTTGATGCTGGTGTGAAGCAGGCCGTTCACCGGACCGGTGACACTCAGCAGCACCCGGACGATGCCGCACAGCACGATGACCGAGATGAAGTTGGGCATATACAGCACCAGCTGCACCTTCTGCTTGATCTTCTTGCTCTCGATACGGTTGAGCAGGAATGCCAGCAGGATGGGGATCGGGAAGCCCCACAGCAGACCGTAGACGCTCAGCTTCAGGGTGTTGATCAGATAGCGCTGGAAGTCCGGCGAGGACATGAAGCGGGTAAAGTTTTTGAAGCCTACCCACTCGCTGCCCCAGATGCTTGAAGGGATTGTACTTCTGGAACGCGATCAGAACACCGCCCATGGGAGCGTACTTGAACACCAGCGTCAGCGCCACGGCAGGCAGCAGGAACAACAGGTAAAGCTGCCAATGCCGTTTGATGTAGACCCATGTGTTGTGCAGCTTGCGTTCTGCTGTCAGCACAGCCGTTTCCGGCGAGGCCGTCTTTGCTTTCATGAATCATTCTCCTCCTTTTTGATTTGCTTGCCGTTTGATTCGCACTTTACATTTGCACCTTTGAATTTTACGTTTTTCACTTCTATTGTGCAAATGTAAAATCCTTTGATTTATTTATACCACTCACGCAAGCGAATGTCAACGATAATTCATGGTATACATCAAAAATTATTGTGGATTTGTACAGATGCACAAATTCAAAAGTGCGCAAATATGCAAAATGATGATTTGCATTTTTGCATTTGACTAATTTGTGCATTTGCACTATACTGGAGTCGCAAAGAATAAGATCCGTCACCGGACTTTATCTATAAAAGAAAGAACACCCGCTCCTATTTATAAAGAAAGAGGATGACTTATGGCAACCAAAGTCACCATTCAGGATATTGCAAACGAACTGCAGCTTTCCCGCAACACAGTTTCAAAGGCCATCAACAACACCGGTGTGCTGGCAGATGCCACACGGGAGAAGATCCTGCGCAAAGCCGCCGAAATGGGCTATAAGCAGTTTGCCTATCTGCCGCTGTTTCAGGAAGACACTGCAAAAGCAGCAGAGCATTCCATTCTGCCGAGTGACAAACGGGAGATCGCCATGCTGACGACCCAGTTTCTGAGCAGCTCTCACTTTTCCTCCATGATGCTGGATCGTTTCCAGTCGGAAATCGAGCATCTGCATAGCTGCACGACCATTCATCGCATTTCTCCCATAGAGCTGAAAGAGAAAAAGCTTCCATCTTCTCTCAACATCCAGCGCACAGCCGGCATCATCTGCATTGAAGTATTCGACTATGACTACGCACAGATGCTGTGCGATCTGGATGTTCCGCTGCTGTTTGTAGACACCCCTGTGATGGATATGCGTCCTCCCCTTAAAGCTGACCGCCTTTATATGGAAAACCGCATTGAGATCCAGAATGCGGTGGCCCACATGGTCCAGCGCGGCAAAAAACGCATCAGCTTTGCGGGGGATAAAAACCACTGTCAGTCCTTTTTTGAGCGTTATATGGCTTATAAGGATGCAGTGGAGTACTTTGGTCTGACAGAAGGCCTGAGCACCTGTGCGATGCCATCTGGACAGCAGAACTATCCGGTATCCCTGTACGAAACCATACGTCGGTTCAAAACGATGCCGGATGCCTTTGTCTGCGCCAATGACTTTGTTGCCATGGATCTGGTCAAGGCATTGAATGAGCTGGGGTATTCGGTTCCCGATGATATCTGGGTCTGCGGCTTCGATGACAGTCAGGAGGCTTCCTACTTTGCCCCCCATCTGACTTCGATCCATATCCATGGACAGATCATGGGCTACACCGCTGCCAATCTGCTTATGACCCGCATCGAAGAGCCATCGCTGAACTATCGCACCGTCTATACGGAAACCAACCTGATCCTGCGCGAATCCACAGGAGATTGAGCGAAAGGAGAACCCCCATGCGTGACCTGTGCAATACGGACAAGCCGCTGTTTGCTGTGCTGACGAAATTGACTTACAGTGCTTACCTGAACATCTTATGGCTCGTGTGCAGCCTGCCCATCGTTACCATAGGAGCTTCTACGACCGCATTGTTCTACGTCACGCTCAAAATGGCGGAAGATCGGGACGATGGTCTGACCCGGATGTTTTTTAAGGCGTTCCGGGAAAATTTTAAGCCTGCCACAAAACTCTGGCTGATCCTGCTGACAGTCGGCAGTTTCCTCGTTGCGGATGGCTTTGTGCTGCGCCGAATGTGGAGCGAAAACATTTTCTGGACGCTGCTCACTGCAGTGCTTATTGGTGCGGCAATTCTGTACGGCATCGTTCTGCTGTATGCCTTTCCTCTGCTGGCACGGTTTGAAAACACCACCTTCGGCATCCTGAAAACAGCGTTTCTCGTGGGTGTCCGGTATCTGTTTTGCACCCTGCTGATGGCGGCGATCTATGGCATCATGGGGTACGTCATAGTGTTTGTGTTCACGCCTGCATTCCTGCTGGGCATGGGCTTGTGCGCCATGCTCTGCTCCTTTCTGATGCTTCGGATCCTCTATCAGATCGGTGGAGACCCTGATGCAGTACACGAGGAATACGACCATGACAAAAACTGACCGGGATACGCTCCGCTCCCTCCATGGGCGCAAAAGTGGGAGCACATCTGGCATATTACAAGCTGCCCATTGCGATCGTGCTCATCGTCGTCTATATCCTCGGGTATGCAGCCTACCGTCATGTGACGAAAAAAGAGGATGTGCTTTACCTTGGTCTGGTAAATATCACTGCCGGGTCTGATCTGACGGAACAGCTTACCACCGGCTTTGCCGAGGCGCAGGGTCTGACCAAAAAGCAACAGGTCGATCTGCTGTCCGGCTTGCTGCTCAGCGAAAGCGAACGCGCAGAGGAGCAGTATGTATATGCTTCGGAGATGAAGCTGCTGGGTGCAGTCAGTGCCCAGCGGTTAGATGTTGTTCTGATGGACGAATATGCACGGGATCGACTGTTGGCAGATGATTATTTTCTCGATCTGCGGACACTGGATGCGTCTTTCCATGCACTGTCGGGTCTGAACGCCGGTGGGACCGTGCTGGATATTTCGGACACGCCGTTTGTCAGGCAGGCAGGTTTTTCTGGCAAGGTCTATCTTGGGGTAGTGCAGAACGCACCGCACCCGGAGCGTGCAGCCGCTTACATTCATTATCTGTTCCAGCGGTGACCGTTGGGTTTTAGCTTATAGGATAAAAATAAGGAGAAAACGCATGGACATTTTAACGATTGGTGAAGTTTGATCGACCTGACCCAGACCGGCAAGGATGCGCGCGGCATCCCCCAGTTTGCCGCAAACCCCGGCGGTGCACCGGCCAATCTGGCTGTGGCTGCTTCCAGACTGGGCGCACAGACCGCCTTTATCGGCAAGGTGGGTGCGGATGCCTTTGGCCGCTACCTGAAAGAGGTTCTGGCAGAAAACAAGGTAGACGTTTCCGGCATGGCGGTGGATGCAGACCACCCCACCACCATGGCGGTGGTCTCGGTGGATGCCACCGGCGAGCGGGATTTCAGCTTCTACCGCAGCGCAAACGCTGACGTGATGCTGTGCAAGGAGGACATTTCGGACGAGGCTTTGAAAGCTGCCAAAATCGTCCACTTCGGCTCTGTCAGCCTGACCGCTGACCCCTCCCGCACTGCCACGCTGGACGCTGCTGCCCGTGCCAAAAAGCTGGGTGCTACCATCACCTACGACCCCAACTACCGTGCAAACCTCTGGAAGAACAAAGAGGATGCCATTGCCCAGATGAAAGCTCCCCTGCCACTGGTGGATATCCTGAAGGTGTCCGATGAGGAGCTTTCCCTGCTCACCGGAACCACTGACTGCGAAAGCGGCACGGCACAACTGGCACAGAACGGCATCCGGCTGATTTTCGTCACCTTGGGTGCAAACGGCGTATTCTACCGCTTTGGGGACAAGACCGGCCATGTGGCAGGCGTTCCCTGCAAGGTGGGTGATACCAACGGCGCAGGCGATACCTTCTTTGGGGCTGCCCTGTCCAAGCTCTGCAAGGAGGAGCTGGACACCCTGACGGTGGACAAGCTGGAAAGCATTCTGGCCTTTGCCAACAAAGCGGCCAGCATCACCACCAGCCGGCATGGTGCTATCCCCGCCATGCCCACCCTTGCAGAAGTGGAGGGCTGAACCATGGCAGCAAAACAGGAATTTGCGTCCCGGTTTGCCAAGCACAAGGACGAGCTGGAATGGCTGTTCATGGAACTGTACCACAACCGGGAAGGGCTGGAAGTTCTGGAGCGGGAGATGGCAGAAGCCTACAACGCCCGCAGTGCTGAGCTGAAAGCACTGGACAAGGCACGCTCTGCCGACCCGGAGTGGTACAAGCGGGGCAATATGTTCGGCATGACCATGTACACCGACCTCTTTGCCGGAAACCTGAAAGAACTGGCAAAGAAGCTGCCCTACCTCAAGGAGCAGAAGCTGACCTATCTGCACCTGATGCCCCTGCTGCAGATGCCCCATCCCCACAACGATGGCGGCTATGCGGTGGAGGATTTTGACACCGTAGACCCGGCCCTTGGCACCAACAAAGATCTGGAAAACCTGACCCGGGAGCTGCGGAAAGCCGGCATCAGCCTGTGTCTGGATTTTGTCATGAACCACACCGCCAGCACCCACCGCTGGGCCATGGCGGCAAAGGCGGGCGACCCGTGGTTTCAGGCCTATTACCACCTCTACGAGGACCGCACCATCCCCGACCAGTACGAGCAGACCGTGCCTCAGGTGTTCCCCAACACCGCACCCGGCAACTTTACATGGTGCGAAGAAATGCACAAGTGGGTGCTGACCACCTTCCACGACTACCAGTGGGACCTGAACTACGCAAACCCGGCGGTGTTCGTGGACATGACCAAGAGCATTCTGCACCTTGCAAATCTGGGCGTAGAGGTGTTCCGCATTGATGCAGTGCCTTATATCTGGAAGCAGCTGGGCACCACCTGCCGCAATCTGCCGCAGGTGCACACCATTGTGCGGATGCTGCGCATGGTATTGGAATGCGTCTGCCCGGCGGTCATCCTCAAGGGTGAGGTGGTCATGGCTCCCAAGGAGCTGGCCGCCTATTTCGGCACCCCGGAAAAGCCGGAATGCCACATGCTCTACAACGTGTCCACCATGGTCAACCTGTGGGGCGCCCTTGCCAGCCGGGATACCCGGCTGCTGAAGGCGCAGCTGGATGCCTCCATGCCCTGCCGGACAACTGCTGGTTCGTGAACTATCTGCGCTGCCACGATGATATCGGCTGGGGTCTGGACGAGGCGGTGGAGAAACGGCTTGGCATTGACCCGCAAAAGCACAAAGAATATCTGTACCACTTCTACGAGGGCAATTTCCCCGGCAGCTGGGCAAAGGGCGAGCTGTACAACTATGACCCTGCCACCGGTGATGCCCGCAGCTGCGGCACCACCGCCAGCCTGTGCGGCGTGGAGCAGGCACTGGAAAAGGACGATAAGACCGCACTGGACTACGCCGTAAAGCGTGATCTGCTGCTGCACACTGCTATGGCGTTTTTGCAGGGCTTCCCCATGCTGAACTGCGGAGATGAAATTGCACAACTCAATGGCTGGGACTACAAAAACGACCCTGACCGTGTGGAGGACAGCCGCAATCTGCACCGCAGCAAATTCAACTGGGAGAACGCAAAGCAGCGCACCCGGAAGGGCACGCTGCAAAACAAGTTGTGGCAGGGCATGGAGCAGCTGCGCCAAATGCGTGCAGACCCCTGCTTTGCCCCGGATGCGTGGGTGACCACTTGGGACAGCCACAACCCCGGCGTGCTGGCGCTGGTGCGCAAGCGCGGTGAGGAAACGCTGGTGGGGCTGTTCAACTTTACCGAGTACCCGGCAGGGGCCAGTCTGGACGCTCTGGGCGGCGAGTATCACACCCCGGAGGGCACTTCCGTCTGGCTGGCGGATGTGGAACTGGAGCCGTATCAGGCACTGCTGGTAAAAACAAATAAGTAAAGCGGAATACTCCGGTAGCTTTCTCTTGGTTGGAAAGTTGCCGGAGTATTTTTGTTTCGCGCAAACTGCAAGGTCACTGGATCATTGAAATGTCGGAGATGATTGCCACCGCCAATGCCACGCGTGCCTGCGCAAAAAATCCCCCGATACCGGGTATCCGGTATCGGGGGGATCTGTCATTCTGAGGCTTTACGGAGGAAGCGCTCAGAGGTTACTTTTTGGGGAACGCCTTGTTCCAGATCTCAATGGTCTTGAACTTGGGCATCCAGCCGTCCGATTCAAACTTGCCTTCCCGTGCATCCAGCAGACCCTGCTCCACGCACACTGAGCGCTTGGCCAGCTCGCGTCGGTGATGTCTGCAAAGGCGGGCTGTGCGGCGGGTTCGGGCTTGCCCTTCTCAGTCCAGATGAGCAGAGCCAGCTGGCCGCGGTTTGCCGGGATGGCTGCGCCCTCGGGCAGCAGGCCGTTCAGGATCACGCGGGTGGCAATCTCGTAACCGCCCCAGATGCTGCACCGCCCACGGCCACGGCGGCAATGGTGCCACCTGTGGTATCCATGGGTGCAGGTTCTACGCCGAAGTCTTCATCAATAGGTTCGTCCGGGTCAGGTTTGACCACCGCGCTGGCCGACCAGTGGGCGATCCGTTTGACCGGGTAAGCGGGCATCTCAAACGTCGTGGTCGCGCTCTTGGCGTTGTCCAGCTTGAGCTGCAGCTCTTCCGGAATGCCATCGGGGAATTTCTTGTAGAAGCTATCGGGGTACTTGATCTCCCATTCCACGAACTCCATGCCGGGGTATTCCTCGGCATCGTACGGGGTGGCCGTGATTTCCACCGTGGTACCGATCTCTGCGGGGATATTGCTGCCCTCGTCCAGAGTGGACTTTGCCGTGCCGCCCTCAACAGTGACGGTACTCTTCAGCACGGAAGCGGGGATGCTGTAAACGGCGGTCAACCGTACTGCACCCCTCGGCATGGTGAAACTGATTTCTTCGGTGCCGGTCTCAGTCTCAGAGCCAAGACTGCCTTCGGTCACGCCAAAGTCCGCGCTGGTGCCCATTTCCACCTTCCAGTGGTGGAACGATGCTTTTTCGTCGGCAGGTGCATCGGCCTTGACGGTGACCTTTGTGCCCGGCTTCACGCGGATAAGCGTATCCTGCGTATCATTGATGGTGCCGCCCGTCACGATGACCGGCAAGTCCTGCACAACAGCGGGAATGCTGTAAACGGCGGTCATTTCTACCTTTTCGCCGGGCATTTTGAAGCGAATGATTTTCTCCTTGATCTTTTCGCCGTCTTCACCAACGATGTAGCCATCTTTAACGCTGGTCTCCACCACTTCGCCGTTTTCTTTGACGATCTCATTGATGCTGCCCTTGTTGAGCTTCCAGCCTTCAAACTTGGAGAAGCTGGCGCTGCTGTCGTGCTCCGGGGCAGTTGCAGTGATGGTTTCGCCCTCAAAGGCGCTGGTCAGGCCGGTGGTGTCGTCCACCTGTGCGGTGCCGTTTTTCACGGTAATGCTGTAAGTCTCCCTCGGCTCAATGCGCAGGTAGCTGCTTTCTATTGTCTCAGGAATCGGGGTAATGCGGGAGTCCTTGTACTCCGAAGATTGGTCCGTGAAATAGACATAGGGTTTTTTCTTCGCCTGAGTGAAGATCACTTTGCCAAGGTTACGGTAACTGTCACTGTTCAGTTCCACCTTGCCAGCTGCCTTGATATTAATCACCTTGTCATTGTACTCATACTCAAGAGAAACATCTTTTCCTGCATCTATCGTCACATCACCTTTGATTGGGCTCATACCGCTAATTATTACCGTACCGCTGCATTTGATCACTGCGCCCTGATCGATCAAACTATACCAACTGCCGGACGTCATCGTCACATTGTTTGCACTGTTCACCATCAGCTTTGAAACCGTCGTGCCCCACTCATTACCAAGCTTTATATCGCCAGTACAGTTAATAATCGTTTCGCCGCCAATGCCGCCTTCGGTCGTGACCGTATTTGCCCGATGCACGGTAAGGCCATTCCCTATCAGGTTTCGGCCGTCACCATGCGAACCGCCAAAACTTTTGAGGATCACATCACCGGAACAGGTGATCTCCGCATTGCCTTCAATTGCTGCAGCCGCACTGCCACCTAGCTTGGTCACTTTCACATCCTTTGCGCTGTTCACGGTCAGGTTACCGTTCACAACGTGGGATGCATCCGCTTCCAGATCAATGGAAACATCCTCCGGTGCCTTGATGGTCAGGTCGCCGACAAAGGATTTTCCATCCTTCAGCTTCAGGGTCTTTTCCTCAATGTCATAGCAGAGGCCAAGGATGTCTTCATAGTTCTTTCTGGTAACAGGCTTATCATTGATTTTGATGTTGAAATCCTGTACAATTTCGTCAACCTGCTCGTCGTACCTGTTCAGTTTGGTGATCGTGCCAAGCAGCTTGCTGGTGTCGATTTCAGCTTCCTGTTGACCATTGCCGATATAGATGTCATCGTCATCTACAGTTTTCAGCGTAACATTGCCGCCGGTGATCTGGATGTTTTCGCCTTTGCCAGTCTCTCGTCCGCCGCCGATGGCCGCAACAGGGCCGCTTCCGCCGCCGGATCGAGAATATACAGTGCCTCCCTCAATGGTAATGTTCTTACCGTCACCTAGATAGCCGCCGCCAATGCCTGCTGCTTCGCCACCGGGTTTCGCCGTTACATTACCATCACGAATCGTAATATTTTGACCCGCTGCGCCGTGACCTCCGCCAATGCCTGCACCCCAGTTACCGCCGTTGGCCTCGATCGTACCACCTTCAATCACAATATTGCTGGCATTTTTATGCCATGCGCCGCCAATGCCCGCGCCGCTCTCGCCGCCGTAAGCATTCAGCGTACCGAAGCCGCTGATGGTCAGGGTCCCGTTGTCGTCGGCCTTTTCCACACCGGCGTGTTTCGGGCCGCTGCGCAGGGTATTCGTGTTCGTGCCTGCAATGATCAACTCCACATTGCCGCTGACCGAGACTGCCGCACCGGAAGCATTGATATTAACATTAGACAGCGTGACTTTTGCACCAGTGGTGCCGCCTTCGATGGTAATGGTATTGTTCGTCGGGCTGCCGTCCGTTGTGATAGACAGATTGCCCCTTTGCTGGGCTTCATTATCGCCCTGCTTGGCATACTGTTTGCCATCATCCCCAATATAGACAGTGATACTGCCCCTGTTGAGATCCATCTCATCATACACAGGTTCTTCCGTCATACCGTTCTCTTCGTCCAGCACGCTCACCGCGCTTTTGGCGGCGGTGCTCTGCTGGAGCAGGGCATCGGTGCTTGCGGCCAGAGCCGGGGCGGAAAGGCTGAACATCATGCATGCCGCCAGCGCAGCGGAAGCCGCCCGCCGGGCCAAAACATTTCGTTTCATAGGGGTTCCTCCTTTGCAGAAATTATTACGGGGGGGGGTATGCATTACGGTACTTTGATTATCTCACACTTTACCGGATTTTGGAAGCAAACCTGCGTGAATCGCCCTAAAAGCAGCGTGAAAAGCATGATTTGTGCCGGTTCTGTTGCAGTTGTCCGGCCCGCAGGCACAGCAAAGCCCCCCGCAGGCCTTCGTCTGCCGGGGGGCTGTTTGCTGTTTTACTGCTTGGGGAATGCCTTATTCCACACTTCGATCACCTTGAACTTCGGGGTCCAGCCTTCGGGCTCAAAGCGGTCGCCCTTGGCATCATGGTGCCCTGCTCGGTGCACCACTGTGCGGCCTTAGCCATATCGGGGTCGGCCACATCCGCAAACGCGGGTGCGCCTGCGGGTTCGGGCCTGCCTGCGGTGTTCCACATCAGCAGAGCCAGCTGGCCGCGGTTTGCCGGAATGGCTGCGCCCTCGGGCAGCAGTTCATTCAGGATGACGCGGGTGGCGATCTCGTAGCCGCCCCAGACGCTGCACCGCCCAGTGCCACGGCGGCAATTGCACCGCCCGTGGTATCCATGGGTGCAGGTTCTACGCCGAAGTCTTCATCAATAGGTTCGTCCGGTCCGGCCACCGCGCTGGCCGACCAGTGGGCGATCAGTTTGACCGGGTAAGCGGGCATCTTAAACGTCGTGGTCGCGCTCTTGGCATTGTCCAGCTTGAGCTGCAGATTTTCCGGCACATTCTCCGGGAAGTTCTCGGGGTACTTGATCTCCCATTCCACGAACTCCATGCCGGGGTATTTCTCGGCATCATACGGGGTAGCTGTGATCTCCACCTCGGTGCCGATCTCTGCGGGGATATCGCTGCCCTCGCCCAGAGTGGACTTTGCCGTGCCGCCCTCAACAGTAACGGTACTCCTCAGCACGGAAGCGGGAACGCTGTAAACGGCGGTCAGCTTCACGCCGTCCTGCGGCATGGTAAAGACGATCTTTTCCGTGCCCTTTTCCGTTTCGGAGCCCAGACTGCCCTCAATTATGCCAATATTCTTGCTGGAATCTTTTTCCACCTTCCAGTGATGGAACGACTCATTCTCCTTGGCAGGCTCATTGGCTTCGATCGTGACGGTCTGGCCCGGCTGTACGAACACCGTGCCCGTCTGTCTTTCGCCCTCTCCGACGCGGATCGTGCCGCCATTCACTGTGACCTGCATATCTAATACAGGTGCCGGGAAACTATAAGAAGCTTTCAGCTCCACCGGGCTGGCCGGCATGGTGAAGGTCATGCTTTCTTCGGTATTTTTCTGCTCTTCGGTCAGTTCAAAGCCTTCCGGGCTGATCACTTTCCAGCCGCCGAACTTTGTAACATCCGGGTTTCTGTTCTTACCGCTCACCGTGACCTTTTCGCCCTGCAGCACAAAGATTGTTTCTCCGCTCTCGGTGCCTGCTTCGGCAATGCCGTTGACCACCGTAACAGCGGCACGGTACACAGCAGTCAGCTTGACCGCCGCATCCGGCATGGTAAACTTCAGCGGGTTGGCTTTCAGTTCTTCCTCGGTCTTGCCAATATCACCGCCAGACACCACCCAGTGGTCAAACTGGTAGCCATCCGCGCTGCGATCGGTCGCAGTCACGGTCACGTCTGCATCCGGGCGGGCAAAGTCCACCGCGTTGCCGTTCACTTCGGCAGTGCCGCCGGTCACACTCAACTTGCTGGCGTAGTGCGCAGTCAGCTCCACTTCGCCTGCAGGCATGATGAATTCAAACGATTTTTCTCTCAGCTTATCGGCATCAATGGTAAAGCCATCAGGAGCTACCACTTCCCAGCCGTCAAACTTCCGGTCGTCAGATTCGGCTCCGGTTGCAGTAACCTTGACCTTCTGGCCCTTAAAGCTGTCCAACTGAGCTTCTGTTGTATCGCCCACTGTAACAGTGCCATTGTTTACCTTGATCCTGGCGTTCTGCTTTTCTTCAATACGCAGGTAGCGATAGGGCACATCGGACGGGATAGGCGTAAGGCTTGCATCAATTGCGCCTCATCTGCACCTTCGCTGGTATAGTAGACGTAGTTTTTGCCTTTTGCCTGTGTAAAGGTGACAGTGCCCACAGGGCCGCCCTGTGCGTTGTTTTTCAGGATCACAGTGCCGGAAGCGGTGATTTGGGTGTTTTCGGAAATCGCTTGTGTGTCATTGATTATAACAGTAACATTATCAGCCTTGTTGATCGTCAGGTTTTTCGCCGCTCTACCGTCGGTACTCTCAATGGTCACGTTACCCTCGCTGGTGATATTTGCGTTGTCCGTTACAACGCTGTAGCCTGCAGAAAGGATCACTTCGCTGGAATCATAAATGTTCAGGCTTCCGTTCACAGCCCTATTTTTGTCGCTGCGGATATCCACCTTACCGGTGCAGTTGATCGTGCTGGTATCACCTCTGGAGAAAATCGCATCATACTCATCACTGCTGATCGTTACATTATGTGCCTTCACTACGATCAGTTTATCCGTTACTGTGCTGCTATTTTCTCCCTTCAGTTCTATATCCTTGCCGGGTGCGTTGATTTTTTGAAGCGACCTTGGTAGTTTGCCATTCGACTTCAACGTTTGGGTGGTCGGGTCATAACTCAGCACACCCTTATTTAAAATGTCTTTATAGTTTTTGCTGGTAACGCGGGTTGGTGTAGTGGATTCACCGCCTACTTCAAGGCCATAATCCTGCACATCCTCATCGTTCTCTTCGTCCAGCACGCTCACGGCGCTGCGGCGAGTCATGCTCAACTGCATCAGCGCATCGGTGCTTTCGGCCAGCGCCGGAGCGGAAAAGGTGAACATCATGCATCCGGCCAGCGCCGCCGATACTGCACGCCGGATAAGTTTGCCTTGTTTCATGGTACAACCTCCTTTTTCCCCTCGCATTTTTACGGGTGGGGGGTATATATTACAGTATCTTGATTATCCCACACTTTACCGCATTTTGGAAGCAAACCTGCGTGAATCGCCCTAAAAGCAGCGTGAAAAGCACGATTTGTGCCGGTTTTGTTGCAGTTGCCCGGCCCGCAGGCACAGCAAAGCCCCCCGGCAGGTCTTCGTCTGCCGGGGGGCTTTACTATGTTATGAAAGATCAATCCTTCTTCTCTGCTGTGCGGGCAAAGAAGTTGGCGAGGATCGCACCGGAAATGTTATGCCACACGGAGAACACAGCGCCGGGAATGGTAGCCAGCGGATACTGTGCAAAGTGTGCGGCGGCCAGACTGGTTGCAAGGCCGGAGTTCTGCATGCCCACCTCGATGGAGATCGCGCGGCACTTGGTGGAGTCCAGCTTGAGCAGCTTGCCCACGCCAAAGCCGGTGAGGTAGCCCAGCACATTGTGCAGGATGACCACCACAAGGATCAGCAGACCGCTGGTCATGATCTTGGCGCTGTTGGCGGAGACCACGGCGCAGATGATCAGCACGATGGCGGTAGTGGAGACCAGAGGCAGCACGCGGACGGCTTCCTCGGTGAACTTATGGAAGAAGTGATTGACCACAAAGCCCAGTGCGATGGGCACCAGCACCACCTTGACGATGGACATGAACATGCTCATGGGGTTCACGTCAACACGCTGGCCAGCGTACAGCAGGGTGAGCAGCGGGGTGAGGAGCGGAGCCAGCACGGTGGAAACAGCGGTCATGCCAACGGACAGTGCAACGTCGCCCTTGGAAAGGTAGGTCATCACGTTGGAAGAGGTGCCGCCGGGGCAGGTGCCAACCAGGATCACGCCAATGGCCAGCTCGGTGGGCAGGTGGAACACCTGCGTGAGCGCCCATGCCAGAAACGGCATGAGGGTGAACTGTGCAACGCAGCCCACGATCACATCCTTCGGGCGGCTGAACACCACCTTGAAGTCCTCCGGCTTCAGGGTAAGGCCCATGCCGAACATCACGATGCCCAGCAGGTTATTGACCACGCCGTCTTTACCACGCTGAACGGGCCGGGGAAGAACAGGGCACCCGCAGCCACCACAATAACGATGGCGGCCATGTACTTGCCCACAAAGTCGCTTACTTTTTCCAGTGTTTTCATAATTGTTTCTCCTTTTCCTTCTGACATGCTTTGGGACAAAAGCATCCGCAAAATAAAACGCCCTTGTCCCCTACGGTCTGTAAGAGACAAAGGCGTGTAATATCCTCTGCGGTACCACTCTTATTGCCAGCACAACGCTGACCACTCAGTGCACGTCCAACAACGCGCGGCCCGTGATAACGGGGGCCTGCCGTTCCTGCTTACTGGGGCGCGCACCGTCCATTCAGCCGGAAAGCTCAGAGAGGATCTTCCCACGGATGCCCTGCACTGCCTTGCACCAACCGGCAGCTCTCTGCAGCATTCCTTCCGGGTACTTTTTCTCGTCATAGCCGTAATATTCTTGGTGACATGGAGTATACTCCCCTGCAAAGGCAAAGTCAATAGAATGAGGCTTCTGATTTTTCATGCAGTTCATTTCAGGAGTGAAAGTGGTTCACGCAGCAGACAAAGCAGAACGGCATCGACACCGACTGCTCCGGCAGGATGACGCGAAGCCATGGTCTAAAGAGTAGGCCGCAATTAAAATCGATGATCTGCCTTTACGGGAAGTGCGAGGGCTTCTCACGCTGGATGGTCTGGCGAGCGGAAGCAGGACGGAGCAGGCGGCGGCGATGCCATCACACAACAAAAGACCGCTCATCTTTTCGGGTGAGCGGTCTTGCTGTTTCTGCGGTTTATTCGCCTTTGGCTTTTGTAAGCAGCATGTGCACGTATTCCGCGCAGGCATCCCAGTCGCGGGCGGCGGCCTTGTCCTTCGGCATCAGGCTGCTGGCAAGGCCCACGCCAAGGCAGCCCGCCTTGCGGAACTCCGGGATGTTCTCCGGCATTACGCCGCCAATGGCAACATAGTTTGTGTCGTCCTGGAATCCGACAGGCAGGAGAAAAACGACCTCTGAGCCGCTTTTTCCTGTCTGATACGCAAAAAAGATCCCGTTCACCCAGAAGTGGACGGGATCTTTTATTGCTTATGGGGCTTTACTGCAGCTGATCAGGCCTTGACGAAGGCAGCTGCTTACTTTGCAGCCAGGTATTTGCCCAGTTCGCGGCCCAGCGTCAGGCACATACCAATGCTCACACCGGGGATCGGGGTGATATACTCGGGACCAAAGCGCATACCGCAGGTGTTGCCGGAGGCGTACAGGCCCTCGATGGGCTGATAATCCTCGTTCATCACCTGCTGGTCATTGGTGGTCACAAAGCCGCCGGTGGTCACCAGTGCAAAGCCCAGACTCGGAGTGGTGACATGGGCGTAGAAGGGAGCCTTTGCAACTGCATTCAGGAAGTGCGGGTCCTTGGCAAAGTCGCTGTCGTAGCCCTCGGCGCAAACCTTATTGTACTGCTCCACAGTAGCGGAAAGGTCTGCAGGCTCCACACCGATGTACTCGGCCAGCTGTTCGATGGTGTCGGCGCAGTACCAGCGTTGGTGCCCTCGGCACCAGCAGCCTTTGCGGCCTCAAAGTTGCCCTTCATGCTTCCACCACAGCGGGCATGTCGTACTCGAATGCCTGATGGCCGGGGAAACCGCGCAGGATCTGGGTCTCATAGGTGCTGTCGTAGATGGAGGTGATATTGCCGCGCTTTGCACGTGCCATGAAGAAGCCGTTGATCTCCGGGCCGGCAAAGGCTTCGTTCTGGAAGCGCTGGCCATTCTCGTCCACCCACAGGGGGCCGGGCAGATAGTCGGGCACGGCCATGGAGTCGAAGTTCATGGTGGAGATGTCGCCCTCCAGACGGCCGCCTGCCCACACACCCATCTGGATGGTGGAGCCGTCGCGGCCAAAGGGAGCAAAGAAGTCCTCATCCTTGGTGAACAGACGCTTGATGTCCGGCAGCAGATCGTCCATCATTTCCTTGTTGCCGCCAAAGCCGCCGCCTGCCAGCACAACGCCATTCTTAGCGTTGATCTTGAGGTAATTGCCGTCGCCGTCCTGTGCGATCACGCCGGTGACCTTTGCACCGTCCATTACCAGCTGCACACCCTTGGTGCCAAACAGAGCGGTGGCATTGTCAGAGAAATTCTCCTCCACATAATTGTAATTGTCCCAGCTCAGGTCCTTCAGCTCCAGCTGACCGGCGGTGTTGTTGTTCTTCTCGCCGCTGGCGGGGTTCTCCCAGTAGTTCTCCCACCATTCCAGCGTGCCGGTGTAGTAGTGCATGCCGTTGTTCAGCTGGTGCACGGTGTACTCGTTGTCCGGCCAGAACTGGATGCGGGTCTTAGCCAGCGTGTCCGGGTTGATTTTGTCCAGCCACCAGTCCACAGTGCTGCCACTGTTCTTGGCAAACTTCATCACCAGTGCGGTGTTTGCCTTGCCGTGGGTCTGCATCATCCAGTTGTTCACAAACTCCACTTCGTCCACCTTGGGCACACCGTGGCTCAGCAGGTAGTCCGAGTTGATGTGGCCGATATCGTGGCCGACCGTCCACCAGCTCTCGCGGGGCATGGCTTCCAGCACCAGAACGTTCTTGCCCTCTTCGGCCAGCTCACGGTAGCAGCTCAGGCCGGCATAGCCCATACCGATGATGGCAACGTCAACATCATAGGTCTTGGTGATCTCACTGTCCGGGATGGCTTCCGGGGCGGTGCGCCAGCTGGAAGCTGCTCAGAAGCTTCCGGGGCAGACACTGCAGTGCCGCCCATGGCCTGTGTGATGCAGTCGTTCATGCACTGCTTCACAGCATCGCTGGTAATGGTTGCACCGGACACGCCGTCGATGGTGCTGTTCTGAGCTTCCAGCAGCTGCTTGATCAGGTCATCCTTTGCGACCTGACCGATGGAGTCGGTCTCACCGGACAGATCCAGCTGGATGTCAGTAATGGCTGTCTCGCTGAAGGTGGCGGTCATGGTGATATCGCTCATGCCCTTGGCCGTGGCAGTGTAGGTGCCCGGGGTGTACTTTGCAGCGGCAGAAGATGCAGCCGTGCTGCCGGAAGCAGCATTGCAGGCAGCCAGTGCGCTGGCGGTGATGCCGCTCATGGCAGCAGCAGAAGCCAGCTTCAGAAAGCTTTTGCGCGAGATCTTTTTCATCTTGGTGGTTCCTTTCGTTTTTCTCTTTCTTCTCAATGTGCAGAGCTGTGTGCCCCTTTCGGTTGTTAATTCTATCACAATATCTTGCACTTGAAAAATATTGCTTTCTTCTTATAATCAGAAGTAAAAGTTATAAGCAATTTTTTTAAGAGAAAAAGGAGCCGGTCATGACCCTGCAGCAGATGCGATATTTTATTGCGGTGGCACAGAATTTGAGCTTTTCCAAAGCGGCACAGCAGCACTATGTTTCCCAAACGGCGGTCAGCCAGCAGATCAAGCTGCTAGAAGAAGAACTTGAAACCGAGCTGTTCCAGCGCACACGGCACTCGGTGGCGCTTACCAGTGCCGGGCAGGTATTCTACGAGTATGCGGTGCGCATCACCGACCTTGCGGAAGATGCCGCCCGCCGCACCCGCGCCGCTGCTGCCGAGTGCAGCACCCCGCTTGAGATCGGCATGATGAGCGGGATGGAAAACCTGCCCATTCTGGAAAAGCTGCTGCTGTTCAAGGAGCAACACCCTGCCATTCCGCTGCACTTTCATCTGGTGGATTTTCCCACCCTGAAAAAACGTCTGCAGCAGAAAAAGCTGGACTTTGCCCTGCAGCTGGAGCTGGTCCCGCTGGAGGATACCCCCTCCCTGCTGCGTGCTCAAGTAGGCCAGCTGCGCCAGTACGTAGTGCTCAACCGCCAGAGCCACCTGTCCAGCTATGCGTCCCTGCACCGCAGCCAGCTTGCCAGCGAACAATATTATGTGCCCGCCATGGACCGGGAGCTGTGGAACCAGTTTGCGCAGGTCCTCACCCGCCACGGCAGCGACCCGCAGAACATCAAATTTGCGTATTCCATGGAGGAGTTGATGCTGCAGCTGGCTTTCTACGGCGGCTATACCATCCTTGCCGAGCCGGTGCTGGCTCAGCTGCCCGCCAACAAAAACCTCACTTTTATCCCGCTGGAAAACGATACCGTTCCCGCTTGGGCCGTGTGGAACCGCGAGAACATCTCGCCCGCCCTCCGGCTGCTTCTGCGTGAGCTGGATATTGACCCGTGACCTGCTGCAGAACGCATTGACGATCTTGCGTAAAAGCGCTGCTCTTTTTTCAGAAATTCAGCAAGAAAGGTCTCTCCGGCGTTGCGTGGAGAAATGCAAAGGTCGATCACATGAATCAAAACGATTCTGTCCCGGACGATTTCACTCTTTCGCCGGCCTTTGTGGATGCACTGCCCGCGCTGTTTTTTGCCTGCAACATGGTACTGGTGGCAGGAATTTTGCTTTTATCATGAATATGCAGTGAGCCGGAAGCCTCTGATCTACAGAAGGCTCCCGGCTCATTTGCTATGGATTTTTTACGTGGATGCCACTCGAGTCCTTGATCGAAACAAAAAATTCCACGTCATGCGACTTGGGATTTCCTGGTAGCCTATTCTGTTGCTCAAACGCCCCACTGGGGTGTTTGTTGCTGTCGCAAACGCAAACTTCCGATAAACAAAACGTACCCGAACCCTTTTTCATAAAGAATCGGGTTCGAGTACGAACTGTATGGTGGAGAATTAGGGACTCGAACCCCAGACCCCCTGCGTGTGATGCATGATGACTTTTCAATTTTTAGAGCGATGATTCGTTAAATTGAAGCAATTTGCTACAGATCTGCTACAAACGGCAGTTTTTCGACTTGCATCAGTAACCTGTTTTTTATATTCTCACTGGCCAAATTTTCAACTCCTATACTCTCCCCTCGCCAAAAAAGGCTCAAATGTTTTGTGTGGTTTGATGATAGTATTTTCAGTTGACGTATGATACACTGAATTTTAAGGAGTTATTCAGTTGTACTGTGACTACTTATCTAAGCATTTTTACGGACACCAAATCTTGCATACAAAAACGCGAAATCTGCTTTGAAATGGGGTATTTGCTTATGTTTAAAATCAACAATCTGGCAAATCAGACAAGTCACATCGTCACCGAACAGAAGGGTATCTTCTCCATTGTTGAGCACAATGTCGATTTCTCCGTAGCGCCTTGCAATGCAATGGAAGAATACTATATGAGCCAGATGAATGTCAAACGGAAACAGGCCATTGCCAATCTCAACGGAAAAGTTGGGCTTGTTCTCCAAGCGGGCGCAATGCAGTACATTGTTGGCAACGTGCAAGCAACCACCGGATTGAAGGGTGTTGGCGACTTCTTAGGCAAAATGGTAAAAAGTTCCGTCACAAAAGAAAGCGCAATCAAGCCGGAGTACGTCGGAACGGGTGTGCTCGTGACCGAACCCACCTATAAATATCTTCTGACCGAAAATGTCGGTGACTGGACAGGCGGTCTTGTAATGGAAGACGGCATGTTCCTGGCCTGTGAATCCACTGTCAAGCACGAGATTCAGGCACGCTCCTCGCTTTCTTCTGCAGCACTCGGAAATGAAGGACTCTTCAATCTACGGCTTGCTGGCAATGGTGTATGTGTACTGGAAAGCAATGTTCCCCGTTCGGAAATCGTAGAAATCGACCTTCAAGACGACGTTTTAAAAATTGATGGCAGCTTTGCGATTTGCTGGTCCGGCAGTCTCAGCTTTACGGTTGAACGTTCCGGAAAAACCTTGCTTGGTTCTGCCGCATCCGGTGAGGGTCTGGTAAATGTTTATAAGGGAACTGGCAAAGTATGGCTTGCTCCATTAACGCCTTCTCAATCACTGGTTAGCGCAACGCATGCAAAAAATGCAAAGTAATTGATCACCTGTTCTTATTGCTTTCACTGTTTTACTTCTTTACAGCATTATCTTTGCAAAAAGCTCTTGGCCTTTAATATAGAGGTCAAGAGCTTTTTTGCTTGCCGCTGAGCTTCTGCTTCAAAGATTGTGTTCAGCTTAATTTTCAATCATCTACACTCTTCGTTTCAGACAATTCTTCCCAGTCTTCCGGGTTTCCACACCTACGGAGATACTCATGCCCGCCATCGACTGCACACGATCCGCAAGAACAAAATTTGAAATCATGTACAGTGCAGCTTTCAATAACATCCCTGCACTTTTTACACCGGATCATATTTCTCACTATTTTCATCATGCACGTCACCCGCAGTCAATTATCGGCGCTCACATCATTTTTTGAGCCGCAAATAGTATTTTTCAAGGCTCTTATCGCAGACATTCACAATATGCAGCCAATCTTCCCGTGTGAGCTTGCGGTCCTCATAGAAGTCAATGAAGTAGTCCACCACATCCGGCAGGGCAACTCTGCCGCTGGTGTCCATGTACTCATAGATCGCTTTGAGCAGCACTGGCTTGTAGGAATAGCTCATATCCATCGTTTCGATAAATTTCATGAACTTGTCCGCCATATTCTGCGGCGTGATAAGATGGCTTATCATTTCTACTCCATCCGCGCTTCTCCGGTGTATGGTTCTTTTCTTTTGAATCAATGTGTGATATAGTAAATTTATACTCCGTAAGGGGACGGAAACTTAGTTCAACCATCCTTTCCATTCTGCCACACCATTGCAATTTATCCCCGTAAGGGGACGAAAACTTTGCGCCCTGCCCGCTGCCCATGATGCTGTCCTATTGCAATTTATCCCCGCGAGGGGACGGAAACACCATTTCCGGCGCGCCGTGCATCATGGCGATATTGCAATTTATCCCCACAAGGGGACGGAAACCGGAAAAACTCGTTCCAGATTTTTACAATTGCAATTTATCCTCGCAAGGGGACAAAAAAGCACCTCTGCCACTGGCGTTTGCCAGCAGCGGAGGTGCTTTGCTTTTCTTATATTCTATTTTACAGGTTGGGAGCTGCGCCTGCCGGAATCGTCTCTGTGACAGGCAGCGCCTTGACGCCCTGCGGGACGTTCCGCTTCAAGGGGCGGATTTCATGCAGGTAGACGGTGATCTTTCGCAGGGTCTCTTCAATGCTCTCGGTATCCAGCGGCAGAACGCGCTCGCTCAACAGGCCCAAGTCACTGTCGCTGGCGTGATTGATCTGGTTGCGGTACTTCACCACGCGCTGGTAGAGCAGGGCAGCCTGCTCCAGCTGCGGGCGGATGGCAGGGTCGATGGCCAGTTGGTCAGAGGCAAGCACCATATCCAGATAATCGTGCATTTCTGCGGCATTTGCTACGCCAAGCAGCATATTGCCGCCCGCATCATCTTTACTTTTGGTCAGGCGCAAATCGGTTGTGCAAATTTCTTTCAATTTTCCATTCTGCAACAATGCCAACCAGCAGAAATGGAAATGGAACAGCGGGTACACCCACGGCTTGCCCTCATTCTGCTTCTGATCTGCCAGATAGTCCCAGCCTCTTTCAGTGGGCTGCACAAAGAGATGCTGGCAGACATATTCCGGCATCTGCTCGCACAGCAGGGTCAGCGCCTGCTGGTACATCCCGTGCTTGGCGCACCAGCTCACCAGTGCAGGCAGCGCCTTTTCGCCGGAGGAAAGCAGCTCTGCAAACTCGGTGCTGAAACGGTCTTTCAGCAGCCGGAAGAACAGGTCGGTCAGGTTCTGGCTCTTCTTGGGCGTTTCTTTCAGCGCCTGAGCGATCTGGTTCAAATCGTCGTTCAGCTTGCGCACCCGGCACAGCGCCAGGTCATCCGAGAACTGGTTGATGCGGGTCAGCAGCGTGTGCAGCACCGGGTCTTTTTCGCCCTCGCTCCACAGATAGCTCTTCAGCTTTTGCGCGGTGCCGGTGGAGAAGAACTCGTCCATGGCGGTAACAAAGTCGAACAGATCATACAGCTGGGTGCGGTCGTGCGCGACAGGCTCTTCCCCGCGCAGCTCTGCATAAATCACCCGGCGGGTCTGCACACCGCGCAGGTCCCGCATACAGCGGGCAGCGGTCACCAGCAGCATGGCAGTGTCCCGCATACCGCCGGAAAGGTCGATGGAAAGGGTGTCCTCTTTTTCGATCTTGTCCAGTAACTGCGAGATGGCCTGAAACTGCTTTTTCTCGTCATCCATGCTGTCCGGCACTTCGATCACCACCAGCCGCTCTGCCGGGATGCCCACCCTGCGCAACGCATCGCGGAAATATTCCAGCGTGGTGCAGGTGCTGCCGTCCGGCATTTCCACCACAGCTTTTTTGCGCACCGTCTCGCTGCACAGTGCCAGAATGCAGTCCGGGGTCTCCTTTTCCTTTATCAGATACCGCACCGCGCCCTCGTTGGTCTGGGTCTTGTAGTTCGGGTTTTTCGGGCTCATATATAAAAGTAAAACATCGCGTCCCATCTTATCCATCCTCCTGTTCCGTTTTCATCTGCACCAGTTTTTGCTGCCATGTTTTGCGCCGCTGCGACACCGCCGCCCGGCTCACGCCGAGAAACTCTGCCACGGTCTTATCCTGCGCCGGGTTGCGCTCCGGGTCCAGCAGGGCGTGGAGCGCGGCACATTCCAGCGCTTCGGGCGCATAGGGCGGCTGAACGGTAAATTCCACATACCGGTGCAGCAGCAGGATATCCCACAGGCAGTTGTCCTGTTCCAGCGGACGCAAATCATCGCAGTTTGCCAGCCGCGCGGGCGCATCCTCTGCCGGGTCCAGCGCGTCATTGTTGCGCAGAAAGCCCATCAGCACGCTGCTCCACAACGGGCCAGCTGTCTTGCCGTATTTTTCCTTCTGCTGCAGGTTCATCAGCCCTATGCCGCGGTGCAGCCATGCCAGCATTTCCCGGCTCTGCTCCACCTGCTCTTCCACGCTTTTTTCTTGGGAAGCAACCCGGTCGCCCAGCGCCGAATCCTCTCCGCCAGTGTCGTCCAGACTGAGCACCGACTGCTTACTGCGCAGTGCTTCCCGCAGTCTTTACACCCACCCCGACAATATCGGCGATCACCTGTTCTTTTTCCGGGTCACGGCAGAGCACACTCTCTGTAATTCCGTTCTTTTCCATGTACTCCAGCGCTTTTTTGATCTTGCGGTTCGTCTCGCGTCCGAAACCCGTCACAGCCATTTCTTCCTGCTGCTGGTCGTGTGCCTGTGCATGACGGACAGCGGTGCGCAGATACATACTGAAGCTCTGCCCCGGCTTTGACTCCCAAAAATCAAACGCATCCAGAAACGCCTTGCAGAAATCCACGCTGTTCCATGCATCCTCTCCCCTTCCGGGAGTCTGTGCAGTCAGAAAGCATTCCGCCCAGAACCTGCGGAACCGTTCATCATTGGCATCGTGCAGCTTTTTGCGCTGTTCCGGCGGCAGCTGCAGCAGCGGCGAAGCATCAATGTCCGCCCATGTTTTCACATCATTCATCGCTGCTCAGTCCTCCCGGTGCTCGTTCATCCAGATCAGCTGATGGAACACTTGTTCGGCGGTCCTGCTGTCGCGCATGGTGCCCACCAGCCCGGCAAGCTGATACAGTGCTGCCATATCGTAAAGCCGCGCGCTGAGCACCTGCCCGTTTTCCCGCTTGACCTCTCCATAATACACACCGCCTACTTCCAGCTCCGTATGGGTAGCTTCGGCGCAGGTCAATGCCGTCAGCGTGACCACCGGGATGCTCTTGGATCCGTAAGTGATGCAGGCATACACCCGGGTGACCTGCGGCAGGGCATCCACCAGATCCCGGCACAGGCCGATCAGTGTTTCCGGGTGCTGATCCTCCGGCAGGTCAATCTGCCGCACCTGATCTTCTGTAATGCCCAGTTGCGCCAGTTCTTCCAGCAGGCGCTGATAGTTGCGGGCGGTGTCAGCATTTTCCTGCCGGATGGCCAGCAGCTGCACCGTGTCCCCGGGTTCAAGGGTATCCCGCATCACCTGCACGATGGGAAAACAGGTGGCCGTAGGCGGGGCTGCATGATCCCGCTGGTACAGCATGGGGTCCAGCTTTCCCTGCAAAGGTACGGTGGTGACATAAGTCTTTAGCACAGGGCAACACTCCTTTTTATAAGATCCATTATCTGCATCATATCATGAAACTGCCCCGCGCACAAGGCAGGCCAAACGAATTTGTGTCTGTTCTTTTCAGCGCAAAAGTACATCATTGTAATAAAGTGAATATTTTCTAGCCATCCGGCTCTTCAGTTTTGCGGTGTTTTGTGATATATTTAGGGTACGATCCCCGCAAGGGGGCGAAAACTTGTCCGCGTAGTGCCAGAAGTCAAGCGTGCCTGTACCATCCCCGTAAGGGGCGAAAACAAGATAGCACAGAACTCATCCAGGGGCTTATCCGTACCATCCCCGTAAGGGGCGAAAACGACTTTGCAATAAGTGCATTACTCGACTGAGTTGTACCATCCCCGTAAGGGGGCGAAAACAATACTTGCCGTCTTTTCTCCA
>ENA-OQEX01000152-OQEX01000152.1-human-gut-metagenome-genome-assembly--contig:-NODE-152-length-40633-cov-4.894238_pt1 | contig 40633 bp, 53 predicted proteins | sample MGYA00242802_ERZ504649 | MGnify/ENA primary metagenome ERZ504649 (study PRJEB26092, sample SAMD00036194) | human gut metagenome | host: Homo sapiens | study: EMG produced TPA metagenomics assembly of...
GTTTGTTTGTGCAGATAGTTATAATGCTGTAAAAGAATTATTATTGAACAATATTTTTCTGACTGTACTCAATTTTATTTCCGCACTTCTGATTCCTATAATCTATCTTTTTGTATATCGGAGAAAGCTTTATGAATAAAAAATTATTTTTACTGCCGATTATGGCAATTGTTCTGATTTTAGGCGGTTGTTCAAATTCAAACCGAATTGATACTTCTTCGATTGTTCAGACGATTACTGCAGAAAACAAATCGGGCAAAGCCGTGTATAATTTCTATCTGCTTGAGAACAGCGAGGATGTGCAAGGTGTTTCGGTTGAGGCTGACAGCCTTGAAAAAGCCGTAATATCGGCAAAGAAAGCCTATATCCCTGCGCTGACGCTTTCAAAGCTTGAATTGTATCTTATCGACTCAAATCTCGGAGAAAAAACTCTCAAAACCGATATTGACTATATTTCAAAAGAAACCGCAATTTCACCTTTGACCTATACTGCCCTTTCGGATACAAAAACTTTGCAACTTTTTTCAAAAGATAAAAACGCACTGAAAAAAGTTAAAAGAACACATTGTTCTGTTGAAGAATAATAATAACAACCTTTCCGTGACATCTTTATCCATATTCAATAATTTTAAGGGTAAAAACAACAGCTATTTGAGTATTTGTTATATTAGTTCCGATAAAGAATTAAAAGCAGACATTGTTAAAACAGTAACAGAAAAATGAGAAAATTTTATTAAAAATTGAAAAATAATTCACAAAAAGACTTTATCAAAACTGCGTTATGGTGTATAATAGCAATAAGTATATAGCCTGAGAGCTACATCTGCCCGTTAGGCGGCAGAGCGGTTGCTCTGATTTGTGAAAGGTAATAAATATTTAGAATAGGACGATGATTTATGTCTGTTGAATTTTCTGTTCCGCTGTCGCAAATTGCAGAAGCATTGAACCTCACTGAAGTTTATGTCGCTGAAAATTACAAGGAAACTAACATATCGACTGTTGAAATCAACAGACCGGGACTTGAGCTTACGGGTTATCTTGAATTCTTTGACAACAAGCGAATTCAGGTTCTCGGTAATACAGAGTTCTCATATCTCGCAGATACGGTCCGGAGGCTCAGAAAATGGTTATTGACTCCATTTTCAGCTTTGGTCCTCCGGCTGTAATAATCTGCGTGATATTGAACCGTCAAACGCAATTCTCGAAAGTGCAAAGCTGCACAAGGTGTCTATTTTCAGCACCCCGCAGAGTACATCGGATCTTACTGCGTCACTTGTACAATATCTTAACAAAGAGCTTGCTCCGAGAATCACCCGTCACGGCGTTCTTGTTGAAGTGTACGGCGAAGGCTGTCTGCTTACGGGCGACAGCGGTGTCGGTAAGAGTGAAACCGCAATTGAGCTTATTAAGCGTGGTCACCGCCTTGTTGCCGATGATGCCGTAGAAATCAGAAGAACTGCCCAGACTACACTCTATGGCCAGTCGCCCGAAAATATCCGTCACTTCATTGAGCTTCGAGGTATAGGAATTATCAATGCCAGAAAACTTTTCGGTATGGGTGCTATCAAGCTGCAGGAAAAGATTGATATGGTAATCAACCTTGAGCAATGGGACAGCGCAAAGGTTTATGACAGAATGGGACTTGACAACGAATATATGAAGATTCTCGGTGTCGAAGTGCCTACTCTTACAATTCCCGTAAAGCCCGGCCGTAACCTTGCTGTAATCATAGAGGTTGCCGCCATGAATAACAGACAGAAGAAAATGGGCTACAATGCAGCAAGAGAACTTCTCAAAAATCTAGGAATGGCTGTTGAGGATCTTCCGCCGTCACCAAAGGTTATTGTTGATACATGGGAATAATTCCGCTTTGTAACGGAATACAGGGAACAGAAATTTCATATTCTAAACTAACAACGGAGGGTAATTGAATGGACACTACCGATATTATATATAACTGTGCTCAAAAGCTTGATTGTGACGCAAGACGATTTGAACCGATGAGCAGACACACTTCATTTAAAATCGGCGGAAAAGCAGATGTTTACATAAAGGTGACAAATCTTTCTCAGCTGATGAAAATTTTAAAGGAATGCGATGTCTGCAAGGAGAAGTATATTCTTCTCGGCAATGGCAGTAATGTTCTGGTTCCGGATGAGGGAATCCACGGCACGGTTCTCCGTCTTGACGGTGATTTCAGGAATATTTCATTAATTGATGATACAACAATCTATTGCGGCGCAGGTGCGGCTTTGGGAAGTCTTTGTAAGTTTGCCCAAAAATGCGGACTTTCGGGACTTGAATTTGCATGGGGAATTCCGGGAACAGTCGGCGGTGCTTTGTTTATGAACGCAGGTGCATACGGCGGTGAAATGAAAGATGTTGTATACAGCGTTTCTCACATCACACAGAACGGCGATATCGGCAGAACAGAGGCGGAGAATCTTGAGTTTGGCTACAGAACAAGCGTTTACCGCAAAAACGGTTGCATAATCACAGGTGCGGTATTCAAACTTAAAAAAGATGATCCCGAAGAAATTCAGAACAGAATGAACGATTACATGAACCGCCGTTCAACAAAACAGCCGCTTGAATATCCGAGCGCAGGCAGTGTGTTCAAAAGACCCGAGGGTGCATTTGCAGGTGCGCTCATTGAGCAATGCGGACTCAAGGGCAAAACAGTCGGCGGTGCTCAGGTCAGCGAAAAGCACGCAGGATTTATCATCAACAAATCAAAGGCTACGGCTGACGATGTAAAACAGCTTGTGTCGGAAATTCAGAAAACTGTTGAAAATGAAACAGGCTACAAGCTTGAATGTGAACTTATTTTTCTATAAAGCAAAAAAGGTGTAATTTTATGGAATTTGTAATCATTACGGGAATGTCGGGTGCAGGCAAAACAGGCGCTCTTCATGTGCTTGAAGACATCGGTTATTATTGTGTTGACAATCTTCCGTCAAGTCTGTTGTCAACACTCTATCGGCTTTGCCTCAAATCTGAAGATGATTCAATGAAGAGGGTTGCGGTTGTTGTCGATGTAAGAGGTAACGAAAAATTTGAGGAAATGTGTTCTCAGATTGAACACTTCAAAATGCATTACGAAAATGTAAAGGTATTGTTCTTTGACGCAATGACGGACAGGCTCGTTGTTCGTTATAAGGAAACAAGAAGAAGACATCCTCTTTCGGATAAACTCAAGGACGGTTCGGTACTGTCTGCCGTTGAGCTTGAAAGGGAGCTTCTTTTGCCTATTAAAAGAACAGCCGATTATAACATTGACACTACATATATGTCAAACAAACAGCTCCGAGAGCGAATTATGTCAATGTTCATGGAGGACACTTCACAAAGCATTACGCTGACATTTATGTCATTCGGTTTCAAATACGGAATTCCGCTTGAGGCAGATCTCATTATGGATGTGCGTTGTCTGCCTAATCCTTTTTACATTCCCGAACTCAAACATCTTACAGGACTTGACAAAGATGTGCGTGACTATGTTCTTGAAAGTGAAGAAACAACCGAATTTTTAAAGCGACTTTTGAGTATGCTCGATTTTTCCGTACCGCTCTATCTCAAAGAGGGCAAAAGCGAGCTTGTTGTCGGCATAGGTTGTACGGGCGGCAAGCACAGAAGTGTTACAATCGCAATGCAGCTGAACGACCACTTTCGTGAAAAAGGCTATAGGTGTGTTATTCAGCACAGAGATATTGACAGGTAAGGTGCAGAAATGTCATTTTCCTCGGATGTAAAAAAAGAAATTTGTTCGGTTGAACAGTTTGACCGTGAGGCTCTCAAAGCGGAGCTTTACGGAATGCTTTTATTCAGCAGAAATTTTTCTCCGAACAAAATAACCTTCACAACAGAAAGCAATTATGCGGGAAATCGTCTTATATTTCTTTTGCAGAATTTATATATGCCGATAATTGAAAAACAATCGGCTTTGCGTACAAAATCAAGCGATAGTCATCTTTACAAAATAATTGTGGTTGACGGAAACGATTGCAAGCGTATTTTTGAAGATTTCGGTCATACGGACGGTCAGATTACTTTGCGTGTCAACAGGGCAAATCTTTCAAGCGAAGAACTTTCGCAATCGTTTTTGCGCGGAGTTTTTCTTAGCTGCGGTTCGGTATCCGATCCCATGAAAAGCTATCACCTTGAATTCTGTGTTCCGCACAAAAATCTTTCTCAGGATTTGTGCAAGATTCTTTCCGAAATAACCGAATGTACCCTTATTCCAAAAACGGTTGTCCGCAGCGGCAGTTACATTGTCTATTTTAAGGAGAGCGAGCAGATTTGTGACTTGCTTACCTACATAGGCTCACCGATAAGATCAATGGAAATTATGGGTACAAAGGCAATAAAGCAGGTTCGCAACAATGTGAACCGCAGAATTAACGGCGAGGTTGCGAATATCGGAAAAATCGCAACGGCGTCTGCAAAACAGCTCAGTGCAATTGAACATATAAAAAAGACAGTTGGAATCGATTCTTTGCCCGAGGATTTGCGTGAAATCGCATATTTAAGGCTTGAAAATCCCGATATGTCACTTCGTGATTTGGGACAGAATCTTTCAACCCCAATCAGCCGAAGCGGTGCAAATCACCGTATGCAAAGACTGCTTGAATATGCAGGTACAGAGGTAAAAACCAATGGAAAATAAAAATTTAACTTTTGAGCAGGCAAACGAACTGCTTGAAAAAACGGTTTCAAAAATGGAGAGCGGTGAACTTACTCTCGAACAGACAATGGAGGAGTACGCAAAAGCGTGTGAACTCCTTGCTTATTGTATGAAACAGCTTGAACAATGCAAGGGTAAAATTATTGATATAAACGAGAGAATTTCAAAGCTTTCAAAGGGTGATGACAATGACTAAAGATTATGCAAAAAATATTGAAAACGCTTTAAAGAGCTGTCTGCCGAGTACGGATTGCCGTGAAAAAAAGCTGATTGACGCAATGGCTTACAGCCTTGAGGCAGGCGGAAAGCGTGTCCGTCCGTATCTTGTGTTCTCGTTTAACAGCCTTTGCGGAGGAAGTGAAGAGTCTGCAACGGCATTTGCCTGTGCAGTTGAAATGATTCACACATATTCTCTCATTCACGATGATTTGCCGTGTATGGACAACGATGACCTCAGAAGAGGCAAGCCGTCAAACCACAAGGTATTCGGCGAAGATATCGCATTGCTTGCAGGTGATGCCCTTCTGACGCTTTCCTTCGAAACCCTTACAAACGAAAAGACAGTAAAAATCTGCGGAACTTCTGCGTGTTGCAGAGGTGTTTCCGTACTTTCAAAATACGCAGGTGCGACAGGAATGATAGGCGGTCAGGTGATTGACCTTATGAGCGAAAACACAAACGCTCCGATTGAAGTCCTTCGTGAAATGGACTATAAAAAAACAGCCTGTCTTATCAAAGCGGCTTGTGAACTGGGCTGTATAAGCGCAGGTGCAAACGATAAGCAAATTAAAGCCGCCTCTGAATTTGGCGAATGCATCGGTATTGCGTTCCAAATTCAGGACGATATTCTCGATGTAACCTCCTCTGATGAGGAACTCGGCAAGCCCGTTGGCAGTGACGCAGAAAACAGCAAATCAACATATGTTTCACTTCTCGGAATTGAAAAGTGCCGTGAGCTTGTTGATGAACTTACCGAAAAAGCTGTTAACGCACTTCATGGCTTTGACGGTGATACAAAAGAGCTTGAAGAATTTGCTTACAAGCTTGCAAAGAGAAATAAATAATTCTTTGCAAATATTAATTATACGGATAGGAAATAAATTATGGGTGAGTATGAACTGCTTTCTAAAATTAAATCACCGCATGATGTCAAAAAGCTTAATGACGAACAGCTTGAAAAGCTGTGTACCGAAATAAGGGAAAAGCTCGTTGAAACCGTGTCTGTAAACGGCGGACATCTTTCACCGAACCTCGGTGTTGTTGAACTTACCGTTGCTCTTGAGCGTAGCTTAATCTGCCGAAAGACAGCATTGTATGGGATGTCGGACATCAGGCATATACCCACAAGCTGTTGACGGGACGCTACGAGCAGTTTGACACAATCCGCAAAAAAGGCGGAATCTCAGGCTTTCCGAAGCGTGCCGAGAGCAAATACGACGATTTTAACACAGGTCACAGCAGTACATCAATATCAGCCGCATACGGAATTGCAAGAGCAAAACACCTTATGGGGGACCAAAGCTACACCGTTGCCGTGATTGGTGACGGTTCATTTACGGGTGGACTTGCTTTTGAGGGAATGAACAACTCAGGCAGATTCAACAAGAACTTTATTGTTGTTCTCAACGATAACAAAATGTCCATTTCACCGAATGTAGGTGCATTGTCACGCTACCTTACAACGGTAAGAATTCAGCCGTGGTATATGCGAGTCAAGAAAATTACGGAAAAAATTCTTTCACACATTCCGCTTATCGGAAAACCTCTGAAAAGATTTCTTCAGGGAGGAAAGTCTAAACTTAAAAATCTTGTGTACAAAAACACTCTTTTTGACTGCTTCGGTTTTACCTATCTCGGACCTATTGACGGACATAACATTGATGAGCTTGAAAATGCGTTTGAGTGTGCAAAAAAGGTGAACTCTCCCGTTCTTGTTCATGTTGTTACCAAAAAAGGCAAAGGCTATCAGCCTGCGAGGACAATCCGGCGGATTTCACGGAATAGGCAGGTTCGATATTGATTCGGGCGAACCGCTTTCAAGTCACAAGGGATTTTCGGCTGAGTTCGGAAAGACTATGTGCGAATTAGCCGAGGAAGATAAAAAGATTTGCGCAATTACAGCCGCAATGTCGGGAGGAACGGGACTTACCGAATTTTCAAGGCTTTTTAAGGAAAGATTTTTTGATGTCGGTATTGCTGAAGAACACGCAGTAACTTTTGGATGCGGACTTGCCGCAAAGGGTATGCGACCTGTTTTTGCCGTGTATTCAACATTTCTCCAGAGAGCCTATGATCAGCTTTTGCATGATGCGGCTCTCGGAAAGCTTCACCTCGTAATCGGGGTTGACCGTGCGGGAATTGTTGGTGATGACGGTGAAACTCATCAGGGTGTGTTTGATGTTTCGATACTCAACACCATTCCGAACACGACAATTTTTTCTCCGGCATATTTTGACGGTATGAGAAAATCTCTTTCAACCTCAATTTACATTTGCGACAGCCTCGCTGTTGTGCGTTATCCCCGTGGCGGAGAGCTTTACAGACCCGATGATTTCGGTGAAGAAAATCTTTCATACGATGTTTACGGAAATCCGAATTGTAAAAATCTTCTCATAACCTACGGCAGACTCTTCTCTTATGCCTGTAAAGCCAAGGAAACCCTTGCAAAACAGGGTATTGAGATTTGCATATTAAAACTTTGCAGAATTAAACCGATTGACGAAAATGCCGTTGATTTTGCGGCAGATTTCGATAATGTATGGTTTTTTGAAGAGGGTATCAAAAACGGCGGTATTGCGAGAAATTTCTCCGATTTACTCTGTTGCACACAGTTCTGCGGAGATTATCATATAAAGGCTATTAATGACAAATTTGTCAAGCAGATGTCTGTCAGCGAGGCTCTTCATGAACTGAAACTCGATGATGACGGAATGGTGAACACCATTACCAAAAATTTAAAGGAAAAGAATTAGGATGAAAAAAGACTTGATATTCTTGTATATGAAAAAGGCTTTACCGACAGCCGTGAAAAGGCTAAGGCGATTATAATGTCGGGACAGGTTTATGTTGACAATCAGAAAGCCGACAAGTGCGGAACTTCTTATGATGAAAATGTTAAAATTGAAGTAAGAGGCAACACACAGAAATATGTCAGCCGTGGCGGTTTAAAACTTGAAAAGGCCATAGACAATTTTGACTTTGATTTAAAAGATAAGATAACAATGGATATCGGTGCGTCAACGGGTGGTTTTACCGACTGTATGCTACAAAACGGTGCAAAAAAGGTGTATTCAATTGATGTCGGTTACGGTCAGCTTGCATGGAACTTCGCAACGATCCCCGTGTTGTCAATCTTGAACGCACCAATATGAGAAAGGTTACAAGGGAGCAGGTTCCCGATGAAATTGACTTTTTCTCGGTTGATGTTTCGTTCATTTCATTAAAGCTGATTCTGCCTGTTGCAAGACAGCTTATGAGCGAAAACGCACAGGCTGTCTGCCTAATCAAACCGCAGTTTGAGGCAGGCAGGGAAAAGGTGGGCAAAAAGGGCGTAGTTCGTGATCCTGCCGTCCATGTTGAGGTTGTCAGAAAAATATTTGATTTTTGCCTTGAAAACGGCTTTGATGTGCTTAATCTCGACTATTCGCCAATCAAAGGTCCCGAGGGCAATATAGAATATCTTATCCATCTTCGCAAGAGTGATGATCCAAAGTCATACACAGATGTAACACCCGAGCAGCTTGTTGAAAATTCACATGCCGCTCTTGACAAAAAATGAGCAGGTGCTTTTATGAAATTTGCATTAGTGGTCAATCTTTCAAAAGAACGGGCAATTAAATATGCAAAAAAGATTTCTCTTTTTCTTCTTGATAAAAATGCAGAAATTGCTATGATTGAGGAATGCAGTCAGTATTTTAAGGGAATCCACATTCATTATTCAAAAAATATTACGGAGCTTTTTGAATACTGCGATATGGCAATTACCGTAGGCGGTGACGGAACGATTATCCATGCCGCAAAATATGCCGCAAAAGCGATAAACAGCTTATCGGTGTTAATGTCGGCAGACTCGGTTTTGCCGCAGATGTTGAACCGCACGAATATGAACAGCTTGAACGGCTTATTACGGGCGATTACACAACAGAGGAGAGAATTTTGCTTGATGTTGAGGTCATAAAAGAGGACGGCTCAAAGCACTATCTTGCAGTGAACGATGCCGTTGTCGCAAGAGGTCAGCTCTCAAAAACAATTGATTTGCACCTGACGCTTGACGGTGACGAGATTTCAAAATACAGAGCGGACGGTCTGCTTTTTGCAACTCCGACAGGCTCAACCGCTTATTCATTGTCGGCAGGCGGACCTATCCTCGCACCTAAAATGGAATGTATTCTTATGACTCCCGTTTGTCCGCACTCGTTATTTTCCCGTTCCGTACTTTTCAGCGGAGAATCTGAGCTTTCGGTTCATGTGAAAATTCCCGAAGAATGCTGTTGTGTGCTGACAATTGACGGTGAAAAAAATGTTCCTGTTCTTGCAACCGACAGGGTTGTAATCTGCAAATCCGATTTAAAGCTTAAACTTGCGTTACTCCACAACCGCAATTTTTATAAACTGCTCAATGAAAAACTGAAAGAGAGGGATTTTTGATGAAAACAGGGCGACACGCACGAATTCTTGATATTATAGCCGAACAGCCCATTGAAACACAGGACGAGTTGCTTACCCGACTTCGTGAGGAAGGTTCAAGGCGACGCAGGCTACAATTTCAAGAGATATCAAGGATTTACGCCTTGTTAAAACTCTCGGAAGTGACGGAAAATATCGCTATGCTACTGCGAACCGCAGTTCAACCGATATCCGCTCCAATTTTTCAAATCTTTTCAGCACTTCGGTAAATTCAATAGATGTTGCACAGAATCTTGTTGTAATAAAAACCCTCAGCGGAATGGCACAGGCAGTTTGTGCCGCACTCGATTCAGCCGACTATCCGTCTGTTGTCGGAACAATTGCAGGTGACGATACAATCTTCGTTGCCTGCCGAACAGCCGATCTTGCGGCGTCACTTACCGAAGAACTCAAAAAGCTTATTTGACAGGACTGATTGAAATGCTCAGAACTTTATATATAGAAAATATTGCCGTGATTGAAAAAACTTCAATAGATTTTGAAAACGGTCTTAATGTTCTCACAGGTGAAACAGGTGCAGGTAAAAGTATAATAATTGACGCAATCAATGCAATTATGGGACAGCGGACATCAAAGGAAATTATTCGCACCGAGGCTGATTCAGCCTTTGTAAGCGCCCAATTTGACGATATTAACCAAAGTATTGTTGAAAAGCTTGATGAACTCGGCTTTTCCGATGACGAGGGAACACTCATTTTGCAGAGAACTCTCAACAGAAACGGCAAGAGCAGTTGTAAAATCAACGGTAAGCTGCAACGGTTTCAATGCTCAAAGAGCTTTCAAAGCACCTTATAAACATTCACGGTCAGCACGAAAGCTACGAACTTTTCTCTCCCGAAACTCATATTGATTATATTGACCGTTTCGGCGGTTGCGAAAAGCTTTTGGCTGATTATAAAAAATGTTATGATGAATATAAAATTCTCAAAAAGAAATTAAATTCAGCGGATTCGGACGAAAGTGAAAGATTGAAAGAAATTGATTTGCTTTCATATCAGGTAAATGAACTCACAGAATCCGATGTTAAGCAGGGCGAAGAACAGGAGCTTGAGAGCGAAAGAACGGCACTTATGAGCTTTGAGAAAATCTTTTCTCTGCTCAATGATGCTAGAATGGCTCTTGACGGTGACGAAAACTATGGCGGCGGTCTTGAATCGGTTGATTCTGCATCAACTGCCCTTCAAAAAGCGTCATCATATAATGTTGAATATGAAGAAATTGCAAATACGCTTACAGATGCATATTACAATTTAAAGGATTGTTGCGACAGCATTTCCGACGCCATTGATTCGCTTGAATCCGATCCGCAAAGGCTTGAAGAAGTTGAAGAAAGGCTTGACCTTATTAATCGTCTTACAAGAAAATATAATTGTCCGTCAGACGAGCTTTCTGACCTTGCCGAAAAATATCAGGCAAGGCTTGACGAACTTATGAACTATGACCGCAACCGTGACGAGCTTGCGGAAAAATTCAGAGAAAGCGAAGAAAAAATGCTTGCGGCTGCCGAAAAACTCGGTACTCTGCGCAGAAAAACCGCAAAAACCTTTGCAACAAAAGTAAAATCCGAAATGGCATTTTTGAATATGCCGAATGTTGAGCTTGTTCCGTACTTTGAAAAGTGCGAACCAAATTCAAAGGGTACGGATAAAATGGAACTGCTCATCTCCGCAAACCCGGGTGAAACACCTCGCCCTGTTGCAAAAATCGCATCGGGCGGTGAGCTTTCAAGAATGATGCTTGCAATCAAAACAGTTCTCGCAAGCACGGATACGGTTGATACCCTCATTTTTGATGAGGTTGACACAGGTATTTCGGGTTCAGCGGCAGAAAAGGTCGGCTTAAAACTGCGTGAAGTCAGCAAAAGCAGTCAGGTTCTCTGCGTGACACATCAGGCACAAATCGCAGCTCTTGCGGATTATCACTATCTTATCCGCAAACAGGTTGAAAAAGGAAGAACATTTACAAATGTAACCCTTCTTGACCATAACGGCAGAGCAGGCGAACTTGCACGAATAATCGGCGGTGTTGATATAACCGACGCCGCACTTAAACACGCAGAATCAATGCTTGAAAAGTATAATAACTGATTTTGAAAGGAGTAACGAATATGACGAATGAAGCAATATTAAGCAGTAACGGAAATTATACACTATTCAGCTTTGACGGCTATGTTATCAGATTCAGAACTTCATCAAAACTCGAAAGATATACAAAAATACTTGAATGGGAAAACGGTTATATTGCAGTGACAGCAAAATATAAAGGGCTTCCCGAAGAAGAGGAATATATAGATTTAGTGCCGATTCTTGAAAATCTGTATATTGATCCTGATGAATTTTTAAAACAGATAGAGAAAGTGAGAATCAGTTATGATTGATTCTTCTAAATTTATAAAACTATAAATACGAAAGGGAGCGGCATTTTGAAGCTGTGGTCGGTTGCAAAACTTGATAAAACTAAGGCGGGGGAGATTCAGTCCCGCTATGAGCTGCCTGCAATTGTTGCAATGCTGCTTCAGATACGGAATATTACAACGAAAGATGAAATTGAAAACTTTCTTTACAACGATTCTTTCATTGCCGATCCGTTTGAAATAAAAGATATGGATAAGGCTGTTGAACGCATTAATAAGGCGCTTGATTGCGGTGAACCGATTTGTGTTTACGGTGATTATGATGCCGATGGTGTCACCTCAACAGCACTTTTATATTCTTACCTTGAAACAATTGACGCAAACGCAATGTACTATATTCCGTCCCGTGAAACCGAGGGCTACGGAATGAACAAAAACGCTGTTGACAAACTCAATGAGCGTGGAATAAAACTCATAATTACGGTTGATAACGGAATTGCGGCAGCACAGGAGGTTGCATACGCAAGCTCACTCGGAATTGATACCATTGTCACAGACCACCATATGCCCTCAGGCGAGTTGCCAAAGGCTTGTGCCGTAGTTGACTTGCACAGAGAGGATTGTAAAAGCAGATTCAAAAATCTTTCGGGGGTGGGTGTTGCCTTCAAGCTGATTATGGCGCTTGAAGGCGAATACTGCGACACAACCACCTTGCTTGACAACTATTCCGACCTTTTGAGCATCGGCACAATCGGTGATGTTGTTGAGTTGAAGGATGAAAACCGAGTATTTGTCAAACACGGACTTGAAAGCATTACAAATACCGACCGTCCCGGACTGCAGGCACTTATCAAAAATTCCGGTCTTACGGGAAAAACCGTATCTTCAACAAATGTGTCATTTACAATTGTTCCGAGAATAAATGCAGTAGGACGACTCGGTTTGTCCGAAAAATCGGTGTCGCTTCTTCTTACGGAAGATTATGATGAGGCGGCTGAAATTTCATCGCAACTCTGCGTTGACAACTCCGAAAGGCAAGAGATTGAGCGTGATATTCTTGAAAAAATTGACGGAATAATCCGCAGAAAACCGTCGCTTGTCAATGATAAAATCATAGTAATTGACGGTGAAAGCTGGCATCAGGCGTAATCGGACTTATTGCCGCCAAAGTCAAAGAGGCTTACGGCAAGCCGGCAATCGTCATTTCAAAGCTCGGTGATATTGCAAAGGGCTCGGCAGAAGTGTTGAGGGGTTTCCTCTTTGTGACGCTGTTTTTGCCTGTTCGGATCTTCTCACACACAGAGGCGGTCATCCTATGGCTGTCGGGCTTTCTCTTGATTCCGAGAATATCCCTGCTTTTCGCAGGAAAATAAACGAATTTGCCGACAATTTCGGCAAGATGCCGTATGATAAAATCAACATTGAGTGCAAGCTCAATCCGGCATACATAAACCTTGATTTGATTGATTCTCTGTCGCTTATGCAACCCTACGGTGCCGGCAATCCGACGCCTGTTTTCGGTTTGTACAATATGACATTGAAGAACATTACTCCGCTTTCGGCAAACAGGCATTTAAGACTCACTCTGTCCCGCAATAACATACAGATTACTGCAATGAAATTCTTTACATCAACCGAAGAATTTCCGTATAAAATCGGTGAAACACTTGATCTTGCAGTAAATCTTGACCGCAATGAGTACAACGGAAATGTGTCTGTTTCCGTAATTGTCAAAGATATAAAATCTTCGGACTGCGATACCGAAAAGCTCCTTGACAGCCGTACAAACTATGAGGATTTTTGCAGAGGAAAACAGCTTGACCGCTCACAGCTTTCGGATTTAATGCCCGACAGAAACGATTTTGCATTGCTTTACAGATATCTGAAAAGCAACGGCGGTTACGCTTTTGAAACCGCAACTTTGGTTCACATGCTTGACAACAGGCTGTCTTTTGGTAAAATTAAAGTGATACTTGAGGCCATGAGAGAGCTCAGGCTTATCGAAATTTCAGAGGGAATGAAAACCTCAAAAATTTCAGTCCTGCCCGTAAACGGCAGGGTTGACCTCGAATCAGCCGATTATCAAGAAATTAAGGGAGGTATTCTGATGGGTAAATTTTCAAATGTTGCACACTATCAGGATTTTACGGAACTGAAAAAGATTCTTTCCGCATCTGCTGCCAACACTTACGATATGGATAAAATCGAAAAGGCATATAAATTTGCCGAAAAAGCTCACGGTGACCAGCGCAGAGTATCGGGAATTCCGTACATTCTTCATCCCGTTTCGGTAGCCTGTATTGTTGCAGAGCTCGGTATGGATACCGATTCCGTCTGCGGTGCATTGCTTCATGACACAGTAGAGGACACAGGAGTCACACTTGAAGAGGTTACAAAGCTTTTCGGTGCGGATGTTGCCAAGCTGATTGACGGCGTTACAAAAATTTCAAAAATTCCGTACTCAACCCGTGAACAGCAACAGGCTGAAAATATAAGAAAAATGCTTATCGCAATGGCTGATGATATCCGTGTAATTATCATCAAGCTTGCCGACAGGCTTCATAATATGCGTACAATGAATTGTATGCCGGAACAAAAAAGAAGAGATAAATCACTTGAAAATATGCAGGTGTTTGCTCCGATTGCTCATCGGCTCGGTATTAAAACCATAAAAGACGAACTTGAGGATCGTTCTCTTCAGTACCTTGATCCAATCGGCTATAAGGAAATCGAAGACGATCTTCTTATGACCGAAGAGGGTCGTGACAAGTTTATTGAATCCATCAAGAATCAGATTCTTGCAAAAACCGAGGGTACAATACCCGGTGTGTATATCAGCGGTCGAGTAAAGAGTATTAACAGTATTTACCGCAAAACATATATGCAGGGCAAAACAATGGATCAGATTTTTGACATTTTTGCCGTGCGTGTAATCGTTGACACAGTATCCGATTGCTACAATGTTCTCGGTGTAGTGCATGATATATTCAAGCCTATTCCTAACCGCTTCAAGGACTATATATCAATGCCTAAGCCGAATATGTACCAGTCGCTCCATACAACCGTACTCGACAAAAACGCAATTCCTTTTGAAATTCAGATAAGAACATGGGAAATGCATTACACCGCCGAATACGGAATCGCCGCCCATTGGAAGTATAAGCTTGGAATGGGCGCAGGCGGCAAAAATAATGACAAAATGGAGGAGAACATCAAAAAGGTCAAGGATATGATTCTTGATCAGCTTGAGGCAGAAGATGTTACCGACATTGCAAAGAATATCAGAAACGATTTTACGGAAAACGATGTTTATGTGTTCAGCCCGAGAGGTGATGTGTTCAATCTTCCGCAGGGTTCAACTCCGATTGATATGGCTTATCTTATTCACACACAGGTAGGTCACAGAATGGTCGGTGCTAAAATCAACGGAAAGATCGTTCCGATTGACTATAAGCTTAAAACAGGCGATATCTGCGAAATTATCACCCAGAAAGAGGAACACCCAAACAGGGGATGGGTTGATATCTGTAAAACCGCATCGGCAAAATCAAAAATCCGCTCATGGTATAAGCATGAAAAGCGTGATGAAAATATTGCCGAAGGCAGGCAGATGCTTGACAAGGAGTTCAAGCGCCACGGAATCAATCTTTCCGAAGAAGAATATCCCGATTTTCTCCAGAAACTGATGATTAAAAAGCAGTATAATTCCATGGATGATTTCTATGCCGCAGTAGGCTACGGCGGTATTCAGCTTTGGAAGATAATGCCAAGGCTCAAAGAAGAATATCAGAAAGCATATGCGTCAGATATTGAAGAAATTGATGTTCCGCAAGCACCCGTAAAGCGACCGAAGGCTTCCGCAGGCGTTGTAATTGAGGGTGCAGACGATGTTCTTGTAAAATTTTCAAAGTGCTGTAATCCTCTGCCGGGTGACGATATTATCGGCTATATTACAAGGGGCTACGGCGTTTCAATTCACAAAAGACATTGCACAAATGTGCCGAAAGATATCAGTAAAAGTGAAGAACCCGAAAGATGGGTAAGTTGTTACTGGGAGGACGAGGTAGGAGAGGCGTTCAGAAGTACGCTCCAGATCACCGCAACCGACAGAACAGGACTTCTTGCAGATGTTACAATCAAGCTTTCGGATATGCACATTTTTATACATTCGCTTAATTCAAGAGAGGCCGGCAACGGCACTGCCGTTGTTACCGCAACAATTGATGTAATGGGCAGAAATCACCTCCGTGGTGTAATTTCAAAGCTTTCCGACATCAACGGAACAATCGAAGTAAAAAGACTGTAATTGAGGTTATAATTTATGAAAGCAATTTTACAAAGAGTTACCAAAGCCAAGGTTGAAGTTGATTCAAAAACCGTGGGCGAAATCGGTACGGGTTTTCTTATTCTTCTCGGAGTTGAAAACGGTGACACCGAAAAAGAGGCGGACGCACTTGCCGCAAAAATTGCAGGTCTGAGAATCTTTACGGATGAAAATGATAAAATGAATCTTGCTCTTGCCGATGTAAACGGTTCGGTGCTTGTAATTTCAAACTTTACCCTCTGCGCCGACTGCTCACACGGCAGACGCCCTAACTTTATGGCTGCCGCAAGACCTGACACAGCCAATCCGCTCTACGAATATTTCTGCAAAAAAATGCACGATAACGGAATTGAGCGTGTTGAAAAGGGGATTTTCGGTGCCGATATGAAGGTTTCGCTTGTTAATGACGGTCCCGTTACTATTGAAATCAACACAAAGGATTTGAAAATATGATAGATGTAAAAATTTTTAATGTTACGGTTCTTATGACAAACTGTTGTTTGCTTACAGACAGAAAAACAGGCAAAATGGCTGTAACCGATCCGGGCGCACCGAATGAAGAACTCAATTCTGAAATTGAGAAAAACGGCGGAAAGCTTGAATATGTAATTCTTACACACGGTCACTACGATCACATAAGCTATGCAAAACAGCTTGCGGAAAAGTTTGACGCAAAAATTGTTACAGGCGAGAAGAATAACGAATTTCTCAGCAATCCTGCACTCAATCTTACCGAAAAGCACAGACTTTCACTCAAACCGTTCTCTGCCGATATTCTGCTTAAAGACGGTGACAATTTCATGCTCGGCAATACTGAAATCAAATATATCACCACGCCGGGACATACAAGCGGTTGCGGTTCATATATTTTTGATGACACGATTATTTCGGGAGATACTCTTTTCTGCGAATCATACGGCAGAACAGACTTTCCCACAGGTGACGATGCCGAAATGGCAAAGTCAATCAGAAAGCTTAAAAATCTTGAGGGCGATTATCGTGTAATTCCCGGTCACGGACCGACAACAACCCTTGACCACGAGAGAAAATACAATCCGCTGATGAGGATTCTTTAATATGAATTTATATGTAAAAATCACAATTTTCATTTTGAACTTGAAAATCTTACAAGGCTTTTCTTTCCAAATGAAAAAATAACGGTAATAAGAGATTTTTCTGAACCACAGCCTCCGTATATCTATACGGAGGTTTCGGATAAAATCACAATTTCGGTGAATATCGGCTCTTTTAATAAGTCCGAAACAGCTGTAAAAAAGCTTGCGGATGATGACAACGAGCTTGTTTCGGCACAGCTTTTGTACAAACTTCTATGTGACTTTACGGGACTTACACAGCCGTGGGGAATACTTACGGGAGTTCGCCCCGTAAAGCTTTTAAGACGACTTGCCGAAGAATCAAGTGAAGAACAGGCTGTAAAAAAGTTTGAGAAAGACTTTTTTGTCAGCAACGAAAAAATAGCATTGTCAAGGGAAACCGAGCATAACGAACGAAAAATTCTTGAACTTTCAAAACCCGAATCGTTCAGTCTTTATGTCGGAATCCCTTTTTGTCCGTCAAGGTGCAGTTATTGCTCATTTGTAATGGCGTCAATCGAAAGGGCTGAAAAGCTGATTGAACCGTACACAAAGCTATTATGCGAAGAAATTAAACGGACAGCCGAAATTGCAAACAAGCTTGGTTTAAGGCTTGAAACCGCATATTTCGGCGGCGGCACTCCCACTACTCTGAGTGCCGAACAGCTTGATACGGTGCTTGGAACAGTAAACAATAGCTTTGATATGTCAACCTGCCGTGAATTTACTGTCGAGGCAGGTCGCCCCGATACAATTGACATTGCAAAACTTTTTGCTTTAAAAGAAAATAAAGTTGACCGAATCAGCATAAATCCGCAGACTGTAAACGATGAGGTGCTGAAAACTATCGGAAGAAAGCATACTGCTCAGCAGTTTTTTGACGCTTTTGAGCTTGCAAGAAAATGCGGCTTTGATAATATCAACACAGACCTGATTGCGGGTTTGCCGACAGATACCCCCGAAAGCTTTAAAAATTCACTTGATTCAATCGTCAGGCTGAATGCGGAATGTATTACGGTTCACACGCTTTGCATGAAAAGAGCGTCCCGCCTTACAACCGAGGGAGTAACGCTTGATTTGCAACAGGCGAGAGATGCAAGAGAAATGCTTGCTTACACTCAGAATATTCTCGGACAAAACGAGTACATTCCGTACTATATGTATCGTCAGAGCAGAATGGTCGGTAATCTTGAAAATGTCGGCTGGTCAAAAAAAGGCTTTGAAAGCCTGTACAATGTTTATGTTATGGACGAAACCCACACAATCCTTGCCTGCGGTTCGGGAGGTGTTACAAAACTGAAACGCAACAATCCCGATTATCTTGAAAGAATATTCAATTTTAAATATCCGTACGAATACATTGACCGTTTTGATGAACTTATTCAAAGAAAGTCCGGGATAATGCAGTTTTATGGTCAATAACACAGTTGATTAATGCTGTCAACGGTGTTATAATACGACATATGTGATTGCATACGGAAGTGAAATTGTCATATATTGAACAAAACAGAATTCTTGTTCATAATTTGTTTTTCTGATGAGATAATTTTAAGAAAGGTCGGATTAATATGGGAAAATTTGATGAAATTTTTGACGATGTAGTTGTCAATGCAAAAGCCTGTGCGTCTGCTGTTTCGCAGAAAGCGTCAACAGTTTATGATGTTTCAAAGCACAAGATTACTGCCGCTGAAATCAGAGGCGATATCAACAAAAAGCTTCGTGAACTCGGTGCTCTTACATACAAATCTGAGGTTCACGGAACAGACAATTCACAGCAGATTAAGCTTATTGTTTCGGAAATTTCCGATTTGAAAGATAATCTTGATGTTGTAAATGAACATATTGCCGTGGCAAAAGATCAGAGAAGATGTCCCGGATGCAATGCCGTTATTCCTAAAAATTCTGTATTCTGCAACATCTGCGGTATCAAGATTGACGATACTGATGAGGATTTTGAACTTTGATTTTTTATTAATGGGTGATTATTTTTGTCTAAATTAAAAACTAAAAAATACAATGCCGTTGCAAACGCTGAGAAGGACGCTTCTCAAACCTTTGTCAAAGGTGCGGCAATTCTTACTTTAAGTATGGTAATTGTCAAGGTTTTCGGACTTCTTGACAAGGTTATTCTTACAGGTATTTTCTCCGGTGTTTCTTTTGAACAGGCTGTTGCAGGCGGAACGGAAACCGTCAATTTTGCATCTTTCGGTCTGGGCCTTTACAGTAATGCCTACGAAATTTTTGTCGTAATTTTCACGGTTGCAACGGGCGGTCTGCCGATAGCAATTTCAAGACTTGTATCCGAAAGTACGGCACAAAAACGATTTAACGATGTAAAACAAATTCATAGGGTTTCAATTCCTTTCTTCGTTATTGTCGGCATTCTTTCATTTGCAATTCTTGTCGGTGCAAGCTTTATCTATGTTCAGATTATTGAGTCACCGTATTCATTGCTCGGTATGCTTTGCCTTTCTCCGACGGTATTATTCGGTTGCCTCGTTTCAATTTACAGAGGATACTATGAAGGTCAGCGCAATATGTTCCCGACTGCGTTTCGGAAATTATCGAGGCAACAATCAAGCTCTTTATCGGTGCATTCCTCGCTTACATCATTGCGCATCTCGGTATGAATTCTTATGCTGAGTCAGGCACGGTTTTCGGACTTTACATTGCAAATCAAACCGAGGCTTATCAGACAATCGTTTCATTCTCGGTTGCCGGTGCAATTATGGGTATCACCCTCGGAAGCGCCGCATCATTTGTGTTCTATATTCTCAAATTTAAAATTCAGGGTGACGGAATTCCGGAAGAATACTACCGTAATTCCGTAGAGGCTCGTTCAAAAAGAGAAACTTTTAACAAGATTCTCAAAACAGCCATTCCTGTTGCAATGGGTTCACTCATTATGAGCGTAGGTTCGCTTATTGACCAGGTAATTGTTCAGCGTGTACTCCTCAATATGATTGAAACTAATCCGCAGGCTTTGCAGGCACAGTACAGTAAGTATTTTACAGCCGATATGTTCTATGCCGACACAAAGACAATACACACCAGCCTTTGGGGCTGCTACTCAGCCGCTCTCACTTTTCTTCAGCTTGTAACAGCCGTAACACAGGTGTTCGGTTCAAGTGCTATGCCGAATGTAACAAGTGCGTGGACAAAGGGCAACAAGGACGAACTCAAAAAGTCAATCGAAACTGTTATCCGTCTTACAATGCTTTTTACATTCCCGATGGCTCTCGGTATGATGGCACTTTCGTTCCCGATTATGGGACTTGTGTATAACGATCCGCTTATTACGGATGTCGGCGGAAGGATTCTCCTCATCATGGGTGTTACAACAATATTCGGTGCGGCGTCAACTCCTGTATGCAGTATGCTCCAGGGCATCGGCAGAGTTGACCTCCCGATGAAGCTATACACAGTTTGTATGGCTGTCAAGATTGGCATTACATGGATGTTTGTAAGCGTTCCGGAAATCAATGTTCAGGGTGCAACTGTCGGTTCAATGATTACCTATGCAATTATGACAATCGTAGGTATGTATCTGCTTATCAAGTATTCAAAAATCAAGCCTGATTTATTCGGTACAACAGTAAAACCGCTTATCGGTGCGATTGCAAGTGCCGCTTCGGCATTCGGCGCATATCACCTTATGGAAAGCATTATCGGCTCTGCAAGAATGTCAATCGCAGTTTCGCTTGCAGTTGCAATCTTTGTTGCGGTTATCGTTTATATTGCTGTATTGTTGATATTGCGTGCTTTTACGGCAACAGAACTGAAATTTTTGCCGAAAGGTGAGAAAATTGCAAAAACACTTGAAAAATTAGGATTAATTAGGTAAAATATATATCTGTTGCGGTTGTTTCCGCTTCTCAGATAAAATTTGCATTGTCTAATAAGATTATCGGAGATGTCACGAATGAACTTTACAGAAAAAGAAAATTATAATTTTAATGACCTTGTTGAGATAGTAAAAATCCTTCGTGCCCCCGACGGTTGTCCGTGGGACAGAGAACAGACTCACAAGTCAATCCGCTCAAATTTTATTGAGGAAACCTATGAGGCTGTTGAGGCGATTGATACCGACGACCTTGATTTGCTTAAAGAAGAACTCGGTGATGTTCTTCTGCAGGTTGCTCTGCATGCGGAAATCGAAAGTGAACAGGGAACATTTGATATAAATGATGTTTGTGACGGAATCTGCAAAAAGCTCATTATCCGTCATCCTCATGTTTTCGGTGATGTCAACGCCGACACTACTGAAAAGGTTCTCAAAAACTGGGATGCCATTAAGATGAAAACAAAATCCCAGAAAACTCAGACACAGGCAATTCTCAGCGTGTCAAAGGCACTTCCGTCACTCATGCGCAGTACAAAAATCCAGCAGAAGGCCGCTAAGGTCGGCTTTGACTGGGAAAATGTAACGGTGCGCTTGATAAGCTTTTTGAAGAATGTGAAGAGCTTAAAGCCGCTGTTGAAAACAATGATGTTGAAAATCAGCGTGAAGAACTCGGTGATGTGCTTTTCTCAACAGTTAATGTTGCAAGATTTTTGAACATTGACAGCGAACACGCACTCTACGATGCCTGTGACAAATTCACCGACCGTTTTTCGTCTGTTGAAAAGCTTGCAAACGAGCGTGGAATAGATATGAAAACGGCACCGTTATCTGTACTCGATTCCCTTTGGGATGAAGTTAAATTATCAAAGAATTATTAATTGGAGGTTTATTATTATGAACAAAACAGAACTTATTGCTGCAGTTGCCGAGCAGAGCGGACTTTCAAAGAAAGATGCAGAAAAGGCAGTTTCTTCAACAATTGACACAATCATCAATACAGTAGCTGAAGGCGAAAAGATTCAGATCGCAGGTTTCGGCACATTTGAACAGCGTCAGAGAAATGCAAGAACAGGTTGTGACCCAAGAACAGGTAAATCAATCGAAATTCCTGCTTCAAAGGTTCCTGCATTCAAGGCAGGCAAGGGCTTTAAGGATGTAGTAAACAAGTAATCTTGTTTTATATTTCGGGTAATGGTACGCTGTATCATTACCCCTTTTTATTAAAAATCGGAAGGTTTTATAATATGCGACTTGATAAATATTTAAAGGTATCCCGACTCATCAAACGCAGAACAGTTGCAAATGAGGCGTGTGACGCAGGCAAAATCACAGTTAATGACAAGGTTGCCCGTGCGTCCTATGATGTAAAAGTCGGTGATGTAATCGAAATCACACTCGGTTCAAAAAGTGTAAAGGTTAAGGTTACAGAGGTAAAAGAAGTTGTTCGCAAGGAAGATGCGGCAACAATGTATGAGGCGGCAGTCTGATTTTTTACCAAAATTAAAACACAAAATATTACTTTGGATGAAATTAGGTGAGTAGATTATGAATAAGACAATTAATTTAATATTGGCAATATTATCTGTAATTACTTACATTGGGATTATTGTAATGAAGTTTTACACACAGATAAATATACCCAATGGCTCTTTCGTAATAATGACTTTATTGTTCATTATTTCGGTATGCCAATTTTTAAATTCGTTAAAATAATCTACACACGAGGAGAATATGTGTATACCACGACATTCATCAGGTTTACTAGTAGGAATAATTATCAACTTAATAAATATAAATAAATCGTAAGTTGAGGTATTAAACTATGAAATATTGTTGTGTTAAACAATGTGATATAACTGATTGTGGTGCTTGGTTTTACGGCAAAGGGTGTAAAAGGCAATCAGGAGGCGTTCTTCTCTGAATTCCCTCTTCTTGCTATTGCTCATGTTATTGTTGATGGCAATCTGATGCACTATGTTGTTATACATAAAATCTCAAAAAAAGAAGAATAATTTTATTTTTTTCTCCGTATAAATTACTGACAAATAATTTATACGGAGGTTTTTTTATGCAGGAAATGCCAAAGGCTAAGAATCATACGGTTATGCTTGATAACAGGGGGAAGCTTGTTATGACAGGCACGGAGGATGTGTCGGGCTTCAACGAGGAAACGGTGTCGGTAAAAACCTCCTGCGGGTGCCTTGTAATCAAAGGGGAAAATCTGCACATTGATAAGTTAAACCTTGAAACGGGAGATGTTTCAATTGACGGAAAAATTAACGCAATGCAATACCTCGGCAACGGTGCGTCAAAATCCAAACTTTCAAAACTCTTTAAGTAGGTGTAATCTTGGAGCTGACTTTTGCACAGCAGTCAACCGCATTTCTCTGTTCACTTGTATTCGGAGCGGCGGCAGGATTGCTGTATGATATATTTAAAATAATCAGAATGACGCTTTGCAAAGGAAAAGCGTCGGTTTTTGTTACAGACTTTCTTTATGTTTTTATTGTATCACTTAATCTGTTTATTTTTTCCGTTGCATATATGCTCGGATTTTTCAGAGTGTTTGTAACGGTCGGTTCATTTCTCGGTTTTGTTATTTGTCGATTAACACTCGGCAGACTTTTATCGCTTGTATATTGTCCGATGATTCGTTTCACGGAGAGTGTCTGTGTGAAAATTTCGCAAAAAATTAAAAAAATCTAAAAAAGCTATTGAAAACAGCAACAACATATTGTATAATGAGGGTAAGAATAAAGGTATATTTAGAAACGATAATAATAATTCAGCAGAGAAAGCAGATAGTTTTGAAGATGAAAAAAGCACAAAGAAAGTAAAAGAAAGCACTGCGGCTTCTCGGCAGACAGAAGACGGCGCAATAAAGGAGATAACTCCGAAAAAGCGTAAAAAAGGAAGATATATTCTGATTTATCTCGCAATTATCGGTTTTGTTTTTTATGCCGTAATTACAATTATCAATCAGAATGTTCAGATTGCCGAGAAAAAGGCAGAGCTTACGGATTTGCAGCAGCAAATCAGCGTGGTTGAGATTCAGTCGCAGTATCTGAAAAAGGTTCAGAATTACAAGGGTGACGATCTTAAAAAATATATTGAAAAAATAGCTAAGGATGAATTAGGCTATGTCGGTGACGGTGAAAGAATTTTCATTAATGTTGCCGGAGAATAAAAGGGTAGAAATAATTTTAAGGGGTAATAAATTTTTATGGCTATTGAAGTCGGAATGATTCTGGAAGGCAAAGTATCAGGTATTACAAAATTCGGCGCATTTGTTGATTTGCCGGATTCAAAAACCGGTATGGTACATATCTCGGAGGTTGCACCTACCTTCATCAATGAAATCAGTGATTATGTAAAAGTAGGACAAGAAGTAAAGGTTAAGGTGCTTGCTCTTAATGACGGAAAAATCAGTCTGTCAATGAAACAGGCTCTCCCGAAAGAACAGCAACAGCAGAGAAAACGCTCTGACAGACCTCAAAGACAGAATCACAGAAGCAGAGAGCCATACAAGCCTGCTCCGCCCGTAACTTCACCGGGTGATTACGAGTGGCAGAGTTCACGCAGAAATGCTCCTTCTTCGTTTGAGGATATGATGTCAAAGTTCAAGCAGACAAGCGAGGATAAGATGTCCGATCTTAAGCGTGGCGGAGAAAGCCGTGGCTACAGCCGCAGAGGCAACGGCAACGGCAGAAAATAAAAAATTATATAAGGGAGGCAGATTTTATGAAAATCACCTACACAGCAAGAAAAGTCAACCTCAGAGATAACTTTAAGGAAAGATGCGAGAAAAAGCTTTCAAAGTTTAATCGTATTTTCTCGGAGGATGCTTCTGTCAATGTAGTTGTCACCCTCGAAAAGAACCGTCAGACTGTTGAAATTACAATCCGTGACAACGGTATGATTTATCGTGCCGAAAGCACAATGCCCGAAATGAATGACGCTCTTGACAAGGTTTGCGACATTCTTATGCGTCAGATTCGTAAGAATAAAACGAGGCTTGAAAAGAAAATTAAATCCGCCGGTATTGAAGATTTAATCACGGAAGCTGCTCAGACTGGTGAACCGGAGGACGATGAATACAGCGTAGTTCGTAAAAAACATGTTCTTGTAAAACCGATTTCGGTTGATGAGGCTATTCTTGAAATGAATATGGTAAACCATAACTTCTTTATGTTTATCAATTCCGAGACAGATGAAATCAATGTTGTTTACAAGCGTGCAGACGGCAACTATGGTGTGCTCGAGCCGACAACCGATTAATTTTTTAAAAGCAAGGGGTATCGGTTATTCCGATACCCTGTTTTTTTGTCTTTCAGTCTTAATAGAATTTGTGTATCAATAAAACAGGAGATAAATATGAATATGAAATTTTCCGCTCCATGCATTTTCGGCCTTGAAGGTCTTTGTGCAAATGAGCTGAGATATCTCGGTGTTGAAAATGTCAATGCCGAAAACGGCAGAGTTACCTTTACAGGCGATTGGTCAACACTTGCACTTGCAAATATAAATTCCCGTTATGCGGAGCGAATACTCATTCTTCTTGCGGAATTTGAGGTTCACACCTTTGATAATTTGTTCGAGGGCGTAAAGGAAATCCCGTGGGAAGATTATATCGGAATTTCCGAGGCTTTTCCCGTAAAGGGAAGATGTCTTGATTCCGACCTTATGAGCGTTCCCGATTGTCAGAAAATCGTTAAAAAGGCAGTCGCAGACCGCCTTTCACAAAAATATATGCTCCCGTGGTTTGATGAAACAGGTGCTCCGCATCAAATTCAGTTTCTCATTCTTCGCAACAAGGTCAGTATTATGCTTGACACTTCGGGCGCAGGACTTCACAAGCGTGGATATCGTGCCGATTCAAATGATGCTCCTATAAAAGAAACACTTGCCGCCGCTATGGTTGACCTTTCAAGAGTAAGGGCAAACCACTTTGTAACCGATCCTATGTGCGGCAGCGGTACGATTCTCATTGAGGCGGCTATGAAAGCACTTAACATTGCCCCGGGACTTAACCGTTATTTTGCCTGTGAACATTGGAATTGTGTTCCGAAAGATGTTTTTGAAACAGCAAGAGAAAATGCAAGGCAAAAATAAGACACGATGCAACATTCAGGGCAACAGGTTACGATATAGATGATTCAACCCTTGCAATCGCAAAGAAAAACGCTGAAATTGCAGGAGTTGCCGACAGAATAACGTTTGCAAACCGTGATATTAAAGATTTTGAACTTGAGGACGGTTTTCAGACAATCATCACAAATCCGCCATACGGTGAACGATTACTTGATGTAAAATCAGCTGAAAAGCTGTATGCAGTTATGGGTGAACATTTTAAAAGAATGAAGGGTAAAAGCTACACCGTTATAAGCCCCGATGACGATTTTGAAAAAATCTTCGGCAGAAAGGCTGACAAACGTCGCAAACTTTATAACGGAACGCTGAAATGCGAACTTTATATGTATTTTAAATAATTTTCATTACATTTTAACGGCATAAAAAACAGTTGATTTTCTTTCATATTTATAGTATGATAGAAAGCGATGACAAAATTTAAGGAGGTATCACAGTTGGACGAGAATAAAGAAATTCTCACTTCTGAAAATGAGGCAGAGAATACCAACACAGATACAACAGCAGAAACAACAGAAAATACAACATTCGTTGCAGATGAGCCCACAGAAAGCGAAGAGATGTCTTTTGCTGAAACAGAACCTGCAAACGAAAACGGCGTGATTGCTCCGCAGTCAAAGAAAAAGAGTATTATTCAGCTTCCTATCATTATAGGTATCGTAATTGTTGCGGTTGCGGCAGCTACTCTTTTCGTAATCAAAGGATTTTTTGATACAAGCATTGTAGGAACATGGATTGAATCTGTTGATGTAACAGGCAATTCAGCATCATCCGACGAGGCGTCAAAGGTTGATGTTTACTACACATTTAACGGTGACAATACTCTCAATTACAGAATCGGTTCAATGGTTTGGAACGGTACATACACGGTTTCAACAGATGATTCGGGTAATCAGACACTTGCCATGACTCTTAACGGCAATGAAACAAGCTGTAACTACGCTGTTTCGGGTAATATGTTCTCCGGCAGAACTCTTGAGCTTTCAACTTCAACTGCTGCCAACAAGGTGAAACTCAAGTCAGGTTCAGAGGTTAAGCCTGAATTGAAGGTTGATAAGGACTTCAAGGCTGACAAGAAAATCACAGGTTCATGGACTTATGATAACGGTTACGCTAAGATGACATACAAGTTCAATGATGACGGTACTGTTGAAATCAACCAGTCAGACGCACTCAATGTTGACGGTACTTACTTAATCAAGAACGGCACAATCATCATCAAGTACTATTACACAGATGAAGTTGAAATGGATGTTGCTTATTCCGTAGAGAGCAACGGACTCAAGCTCAATGACATTCTCTATACAAAGGATGACGATTCGGCAAAAACTACAGCAGCAGTAACCGAGGCGGCTACGGAAACAGCTACAACTTCAGCAAAGTAAATCTTTTGAACTTTTAATGCAGGGCAACGGCAGATTATCTGCTGTTGCCTTTTTAAAAATACAATAATATGAGGAGGATTAATATGACGCCACAGGAAGAATTTATTGAAATCTACAACAAATATATCACAAGACAGGGTGCTGACGAGCTTCTGGAATGGCTCAAAAGAACCGATTTTTTTACCGCCCCTGCAAGTTCAAAATATCATTGTGCCTGTGAAAACGGTCTTGTAATGCATTCCGTCAGCGTGTTCAATACAATGATGGAAAAGCACTATGATGAAGAAACCGACAATATTGAAAGTTTTGCAATCTGCGGACTTCTTCACGATTTGTGCAAGGCTCAGTTCTACAAGGTTTCAAGCAGAAATGTTAAGAATGAAAAAACAGGTCAGTGGGAAAAAGTTCCGTATTATGCAATTGAAGATCAGTTTCCCTACGGTCACGGTGAAAAGTCTGTTTTTCTCATTGAACGCAAAATGCACCTTAAAATTGATGAGGCTATGGCAATTCGTTGGCATATGGGTGAATTTGGTGACAAAAACAGCAACACAATCAGTCAGGCTTATGACAAGTATCCGCTTGCCGTAAAGCTTCACCTTGCAGACCTTGAATCAACCTTCCTCCGTGAAAAAGGAACTTCACAGGTTAATAACAGGTAATATTTTAAACACAGGTGCAGATACTTATTTTACCGATAAATTTATGATATGGGGAAACCAAAATGGATTTTATAACAGCTCAGAATCGTGCCCAAGAGCTTACAAAACAGCTTGAATACCACAACAACCTTTACTACAATCAGGATAATCCGGAAATCTCCGACTACGATTACGATATGCTCATGCGTGAACTTGAGAATATCGAAAATGAATTTCCGTCACTCAAATCTCCTATGTCACCGACAAACCGTGTCGGAGGTAATGCAGGAGAAAAGTTTTCTCCCGTTACTCATGAGGTTGTAATGGAAAGCCTTCACGATAGTTTTTCACACGAAGAGCTACGTGAATTTGACGCAAGAGTGCGAGAAACCGTGCCGAATGTACGCTATGTTGTTGAACCTAAATTTGACGGTCTTTCCGTATCGTGCGAATATGAAAACGGTGTTTTTGTAAGAGGTTCAACCCGTGGCGACGGCTCTGTAGGTGAAGATGTAACCGAAAATCTTATGACAATTAAGAGTCTGCCAAAGCGTATTCCGAATGCACCCGAATATCTCGAGGTTCGTGGTGAGGTATATATGTCGTTCAATTCGTTTGATGCACTTACTCGCAGACAGGAAGAAAACGAGGAAAAAACCTTTAAAAATCCACGAAATGCCGCCGCAGGCTCACTTCGTCAGAAAAATGCAAAAATAACCGCTCAGAGAAGTCTTGATATATTCGTGTTCAATATCCAGCAAATCAGAGGGATGACGATTGAAAGCCATATTCAAGGGCTTGACTATCTTACGGAACTCGGCTTTCCGACTGCATTTTACAGCGTTTACGATAATGTTGACGAGGTGATTGAGGAAATTGAGCGCATAGGAAATATGCGTGGAGAGCTTGATTATGCAATTGACGGCGCTGTTGTCAAGGTTGACAGCTTTGCAAGCCGCCGACTTCTCGGCAGTACCGCAAAATATCCTAAATGGGCGGAGGCATATAAGTATCCTCCCGAGGAGAAGCCTACTAAACTTCTCAATATTGAAATCAATGTCGGCAGAACAGGTGTGCTTACTCCTGTAGGCAACTTTGAACCCGTACTTCTTGCCGGAACAACAGTAAGCCGTGCCACACTTCACAACAAGGATTTTATTGACGAAAAAGGCATTTGCGTAGGCGATACGGTTATAATCAGAAAAGCAGGCGAGATTATTCCCGAAGTTCTGTCAGTTAAGGAACACGCTGAAAATGCCGTGCCGTTTGAATTTCCGTCAGTATGCCCGTCATGTGGTAATCCCGTTACACACGATGAGGGAGAGGCGGCAATCCGTTGTACAAACACAGACTGTCCCGCTCAGCTGACAAGACATCTTATTCACTTTGTAAGCCGTGACGCAATGGATATTGACGGACTCGGTCCTGCAATTCTTGAACAGCTTTCAGATGAAGGACTTGTAAAATCTCCTGCCGACCTCTACAGACTTAAAGCTGAAGATATTTCAAGCCTTGAACGCAAGGCTGAAAAATCTGCTCAGAATCTTATTTCTTCAATAGAAAAATCAAAAGAAAACGAACTTTTCAGACTTGTTTTTGCACTCGGAATCCGTAACATAGGTTTTAAAGCCGCAAAGATAATCTGCGAAAATTTTGCAACAATTGACGATATTATGAACGCAAAGGCCGAGGACTTTGAAAAAATAGATGGTTTCGGTGCTGTTATGGCAGAAAGCCTTGAAAATTATTTTTCACTTGACGGTACAAAGGAGCTTATTGCAGACCTTAAATCACTCGGTCTGAGAATGAAACCCTCTCAGCCGAAAAACACGGGCGGTCTTTTTGAAGGCAAAACCTTTGTCCTCACAGGCACACTTCCCACAATGACAAGAAGTGAAGCCTCAAAACTCATTGAACAGAACGGCGGAAAAACAAGTTCATCAGTTTCAAAAAAGACTTCATATGTCTTGGCAGGCGAAGATGCCGGCAGTAAACTAACCAAAGCCCAAACCTTAGGCGTTGCAATAATTTCCGAAGAAGAATTAAAAGAAATGCTGTCAATGGAATAGTTACAATAAATACTTGACACTGTTTATGTTGTTATATAATTATAACGAAAGGGGTACTTAAAATGAAAAAATATTTGATTTTAGCTGTCGTAACTTTACTTGCTGTTTTGTTATCTGCTTGTAGCGGAAATGTAAAAAGTAATGATACTTCTGCTGAAAATACAACTACTCAGGTTTCAACCTCGGTTAATGAAACAGTTCAGACAACAAATGCTGAATTGCCGAAAATTTATAATCCGACAAATGTAGAAATCCGTGATAATGAAGATGAAACAAAGTTATTATTGAGTCATCTCAAATCGAGTATGTGTGTTTGCTTGATGATATTAACGGTATGGTGTTAAATATGAAACTTACAGCTGACGGAACTGATAAGTTTGCAGACTACACTAAAAATAATATTGGTTCTGCTGTTCGGTTTGTTATTAACGGAAAGACGGTTTCAAACCCGTATATAAATGTTGAAATTACTGACGGCAATATTAATTTTACAGGTGATTACACTAACGAAGAATATGCTGCTATCTTTAGTGAAATAAAAAGCAAATAAAACAATTTTCAAATCCTCCGATTTATGTCGGGGGATTTTTTTGCCCTTTTGACATATGACTGTGCTTGTCTGCATAGTATTTATTGTACAAACTCTTTTGGGAGGAATTTAAAATATGCTTGCTGAACAAAACGAAAAGAGATTTACGGCGGTACTCAACTGTCTTTGCAAGAATATTTCACGCAGACTTTTACCGCTTGCACCTAAATTAGCCGATTCGGTTCAGGAAATCAGACTGCGGCTTTCACGACCGCTTGCACTTGTCTGTCCCGACAATACATACTACTTAACGCAAAACGGCGGACTTAGCAATACAATCCTTGACGGTGCAATGCTTGTTGTGTCAAAAGCCGATATTGTCGATACCTTCAACAACATTTGCAACTACTCCGTGTATAACAGACAGAACGAAATTGTAAACGGCTTTGTCACAATGTACGGCGGTCACAGGGCAGGAATCTGCGGAACAGCGGTTGTCAATAACGGAAAAATCGTGAATATCCGTGACATAACCTCAATCAATGTTCGCATTGCAAGGGAGCATAAGGGTTGTGCGGATTCTCTTTATAATAAGATAATTGCCGTTTCGGGAGGTGTTCTCATATGCGGAGCACCTTGCAGCGGAAAAACAACCGTACTTCGTGACCTTGCAAGACTTCTGTCAACCAAGGGCAAGAAGAATGTTGCTCTGATTGATGAAAGAGGAGAGCTTGCAGGCACGGCATCGGGTAAATTTCAGAATGATATCGGAATGTGCGATGTCTATGATTCATATAACAAGAGCGAGGCAATGCTTCACGCAATACGCAGTATGGCACCCGAAATTGTTATCTGCGATGAAATCGGCTCAAAAGAAGATATCTATGCCGTAGAAAAGTCTGTCAACTGCGGAGTTCGGATAATTTCATCAACGCATTGTGCAAATGAATACGAATTGAAACAGAAAGCAAACATGGTTTCTCTCATGAAAACAGGTGCATTTCAAACGCTTGTGTTTCTGTCAAATCGAACCCACGCAGGTGAAATTGTGAAAATATCGCAGGTAGGTGACAACTTTGCCATTTAAACTCATAGGATGTTTGCTTGTTGTCTGCACGGGTACAATGATAGGTTTTGTTTTGTCGGGTAGGTTATACAAACGCAGAGATTTTCTGAAATCATTCACGGAATTTATATCATTGCTTGCAACAAATCTTCGCTACAGCGGTGATGATATCTTCACTCTGGTTAATTCCTGTGCGGAAAATTCAAGCCTTAATTTATTGCTTTTTTCAGAATGTGACAGACCTTTTGACGAATTGTGGCTTGAAAGGGTAAAAGAATTATCTTCTGAAATACCGCTTTTAAAATCCGATATTTCAATGCTGAACGATTTCGGAAGTCAGCTCGGAAAAACCGATACGGAGGGGCAGTTAAAACATCTTGAACTCTACGAGGTGTCATTTTCAAAACAACTTTCATCAGCCCGTGATGCCATAACAAAAAAATCAAAGCTATATAAAACAATGGGATTTTTTGCAGGAAGTGCAATCGCCCTCATGATGATTTAGAGGTAGTAATGGATGTTGAGCTTATTTTCAAAATTGCCGCTGTCGGCATAATTGTTGCGGTTCTTACCCAACTTCTCATACGAAGCGGTCGAGAGGAGCAGGCAATGCTGACCTCGCTTGCCGGACTTATAGTTGTGTTGACGCTGATAATAACGCAAATCAGCACTCTGTTCAACACAATAAAACAGCTTTTCGGTTTTTAATATGAATATTCTGTCAATTTCCGTGCTTGCCGTTGTGACCGTAATAATCTGCGTAATGCTCAAACCGAAAATGCGGAAATCTCCGTTATGCTCGGTATAAGCTGTTCCGTTATTATTTTAATCGGCGTGCTTACTCAGGTTTCGGCTATCGTTACAACAATCAATCAAATCATAGCGTCATCGGGAATAAGCATTGACTACATAGTAATTCTGCTGAAATCAATCGGAATATGCCTTGTCACCGAGTTCGCTGTGAATACCTGCAAGGATTCGGGCAGTCAGTCGCTTGCATCAAATGTTTCGCTTGCCGGAAAAATTATGGTCACGGTAACGGCACTTCCGCTTTATTCGGATATTTTAAAAACCGTGTTGTCACTTGCAGGCAATTGAGGTGAAGAAGTGAAAAAAAGTGTTGTAATAATTACTGTCGTGTTTGTGCTTATCGCCCTTTCATGTGTCTGTGCAAACGCTGAAGAAGGTGAAATGATTTATGATATGTCAAATGTTTTTGATTCGCTGTCCGACGATATAAAGCAAAGCCTTCAGAATATGGGCGTTGATTTGGGGGATTTTTCAAAGCTTGCCAACCTGTCTTTTGAAAATGTAATGGGCGAACTTCTCTCGCTTGCACTCGGCAACATTTCTTCACCGCTCAAAGGTCTTGTCAATATAACCGCCCTGCTTTTGCTCTGTTCTGTAATCAGCGCCTACAACGGTTCGCTATCCTGTGATATTTCAAACTCGCTGAACATAACCGCAACACTCTGTATAACCTGTGCCGCAGTAGTTCCCGCTGTCGGAGTCATCGCATCAACAGGTTCGGTAATCTGCACCGCATCAAATATAATGCTTGCCTATGTTCCTGTTATGGCTGTAATTATGGCAAGCTCGGGTTCTGTGGCGGGTTCGGCATCATACTATGCCGTAATGATAGGGGCAGGGGAGGGTGTGTCACAGCTTTCATCAAAAATAATAGTTCCTCTGCTCAATATGTTCCTCGGTCTGTCAATAACATCCTCCGTATCGCCGTCCGTAAATCTAAGCGGTTTTATGTCAATGATTTCAAAGAGCGTAAAGTGGCTTTTGGGCTTTGCTATGACAATCTTCACAGCCGTGCTGACATTCAGACAGCTTATAAGCGTTTCGGTTGACAATGTTTCAACCCGTGCGGTAAGGTTTACTCTCAATTCATTTATCCCGATAGTCGGTTCGGCACTTTCGGATGCCTACAAGGTAGTTCAGGGCAGTATCGGACTTTTGAAATCGGGAATAGGAATAATAGTGATTCTGTCCGTTACAATTGTGTTTATGCCTGTGATTTTGCAGGGGGTAATGTGGATGTTCACCCTTTGGATCGGCAAATCAACGGCAGAGGTTCTCAATCTAAACGGTCCGGCAAAACTGCTTGAAAACATATCGTCTGTCTTTTCAACTCTCATAGCTGTTTTGCTGTGCATTATGTCAATTTACATTCTTTCAACGGCGGCGGTAATTATGCTTGGCGGAGGTTCATCATGAGCGGACTTTTTACGGTTGTTGTTGTAATGTGTGCGTCTGCGTTAATATGCTCGCTTGTTCAGACCTTTGTTACAGACGGCAGTACAAAGAAAATCATCAGCCTTGTTTTAGGCGCTTTTATTATCTGCTGTATGGTTGTTCCCGTAAAAAATGCCGTATCGTCATTTAATACCGATATTGAGGAAAAGCAAAATTCTGTTAAAGAAATATCGACAGATGATGAGGCATACAGCAATGCCGTTATAAAGCAGACGGAGATAAATCTTGAAACTGCATTAAAAAATCTTCTTTTACAGAATAATATAACAATCAAATCGTGTGACATAATTTTGAGCAGACTTGAAAACAATGGCATAATCATAGCGTCAATCAGCATATATATAGACAAAGAATTTGTTCGGTACACAAATCTTGTATCGTCAATTGTTTATGACAATTTCGGAATTACACCAAACATTATGACGGAGTGAATTATGGAAGACAAAACAAGTTCAAAGCTGAAATCAATGCTCGACAGTAAAAAAATAAGAAATATCATAATCGTTGTCGGTCTAATCGGCATAGGTTTAATATTTCTTTCAAACTGGGTTGATTTCGGTTCTTTGACATCAGGAAAAGGAGATGAAGCATTTTCCGTAAAAACATACAGCACAAAAATAGAAAATGATTTGCAGACGGTGATTTCAAAAATTCAGGGAGCAGGCAAGACGGAAGTTTTGCTCACAATGGAAAATTCCGTTGAATATGTTTATCTTGACAACAGCACCACCAAAACAAAGGAAATTGAACCTTTGATAAGAGGAGTGCTTGTAGTGTGTGAAGGCGGTGATGATCCTGTTGTGGTTGAGCGTGTCACCGATGCAGTCACAAAAGCGCTTGATATTTCAACAGCAAAAGTATGTATTACAAAATTATCAGAATAAAGGTCGGGAGTAATATGAAATCTAAGAAAAAATATATCGTTTTTGCATCACTTGTGCTTGCACTTTCAGCGGCTGTGTACATAAATTGGCAGCTTTCGGGAGCTAAAACTCCTCAAAGTGCCAAAGAACTCGGTGCGGCATCATATGTCAGTGCAACCGCTTCGGCGTCGGATGATGAGGTACAGCAGACGGCGGCACTTTCAAACGAGAGCAAAAGCTATTTTTCAGCCGAAAGGACAAAGCGGCAGGCAACTCAGGATAAAATAATTGATGATGCAAAAGAAATTTCAATCTTGAAAGCTCGTCTGATGCCGACAAAAGCGAGGCTGAAAAGAATGTTGAAGAGCTTCTCAAAACCTTTACAATTCAGGACAGCATTGAAAGTATTGTCAAAGCCAAAGGATTTTCAGAATGCCTTTGCTATATAAGCGATCAAGGTGTGTCGGTAATTGTTCCGAAATCTCAGCTTGACGATACATCTGTTCTGATTATTGACGATGCCGTGGTTACTCATTATGAGGTTGATTATGACGATATATCGGTAATAGGGGCATGAAATTAGCAGAGGGCATAGTGTCCTCTGCTTTTTTATGCATAAAATATTCCTATGTTCACAAAGAATACTGCGCAATAGGCTGAAATTTTTCCGGAAACTTGTCAATCGATTTAAACGGATATATAATTAGAATTATAACAATTAGAATTAAAACTATTAAAGAGAGGGTTGTGTATGAAAGAGTCAATTCACTATCTGCTGATGTCTGACCATATGCTTGTGCAAAAGGCACTTCTCGGCAGTATCAAAGAATCGGGACTTACATTGGGTCAGCCGAAAATACTCGATTACCTAAAGACCATAACGGCTGTGTACAAAAGGATATTGCGGCAGGCTGTCACATTGAGCCTGCGTCCATAACCGTGATTTTGCGTGGTATGGAAACCAAAGGCTATATCGCAAGGAAATCTCTTGGCGGCGACAGAAGGTCACTCTATGTTTTTCTCACCGATAAGGGAAAAGAGTATGTCCGATATCTCAATGAAAAATTTGACAGCGTAGAAAGTATTGCAACAGACGGCTTTTCAGAAGAAGAAACGGAAGTGTTCCAAAGTCTGCTTGCAAAAGTGTATGAAAATATGACAAAGCATTTTGAAAAGGAAGTTATGTAATGAATTTAAAAAATATGAAAATCAGATTGCCGATGTATTTTATCGGTCTTTTTATAATGACAATCGGAATTGCACTTTCGGTAAAATCAAATCTCGGTGTATCTCCCGTAAGCTCAATCCCATACACAATGACCTGCATATGGGGCATAGAAATGGGCAAGGCAACAATCATATTCCACATTGTTCTTGTGTTCATTCAGTTTTTGTTACTTCGCAAAAACTTTAAATTAATAACCCTTTTGCAGATTCCCGTAGGCGTTATCTTCGGCTATTTTACAACATTCTGCAACTACCTTGCATCATTCTTTCCGACACCCGATAATCTTATTGTCAGAATCTTAATGGTGCTTGCAAGCTCCGTTATTGTCGCAGTCGGAATTTTTCTGTATCTTCCTGCCGATGTTATTCCGCTCGCAGGCGAGGGTGTAATGTCTGCTGTTTCACAGGTTACAAAAATCGAATTTTCAAAGATAAAAATGGGTTTTGATATCACTATGGTGGTAGTGTCGGCAGCGGCTTGTCTGATTATGATTCACAGCCTTGGCAGTGTCGGTGCAGGAACAGTAATTGCGGCATTTCTTGTCGGATTTATTCTCGGCATTATCAACAAAGCTTTCGGAAAATACAGAGATAAACTTCTTAAAAAGACTCCGTCCGTTCAGGTTGATGAAAAACTGATGATGAGCAGAATCCTACATATGTAATCACCGTGTCAAGGGAATACGGCAGCGGCGGCAGACAGATTGCAAAGGCACTTGCCGAAAGTCTTGGGTTTAAGTATTACGATAACGAGCTGATAAAACTTGTTGTTGAGAAGAGCGGCTATTCTCTGATTTTATTGAAAAGAATGAACAGACAATTAAAAATCCTTTACTTCACGATTTCTTTGCGTGGTACGGCGGACCGCTTGATACCGCAAATATGCCGAATGTCGAAAGCCTTTTTAACCGTGAAAAAAATGTAATAAAAACCATTTCACAGAATGAATCCTGCGTAATAGTCGGCAGACTTGCAAACGAGATTCTCAAAAACAAAAAGCATACATTCAATGTATTTGTATCAGCCGATGAAAATACCGAGGCAGAGAGAATTTCCGAAAGGGATAATCTTTCCGTAAACGATGCTCTTAAAAAGGTCAGAAAGGTAAACCGTGAAAGAGCCGACCATTGCAAATACTTTACATCTTCCGAATGGGGCAATGCAGATAACTACGATTTGTGCATAAAGTCCGATACATTCGGCTGTGATGAGAGCACTAAAATTATTGAAGAGTTATTCAGAAAGAAATTTCCGAAATTCAAATGATTTGTCACAGATATCTTTGTCAATTCTTATTTACATTCAATTTCAGTTATGGTATAATCTTGATGATAATAACTACCTTTATTAAATTAATTTAACGAAAAGTTGGGCTTAATATGGATAATGAAATGAACAATGTAACTAATGATATTGAAGTTAATGATATTTTTGAGGAAGAGGTTAATCTTACAAGAAGTGAGTCGAGAGAGCAGGCTTTTATGCTTTTGTTCTCAAAGTCTTTTGACGATGAGCCTCTTGAAGAAACAATAGATGATAATTCTGAAATGTTTATAGGCGGTGTTTGCGCATATGCTCAGGCTGTAGTTTCCGGCATTGAGGACAAGCATGAGGAGATTGACGAAATCATTGCAAGCCACCTGAAAAAGGGCTGGACTCTTTCAAGGATTTCAAAGCCGTCGCTTGCTATTCTTCGCCTTGCAATCTATGAGATGAAGTATCTCGACAATGTTCCGCAGAGCGTTTCAATCAACGAGGCTGTTGAACTTGCCAAGAAATATACAATCGACGAGAGCAAATTTGTAAACGGTATTCTCGGCACATATTCCCGTGAATTTTCGGGAAAGTCGGAGAAGTGATATGAGCCTTTTTCTCGGAATTGACACTTCAAATTACACAACATCAACCGCCCTTTACGACAGCAAAACGGGCGAAATGGTTCAGCAGAAAAAACTTCTTCCCGTAAAAGAAGGTCAGCTCGGACTTCGTCAGAGTGACGCTGTGTTTCACCACACAGCACAGCTGCACACGCTTATTGAAGAACTTTTGAAAGATGTTGATACAAGCAAAATAGCCGCAATTGCGGCGTCAAGCCGTCCAAGACCTGTTGACGGCTCATATATGCCGTGTTTCACCGTTGGAGAGAACACGGCAAAAATTTTATCTTCCGCAATGAAAATCCCTCTCTACACCTTTTCGCATCAGGAGGGACATATCTCGGCGGCATTGTTCGGCTCGCAGAGAACAGATTTGTTTGATAAGCAGTTTATCGCTTTCCATGTCAGCGGAGGTACAACCGAGGCAGTATTTGCCAAAGGATTCGGCACGGGCTTTTCCGTTGAACTTGCGGCACACACACTCGACCTTAATGCAGGACAGGCAATTGACCGCACAGGACTTATGCTCGGTTTAAAATTCCCGTGCGGCCCTCAGCTTGAACAGCTTGCCCTTAAAAATACAGAAAAAATTAAGGTGAAACCAACTCTCAAAGGCTGTGATTGTTGTCTCAGCGGAGTTGAAAATCTTTCCAAAAAGCTGATTGACGAAGGCAAATCTCCCGAATATGTTTCGGCATTTTGTCTTAAATATATTGAACAGACCTTGTCCGAAATGACCAAAGGACTGCTTGAAAAATACGGAGAAATTCCATTGCTTTTTGCCGGCGGAGTAATGTCAAATCAAATAATAAAAAATTCTTTTGAAGAAAAATATAATGCAATATTCGCACCGCCGCAGTTCTCGGCAGATAACTCGGCAGGAATTGCATATTTAGGATACAGGAAGTATAACGATGTACACACCCGAGTTTAGCAAACCACGAGTTTTAAGTGTTTCACAACTGAATTTCTATATAAAGTCAATTATTGAAAATGACGCAAGGTTGAATTTTGTCTTTGTTACGGGTGAAATTTCAAACCTTACCGACCACTACAGAAGCGGACACATCTATCTTTCAATCAAAGACGAAAAATCTGTTATAAGAGCCGTAATGTTTGCCGGAAATGCCCGTAATTTAAAGTTCAGACCGACTGACGGAATGAAAGTAATCTGCCGTGGCAGAGTTGCAGTCTATGAACCCACAGGTCAGTATCAGCTTTATATTGAAGATATGCAGCCCGACGGCATAGGTGCGCTTTCGCTTGCATATGAACAACTTAAAAAGTCGCTTGCCGAAAAAGGACTTTTTGCTCCCGAACATAAGAAGAAAATTCCGCCGTTTCCGAATTCAATCGGTGTAATTACTTCTCCACAGGTGCGGCAGTTCAGGATATCCGCAACATTCTTTCAAGAAGATTTCCGTCTGCCGACATAATTATGTGTCCCGTACTTGTTCAGGGCGAGAATGCTCCCGCCCAACTTATTGACGCCGTACAGAAACTTGATAAATACAATGCCTGTGATGTTATCATAATCGGCAGAGGCGGCGGTTCAATTGAGGATTTGTGGGCATTCAATGATGAAAACCTTGCTTATGCAATCTACAACTGTAAAATTCCGGTAATTTCCGCTGTCGGTCATGAAACCGATTTTACAATCTGTGACTTTGTATCCGATCTCAGAGCGCCGACTCCGTCTGCGGCTGCAGAGCTTGCAGTTCCCGATACGGCGGAGCTTATTGATTACTATAAATCGCAAAAGCAGTATGTTTCGTCAATGGCAACATTGAAATTAAGACAGGAATATAATGCTCTTACAGAATTAAAAAACAAGACTGTCCGTTGTATCACCACAACAGAGAATTTTTTGAATATGAAAAATCTCTTGAACTTTGCAAAACGAAAATACAGCATTTTGTTCAGGAAACAATAAATAAAAAGGCTGCCGACATCACAAAGACAGCCGCTAAACTTGAAGGACTCAACCCCGTTAAAATTCTTTCAAGAGGTTATTCAATTGCCGAAAAAGACGGTAAGGCGGTAAATTCCGCAAAAATGCTGAACAGCGGAGATGAATTTACACTCTGTTTTTCAGACGGTGAAATAAAGGCAAAAGCAACAGGTGAGTAAAATGGCATTTACACATTTACATCTTCATACAGAATACAGTCTGCTTGACGGTGCCTGCCGTCTGAGCAGACTTGCAAAAGCCGCAAAAGAAAAAGGAATGACTGCACTCGCAATCACCGACCACGGTGTAATGTACGGTGCAGTCGATTTTTATAAGGAATGCAAAAAACAGGGCATAAAGCCGATAATCGGCTGTGAAGTGTATGTTGCACCGCAAAGCCGTTTTGACAAGACCTCATCCTATGGAAAATACTATCATATGGTTCTGCTCTGCAAAAATCATACAGCTATCAGAATCTTATCAAGCTTGTGTCAAAGGGTTTTACGGAAGGATTCTATACAAAGCCGAGAATTGATGATGAACTCCTTGCCGAGTATCATGAGGCTTAGTCTGCCTCTCTGCCTGTCTGGCGGGTGAAATTCCGTCAAAAGTCTCCAATTGGACGGT
>ENA-OQEX01000153-OQEX01000153.1-human-gut-metagenome-genome-assembly--contig:-NODE-153-length-40480-cov-5.423240_pt1 | contig 40480 bp, 46 predicted proteins | sample MGYA00242802_ERZ504649 | MGnify/ENA primary metagenome ERZ504649 (study PRJEB26092, sample SAMD00036194) | human gut metagenome | host: Homo sapiens | study: EMG produced TPA metagenomics assembly of...
GATCATGGATAGAACCGTCTTTTTCCAGCTTATCATAAGCACCAAAGCCGTTTTCGCAGATCATTACCGGGATGTGGTAGCGATCGTTGATGTCCTCCAGCACATACTCCAGGCCGACCGGGTCGATGGGCATGGAGAAGTCCGTATCACCAATGAACTCGTTCTTGCAGCCTTCAAACAGATCTGGCTGCACTTCGTACACCACATGGCCGCCCTTGCCGATCTTGTTGTTCTGCTTGGAGCGGCGTGCGGCGCCCGGGGTAGGTGCCTTGACGCAGGCGCTCTGATAATAGTTGATGCCCAGGAAGTCGAAGCACTCGGAGCCTTTTTTGATCAGTTCCATATCGCCGGGCTGGATATCGAACATCAGCCTGGCGCTTGAGATATGCCAGAACCGATTCGGTGTACTCGCCGCGGATGTAGGCATCCATGTAGAAATAGTTTTTGAAATTGGATGCATTTTTTGCAGCCAGGATATCCTTGGGGTCGCAGGTGTGGGGGTAATAGGGTGCCATATCCAGTGCCGCACCGCACTGGCCGCCGGGCACGATCTCGTGAACCGCGATGGCCGCTCTTGCGTGAGCAAGATTCATGTAGTGGTTTGCCTGGTAGCGGAACTTCGGATCAAATTTCTGCTCGTTGGTCAGCTTATTCTTGCGGTCGATATAGTTGACCACGATGCTCTGCTCGTTGATGGTGAGCCAGTACTTGACCTCGTCCTTGTACTCGTTGAGGATGAAGCGGGCATAATACTCAAAGTCATCCACGATCTGGCGGCTGCCCCAGCCGCCGTACTTGTTCACCAGTGCCATCGGCAGGTCGTAGTGCCACATGGTGACCACCGGCTCGATGTTATGGGCGTGCAGCTCGTGCAGAAGGTTGTGGTAGAATTCCACGCCTTCCGGGTTGGGTTCGCCCACACCATCGGGCAGGACGCGTGCCCAGTTGATGGAGAAACGATAGGAGCTGAACCCCATTTCTGCCATCAGGCAACGTCCTCTTTGTAGTGATGGTAATGGTCGCTGGCAACGCTGGCATCCGCATAGCCGTATTCATCGTGGATCTCACGGTTGATCACGTCCTGCTGGTTATCCTTTTTGCCATAACCCTCAGCGGCACCCTCGCACTGGTAGGCGCTGGTTGCGGCTCCCCACAGGAACTTCCGGGAAACTAGTTACGATTTCCATTGATCTTATCCTCCAGGTTACGGTTCATCTGTATCATCAGGCGGATCATGCTTACCTCCGAAATGATGGTCATAACGGTGTCCTGTGCATGCATAAACAGCAGCGACAGCTCCGTGGGGTTGCCCCGGCACTCGTCCTGGATCACATCGGTCTGCGCATTGTGCGCCTTTTTGATTGCTTCGTCGGCTTCCTTCAGCTTTGCATCGGCTGCAGCGCGGTCTCCCCGCAGCTCGGCCTGCATCGCATCGGCAGCACAAGTCCTTGCGTCGCCGGCATTGATGATAATGCTCATTGCGACCTCTACCATTTTATCGCTCATATGTGGTATTTTCCCTCTTAATTTTATCGAATTTCCGGTTTATGCCTTTGCCAGAGCCTCGGCGGCCTCCTTCTCGACTTCCTGCTTTTCGTAGGTCTTGAAGAATGGATACCAGATCAACAGATCCACTGCCAGGCACACAGCCCACCAGATTACGCCACGCATATCGCCGGTGAACATCACGGTGGAGAACGGTGCAGGAATGGTTGCGACCATTGCCAGCTCGATGGTGGGAATGGCCAGCAGGCCGGTGCGCATCACGATCCACACGATGGTGGCGTTCACAGTGGTGCAGATCCACATGGGCATCATGAGGATGGGGTTAAAGACGATCGGGGTGCCGAACAGGATGGGCTCGTTGATGTTGAAGATCGCGGGGGCAATGCAGACACGGCCCAGCGTCTTCAGGCGCTTGCTCTTGGAGAACAGGCACCAGATGTTCAGTGCCAGGGTGCAGCCCATGCCGCCCAGGCAGATCAGTGCGATACCGTTGCAGACTTCGGAAGTGGTCAGGTACATTGCAGTGCCTCCGGCTGCCACAGCAGCCACATTAGCAGCCTGTGCGGGGATGAAGATGGCGTTGCGGGGGCCAGACCAGGTCCAGCCAGAGATGCCCAGAGAATAGAAGAAGCAGCAGAACAGGTTGAGCAGGATGAAGCCTGGATAGGTCTGTGCAATGGCATTGATGGGTGCAAACAGCTTGAGCACGATGGGATACAGATCCACATCCAGATCGATGATCACGATCTTGAGCAGCAGGATGGACAGGAAGATGGGGATGATGTTCTTGATCCACTCCTGCACAAACTCAGGGATGGTGTTGTTGTTCTTGAACAGGTTCAGCTTTGCGATCAGGTGGAAGATGATGGACACATACAGGCCGATGCAGATCGCAACCACGATACCGGTGGGGCCGAAGCGGTTCCAGGTAACGGAGTAGACGCCGTCCACGGTGGTGCCCTTCATCGCCAGGATGTAGGCGCAGATGCCGGTCAGGCCGCCGACCACCTGATAATTACGATATTTCAGAGAGCCCATTTCCTGGTAGACCATCATAAACGCCACCAGCAGCGAAAGCATGCTGAACGTATAGTTGGAAACCGCGCTCAGGTTGGGCAGGATGTTGGGGAAGTAGGGTTGCACGACATTGTAGAAGAAGATCAGGCAGCCGGTAAGGATGAAGGGCAAGCACTTGACGATGCCTGCGGAGAAGCCGTGCACCCAGGGCCGCTCGGTAAATTTCTGCACCGCCGGGGTCACTTTATACTGCAGCCAATCCATGAATTTCTGCATGGGTTTTTACTCATAACATCTTCCTCCTGTCAGCTCTTATTCAGAACATCCAACGCAAAATCGATCAGGCCGTTGCCATCCAGCGAGCCATAGACAGACTGCGGAATGACTGCCACCGGGATGCCGTACTGGCCTGCGAGTTCGTCAAACTCATCCTTGTGGGAAGCGAAGTGCGGGCCGATGAGCAGCAGATCGTAATCCTCGATCACATCTTCTACCAGGCTCTGGCTCTTGGCAGCCACCTTGGTGCCGGGGGCCTTTGTGTTGGCCGCCTTTTGTGCCGCCTGTGCCAGGAAGCCAGAACTCATACCTGCGCCGCAGCAAAGTAAGATCTTGTGCGCTTTCATGATAATTTCTCCTTTCATGAAGTGTTTTGAGAAGCAGGGCCGCTGCGCCGCGGCCCTTTTCTTGGCTCTATTATCGCCCGGCAGGATCCGGAAAAAAAGTCTGCGTTTTTTCCGTTATTTTGGAAATTCCAGGTCTTTTTTTTGCGAAAAGGGTATTATATAATAGAATAAAATATTAAGGATTTCTGAACCGAGAGATTCCCGATCACAAAAAAGAGGTCTGCAGTCCCATGCTTTCAACAAAAGATGTCATCCAGTATCTGAACCAGCACGGCAATGTGCAGGCCATAGAGGATATGGCCGCCTTTTTTCCGTCACACCGCGCACCATCCGCAACCATCTGCGTTCGGTTCAGGACGCATATCCCGCCTGCCTGCAGGTCGGCCGCGGCCAGGTGAAACTTTTGAAGCAGATTCCCGAAGAAAGCTCTCCTTCTGCGCAGGTGCCGTCCTCCCAGCAGGAACGTTCCCGCTATATCCTCCGCGCCCTGCTTTCCCGAAGCGAGCCGATGGATCTGGACGAGCTGGCCGCTTCGCTGTTCATCTCGGAGGTAACGCTGCAGAACGAGGTCAAGCTCATCCGGCATGAGATCGCAGAATATCATCTTTCGCTGCGCACCAAAAACAACACCCTGTTTATTTCCGGAAGTGAAAAAGACAAAAAGCGTCTCATGATCCACCTGATCTACAACGAAGCGCAGCACACGCTTGTGAGCATGGAGACGCTCCATGCCATCTTCCCCCGCTACGATATCCAGAAGATCCGCAGCGATATCCTTGCCTGCCTGAACAGCCAGCACTTTTTTATCGACGAATACTCTCTGACCAATCTCCTGCTGCACATGCTCATCACGATGGATCAGCTTGGCACCGCCCCCAATGCCCCGCGGTACGAGTCTCCACCGACCTCATTGAACTGAACCGGCATTTTGTGTCGATCATCGACAGCATCTGCACAGAACTTGAGCGGGAATACGGCATCGTTTTCACCCGCAGCAACAAGTACCAGTTCACCCTCCTGCTCATGACACGCGCCGTGCGCAACCAGGATGTATCGCTGCCAAGCCGTGCCACGCTTTCCATCCACCCCAGCACGATGCGCCTGATAGACTCCATCGTTCAGGCTGTGAAGCAGGTGTATGACATCGACCTGACCGACATTGATTTCTTCATTCCGTTTGCACTGCACATTGATAATATGCTTGTGCGCATCCGCCAGAATGTGTCGGTCCACAACCCCCTGCTGCACAGCATCAAAGCAATGTCGCCCATTATCTACGACATTGCGGTCTATATCTCCAACCTGATCAACCACCAGGAGCATGTGCGGCTGTGTGAGGATGAGATCGCCTACATTGCGCTTCACATCGGTGCACACATCCAGGACATCTATAACCGCCGCGGCAAGCTGTGTGCGGTATTGCTCTGCCCGCAATATTACTCCTACGACCATCGCCAGTTCGACCGGCTGCAGAGCTATTTTTCGGACGATCTGACCATCGAATCGGTCGTTACCGCCCCGCACGAACTGGCCGGGCTGAAGTGTGATATGATCCTCTCCACCCTTCCGCTCACCGCAGAGCCGCCTGTGGTGCTCATCTCCAATTTTATCAGCAGCAATGACCGCCAGGCCATCAGCGACGTGATCCACCGCCTGAAGGCAGCGCGTGAAAAAGAACGCCTGATCAGCCTGCTGCAAACGCTGATCGATGCCGACCTGTTCACCCCCGGTGCAGACTACGCCGACCGCGAAAGTGCCATCCGCACCATCGGCGGCCAGATGTGCGCCCGCGGCATCGTACCGCAAGAATTTATCGAAAGTACGCTGGAGCGGGAGCAGATTTCCCCCACCAATTTTGGCATGATCGCCATTCCGCACCCGTCTGATTGCCGCGCTGCCCGCTCGGCCATCGCCGTGTCCCTGCTGCGCAAACCGCTGAGCTGGGGCACCAGCAGCGTGCGCATCATTTTCATGATCTGCGTTTCCAAGAGCGATCTGTCGGATTTTTCCGACATCTTCTCCTACCTTCCCCGCGTATGCAGCGACTACAAAACATTGGAACAGCTGGCTTCCGCTTCCAGTTATCCGGATTTCATCCAGATCCTTGGCGGCCTGTGCGCCGAATGATCTTTCTGCCTGCCATTCTTTCCTTTCCCCCATATAAAAACGAGATGCAGCACCTTTTCTGTCTTGGAAGGTGCTGCATCTCGTTTTTTGCATTGGATAGCTTGAGCGAGCGACAACCACCAGCTATGCTGGTGGAGTAAAAAAGCTTTAGCCCTAGACAAAAAGAAACCTCCCGGTAGAATAGAGTGTGGGTTTGCCAACCACATTCTAGGAACAGGGAGGTTTATCTTTGAAATGAAAGATAACAAAGACGTAGATAGTTTAAGCCATACAGCATGGAGATGTCAATACCATGTGGTGTTTGCACCAAAATACCGGAGAATGGTAATTTACGGCCAGATTAAAAAAGATATCGGTCAGATACTCCGCCAACTGTGTGAACAGAAAGGAATTGAAATTATCGAGGCGGAAGCATGTCCTAACCACATCCATATGTTGATAAGTTTTTCTCCAAAGTATAGCATTTCTTACGTCATGGGCTATCTCAAAGGAAAAAGTAGCCTGATGATTTTCGACAGACATGCGAATTTGAAGTACAAGTATGGCAATCGGCATTTCTGGGCCAGAGGATATTTCGTGGATACAGTACGGTGGATGCCCTGTCCTATACCCGTGAACTGAAGGCAATGGGGGTCAACGTGTTTTTCATCAATGATGGCATCAATACAGCGACCAACGATGGAGAACTCCGTCTGACGATCATGTCCTCTATGGCGCAGGACGAAAGTCGAAAGATTTCGGAGTGAGTAAAGGCTGGGCAAAAAATCAGCCGGGAAAAACATGTTTTATATGGCAGTGGAAACATTTTGGGATACCGCAGGGAGAACGGAACCTACGTTCCGGACCCAGATCAGGCCGAAACGGGGAGGTTGATTTTTCAGATGTATTCGGATGGCGAAAAGGGGCTTACTCAAATCGTGAACGAGTTATATCGGCTGGGACGGCTGGATGCAGGTGGTCATGTATCATGGGACGCTTCCAAAGTGAGCCGCGTTTTGCATAATGCGACCTATAAAGGCTGCATCTGCTATAACAAATCCCACAGTGATGGCTATCTGACGCAGAAACGTATAAAAAATCCTGATGAGAGCAGCTATGTCTATGTGAAAGGGGATTTTGAGCCGTTGGTATCAGAAGAGATGTGGGACAAATGCCAGCAGATTCTGCTGTCCCGCTCTGCACGGGTCATCGACGAGAACGGCAAAAAGCACAAATATATGCGGAATACGCCAAAATCTGTCTGGACAGCAAAGCTGCGGTGCAGTTGCGGAGCTGGATTTATCCAGTTCAAATGGAGAGTAAACCGTGATGGGGCAGTTGTTCACGGGTTTCAGTGCTACCGCTGTACACGCAGGCCAAGCATCAGCTACTTACAGGAGCATGGTCTGGATTTGGGCATCAGTTGCCAGATCAAAGCCATCAGTGAATGGAAGCTGGATCTGATGGCATCCAAGGTGTTCCAGAATCTGACGTTTGATAAAGGTAAGACCGTCAAAGAGGTATACCGGATTCTGAACCGCTGCATGGCAGAGGAAAAGACTGTGCGCATTTCCAGAAAGGCGATGCTGGAAAGCAGCATCGCCAGACAGAGGGAGCGTCTGGATAAGTACATAGACCTGTGTGCAGACGGCATCATCACCAAACAGGAACTTATGGAACGTCGCAAAGGCTTAGACAACCAGATCGCAGATCTGCAATCCCAGTATGAGAGCGTAGAACAGGAGGATGAACGCAGTGGAGCGCTGGACATGAATCTAATCTCGCAGAAGCTGGATGAGTGGCAGAAAGCGGCCAAAACGGATGTCAGCAGGGAACTTATTAACGGCTGCGTAGCACAGATTACGCCTGCAAGCAATGAGGAATTTCGGTGGGTGCTGGATTTCCAACTATCCGAGGTGAAAGGCATCAATATGACATCCTGTACGATGGACGGTTTCATGGAGCTGGCTCGTTTCGTAATTCCATTTGAAGATGCCAAAGCGTTCAAGGCTTCACGGAACCAGAAAATCCATAGAAGGGATTGGAATAATCTCACCGTAGTAGTAGGAATCCGCTCAAAAATTTGTCCATAAGGTCATGTGTTGAATGTGCCGAATGTGTCAAAAGATTCGGAAATCCTTTTACTATATGGCATATTTTGCCTGTTATATGGCCTGAAAAGCAGGATTTGCACGATTGAGGTTTACGGGAGATCGACACAACCGACACACCCGGCACAGGCCGAAGCGTATTTTGTGGAATTTCATTTATATATTATTTTATTGAAAAGACCTGAGGAAAAGTTTTGCACTGTCCTCAGGTCATTCCTTTTTACCGCAAAATCGTGAAACCGCTTACAGTCAGCTGGTAAAATTTCTGAAAGCCAGAAAGCCTATAAGTGAATGGTCAAAGCCATTTCTTCAGCAGGCATGGCGGTTGTTTTGTACGCCGGACAAAACAGGGGCCTATCGGGAATATGTTGGGGTCTATGAATACTGGCTCAAGCATTGGATGAAGAAGTGATTTTGTGCTAAGTGTTAGGCTGGTACGGAGACATCAAAATCCCCGGAAAGGATATGACAAAACTTTTGCCGTATCTGTGCGCAAATGATAACCCTGTGATTACAATTGAATCTGCTCAGTGATAAGCAGTCCCTCCACTTTCAGCCAGAAGAAGTAGAGGGATTTTTGTTGGTTGGCTTTTTCAACGATGAGCTGGTTGGATTTTTGCGTCTTGTTTGAGGGCACAATGAGTACAATAAGCGAAAGTAGTGTGGATTTGATAGAAAACGATCAAATACATTACCTTCAACAACCTTGAATAGCCATGCTCCATCAATGCACACGTGCAACTTAGACATACTTTTTCGTCATCTCTCTGCAAAAATGAGCATAATGTATAAACTGTTATAGCACTTTCCGAGGGATAATCAATATCGGGTTCGTAATATTCTTATTCGCCTTAGAATACAAGAATGATTCCTGCTACGCAGAAGGAAGAAGTTCGTCTCAGGCTAAAGAAACAAATGCTACTAACACTACTAATGGGTTTTGACAGTCGAGGAAGGGAAGCACAATGACTGTGGACGAATTGAGTGTCAAACTGCCTCATCTAAAATGTGATTCGGATGTTCAAGAACTCGGAGTTAAATAAGATGGCGGAAGGATGATATGGTGTGGAGCTGTGGATTTCTGGATTTAGCAAGTGGTAGAGTGAAAAGTTCACATGGGCGTGATTGATTCAGTCTGTGTGATGTGGTAATATAAGAAAAAAGAACGGCGGTGAGTCTGTGGCAGAAAAAGACGCATCTGAAAAGATTCTGGAATCCTACAATGATGTATTCTCCGATATTGTAAATGTACTGCTGTTCAACGGAAAGTAAGTTTTAGGTGCAGATGAACTGGAAGATCAGGCTCCACGTACCTATTATAAAGCGAATGGCAGACTCCATGAAATTGAACGGGATGTTGCCAAACGATGGAAGAATGGTAATATCCGAGTGGCGTGTATCGGATTTGAGAACCAAACAGCTTCCGATCCGGATATGCCGCTCCGAGTGATGGGTTATGATGGTGCAGAGTATCGGGCGCAGCTTCTGGGAGATAATGATACAGGAAGCCGTTACCCAGTCGTGACGTTGGTTCTCTATTTTGGACACGAGAAACCGTGGAGTGGGCCGCTTTCTCTGAAAGAACGTCTAAATGTCCCAAAAGAGTTTGAGCCATACGTCAACGATTATAAAATCAATTTGTTCCAGATCGCATATCTGAACCGTGAGCAGGTAGAGCTGTTCCAAAGCGATTTCAAGGTGGTTGCAGACTACTTTGTGCAGAAAAGAGAGAATGGCGACTATGTGCCAAGCTCACAGGATTTGACTCATGTGCAGGAAACGCTTCAGTTGTTGAGCATCATGACGAATGACCACCGATTTGAAGACGCATACAATACCAGTACCGATGACAGGAAAGGAGGCCCACGCAATATGTGTGATGTGTTGATAAAGTGGAAAACAGAGGCATCGAAAAAGGCATCGTGAAAGGCGAGAGCCGCGGAGAAAACAAAATGGCTTTGCTGGTAAAGAAGCTCCTTGACCAGAATCGCATTGACGATGTAAAGAGGGCTTCCGAAGATGAAAAGAGCCGTGCGGAGTTGATGAAAGAGCTTGGAATCAACTGAAAATTTTCAAATGACGTATTATCGTAAATCCGAACGCTCTGTAATTTTGGCACCCGCTCAGGCTGCTATTAAAAAACCGAGAGCATAAGGATTTTATAGCGAATTATCGTTAAAAATCAAGTATAAAATAAGGCCCGCCGTCAATTTTGGAGGTGGGCCTTATTTGTTTGCTCATGTATGAGGTGAATTGCGTTTAACACAGGGGCGCTTCCCAGAAGCATCACAGATACACCTCCACGGTCAGGTCGGTCCATGCTGCACGGCGGAACTGGTGGGGCATCTTGTTGGCTTCCCAGTAGTGTTTGGTGGTTTCAAATCATAGTGCCGCTGTGAGTTCGCAGAAAAACACTTGATGATTTTTTCATCGTCCTTGACCACACAAGGAAATGAAAAGCTCCCCATTCCAATTCATAAAAGAATCCGAATGAGGAGCTTTTAAATGGGATTCAGGCCGGCAGTACAAAGACCGTGAGCTTTGCAGGAAAAAGGGGAACCGACCCGTTAAAAAGGAGGAGAATGATCAGGGAAGGCGTTCGCGCACCTGCCCCGCATTGGGGATAGCATCAGAATTTGCAGGGGGTCTCCTGCTCGATATGGATGTGATGGCCGCTGTAGTTGCCCGGGATATGGCTTGCCTGATACTTGGCTGCTGCCAGCACCTTGGAGAATTCGATGCCGGTTTCGTAACCCATCTCGTTCAGCATCCAGATCATATCCTCGGTGGACAGGTTGCCGGAGGCACCGGGAGCAAAGGGACAGCCGCCCAGACCGCCCAGAGCGGACTGAACCTCGGTGATGCCGCTCTCGATGGCTGCCATGGTGTTGACCATGCCCAGTCCACGGGTGTCGTGGAAATGGACCTGCAGATTCAGGGTGGGATAGGCTGCCTTCAGCGCACCAATGACGGCTTTTACCTGTGCAGGGTCTGCGATGCCGATGGTATCGCAGAGGCAGCAGGTGGTCATGCCGCGTCGATGTAATCTTTCAGGAAATCCACTACAGCCTGCGGATCGTTGTATTTGCCCTCAAACGGGCAGCCAAAGGTCGTAGCGAGATCCACTACGATATTCAGGTCGGGGTAGGCAGAACGGATCTCCTTGTAGGCTTCCAGCGATTGCTCGTGGGTGCGGTTGATGTTGGCCTTGTTGTGGCTCTTGCTCAGGGACACAACATAGCAGACCTTGCGCAGACCCAGCTCGTAGGCGTTCTGAGCACCGCGCAGGTTGGGCACCAAGGCAAAGAGATCCAGTCCCGGGTATTTTTTCAGGACAGCCTCGGTGACTGCTTTGGAGTCGGCCAGCTGCGGGATGGCCTTGGGGCTGACAAAGGAGGTATACTCCATGTGCTTGACGCCTGCCGAGACCAGCTGATCAATGACGTCCAGCTTCAGTTCGGTGGCGATCGGTGGAGCACATTTCACGCTCTGGAATCCGTCACGGGGGCCGACTTCAACAACTTCGATTTTGCTCATAATATCATAACCCTCTTTTGTGTCATTTCAACCATTCCTATGGGAGCACGGTACGGCAAAGCGAGGTGGCAGTGTTAAGCAGCATTCGATCCGACCATCTTGCCCTTCCGCACACCCTGCGGCCACAGGATCATAGAACTCAGATAGCGCCCTTGGCCTTCAGCTCTTCCAGCTTGGCAGCGTCAAGGCCCAGAAGCTCGCCATAGATCCTGGCATTGTCCTCTCCCAGCAGCGGAGCGGCCTTGCGGGGATACGCCTTGGTGCGGGTCAGGTGCTGCGGCACAGCGGTGATCTTCAGCTTGCCGATGCCGGGCTGATCGATCTCCGGGAACATCTCACGGGCACCCGCGATCTGCGGGTCAGTCACCAGACGGTCGATGGTGTTGACGGGGCAGGCAGGGCATCCAGCATCATTCAGCATCTTGTCGATCTCGTCAATGGTGTAATCCTTGGTCCAAGCGCAGATGATCTCACGCATCGCGGCGTGATTCGCCACGCGATCCTTGATCTCAACAAAGCGGGGGTCGGCCTTCAGTTCCGGCTGCTTCATCACATCGCAGAGCAGGCCGTACAGCTTGTTGTTGCCTGCGGCGATGACCACATCGCCGTCCTTGGTCGGGAAAACATCATACGGGTAGGTGGACTCGTACCGGTTGCCGATGCGCTGCGGGATACGGCCCGTGGACTGGTAGATCATGGTGATGTTTTCCATCGCGGAAGCCACCGAGTCCACCAGCGCCACATCAACTTTTTCGCCCAGACCCGTTTTCTGCTTGTTGACCAGCGCCGCCAGGATGCCGATGGTCATGTTCAGGCCGCCAAGGACATCGCCCATGGGCGTGCCGACACGGGTCGCCGGGCCATCGGGCCAGCCGGTGGTGCTCATCAGGCCGCCCATGGCCTGACCTACGATGTCATAGCCCGCACGCTTGCTGTAAGGGCCGGTGTGGCCGAAACCGGACACCGCACCATAGATGATGCCGGGGTTGACCTCCTTCAGGACGTCATAGCCGAGGCCAAGTTTTTCCATCGTGCCGGGGCGGTAGTTCTCGATGACGATGTCGGCCTTCTTGACCAGTTCCTTAAAGATCTCCTTGCCCTCAGGGGCCTTGAGGTTCAGGGTGCAGCCCAGCTTGCTGCGATTGAAGTTCGCATAATAAACACTGTTGTCGTTGATGAAGGGACCCATCTTGCGGGTATCGTCACCGCCCTTGGGATTTTCCAGCTTGATGACCGTAGCACCCATATCCGCCAGGATCATGCCGCTGTAGGGACCAGCCAGAACACGGGTCAGGTCGAGAACGACCACGCCATCCAAAAGACCTTTGCTCATAATAGACACCTCGTTATGTTTCATTTTTCTGATGTATGGAATATTACAGGATATTGTACAGGCCCAGCAGACCGGCCAAGACCGTCAGGAGCAGCAACAGGCCGGACAGACCGAACATCTGGATGAAGAGCTTGTTCTCTTTTTCTTTCGTGAACTCGGGGTCGGTGGCGTTGGCCGCCATGATCAGGCTGCCGCCGGTGGACGCCGGGCTGAAGCCGGCAAAGGAAGCGGTCAGGCACATGATGGTGATAAGGCCCTCCGGCTTGACGCCGACCTGCTCAGCGATGGCACCGACTGTAGCACCATGGTGGGCCACACGACACCGATCGCAGAGCTGAACCACGAGAGGATACCGGCGGACAAGCCCTGAATGGCGACTGCAGTCTTCGGCGTCATGATGGAAGCCAGACCGTTCGACATCAGCGCCACACCGCCCACGTCAGAGACAATGTTCATCAGCATACCGATGCCGGTGACCATCATCAGGGTGGACCAAGGCACACCCTTGATGACGACCTTTTCATCTGCCACATTGAGGAGCAGCAGGACGACTGCCACAGCAAAGGAGATGAGGCCGACGTTCCGCTTGAAAAAGGCGCTGGCCACGATCATGGCCAGAAAGCCCACCAGCGTGATGATCTGCTTCTGGGTGAATGCGGGAAGGCTCTCTTTTTCCTTGCTCTGAGGCTCTTTGATTCGGAAGCCCTTGAACACAAGGAAGATAACGATGGACAGCACGATGGTGGTGATGGTCGCATAGATCAGGGTGTGTGTCTGATAGCCGGTGATGCCCTGCTCACTGGCGAGGTTGTAGATCAGGACGCTTTCCGGCGTGATGGGGGAGAACCGGCCCGCCATGGAACCGATCTGACCGATCGCCGCCAGCATAACGGAGTTATAGCCAGTGCTCTTGCCCAGCGGCAGGCTCAGTGCTGCGGCGATGCCCAGCGCCGGCACACAGCCGGGGCCGATGGCTGCGACGATGTAGCCGATCAGGTACATGATGACCGGAGTGATGGCCACATGGCCGCCGGACAGGCGCAGAAACTTTTTGCGGCCAGCTCCAGCGTACCGTTGTTGGTAGCATGGTGCACAGCAGCGAGACGCCCAGCAGCATGATGAAGGTGCTGGAGCTGAACCCTTTGATGATCTGAGAGTCTGTGTAACCGGCCGCCGAACCAAAAACGGCTGCGGCCAGAACGGCGATCAGACCGACGTTCTTTTTTAGCACGAAGCCGATTGCGATGCAGGCAACCAGCACGATCAGGGAAAACAATGCAATACTATTGCTCACAAAAATTGCCTCCTTTTGTTTTTTCTCCGCATGGCCCTGCAGGAGAAGACTTCCAAACTGTTTGCTGCGATCGAGCATTTCTGCCAAACTATATAGCAATTTCCGTGCCAAAATCGCATTTCGGGTCAAAATATCCTGAGATTTGTGGATATGCTTGAAGTTGGGCCATGTCACCTGTGAAAAGTACACAAAAAAAGACCTCCGCAAAATTGCGGAGGTCTTTGGTCACGCGATTTGAGTGCTTGGATCCTTTGCCGATTTTTGCAGGAGTGTCTCATTCTTTCGGCGTCCGGGTGTGTCACAAATGAAACACTGCGACACGCTTTTGCGACATTCAGGGGTCTTGCTTCAGGCGGCGGTACAAGGTGCTGCGGCTGATGCCCAGATCTTTTGCGGCGCGGGAAGCGTTTCCTCCACTCCGCCGCAGAGCTTCGAGCACATCGCTCTTGTCCGTAGCCGGATCAGTGGTTCTCTCCCGGGCTGCGGGAGCAGATTCAGCGGTTCTCCAGAGGTTCATCTTGAGGGACTGGAACACCTCTTCCTCCGGGCTGCCCCGGTGCAGCAGCAGCGAGACTCTCTCGACCGTGTTGGTCAGTTCACGGACATTGCCGGGCCACGCATAGGAGCGGCATCGGCCCAGCACCCGGAAAAAGGCGGATTTCTCGTCGGCAGAGCGCTGGGGCATCACCCTGTCGTAAATGGCACGGGCGATCTCCAGATAATCGTCACCCCTCTCCCGCAGCGGCGGCACCAACACGCTGAGGACATTCAGCCGGTAATAAAGGTCACGGCGGAACCGGCCCTCTTCCACAAGATGGAGCAGATCCCGGTTGGTCGCGCCGATGATCCGAATATCCACCGGGATCACCGTGTCATCGCCCACACGGCGCACTTCTTTTTCCTGTAGGACGCGAAGCAGTGGCGCCTGAAACTCCAACGGCAGCTCACCGATCTCGTCAAGAAAGATAGTTCCGCCGTGGGCTGTCTCAAACAGACCGGCCTTGCCGCCCCGCCGCGCTCCGGTGAAGGAACTGTCCGCATAGCCAAACAGCTCGGATTCCAGCAGGTTTCGGTTGAGCGCCGTGCAGTTGATGGCCACGAATGGCCCATCCCTCCGCGGGCTGGCATTGTGGATGCTCTGGGCGAACATCTCCTTACCGGTGCCGGTTTCGCCGTACAGCATCACGGTGAACTGCGAATCCGCAAAATTTTCGGAGAGGCGCTTTGCTTCAAGGATGGCGGGCGACTGCCCCAAAATATCCGAGAACCGGTATTTTGCCACCAATCCCTTTTCGTGCAGCTTGATACGGATGTTCCGCTCTGCTGTCTGCAAGGTCTTGATGTCCTGAAATGTCGCAACAACGCCCTTTACCTGCCCGCCTACCCGGATGGGGACGCGGTTGGTGGAGACCAGCGTCCATGAATGTTCATCATCTGGCCTATTTCGGCTTCTCCAGTCTGAAGAACGCTGGTCAGGTGCGTATTGGGAAGGACCTCTTCGATGGGCCGCCCGGCGAAAGGCGGATGCGCCGGACGGAGCATCTGCTCTGCGATCTGGTTGGTCGTGCTGATCCGTCCATTCTCGTCAATGGCGATGATCGCGTCATGGGTATAATCCAGGATGTTCTGGTAACGCTCCAGCTGGATCTGAAGCTGTTCCTGTTGGCGGGCGTTCTCCTGCTGGGTGACATAAAGCTGCTGGGCGGTGTCCAGAGCATGGAGGATCGAAGCGTCCGAGCTTTCCACCCGGAGATATGGCAAGTCGTACAGCTTGGCGAACCGCTCCGACACGACGCCGCCCAGCCTCCATGCAGCCCCATCGGCCACCGCCTGCTGGACAGCGGACTGGCAGCTGAGACTGTCGGAAAAGCAGTAGTGCTTCATTTTCAGATCCAGAAGATAGCAGATGGTGCGCAGCTCGTTGCTGATCTCTTCCTCAAAGGAAAAGAAAGCAATAAGCCCCCGCTCGTGCCGAAGCTGCTGGATGGCCGGGATATAATCCGATGCCTCGCCGGGGATGTTCACGACCTGAATGTTCAGACTCTTGCGCAGCAGGTCGCGGGTGCCGCGGCGGCTGATAAACAGATAATCGTTCTGCGTCAGAAGCAGCTTGGCCAGCGAAACGGCGGCCTCCAGATCTGCAACCTCCACACGCACATCCATACCTCGTCGCATGATCAGGGGTTTGGCCCGCCGGGCCAGATTTTCGGTGGGAGAGATGAGGCAGATTTTTGGGCTTCGTTCGGTCATGGCATCTTTTCCTTTCTCTCATTTTGTGATAGAATGAGCCACAGCCTGCTCCCGGCAGACTGTCATGGCCTTAATACTAAGCCATCATTTTCGACAATGTCAAGATTATTTCGTAAACTTTCCTTTTCGTGAAATGCTTTCTTTGCCGTTTTCTATCGCAAGTCAGTAAAATAGCGCGATGGACAGGAGGTGACGCCCCATGGAAGGGCCTCAATTCCGTCAGGAGCTGTCCCAGCGGCTCAAACTCTGTCCCCAGCTGATGCAGAATATCGCTCTGCTCCAGATGAACGTACAGGATCTGCGCGAGTTTCTGGAACGTGCCGTGGAAGAAAACCCGATGCTTGAACAGCAGGAGCCGTCCGGCGATGCCTTCCGGGAGCTGTCGGCCCGGAACGAATGGATGCGGACTTCTTCCGATGCTCCGCCTGAGCCGGGCGCGGAAGACCGGGAGCTGACCAGCCGGGAAAGCTTTCTGCGGGATCAGCTGGAACGCAGAAAGCTTCCGCCGAAGCTCTTGTCCCTCTGCACCTATCTCATAGAGCGTTTGGATGAGGACGGTTTTCTGCCCCCAGAAGAGCTGGAGCATCTGCATCATCTGGGGCTTCCGGCTCCCATGCCCGAGGAGGCACTGGCGGCAGTTCAGGCCTTGGAGCCAGCCGGGATCGCGGCCCGGAGTTTGTCCGAGTGCTCCTGATCCAGCTTCGGCGCAGCGGGCAGGAAACGCCTCTGCTCACCGAGCTTGTCTCCCATCATCTTGAGCCCCTCGCCCGGCAGCAGTACAGCCCGCTGGCACATCTGCTTCATTGCTCCAAGGCAGAAGTGAAGATGCGGCAGCTCAGATCGCACGGCTGGACCCGCACCCCGGACGATGGGATGCTCCGGCTTCTGAGCCGGTGCAGTATATCCAGCCGGATGCTTATGTGCTGGATGAAAACGGAGCGCTTTCCGTAGTGCTCAACGATTTCTATCTTCCGCACCTTACGCTCAGCAGCCAGTATGAAGAGATGATGCATTCTGCCGATGCAGAAACAGCCTCCTATCTGCGCCGCGCCTGCAAGCAGGCACAGGAGCTTCTCAGCGGACTTTCCCGGCGGGGGAAAACGCTCCACCGATGTCTGGAGGCTGTAGTGAGCACGCAGGCCCCCTTTTTTCTTCTGCCGGATGGAGTGCTTTCCCCTATGACCCGCCGCACTCTGGCAGAGTCTCTTGGGCTGAATCCGTCCACCATCACCCGGGCGCTGAAGGGAAAATATCTTCAGTGCCGCCGGGGAATTTACCCGCTCAGTGCATTCTTTTCTCAGCCGTCGGCGGCAGTTCTCCGCAGGAGATCCACACCCGAATGGTGCAGCTCCTGCAGCAGGAGCCGATGCTCAACGACCGTCTCCTCCGGGAGCGTCTGGCGCAGGAGGGCTATCAGCTCGCGCAGCGCACCGTGTCCAAATACCGTCGGCAGCTTGCGCTTCCTGCTGCCAGCAAGCGCCCAAAGAAATAAAAGGAGTTTTCTCTATGAACTATACCGATTTGACTGCCTACCGCAAGAGCAATCCGTTTATGGATTTTTGTGGCATTGAAGCTGTCCGCGCCGAGCATGACGACTGTGAAGTAAAAATGACCATCACCGCCACCGACAAAAACACCCATGGTTTTGTCCACGGCGGCCTGTTGTTCACGCTTGCCGACTGTGTAGCCGGCCTGACCGCCCGCAGCGATGGACGCAATTATGTGACCCAGAGCGCTCACATCAATTTTATCAAGAATCTGACCGAGGGAACGATACACGCCTACGGAACGACCCTCAGCCGAGGCCGGACCATCGTCATCATCCGTGTCCAAATCAAAAGTGAGGATGGCCGCCTGCTTGCAGATGGAACAGTCGATATGTTTTGCGTGAAATAAAATTTATCGCGATCTTCAAAAATAGTGCCTATCAAACGGACATATTTGCGATATGCAGTTTGCGGATGCTGCTTGTGTATTTCGGCACGGTTTTTCGGGAGCGCAGAGGTCTGAAGTCCCCAAGCGTCCAACTTACAACAAAAATGAGACAGGCGACCCACCTTTCGGGAAGCCTGTCTCATTTTTCCGTTGGGGGCTATTTGCATTGCTGAGAAACAGCCCGGTTTGGAAACTCAGTGCTCGAAGGAGAACGGGAGGATTACTTAAAGGCTGATATCCTTTCCGCCATTGAGCTTGCTGAAGGCCAGCAGGGAGATGACGGTCAGGATGGTCATGATGGTGGACAATGCGGCTGCAGTGCCGTAGTTGCCGCGGATGACCTCGGTATAGATTGCTACTGTCAGGGTCTTGGTCTTGCCGGTATACAGGATAATTGCGGTGGACAGTTCACTGATCATGGTGACCCAGCTCAGGATAGCACCAGAGATGATGCCGGAAGCCATCATGGGAACCGTGATGCGGAAGAATGCCTTCATCTTGGAAGCGCCCAGCGAGATGGCAGCTTCCTCAATGCTCATGGGGATCTGCTGCAGGATGGCCACCGACGAGCGGATGGTATAGGCAGACGCCGGATGATGAGGCTACTACCATGATGAGCATGGTGCCGCTGATGAGGAGCGGGGGCTTATTGAAGCCGATGAGCAGCGCAATGCCAAGGACCGTGCCGGGCACGATGTAGGGGATCATCGAGAGGATGTCCACCACGTTGGTCAGGGCATTGCGGCGGCGCACCACCAGATAAGCGATGAGAACAGCCAGCAGCACGATGACGACCAGTGCCAGCAGGGGGATGATGATGGTATTCTGAATGCTGCGACCCAGCTTGCCGATGGCGGTCTGGTAGCTCTGCAGCGAGTAGCCGTCCACAAAGATCTTACCCTGCGTGTTCTTGAACGAGGTGTAGATGACGTAGGCCTGCGGCATGATGGCGATGCCACTACAAGGTAGACGACCAGATGCACCAGAGCGTTGATGCCCTTGCGGGCCTCCCGCTCCTCCACGGGGTGCATACTGTTCAGAGCGAAGGCGTTCTTGTTGGAAACGTACTTCTGGACGAGGAACACCAGCGTGGTGATGACGATAGCGATGACGGCGATAGCGGCCGCAAAGCCGTCGCTGCCGCCCACTCGTTGATGAACTCGGTGTAAAGGACAACAGGGAAGGTACGGTAGCCCTCACCGATGAGCATCGGGGTGCCGAAGTCTGCAAAGGAGCGCATGAACACCAGCAGAGCCGCAGCCAGCAGGGTGGGCATGATCAGGGGCACGACCACTTTGAAGAAGCAGGCAATGCCAGAGCATCCGAGGTTTTCAGCCGCCTCGATGAGGGAGTTGTCGATATTCTTCAATGCACTTGGCGTAGAGGAACACCAGCGGGAACAGCTGGAGCGTCATGACCAGCACGATGCCGCCGAAGCCGTAGATGTCCGGGATGGCGATGCCGAGGTTTTTGAAGAAGGTGGTGATGATACCGCTGCGACCCAGCAGCAGGATCCATGAGTAGGCACCGATGAAAGGAGCCGACATAGAGGCCACCACAATGAGGATATTCAGCACCGGCTTGCCCTTGATCTTAAAGATCGTGAACAGGTATGCCAGTGGGGTGCCAATGGCAATGGAGAGCACCGTCGCTGTGATGGACACCTTGAAGCTGTTGATCAGGGTATCGAAATAGTAGCTCTTGGAAAAGAACTTCGTGAAATAAGCCAGCGTGAAGCCGCCGGTGTCGGGGTCCAGCACAGACTGGCGGATCAGGTATGCCATCGGGTAAAGCAGGAACAGTACATAGAGCGCGATGGTCCCCAGCGTAATGGCTCCCCAGACATCAAGACGGAACTTATTATTGTTTTTCATAAGCGTCGCTCCTGATGAGATTGGTGCCGCCGTCCTTGGTAAAGACGTTGATCTTCTCTTTCTTGACCTTCAGCAGCACCTTCTCGCCCTTCTTGAGACCCTCGCCAATGGAGGACTCCTCTACGATCTCCACCGAGTCGCCCTGATCGGTGTCAATGGTGTAGTGGGTGTTGAGACCGAGGTAGGTGCACTCCTGCACGGTGCCGTGGATGCCTCGGTGCCGTCCTTGCAGATAATGAACTCCTCCGGGCGGATGGAACAGCGCACCTCCTGCTCGGCAGCCTTGTCCAGAGCGTCGATGTGCTCATGGTAGCCGTCGGCAAAGGTGATGATGCCGTCCCTGACGTGGGCATTCACGATGTTGGTGCGGCCGATAAAGGTGGCAACGAAGACATTCTTCGGGCGCTGGTAGATGTCGCGGGGAGTGCCAACGTGCTGGATGACGCCGTCCTTCATAACGGCGATACGGTCGCTGATGGCCATTGCCTCTTCCTGATCGTGGGTGACATACACGGTGGTGATGCCTACGCTTTTCTGGGTGTGGCGGATGACGCTGCGCATCTCGACACGGAGCTTTGCGTCCAGATTGGAAAGCGGCTCGTCCATCAGCAGCACATCCGGCGAGATGACCAGTGCGCGAGCCAGTGCGATACGCTGCTGCTGACCGCCGGAAAGCTGGTTGGCATCCGGTCGGCATACTGCATGATCTGCATCAGGTTCAGAAACTCATCGTCCGCTTCTTGATCTCGGCCTTGTCCACCTTGCGGTTTTTCAGACCGAATGCAACATTGTCCCGGACGGAGAGGTTCGGGAAGATGGCATAGTTCTGGAACACCATGCCGATGTTGCGCTTGCTGGGGTCCATATCGTTGATGCGCTTCTCGTTGAAGAAGATGTCGCCGCCCTCAATGGAGTTGAAGCCTGCGATCATACGGAGAAGAGTGGTCTTGCCGCAGCCGGAGGGACCCAGCAGGGTGAACAGCTCACCATCTCCGATCTCCAGATTCAGGTCCGGGATGACCGTATTATTCCCGTAGCGCTTTACTGCGTCTTTGACTGATATTCTGCTCATACTAGCCTCCTGCTGCCCTTTGAATTACTTGCTCTGCAGATCGGTGAAGATCTCAGTGTACTTGTCCACCAGCTCCGACTTGTGGGCGCTGACGTAGGGAATGTCCTCCTCGATGACATTGATGTCTGCCATCGGGGTCATGGCATCGTTGGTGGCAGCATCCTTCATAACAGGACGGTTGGTCAGGGTGCTGCCCCAGATATTCTGTACTTCCTCGCTCAGGATGAAGTCAATGAACAGCTTGGCATTGTCCATGTTCTTTGCGCCCTTGATGATGGTGGCGGAAGCAGGAAGGAAGACAGTACCCTCCTTCATGTAAACGATCCTGACAGGTGCGCCGTCCAGAACCAGCTGAGCACAGGGATCCTCATAGGACAGACCCACCACATACTCGCCATCGGCAACTCCCTTGTAAACGCCGCTGGAGCTTTCGCAGATCTTGCCGTCCACATTCTCAAACAGGTCGTGGACGTACTGCCATGCCTTATCGTCCTCGTAGCCGCCCATTGCAAGCAGCATATTGGTCAGGTGTGCGAAAGCGGAAGAGGAGTTGGCGGGGTCGGCAGTGGCGATTTTACCCTTCAGAGCCGGGTTCAGCAGATCCTCGTAGCCTCAATCTTGATGTCACCGATGAGGTCGGTGTTGACGATGAGGACGCTGCCGTCCAGCACGTTGCCGGTGATGAAGCCGCACTTGTTCTTGTAGCGTCGATGACGTTTGCATCGTTGGCGGAAACATACGGCTCCCACAGGTCCTCGTTGGTGTACATCAGCGACCAGGAGCCGCCGAACAGGACATCTGCGTAGGGATCGTTCTTTTCGGACTGGATACGCTTGACCAGTTCGCCGGTGCCGGCCTGGATCAGCTCGACATTGACGCCGTATTTTTCCTCAAACAGAGGAATGGTGGCGTTCAGCAGGCCCTCAGAGTTGGGCGAGTAGATCACGAGGTCGCCGCCGCCCTGTGCGGCAGAACCAGAAGCGGCAGTGGAAGCAGCGGTAGAACCGGCAGAAGAGGTGCTGGCGGAGGAGCCGCCGCAAGCGCTCAGAGCAGCAGAAGCTGCGATAACACCGGTAGCCATCAGGAACGAACGACGAGAAATCTTTTTCATAGTAAAAACCTCCATTTTTTACCTGAAACCTTTCGATAGTCCCATTTTAATGCTTCTAGCACAAAAATAATACTCAAATTGCAGAACAAATGGAAAAATACCGAACAGCGGCTGCCCGGTATTTTTTCCTAGACGCTTATTTCAAGGTGCTCTGGTACTCCCGCACCGAGCAGCCTATGTATTTTTTGAAAACGTGGTTAAAATATTTGTACTCACCAATGCCGCACTCCCAGCCGATTTGGGAGATGGGCAGTTTTCCTTTCCGGATGAGTTCCAGAGCGTTCTGAATACGGCAGCGGTTGAGGTAGTCGATGACCGTTGTGCCAAGCTCTTTCTGAAACTTCTGGTTGATGTACCGTTCCGAGTAGTGGAACTGCTCCTGAAGGTCAGCAAGTGTTATCTTGCTCTGGTAATTCTCTTTCAGATAGGCTGCGATGCGCAGCACCAGCGGTCAGTGACCTTATCTTCGCTTAATGGCGGCAGAGCTGTCCGGCTGCGGACGGCCTCTGCCTCGTCTCCCGCTGTTGGAGGTACTGGTTATCCCCCGCAAGGCGGACAGCCTTCTCCAGCGCAGTACGCATCTCGTCCATGTCGAGGGGTTTGAGCACATAATCCGATACGCCGTTCCGGATAGCCTGCTGGGCGTACTCAAACTCCGAGTAGCCTGTCAGGATGATGGCGATATAGTTGAATTTCTCCCGGGTGTCGGCGATCATCTCAAGACCGTTTTTTACCGGCATGGTAATGTCGGTAATGACGATGTCAGGCTGCAGTTCAGCGATCTTTTCTTCACCTGCTGCCCCATTCTCTGCCTCGCCCACCACCGAGCAGCCGCACTCCTCCCACGGTACCGAGTAGCGAATGCCCTTGCGGATGATCTCTTCATCTTCTACAAGCAGAACGCGATACATGGTTTACATTCCTCCCAGCCGGAGCTTGAGCTTCACCGTGAAGCCTTCGCCCTCGGTGCTGTCGATGGTCAGTCCGCTGTCACCGCCGTAGCCCAGCCAGATGCGGCGGTTGATGTTCTGCAGACCATTGTGCTCGATGTTCACTTCATCCGAGCGCAGGATGTCTCGCAGCTGTTCCAGCATGGTCTCGTCCACGCCTCCGCCGTTGTCCTCTACCGTGAAATAGAGCGCATCCTCCCCCAGCCAGCCCCGTACCCTTATATGGATGCATGGCTTCTTCTGGAATCCATATTTGATGCTGTTTTCCAGCAAGGGCTGTAAAAGCAGCTTCGGGATGATGAACTCCATGCAGCGTCGTCGATGTCGATCTCGTAGGAGAAATTCGCACCGAAGCGGGTGGACTGGATCACAAGGTAGTCCTGCAGATAGTTCAGATCATCTTTAACAGGGACATTGTGCTTTGTGTTGTTGATGCTGTAGCGCAGGATGCCGATAAACCGCCCGATCAGCTGCTGGGCTCGCTGGGGGTCTGTCGGGATAAGATAGCGGATATTGTCCAGCGTATTATAAATAAAGTGGGGATTGATCTGCGCCTGAAGATTCTGCATCTCCATCCGGTTGTTCACTTCGGCAAGAGCGATGTTGCGCTGGCTCAGCTCCTGAATGCTGCGAACCATCTTGTTGACCTGACGGGCGATCTCCTCGATCTCATCGCCGGTGTCGATCTCGATGATGTGATCAGGGTCCTCCTTGCGGATGATGCGGATCTCCCGCACGAGGGTGTCCACCGACTTTACCATCTGCTCAGTCATAGCGTGCATGATACGGGCGAACATTGCTGCCCAGCTCAGTCCCAGCAGTACGATCAGGAGCAGACCCACGAAGAGATAACTGTAATTCGTGGGGGAGTAGATGAAGGAGTAAGCCAACACCGTGCCGTTTTCCAGCGAGCGGCTGCTGCGCAGATAGCGGTTCCCGTTCACCCGCACATACTGCGCCGCATCGGCGGGCAGATACTTGTTGGCGTTCTTCTGGGAGAGGAAGGAGGAGTTTGAACAGGTAATGACATCACCGTTGGATTTGGTGAGGATAGCATCGTACTGGTACTGGCCGAACAGTTTTGTCCAGTCGTTCTCATTCAGATAAACTGCCGCAGCACCCTGATATTCGCCATCCCGGTAGAGCGGATGGATCATAACGTATTCTGAGCTGTTGGCCCGGAAGTGGTAGACCGTGGTGTAGACGGTCCGCATAAGATGGCAGGCGTTGTCCACGGCGATGCCGTTGAATTCCTGCCGGTGGAGATTCATCTCTCCCTCCGAAAAGGTCGTGAACCGAACCTTTCCCTCAGAGTCGGTAAGGATGAGCTGTATCTCCACAAGAGCCGAGACGTTGTACTGGCTGATGAGATAACGCAGGTTGTCCTGATCATTCCGCAGCTCGGAGAGGAACAGCTCGGTGTGTCCGGCGTCCAGCAGAAAGGCGGACGTGCTATTGTATACCTCATGGAAGGTGGAGGCGACACTCTCCAGATGGTCTTCCCGCCGGGCGTTCTGGCTGAGAGCATTCACAGCAGCGATCGCAATGCAGAACAAAAGACATCCCAGCAGCAGGCTTGAGATCAGCTACGGGAGACGCTCTGCTCCAGCTCCTGCTGAAAGCGGCTCTTTTTGTAGGTGCGATCGCGGTGACTATGCTCCATACTTTTTTCGCTCCTGCTCTTCGACAAACTTTGCCATACGTCGATTATAATGCCTTGAATCAGATGAGTCAACGGGCGTGCTGCGGTCATTTTTATTGCATAACACAAAAAACTGCCCGGAACGATAGGAGAAGGTCGTTCCGGGCAGTTTTGGCAGTACATGGAAAAGAACTTTTTACAGCATTTTCACGGTCAGAGCCTCGCTGGTGAGGTCCTGCGCGGTGTTGCTATGGGCAGGGTCATCCAGCATATACCGCAGCACCAGAACTTCGCCTACATAGAGGAATGCTGCCTTGATGGGGATGCTGCCGGAGTCCAGCGGGCTTTCCTGTGCGCCGCAGAGAAGGACGACATCTGCGAGCAATGCGCCGGGGGAGTCCTCGTAATGGGTCAGCAGGATGATTTTTGCCCCGGCGGCCTTGGCGGTGCGCAGTGTCTCCATCATGTCGCGGGTCGCGCCGGAGTAGGAAACGAAGAGCACAACGTCGGCCTCGTTCATCAGACTGGCAGTCAGCAGCTGTAAATGGCTGTCGCCTGCGGTGCGGAACTTGGTGGAAAGGCTGGCGAAGCGGGCGCAGATGTCGTTTGCCAGGAGCATACTGCCGCCCTGTCCGAGGCAGAACACCTGCCTGGCTCCTGCATCAGGTGTACGGCCTCGTCCACGGCCTCGGTAGAGAGAGCGTTCTGGGTGCCGTTGATGGCAGTGAGAAAGCGGGCGTATGCGTGCTCGCAAAGTTCTGCGGTGGTGGCACCGGGCTGCAGCTCTCTCTGGCTGGAGGGTGTGCCGGTGGCATTGGCCTGCGCCAGCGCAATGCGCATCTCATGGTAGCCGTCGAACCCCAAAGCCCGGCAGAACCGGAACACTGTCGCCTCGGCGACATTGCACTCCCGGGCCAGCGAGGAAATGGAGAGATACTGCGCTTCGTCCGCGTGCTGCAGCAGGTAGTCGGCGACCGCGTGGCCGGATCTGGTCAGCTGGTCCTGTCGTTGATGCAGCAATTCCCAAAAATTTGTACCCATGGTCAAGCTCCTTCGAGCAGGCTGCAATGCCCGCACTATTCCTTATGCTTTCTTTTGCCCCCTTCCGCTGCACAGGGAAGGGGGCATTTTTATAAAAAAAGTATAAAAGAAGTTTGGCCGCTTGACAAGTGTGCCTTTCGCCATAATTCGGAAGAAAAAGCTGTGCAGAGCATCCAAAAAACGAGGAAAAGTATGACCTATTTCTGAAAATAAATTTCAAAATTGCGGCAGGAAGAACGAAAATGATTTTCAAACTGAAAATGACAAACTGCGCAGAAATGATTACAAAACGGCTACAACTGGCGTCAAAATTGGTGAAAGTGGCCAAAATCTGGCTGGTATCCCAGATATTTGTGCGGAATAGACAAGAAAACTTTCTGAAAATTGTGTATGCGACCGATAGACAAGATGAAAGAAGTTTTCTATAATAAGGCCAACAAGAGCGGTCAGGGATGAAGGACCGCCGATATGATGATAGGTAAGGAGAACTTATTATGAAGAACGCTATTTCTCGTCGCTCCTTCTTGAAGGCCGTTGGTATTATGAGCGCAGCGGGTGCGCTGGCTGCCTGCGGCGGCAAGTCCGCTTCTACCAGCATGGCAGCTTCTACCAGCATGGCAGCTTCTACTGCCGCTTCCGGCTCTGCATCCGGCGCAAGCATCAAGCTGTGGACATACCCCATCGGCGGCTGGGGCAAGGACGAGACCGTGCAGGAGCTTATCGCCAGCTTCAACGCAAAGTATCCTGACATTAAAGTGGCCGTTGAGTATCTGGACTACACCAACGGCGATGATCAGGTGAACACCGCCATCGAGGGCGGCAGCGCACCCGACCTCATCATGGAAGGCCCCGAGCGTCTGGTGGCCAACTGGGGCGCAAAGGGTGTCATGGCTCCGCTGAACGATTTGTGGACCGACGACGCAAGAAGGACATTTACGAGTCCGTCAACTCCGCCTGCCACAACGACAAGGGCGACTACTACGAGTACCCCCTGTGCATGACCGCGCACTGCATGGCCGTCAACATGACCAAGGTCAAGGAAGTGGGCGCTGACAAGTATCTCGACACCGATAAGCACACCTGGAGCACCGAAGGCTTCCTGAACACCGTTGACGCTCTGTACAAGGGCGGCTACGAGAACGTGGCGGCCATCTACTGCGGCGGTCAGGGCGGCGACCAGGGTACCCGTGCTATTATCAATAATATGTACGGCGGCACCTTCACCGACGACGCTCACACCAAGTACACTGCGGACTCTGCCGAGAACATCAAGGCCATCCAGACCCTGTACGACACCGACGGCATCAACTTCGACGCTTCCATCGCCGGCGGCGACGAGATCACTCTGTTCCGCAACGGCACCCTGCAGATGGCATTCTGCTGGAACATCGCTCAGCAGCTGAACGCCGACAACAACGACGCCGGCCTGACCAACGACGGCGACGAGATCATGCCCATGGCATTCCCGACTGCAAGCGGCGACCCGAAGCTCTGCGGCGGCATCTGGGGCTTCGGCGTCTTCGACAATGGCGATGAGCCAAGGTCAAGGCAGCCAAGACCTTCATCGAGTTCATCGCTGCTGACCCTGACCAGGTGAAGGACAGCGTTCTGGCTTCCACCTACTTCCCGGTCCGCGCCAGCGTGGGCGACATCTACGCCGACAACGCCATCATGAGCGAGTACACCAAGTTCATGGCCTATCTGGCGACTACTACCAGATTACTCCGGGCTGGGCAACTGCCCGCACCGAGTGGTGGAACATGCTCCAGCGTGTAGGCACTGGCGAAGACGTTGCCACTTCCGTCGCAACCTTTGTCCAGAACGCCAACGCAGCCGCCAAAGCCTGAGCTTTTCTGCCTGAGGGCAAATAAGTAATGACGGCCCCTCCCTCGAACATCCCGGCGAGGGAGGGGCATTTTGTGTGAGATAAGCACCCAATCAGAACGAAAGGTCTGGTGATTTCTTTGGCTGCAAAGACTGCAAGCATCAAAGAGCCGAAGCGCAGCAGCGCACTGGTTCGGCAGGAGACCATCGCTTCCTACCTGTTCCTTCTGCCCAGCCTCATCTTTTTTCTCGGCTTCGTCATTTACCCCATGATACTCTGCGTGGTCACGAGCTTTTTTGACTCGACCATGAACCGCGCCGACGTCTTTGTGGGTCTTGCCAACTACGCAGAGCTGTTCGCAGACCCCATCTTCATCGGCGCTTTGCGCAACACCTTCATCATCGTGGTCGTCTCGGTGCCTGTGACCTGTGCGTTCTCGCTGTGGGTCAGCTCGGCCATCGTCGATTTGCCCGAGTGGGCCACCAGCCTCTTCCGCTGCGTGTTCTACCTGCCGGTCGTCACCGGCTCGGTGGCGGTCACCGTCGTGTGGAAGTGGATGTACAACAACTACTACGGCATCTTCAACTATCTGGGCAAGGCTGTGGGCCTCATCGACAAGAACATCAACTGGCTGGGCGATGAAAAATACGCTCTGGGCTGCATCATCCTCATCCTGCTGACTACTTCTGTCGGCCAGCCCATCGTGCTGTACGTTTCCGCACTGGGCAACGTAGACCAGTCCATCGTGGAAGCCGCTGAAGTGGACGGCGCCACCGATTTCCAGTGCTTCTGGCGCATCAAGTGGCCCGCCATCATGCCCACCACCCTGTACATCCTGGTCATCACGACCATCAACTCCTTCCAGTGCTTCGCACTGATCCAGCTGCTGACCTCCGGCGGCCCCAACCACAGCACCGATACCATCATGTACTACATCTACTACACTGCATTCAAGCTCTACCGCTATGGTTACGGCAACGCAATGGGCGTTGTGCTGGCCGTTATCATCGCCATCCTGTCGGCTGTCCAGTTCAAGTTTGGCAGTCAGGATAATTAAAGGAGGTGCCGGGCAATGACTGCAACTGCAAAAAAACAGAAACCGTTGAAGCGTCACCCCAGCAAGCTGAAAAAGATGAGCGCTTACATGATACTGACCCTCATCCTTATCAGCATCGTGGCCGTGCTGTTCGCGTTCCCGCTGTACTGGATCATCACCGGTTCCTTCAAGACCGGCGCGGCCATCAACTCCACGACCCCCGAGTGGTGGCCCAGCCAGTGGGTGCTGACCAACTACCAGAAGCTTTTCGCAGGAAAGAGCGCACCCCTGTGGCAGCTGGCCGTACCCTTCAGCCGCTCTTTCAGCGCGGATGGAGAGCCGATCTATTTCTCTGTCGGCCCTACCGCTCCGGCCGCGCTGCGCTGGATGATAAACACCGTGTTCATGGCCGTCATGTCCATGATCCTCACCTGCATCACCGCCGCAATGGCAGGCTATGCGCTGGCAAAAAAGCGCTTCGTCGGCCGCAGGCTGCTCTTCACCCTCATCGTCTGCGCAATGGCCCTGCCCAAGCAGGTCATCCTCATCCCGCTGCTGCGTGAGATGAGCGCACTGAACCTTTACAATACCATCTGGGCCGTCATTTTCCCCATCGTGGGCTGGCCCTTCGGCGTCTTTTTGATGAAGCAGTTCAGTGAGGGCATCCCCACCGAGATGCTGGAAGCGGCCCGTATCGACGGCGCCAGCGAGGCGCGCACCTTCGTCAGCATCGTGCTCCCGATGGTCAAGCCGGGCATCGGCGCGCTGGCCATCTTCACCTTTATCAACAGCTGGAACGATTACTTCATGCAGCTCATCATGCTGTCCAGCACCAGCAACCTGACGATCTCGCTGGGCATCGCAAAGCTGCAGGCGGAGAACAGCACCGACTTCGGCCTTATCATGCAGGCGCCGCTCTGGCCGCTGTGCCGATCATCATCATCTTCCTGATCTTCCAGAAGTACTTCACCAAGGGCATCGCAATGGGTGCGGTCAAAGGCTAAAATCCGACCGCCGCCTGCGGCGGAAACAGGGAGGGATTTTTGGCGCCGCGGTCAGCAGGACGCGAGTGCCGCACCAAGGCACGAAGCGGACGCTGGGAACCGCAAGAGGGCGCTGCTGCCGTTTCCCGAACGGAGAGCGTGCAGAGCTTGAATCATCAGAAAGGACATGGACAAATGAAAGACATTACCAAGTATCAGGCGTTATCCCGGCCTTCTATGCCTGCTACGACGCAGAGGGCAATATCTCCACCGAGGGCGTCAAGGCGCTGACCCGCCATCTGATCGCAAAGGGCGTCAAGGGCGTGTATGTGGGCGGCTCCTCCGGTGAGTGCATCTATCAGCACGTCGATGAGCGCAAGGCCGTGCTGGAAGCCGTCATGAGTGAAGCCAAAGGCAAACTGACCGTCATTGCACACGTCGGCTGCAACAACACCGCCGACAGCGTCGAGCTGGCCCGCCACGCCGAGAGCGTGGGCGTGGACGCCATTGCATCGATCCCGCCCATCTACTTCCATCTGCCGGAGTACGCCATCGCCAAATATTGGAACGAGATGTCGGCGGCGGCTCCCAACACCGAGTTCGTCATCTACAACATCCCCCAGCTGGCCGGCACCGGCCTGACCATGAGCCTGCTGCGCGAGATGCTCAAGAATCCCAACGTCGTTGCCGTCAAGAACAGCTCCATGCCCACCCAGGACATCCAGATGTTCAAGGATGCCGGCATTGCCGCCCGTGGCGAGGGCAATTTCGTGGTCTTCAACGGCCCGGATGAGCAGTTCGTCTCCGGCCGCGTCATCGGCGCGGACGGCGGCATCGGCGGCACCTATGCCGTCATGCCGGAGCTGTATCTTGCCATGAACGAGCACATCAACAAGGGCGAGATCGAAGCTGCCCGCGCCATTCAGTACGACGCCGACCGCATCATTTATAAGATGTGCGAAGCCCACGGCAACCTCTACGCGGTGCAGAAGGAGATCCTGCGCCGGATGTACGGCCTTGAGCTGGGCGGCGTCCGCGAGCCGATGCCCAGCCTCATCCCGGAAGATGAGCCCATCGTCGCCGAAGCACAGGCCATGATCGAAGCCGCCATCGCAAAGCTCTGAAAAATCAAAAAGCGCCCCCTCTCCGTCTCTCAATGAGGGGGAGAGGGCAGGCGCTCTTTGTGCTTCTGTTAAAAAACACTTGGTTAGGAGAAAATCAACATGATCTGCGACGCACTGGAGCACCTGAACCGTTATCGCGGGCTCCACCGGAACCTTGACACCGCCATCGACTATCTTACCGCCTACCATGTGGCCCACGATTTGTACGATCTGCCGCTGGGGCGCACCGAGGTGGACGGCGAGAACGTCTTCATCAACGTGATGGAGGCCGATTTGAGCCCCGACAGCACCCGCCTCGAATACCACAAAAAGTACGCTGACCTTCAAATCGATTTGACCGGCGGCGAGGGCTGGGGTTATACGACTCTGCCCGGCGAAGAGGCAGGGGAGTTTACGGGAGATATTGGTTTCAGGACCAGTCCGGATGCCGTCAGCGGCACGCTGGGCGAAGGGCGGTTCGTCCTGTTTTTCCCCGGCGAGCTGCACAAGCCCGGCGTGGCACGCCCCGGCTGTGCGCATGTGCGCAAAGTGGTCATCAAAATCAGGATGGAGGATTGATGGATATGGAGAAAGAAAAACTGTTTGAGCAAATCAAAGGCGGGCTCATCGTCTCCTGTCAGGCACTTGAGACGGAGCCTCTTTACACCAAAGAGGGCGGCGTCATGCCCCTGATGGCGAAAGCCGCCGCCATGAGCGGAGCCGTGGGCATCCGCGCCAACACCGTCCGCGACATCACCCAGATCAAACAGGTGGTGGATCTGCCCGTCATCGGCATCATCAAAAAGGATTACCCCGGCACCCCCATGTACATCACTGTCACCATGAAGGAAGTGGACGAGCTGGTGGCCTGCGGCGTGGACATCCTTGCCGTGCAGGGTACGGGTGCGCTGCGCCCCGACGGCTCTACTTCGGCCCAGTTCATCCGCGCCATCAAGGCGAAATATCCCGACCAGCTGCTCATGGCTGACTGCGACAATTTCGAGAACGCCATGCTCTGCGCCGAGGCCGGTGCTGATTTCGTAGGCACCACCATGCGCGGCTACACCCCCGAGACACAGGGAATCAACGATATTGATTTTGAGTTTGTCCACAAGCTGGCCGCGGAATGCCCGGCGAAGATCATCGCCGAGGGCCATATCCATTACCCTGAGCAGGCTGTCAAGGCGCTGGAAGCCGGAGCTTTCGCCCTCGTCGTCGGCGGTGCCATCACCCGCCCGGCGGAGATCACCGCCCGCTTCACCGGTGCCATCAACGCCATGCACAAATAATACGGAGATACGACTATGAAACAGTATCTTGCCATTGATATTGGCGGCACTGCCGTCAAGCTGGGCATCGTGGACGAAGAGGGCCGTGTGCTCTCCAAAACGGAGCAGAGCGTCTGCTTTGACGGCTACCAAACCCCCATCCTGACCACCGTGCTGAAGGCCGCAAAAGAGTTCCTCGCCGCCCAGAACATCCCCGCAGAGAGCTTGACTGGCATCGGCGTGTCTGCCACCGGCAGATCGACAGCCGCAAGGGCATCGTGGCCGGGACCTGCGGCAGCCTGCCCAACTACATCGGAAGCCCCATTAAAGCAGAGCTGGAAGCGAAGTTCGGCCTGCCGACCACTGTCGCCAACGATGCCAACTGCATGACGCTGGGTGAAGTGTGGGTGGGCGGCGCAAAGGGTTACACGGACGTCATCGGCGTCACGCTGGGGACCGGCGTCGGCGGCGGCATCCTCACCGGAGGCCGCCTGCTGGAAGGTGCGCGGGGTCTCGGCGGTGAGCTGGGACACTTCCGCACCCACGCGCTGGATGGCGTGTTCTGCACCTGCGGCGCGTCGGGCTGCTGGGAGCGGTACGCCGCAACCACCGCTCTGGTGCGGGGCGCACAGCCCCGGAACCCGAAATGGAAGGATGGCCGCGCTATCTTTGAGTCGGCCCATGCAGGCGACCCCACCATCCTGGCGCTTCTGGACGACTGGACGGATGAGATCGCCCAGGGCCTAGCGGGCATGGTGCATATCTTCAACCCGCAGCTCATCCTCATCGGCGGCGGCGTCAGCGCACAGCAGGAGCTGCTGATAGACCCCATCGCCAGGAAAGTGCGTGCCTCCGTGATGCCCGCTTTTGCGGAAGGACTGGAGATCCGCGCCGCCCAGCTCCACAACGACGCCGGCATGGTGGGCGCAGTTTACTATTTCCGCCAGTCGCGGGGCGAGATTTGAAAGGGGAAGAGACGATGAAAAAACATATCCTTTGTCTGGGTGATTCCAACACCCACGGCTACTGTGCCGACCCGGCGGACTGTGCCGACCACGGCATCCGCTTCAATGAGGACGAGCGCTGGACCTGCCGCCTGCAAACGGCGCTTGGCAGCGACTATCTCGTGACGGAAGAGGGCCTTTCGGGCCGGACGACCGTTTTCGTAGACCCCATCCATGAGTCAATGGACGCTCTGAGCGTGGCTTATTCGCTCCTCAAGAGCCATGAAGTCATCGACCTGCTCATCATCATGCTGGGTACCAACGACGTCAAAGAGCGGTTCAACGCCAATGCCGCCTGCATCGGCGCGGGTATGGAACGGCTGATCCTCAAGGCCAGGAGCGTGGACTGCTGGGGGACCAAGGCTCCCAATATCCTCGTCGTGGCCCCGCCCCGCATCGGCGATGGCTTCCATGATGCCGTCATGGGCGAGGGCTGTGTGGAAAAGTCGAAGGGTGTGGCCGAGCAGTTCCGTATCGTCGCGGAACGTCAGAACGTCCATTTTCTCAATGCTGCCGACTGCGAGTTCAATCAGGTGGACTTCATGCATCTGACCCGTAAGGGCCACGCACAGCTGGCGGATCTGCTGGCAAAGGAAGTGCCGACGCTTTTATAACAGCATAACGAGCCGCCCCGGCTTCCTGTTACGGAAACCGGGGCGGTTTTGCTGTTTTTGGACTCGGACTTCCGCAGGGATGTGCTTCCTGAACGTGATGATAGATCTGCACAAAAGAGTCCGGACAAGTTGTTCAAGACGCTGAAGTTTTATGGAAGCGGAAAGCCGAAAGCAGCACTCCGGGGGATTTTTGCAGATGGGAAGGAAACGATTTCGAACTTCTCCGTTGCATTTCGCACCAAAGTATGTTTCAATAAAAAGCAGCAAATGGAATGGAGAAGGGAGAGACTGCGGGATGCTGAAAATTGCTGTCGTCGAAGACCAGCAGGAAGTGCGGGACGAGCTGTGCCGGTTCATCCGGCAGTACGCCGCCGAGAACAGCCTGCAGGTCGAGGTGCTGCCCATCGAGGATGGGGCCGTCATTGCGGAGCACTACGAGCGGGGTATGACATCATCTTTATGGATGTGGAGATGCCGGGACTGGACGGCTTCGGCGCGGCGGAGAAGATACGGGCCGTGGACGCAGACGCCGTGCTGGTGTTCGTGACCAACATGGCGCAGTACGCCATCAAGGGCTACGAGGTGGACGCACTGGACTATGTCCTCAAGCCGGTGAACTACTACCAGTTCTGCACCAAGCTCTCCCGGGCTGTTCAGCGGGTGCAGCGCCGCCGGGGCGGCAGGTCGTTTTACAGCTGGCCGGAGGCGGGATGCAGGTGCTCTCCACCGGCGACATCTACTATCTCGAGACCCATGACCGGCTGCTCTGGTATCACACCACCAAGGGTGAGTTTTCCGTCCGTGCCAGCCTCGCCAGCGCCGAAAAGCAGCTGGCGCAGTACCATTTCTCCCGCTGCAACCAGTGCTATCTGGTCAACCTGAAATATGTAAAGGCTGTGGAGAACGACTTTGTCCACGTCAACACCGACCACCTGGAGATCAGCCGCCGCCAGCGTGCGGCTTTCCTGACGGCGGTGGCGTCCTACATCGGAGGTGTGCTGTGAATCTTCTTGCACGCCATGTCATCTTCCGGGCATTGCTGCGGTGGACTGCTGCGGTGGCGTTCTGCATCCCGCTCAAGCACCGGCCTCACGCCCGCCTGCGGGCGCTGGGGATGCTGCTGCCGCTGCTGGGGCTGACCTATGTGCTCGACCCCGCGGCCCAGAGCACCAGCCTCCACGAGCTGCAATTCTCTCTGCTGACACTCTATGTCGCGTTTTTTGTTCTGCTGGGCATGATGATATACGCCTGCGTTGAGATAGACAAAAAGAGTGCGCTCTACTGCGCCGTATGGAGCCTGCTGGCTCCCAGACCGCTTACGAGTGCTGGCATCTGGTGGAGATCTTCTTCGAGTGGCGGGGAACGCCCCTTGACCTCAGAAGCCTGCCGGTCATGCTGGCACAGCTGGCCGCTGGTGCATTCTTTTATTTTGTTATCTGCACCACCCTCTCCCGGAAGATGTCTTATAAAGGAGTGTATAACATCGGCCCGCGCCAGCTGACCAGCGCCTTTTTCATCGGAATCCTCTTCATGTTCCAGGCTGCGCTGCTGAGTGGCGGGCAGGTGGTGGTGCTGGATCGCAGTCTCGTCATGACGATGTTTGTCGGGCAGTTTTACTTCCTGACCCTGCTCTACTTCCAGACCGAGGTGTTCAAGCTCTCGGCCATGCAGAAGGAGATGGACACCCTCAACCTTTTATATGAGCGCCAGCGGGAGCAGTACCAGGTGGCGCGGCAGAACGTCCAGATCATCAACAAGCGCTGCCACGAGCTGAAGCTTCAAATCGCCGCGCTCCGCCAGATGTCGAGCGCCCCGGCAGACCCGGAGCTGAAAGCCCACATCGACGAGGCCGAAAAGGCCGCTCAGCTCTACGACGCCAGCCGAAACACCGGCAATGAGGTGCTGGACGTGGTGCTCACGGAAAAGAGCCTGCTCTGCGAGTCCCGCCGCATCCAGCTCAATGCGGTGACGGACGGCAGCTGTCTGAGCTTTTTTGAGGCCAGCGACCTCTACGCCCTTTTTGCCAATATGCTGGACCACGCCATTGAAAGCGCGGTGAAGGTGCCGGAACCGGAGCGCCGCTGCATCGACCTGCTGGTCTGTACCCGGCAGAGCTTCGTGGTGGTGAACGTCATCAGCCCCGACCGCCCGGCGGAGTCTGCCGACACCCGTGCCGCCCACTACGCCGTCAAAGTGACCAACCGTATCGTTCAGAAGTATAAAGGTACCCTGACCACAGAGAGCCAGAACGGGTTCTTTGCGGTGAAAATTATTTTTCCGAGCGCCCTCTCGTAAAGGCTCTCCCTTTGGGAGCAACGGCGACGACCGCCGCCAGCGGCGGAAACAGGGAGGAGCTGTTGGGGCAGCGGCCAGCAAGACGCAAGCGAAGCGTGGCGGATGCTGGGAGCCGCAACCCGGCCTTGGCGCGTGAGCGCCTGAGAGGGCAAGGCCGCTGCCCATGAGCATAGTGCGCAGCGATGCTCTCCCTCTGCCAAAGGCTTTTGCTCATCGCTGTATCGAGACTCTTTTACAACAGGCTTGCCCTCTCCGTCAATGCAAGCATTGCCACCTCTCCCAAAGGGAGAGGCTTTTTGTTGTCCCGCAAGCTTTCATTTAACTCTCGTTGTATCCAACTGTTTGTGAGAGATGCACAAATATATCAGCTTCGATTTGTGAGAGCAAAACCGAATATCCACACCATTCGACCGATTATCGCAACGGTCTTGCGAAAGAAAAAGTCTTTGATAAAATAATAGCGAAAGATAGAAAAACGACCGCACAACAGAGAAAACGCTACAGATACACGGGAGGAAAACGAATGCGAAGCATCGCCAAGCTCATGCAGGACTGGCAGTTCACCGGGCCGGACGGCAAGACCACTCTGGTGGAGCTGCCCCACACTTGGAACGCAAAAGACGGCCAGGACGGCGGCAACGATTACTGGCGCGGCACCTGCACCTACAGCACCACCTTTGCCGCTCCGGTGTTCGACGCAGCTTCGCAGGAAGTCTGGCTCCAGTTCGAGGGCGTCAATTCCAGCGCCAAAGTTCTGCTAAACGGCAGGAACATCTGCACCCACGACGGCGGCTACTCCACCTTCCGTGTCCATATCTCCGACCTGCTGGCAAAAGACAACCAGCTCACCGTCGAGGTGGACAACAGCATCAACGACCGCATCTACCCCCAGAAGGCCGACTTTACATTCTACGGCGGCATCTACCGCGACATCAGCCTGATGGTGGTCAGCAGGAACCACATCGCTCTGGGCCACTTTGGCGACACCGGCGTCAAGATCACCCCCGCCCTCAAGGACGGCAGGGCTGACATCCGGGTCGAGACCCTCGTGGAAGGCGAGGGCGCTGTCTCCGTCGAGCTGCAGGACGCAGCCGGCAGCATCGTGGCCGGGGCTGAGGGCGCAGACGCTCAGCTCCACCTCGACGCTCCCCACCTCTGGGACGGCGTGAAGGACCCCTACCTCTACACCTGTGTCGTCCGCCTGAGCAGCGACGGCACCGTGGTGGACGAAGTTTCCACCCGCGTGGGTCTGCGCACCTTCTCGGTGGACTCCAGGAACGGCTTCTTCCTCAATGGCCGTCCCTATCCGCTCCACGGCGTCTCCCGCCATCAGGACCGCAAGGGTGTGGGCAACGCCATCACCCGCGAGATGCACGACGAGGATATGGCCTCATCCGGGAGCTGGGTGCCAACACTGTCCGGCTGGCCCACTACCAGCACGACCAGTACTTCTACGACCTCTGCGACCAGTACGGCATGGTGGTCTGGGCTGAGATCCCCTACATCTCCGAGCACCTGCCCAATGGCCGCGCCAACACCGTCAGCCAGATGAAGGAGCTCATCTGCCAGAACTACAACCACCCCTGCATCGTCTGCTGGGGCGTCTCCAATGAGATCACCATCTCCACCAAGGACAAGGCCGATATGCTCGACAATCACCGCGAGCTGAACGACCTGTGCCACAAGATGGACTCCACCCGCCTGACCACGCTGGCCTGCTACGCCATGTGCGGCCCCTTCAACCGGTGGCCCACATCACCGACCTCGTCAGCTGGAACCTCTACCTCGGTTGGTATGTGCCGGGCCTGTTCCTGAACGACCTGTGGATGGACTTCTTCCATCTGGTCTACCCGGGCCGTCCTCTGGGCTTCTCCGAGTACGGTGCCGAGGGTATGCCGAACCTCCACAGCTCGAAGCCCCGCCGCGGCGACCATACCGAAGAGTATCAGGCAAAGTATCACGAGTACATGCTCCGCTGCTTCGACCGGCATAAGTGGATGTGGGCGACCCACGTCTGGAATATGTTCGACTTTGCAGCCGACGCCCGCGACCAGGGCGGCGAGCCGGGCATGAACCATAAGGGCCTCGTCACCTTCGACCGGAAGACCCGGAAGGACAGCTTCTACCTCTACAAGGCATGGTGGAGCGACGAGAACTTTGTCCACATCTGCTCCAAGCGGTTCACCGACCGCACGGAGAGGGAGATGGAAGTGAAGGTCTACTCCAACCAGAAGTCCGTCGCCCTCTACGTCAACGGCGAGAAGGCCGGCGAGCAGACCGGCGAGCACGTCTTCAGCTTCCGTGTGCCGCTGACCGGCGAAATCGAAGTCAGGGCTGTGGCCGGTGACTGCACCGACACCGCTTCCTTCCGTCATGTGGACACCCCGAACCCCAGCTACAAGCTGGTCAAGACCAAGTCCAAGAGTGCAAACTGGGTCTGATTTGTGAAACATTCCGCCGACCGGCGGTTGTTATAGAAAAAAGGAGGAGAATCCGTGAAAAACACCAAACCGAAAGTACGGCTGTGGTCTGTTCTCACCGGCCTGACGGCGATCCTGACCGTCGCTGCATCGTGGGCAACATCATCGCAAACCAGTACGCTACCACCATCAACGTCGCTCTGAATGCATCTACCTATAAGATCATCCACGGCGAGAATACCGGCGATACCGAATACTTCAAGAAGGGCTTTGCTTCCGATGAGGAGCGTGAGGCTTACGAGGCCGAACTGTGCGCGACGGTCGAGGCCGAGGGCGCAGCTCTGCTGAAGAACGAGAACAATGCCCTGCCTCTGGCCAGCGGCGCCAAGGTCAGCCTGTTCGGCCACGGCTCTGTGGACCTGATGTACGGCGGCACCGGCTCCGGCTCTGTCGATACCAGCAAGGCTCCCAACCTCAAGCAGGCTCTGGAAGCTCAGGGCATCACCATCAACCAGACCCTGTGGGACCTGTACAGCTCTGACTCCATGATGAGCAAGTACAGCCGCCTGACCCCCGCTTCCATCTCCGATACTCTGGAGGCAAACACCCAGTACGCTGTCAACGAGGCTCCCTGGAGCGCTCTGTCCAGCGCTGAGTCCAGATTTGCTGAGTACGGCGACGCTGCCATCGTGGTCCTCTCCCGCTCCGGCGGTGAGGGCGCAGACCTTCCCAGCGGCGAGAATGGCACCAACGACAGCTGGATCTCCGGTCAGGAGGGCGACGGCAACTACCTCGCTCTGTCTGCTGAAGAGATCGAGCTGCTGCAGAACCTGAAGGCTCTGAAGGACAACGGCACCTTCAAGAAGATCGTCGTCCTCATCAACAGCTCCAACGCCATCGAGCTGGACTTCCTCAACCCCGAGATCTGCGGTGAGGACTACGGCATCGACGCTGCGATGTGGATCGGCGACGTGGGCCAGACCGGCATCAACGGTGTGGGCCAGCTGCTGTCCGGCGCTGTCACCCCCTCCGGCTCTCTGGTCGATACCTATCTGTACGACAACATGGCAAACCCCGCCATGTACAACTTCTACACCCAGGCTTACCCCAACGCAGCAGAGTACAACCTGCTGACCGAGGGTGCTGACGTGCAGGTATGTACAGTGTCTATCAGGAAGGCATCTACCTGGGCTACCGTTACTTCGAGACCCGTTACGAGGATGTCGTCATGGGTACCGCCAAGGCTGGCGACTACAACTGGGCAACCACCGTTGCTTATCCCTTCGGCTACGGCGACAGCTATACCACCTTCGCATACTCCAACTTCAACGTGACCGAGTCTGACGATGCCTTCACCGTCACCCTGAAGGTCACCAACACCGGCAAGACCTTCTCTGGCAAGGAGACCGTCCAGATCTACTTCCAGTCTCCCTACACCGCTTACGACAAGGCAAACGGCATCGAGAAGGCTGCTGCTGAGCTGTGCGGCTTCGCAAAGACCGATGTGCTGGCTCCCGGCGCTTCTGAGGACGTGACCATCACTGTCCCGAAGAGCGAGCTGCGCACCTACGACGCGAACAACGCCAAGACCTACATCGTGGACGCCGGTGACTACTACTTCACCGCTGCCACCGATTCCCACAACGCAGTCAACAACATCCTGGCTGCCAAGGGCTACACCGTCGAGAACACCAATGGCCGCATGACCGAGAACGGCAGCACCGACCTCGTCTGGAAGTGGACCAACGACACCCTCGACACCACCACCTTCTCCACCGGCGCAAATGGCACTGCCATCACCAACCTGTTTGACGAGTCCGACCCCAACAAGAGCAGCAATGCTCCCGGCAGTGTGACCTGGATGAGCCGCTCCGACTGGACCGGCACCATCCCCACCGCTCCCGCACAGCTGACCGCCAACGAGACTCTGGCTGCAAGCCTCGCCTTCACCCAGTACGACGGCTCTGAGGCCAACAGCGTCGAGATGCCCACTCTGGGCGCCAAGAACGGCCTGACCCTCGCTTCCATGATCGGCAAGGACTTCGATGATCCCGAGTGGGATACCCTGCTGGACCAGCTGACCTACAGCGAGATGGTCAACACCATCACCCTCGGCTTCCACAACACCGCAGCCGCTGCCTCCATCGGCAAGACCGCTACCAAGGACGAGAACGGCCCTCAGGGTCTGACTGCTGCCCTGACCGGTGGTGCATCCGCAATGTGCTACACCTCCGAGGACGTCATGGCTGCTACCTTCAATGTTGACCTCATCAACGAGGTCGGCCGTTGCATCGGCGAGGACTGCCTGGCCATGGGTTACTCCGGCCTGTACGGCCCCGGCATCAATATGCACCGCACCGCTTACTCCGGCCGTAACTTCGAGTACTACTCTGAGGACCCGTTCGTGGCTGGCACCATCTGCGCTGCTGAGGTGCAGGGCATCCAGTCCAAGGGCGTCTACGTCTACCTGAAGCACGTCGCCTGAACGACTCCGAGACCAGCCGCCGCGGTGTCAACACCTGGCTGAACG
>ENA-OQEX01000154-OQEX01000154.1-human-gut-metagenome-genome-assembly--contig:-NODE-154-length-40391-cov-3.595942_pt1 | contig 40391 bp, 44 predicted proteins | sample MGYA00242802_ERZ504649 | MGnify/ENA primary metagenome ERZ504649 (study PRJEB26092, sample SAMD00036194) | human gut metagenome | host: Homo sapiens | study: EMG produced TPA metagenomics assembly of...
CAAAGGCAGAGTCTGTCCTAGGGCTGGAAGCGTTGAACATTTCCTTCTCTGACTGGTAGAGCGCATGGTAAAGAACGACTTGGCTCTGGTAGAACTACGAGCTGAAGTGCCAGAACGTATAAGCAATATAGCACAACAGACAATGAGATCATAAAACAGGGCAGAGTTTCTCTGCCCTTGTTTCCATATCATGCACGGAAGGAGAAACACGGAATGCGCATTGCATTTGATGTCCTGCCGCTGATCGGCTGCCGCATGACGGGCGATCGGCTATTGTGAGGCAGGCAGATCCAGGCTCTCACCAGGCTGTATCCGGACGATGAGTTTCTGCTGCAGTTTTTCTCCCGGAAAAACGAGGAGATCAAGATCCAGCGGCTCCAGCCCTATCTTCGGGAAAATGTAAAGCCCCACTGGGCAAAGGCATCCGGCTATGTCTATCGGCTGGTGTCCAACTTTCTGCCCGTCTCTTATCGGCACTACTTCGGCGATAAGGCACAGGTGACCCATTTCTTCAACTATATCGTACCGCCGAAGGTGGCAGGAAAAACTGTGGTCACGGTACACGATATGGTGTACAAGACCTTTCCGGAAACGGTGCGTGGCAGGACCCGTTATATGCTGGACACCGGGCTGAAAAAGTCCATGAAGCGTGCCAGCCGCATTGTGACGGACTCGGAGTTCTCCAGGCAGGAGATCATTCGCTATTTCCCGCAGTTTGCGGACAAGATCCGTGTGGTTTACTGCGGCGTGAATACGGAAAAATTCCACCCGGTGGACGACCCGGCGCAGATCAGCGCTGTCAAGGAGAAGTACGGCATCGACCGGGACTATTTCCTCTATCTGGGGACAGTGGAACCCCGAAAGAATCTGGAGCGTCTGATCGAGGCGTATGACCGGTTCTGTCAGGGAAAGGAGACACCGCCGTATCTGGTGCTTGCCGGCGGCAAGGGCTGGCTGGACAGCGGCATCTACAAAAAGGCAGAGGAACTGGGCAGGGGCGACCTGGTGAAGTTCACGGAATATGTGCCGGATGAAATGCTCTGTCCGCTGATGTGCGGTGCGCTGGCGTTCGTATTCCCGTCGATCTATGAGGGATTCGGGATGCCACCGCTGGAGGCAATGGCGTGCGGCGTTCCGGTGCTGACCACCCATGCGGCATCGCTGCCGGAAGTGGTCGGCGAGGATGCTGTGGTGACAGACCCCTATTCGCCGGAGGACATCGCCGCCGGATTGGAGCGGCTGTATACGGACGAGGCACTGCGGCAGCGGTTGAAAGCGGCAGGGCCGAAACGTGCGGCGCAGTTCACCTGGGAGCGCTCCGCAGAGCAGCTCTATGCGGTCTATCAGGAGGCTTGCGTGAGTGAGCAGAGAAAGCTGCATATTTTGCAGGTCAACAAGGCGTATTATCCCCACATCGGCGGCATTGAAAGCCTGGTGCGGACATTTTCCCGGGAGCTGCAAAAGCGTGCAGAGGTGAAAGTTCTGGTCTGCCAGGAAAAGGGGAAGGGCGAGGACCGGGTAGTCGAAGGCGTACCGGTACACTATGCGTCCAGCCTCGGCACATACTTTTCCTGTCCGCTGTCCTTTTCCTTTCTGCGGAAATTCCGGGAGATGGCGAAGTGGGCAGACGTGGTGGAATTCCACGTGCCGTTTCCGCTGGCAGATCTGGCGTGCCTGCTGTCCGGCTATCGTGGCGGCGTGGTGATCGCCTGGCACAGCGATGTGGTGCGGCAAAAGACACTGCTCCGGTTTTATAAGCCATTGCTGATGAAATTCCTGCGCCGTGCGGACTGCATCATTGCGGCGACAGAGGGACACATCACCAGTTCGCCGTTTCTGACCCAGTTCCGGGAAAAATGCCGCATTATCCCTTACGGCATTGACGTGCAGGCGTACCGGAGCGTGGAACGCAAGCCCATCCTGCGGCAGGTACAGCAAAATCCGGAAACGGTGCGTGTGCTGTTTGTGGGACGGTTCGTGTACTACAAGGGCATTGAGGTGCTGCTGCACGCATTTGCCGGGGTGCATGGCTGTGAGCTGTTCCTGGTGGGACACGGCACGCCGGAGATGGAAGAGAAACTGCACCGCATGACGGAAGAGGCGCACATGGCGGCGCAGGTACATTTCCTGGGAAATCTGCCGGAGGAAGATCTCCGGGCGGCGTTTGCGGACTGTGATATCTTTGTGTTGCCCTCGGTGGCGAACAGCGAGGCGTTCGGCATCGTGCAGCAGGAGGCGATGGTCTACGGCAAGCCGGTCATCAACACGGCGCTGCCCACCGGCGTGCCGCACGTCAGCCTGGACGGTGTGACGGGAATCACCGTACCGCCGGAGGATGCAGACGCACTGGCAGAGGCGATACAGAAACTGGCAGACGATAAGGCACTGCGGGAACAGTACGGCAGCGCAGCGGCAAAGCGTGTGGCAGAGGAATATGAGGAGAAAGACGTGGTAGACAAGGTGTATGCCACGCTGAAAGAAGTAGCAGAAAGGCGGCAAAGGAAATGAAAGCACTGATTATTGGCGGCGGCGGATTTGTAGGACGGTATCTGGCGGAACACCTGGTGCAGGACTGCGGTTGGGAGACATTTCTGACAAAGCTGCCCAAGGAGAATGTGGAAGTAGAGGGCTGTGAGGCGTACAATCTGGACATTCTGGACAAGGACGCTGTCGAGGCGCTGCTGGTGCGGCTGAAACCGGATGCCATTTACATCTGGCGGCGCAGAGTTCAGTGGCTTATTCCTGGAAGAATCCCCAGCTGACGGCGGATATCAACATCCACGGCTGTCTGAATGTGCTGGATGCAGTGCGCAGCATTCCCGGCTATGCGCCGAAGATCTTGCTGATCGGTTCCGGTGAGGAATACGGCGTACTGCCGGAAAACACCAGCCTGGTGAGCGAGACGACACCGGTGCATCCGGCGAATCCGTATGCCATCACCAAGCTGGCGCAGAATCTCTTCGGCGAGCTGTACGCCAAGGCATATGATATGCACATCATGATGGTGCGTGCGTTCAACCACATCGGTCCGGGACAGCTGCCCCAGTTCGTGGTCTCGGATTTCTGCAAACAGGTGGCTGAGATCTCCGCGGGGTGCGTGAGCCGGTGATGCGTGTGGGCAATCTGACAGCGGCACGGGATTTCACCGATGTCCGTGATGTGGTTCGGGCGTATTCTCTGCTGATCGAACACGGACGCTCCGGCGAGGTCTACAACGTAGGCAGCGGCAGAGCCATTTCCATCCAGGAGATTCTGGACCGCATCATTGCACACAGCGGCACAGACATCACCGTGGAAGTAGACCCGGCGAAGTTGCGTCCGGTAGAAGTGCCGGTGATCCGGGCGGATATCTCCAAGCTCCAGGCGGACACAGGCTGGCAGCCGGAGATCCCGCTGGAACAGACCATTGCAGAGACACTGGACGACTGGAAAAACAAGCTGAAATAAGATTGGAGGAGGCGCAGGCGTATGGCACAATTGGAAGAACTGCTGGAAAAGAAACCGGATGCTGTGTCTGAGGATATGGGATACAGCACCCCTTCTGACGCATATCCGGAGGACGAATGGGAAAAGCAGAAGCTAAAGGGCTGGCCTCGCCAGATCCATGTGTTCGGGATGCGGCAGAACCAGATCAACCGTGGCACAGCGGCTCGGCTGCGTGCGCTGGAAATCCAGAACCGGACGCTGGAGATCAAGATTCAGCGCCTGGAAGAAGAACTGGAGGCCTGGCGGCACGGGAGAAGAAGATCCTGGGCAGAGTTGCGGCTGAAATGGACACCATGCAGGCAGAGATCAACCGTCTGCGGCTGTCCACCCAGCTGAACAGCAATGCGCTGGACCGCATTCTGCGGCAGCCGGAACCGGAAAGCGCAGAGAAAGAAAACGATTCCCAGGAATCGTAATTGATACAGAACAGCGGCGGCAGGCACTGCAAAATGGTGTCTGCCGCCGTTTTCGTCTGTAAACACTTTGTAGGATTTTGTCGGAAAAGTCACCGCATTTTGCGAAAGCATACACGAAATGCAGCAGAAAAACTAGGCAAAATGCCGGAGCAGCGGCTGCTTTTGTAAATGAATTGTAAGATTTCCCTTGACAATCGGAGGAAAGTACGATATAATAATAGAAAGTGTTTTCGCAGAAATGCCGGAAACACCGCTTAAAATCAGAACATTGTACATGAATATGACGGCAGACCGGGAACGCTCCGGGATGCAATAACCATGACGGAGGAACATTATGGGCATTTTTTCAAGAATCGGTGACGTGCTGAAGGCAAATATCAACGACATGATCGACCGGGCAGAAGATCCGGAAAAGATGGTGAAACAGATCATCCTGGATCTGCAAAAGGAAGTCAGCAAGGCAACACAGGCGCTGGGCAAGGCAATGGCAAGCGAGCGCATTGCAAAGCGGCAGTATGAGGATGCCGTAAAGACCTCCTCCGATTGGGAAATGAAGCAAAGGCAGCGCTCAACGCCGGCGAAGTCGATCTGGCGAAGAAAGCCCTTTCCAATAAGGTCAAGGCAGACGAAAACGTCAAGCAGTATCAGCAGATGTATGAGCAGATCTCGGCGCAGACCGCACAGCTCAGAGAGCAGGTCGAGGCGCTGAAATCAAAGCTGGACGAGGCGAAGAGCCGCCAGGCAATGCTGATCGCACGTTCTCAGATGGCAAAGACCAGAAGAACCTTGCACAGTCTGTGGGCGGCATGGACGCCTCCAGTGCGCTGGATAAGTTCAACCGCATGGAAGAAAAGGTGACCCGCCAGGAGGCTGAGCACAGGCATTCTCGGAAAGTGGCTGGTGTTACCGGTCTGCGGAGGAAAAGTCATTCGAACAGTTACAGCATGATATGGACGTGGATGCAGAGCTGCAGCGGCTCATGGCAGAAATGGGTCAGACAGAAACTGCATCGGAAACAGAAGGGAGTGCAGTTTAATCATGGCACGGAAAGAAGAAAAACATCTCTTTGCGGAATTCTGATGGTCTTGGCGGCAATCGCTGTGGGCGTGGCAGGTATTGTGTATGCGCTCTCTACGCACCGCCGCCATATCAACCGGGAAAAATGGAAGGACTACGACGAGTGCGGCTTGGTATAAGCGGCAGATTTCTATGAAAAATGGAATCACATTCCATCGTAAATATCCATATATTAGAATGCGAAAAATCTAATTTTGGAAATAAAACTATAGAAAAGTATAAAATAAATCAAGTGAAAAGTGTGAAATCGGGTGCAGGCAAGGGCTTGTACCCGATTTTTCAAAATAGGCTCAAATTATGTCAAAACGAATTGCAATGCGGAAAAAGGTGTGTTATAATAACAATATCCAATTGGAAAAAAGGGGAAGTGAATATGCACGGAAATAAGATCGTGCTGGACTTGGAGTTTACACCGGTTCGTGACCCGGACCTCCAGGCAGTTGCGAGCAGCGAGATCTTAGAGATCGGTGCTGTCAAGTTAAATGAAAACAATGAGGTAATGGAGGAATTTCAAACCTACGTGAAGCCCCAGTACAGCAGCATTCCGCCGCACATCACTCGCATCACCGGGATCACGGAGAAAACGGTGGAGAATGCGCCGTCCTATGGCGCAGCGGTGGCGGCTTTCACGGACTGGGTGGGGGACAGCGTGCGCAGCCGGTTCTACACCTGGAGCAATTCAGACCAGGGCGTTCTGTTGAAAGAGGCGGATCTGAAAGAGCAGACGCTGCACAAAATGTTCTATACCTACTGGGTGGATCTCCAGCGGATCCACCAGCGGCTCTACGGGTTCACCCGTCCCATGAATCTCACCAGTGCGCTGGGGTCGATGCAGATCTATTTCAAGGGGACGGAGCATGGTGCGCTGGCAGATGCCAGAAACACCGCCGGAATCTTGCAGCAGCTCAGCCATGTACAGGCGGTGCGGCAGCAGATCGAGGATCGCACATTACATACAACAGCACAGAGTCCCACGGATTCACTATGGGCTGGTTTTCAAGAACCGCTGAACGCAAAAAAGCAGAGACACCGGATGTGGTATCTCTGCCGTAAAAGGGATTCGATTATTTTTTGGTTACGGGCGCTGACCCAGACCGCCTTCCAGCGTAATGGTCTCGCCGGTCATGAACTTGAAGTCCGGAGATGCCAGCTGAACGCAGACTCTGCCAATCTCCAGTTCAGCGTCGCCCAGGTGACCTACCGGCGGCATCTTGACGTTTTTCTCAAATGCGTCCGGATAAGCTTTCTGGAAGTTTTCCAGCTGTGCGGTCCATGCCAGCGGGCAGACAATGTTGACGTTGATGTTGTCTCTGCCCCATTCGGTAGCGGCAACACGGGTCAGACCACGGATGCCCTCTTTGGCTGCGGCATAGGCGCACTGTCCGAAGTTGCCGAACAGACCTGCGCCGGAGGCAAAGTTGATAACAGACCCCTGGGTCTTTTTCAGATAGGGATAGCAGGCTTTCATGTAGTGGAAGGTGGCGTACAGACCGGAGTAGATCGCCAGGTCAAACTGTTCGGTGGTGTGGTCTGCCAGGGTCACGCCGGAGGCAGATGCCTGGGCGTTGTTGATGAGGACGTGGATATCTCCAAAGGTGTCCACTGCCTGCTTGACTACGTTTTCCACTACAGCGGCGTTGTCTGCGCCGGCATTGACGTCCGCCTGTACAGTCAGCACCTGAATGCCGTAGAGCCGTTCCAGCTCTTCTTTTGCGGCGTCCAGCTTCTGGACATTTCGCCCGGTGATGACCAGGTTTGCGCCTTCTTTGGCATAGGCGGTGGCGATGCCGTAGCCGATGGAGCCGCATCTGCCGTCACTCAGGACGGCTCTGCCGGCGCCGGTGATAATTGCTGTTTGTTGGTTAAAAGCCCATAAGAAACATCCTTTCTGGTTGATGGGTTAGTACTTGCTAATTTCAGTATAGCATATTTTGTTTCAAAAATCAAGAACGATCTTTGGGAAAATTCGAGGAGGAGTTATGATGCAGATTCGAAAAGCGATGAGTCGGGACCTGGAGTGCATCCGGGAGTTGACGAGAGAGACCATCGGGCAGATCTACCCGAAATATTATCCCCAGGGCGCAGTGGAATTTTTCCTGTCGCATCATTGCGACGGAGCGATCCTGGCAGATATCCGTGACGGTGCAGTCTATCTGGGTATTGACGAAACAGACGGCATTGTGGGAACAGTCACCGTCAAGAACAGCGAGATCAGCCGTCTGTTTGTTCTGCCGGAACAGCAGCGGAAAGGATATGGAGAGGCACTGCTTGCCTATGCGGAAAAGCTGGTGTTTGCGGAGTATCCGGCGGTGACGCTGGACGCATCTCTGCCGGCAAAGGCAATGTATCTGAAACAGGGATATCAGACCGCAGAGTTCCACTGTCTGCCTGCGGAAAAGATGGCGTTTTTGTGCTATGATGTGATGGTGAAACAGCGGTAAGAGGATGCCGCAGCAATGCTGTTGGTACGCAAAAAAGGCGGAGCGCCGGGGTGGACGCTCCGCCTTTTTATATTACGACGGACGAACGGTTTCCTTTTGTTCCCGGTGCATCCGTTTCTTTTCCCGATACATTGCCTCGTCAGCACGGCTCATGATCTGCTCATAGCTGTTGTCGCCGGGCGCATAGGCGGCGTATCCTGCGGCAATGCTCAGCCGGAAGGTGTCCGTCTTGGCAAATTCTCCGAAGTCGGAACGGTCGGCGTTCATTTTCCGGATCTGTTCCTGGAGCATATGGTGGAGCTGTTCCAGGTCGTTCTGGCTTTTTTGGTGCAGCAGGGCAATGAATTCGTCACCGCCCACCTGGTATACCTTATCATAGACGGCAGTCATGCACTTTGCGGCGCTTTGCAGCAGCACATCTCCGCCGGCGTGGCCGTAGGTGTCGTTGGTGGTTTTCAGCAGGTTCAGATCCATGGAGACGATGCTGGTCTGTTCCAGCACGCATTCTCTGGCATCCCGTTCCAGCATAGCGGTTGCCCATTTTGGTGAGCTTGTCTGTGTAGGCGATCTCCTGCAAAAGCCGGGATTCCCGTTCCCGGTTGATCTCATTCATCAGCTTGCGGATGCCGTTGACCACAGCAAGCCCCAGGTAGAGCAGTACGCCGGTGCGGATAATAAAGGTCTGGTCGCCCAGGGTGGAGACAAAAATGAAGAAGATCACATTTCCGCAGACAAAGCTGAGCAGGAGTATGATGCTGATGCGGTTGAACCGCTCCATTTCCCGGTAGTGCTTGATAATCAAAAGAATGGAGACCACTGCCAGAATGCCCAGTGCGGCGGTAAATGATTTGATGGTTCGTGTGTAGGATGCGATGCCGGTGAAATGAACCACGCTGAGGGCTGCCTCCAGGAGCAGAAAGCCGTAGAACATCCATCTCATGCGCAGTTTCGGCACAATGTCCTCAAAGTACAGGATCACCAGCAGCGGCAGCAGGAACAGGGAAAAATAGTTGGCGTAGTACTGCACCACGGCGTTCTGATAGAGATACTGGTTCAGAAACAGAGGACAGTTGAAGTTGACGGCAAACGCAATGGAGAGACAGCCCAGGGAAAGGGATTCTGCGGAGCAATGCGCTTGCACCTGCCGATAATGTAAATGACGATCAGCAGAATGCCGAAAATCATCATGCCCAGATTGGAGATACCGGGGATAAGGTCCTCTTTCAGATTGTTGTACAGCAGTTCGTTTTCCGTGCCGATTGCCACGTCATAGGACGTGAGGAACTTGTTGGCATATGCAGTCTCCACCCGTATGACAAGATACTGTGCATCCGTTTCCGGGATGGAGAGAAAATGGGTATACGTGCCGGGGGAATCGCAGAACCGCAGCGTTTCGCCGAAATGATAAAAGGCGCTGTCGTTGTCTGCCGGGATGTCTGGTGAGTCGCAGAACCAGGCGTCCACGTAGGAATCATAGGTGCGGAAAGAGAGTACCTTTCCCTTGACCGTGTCGTCCAGTTCATGCACCATCCGGAGCTGATAGACGGTCTGTCCTTTTTCAAAATACGGCTCGTTTTCGGGATCTCTGCTTTCCGCAGTGAGCCAGCCGCTGTAGAGATAGTGGGTATCCTCTTTATGGAGCGGTGTTCCCTTGGTAATGGCAAATGCAGCACCAGGAACGCCAGCATTAAAATTGTCAGATAGAGTGCGATATGTCGTTTTGTCAGCCATTTCATAGTTGGGGGACTCCTTTGGTCATTCTGTGGGTGTGTCCGTCCCAAATCTGCAAACACACACTGTGATACTTCTATTATAACATATTCGCCGCAATTTTTCAAGAGATTTTCCTATAAAATTGCTAAAATTTGAAAATTACATAGATAAAACGGCAGATACAGAAAAAAGCGAACCATTCTTTGGGGAATGGTTCGCTTTTCTGTTGAGGGTGGGAATGTCTTTTGAAGTTGTTCCGGGGATTATTCCACGGATTTCAGTGCATCCAGCATATCCACGTTTTGCAGTCTGCGGTTGATGACTGCGCCGAGGACTGCGGTAATCATGGAAATCAGCACAAACGGGATCAGAAATGCTCTTGCGGAGAGGGCAGGGTTAAACATGACCTCATCCGGCGGCACCACAGTGATGATGTACTGATAGAGCCAGTCACCGGTGAGGAATCCCACCAGGATGCCCAGCAGTGTGAGGATGATCGTTTCCCGGTAGATATAGAGGGTAACCTCCTTGTCGTAGAATCCCAGCACCTTGATGGTGGAGAGTTCCCGGATGCGTTCGGATACGTTGATGTTTGTCAGATTGTACAGAATGACCACACCGAGCAGAACAGCGACCACGATCAGAACCCACATGATCTTGTTCAGGGATTTGACAATGACGTTGATCTGGCTTATCATGGTGGTGTTCTGGACAATGCCGGCAATGCCGCTTTCATACTGGGACTTTGCCCCGGTCAGCTGAGAGCGGTTGCTGTCCAGTTCTGTCTGTGCAGCGGAGAGAGCCTCGGCATTCCTGCTGATATTCTGTCTGTTTTTCTGTGAAGGCAGCCTTTTGGGTGTTGTATTCCGCCTGTTTTGCGGAAAGTTCCTGTTTTCCGGCAGCGATTTGATTTTCGGACGCTGTGATCTTCGCCTGTGCCGCATCCAGCTGTGTCTTTGCGCTGGCAAGCTGTGTTTTGCCGTCCGCCAGCTGCTTTTCCGAGTCCTCCAGCTTTTTCTGGTTCTCGTCAATTTGCTGCTGGGCATCGCTGACCTTGCTGTCCAGTTCCGCCTGGTTGTCCTGAATCTGCTGTTCAGCATCCTGGATCTGCGCTTTGGCATCGTCCAGTTTGGTCTTGGCGTCATCCAGTTCCGTTTCCGCCTCGGCGATCTGCTGTCTGCCGTCGTCAATCTTTTCCTGATACTCCGACCTAACGGCATCAAGCCGCTGTGCCGGGGCATCTTCCAGCAGGGTTTCCAGCTGGTTTTTGTGCGCCTGTATTTTGTCGGTGTACGCATCGGAATAGGGGTCCAGTCCCTGGGTGTCCCGGAAGGTGATTCTTGCGATCATGTAGTAATCGCAGTCGAAAGCATCCTCTGTCACCACCGCATAGCTGTTCAGTTCGCCGGAACCGGCGGTGGACTGCCCCTGGTTGACGCAGGAGAGAATTTCCGTGGAGTGGACAAATCCGGTAATGGTAAAGGTCTTGTTTTTCAGTACCATATTCCCGGAGGTGTCTGCCTTTTCCTCGAATGTGATCTGGTCGCCGATCTGGTAATTGTCCTTGTCGGCGTCGGCAAATGCAATTTCGTCTGCCTTTTCGGGGAGTCTGCCGCTGACGACTTCATACTTGGAGATGTCCTCATCCAGGGAGAAAATGCGGCAGCTTTCCGAGGTGTCTTTCAGCACCACATCTTTCAAGTAGCCGTAGGTGACCTGTTCTGTTCCGTCCAGGCTGTCGATGGTTTTTGCGTTTTCCTGGTCAATGCCCATGCTGCCGATGACGGACAGGTCTGCGGCGTGGTACTGCTGGAGATAGTCGCTGGTGGTTTTTCGCATATCCGGTCCGGTGACCTGTAATCCCACCAGGCAAAGGACCCCAGCGCAATGAGGCAGGCGATGGAGATAAACCGTCCCTTGGACTTGGAAAAGCTTTTTTGAATGTCTTGGTTCAGCGCTTTTTTCTTCATGACCATGCACCTACCATTCGATATCTGCAATTTTTTCGGGTTGGGATTTTCTTCAATGCGGCTGACCCGTGCATCGTGCATATGGATGACCCGGTCTGCAATGGGTGCGATCGCCGCATTGTGGGTGACGATAACGACAGTCGCACCCTTTTGTCGGCTCATGTCCTGGAGAATTTGCAGCACCTGTTTGCCGGTGTTATAGTCCAGTGCGCCGGTGGGTTCGTCACAGAGCAGGATTTTCGGGTTTTTGGCAATGGCTCTGGCGATGGCAACACGCTGCTGCTCACCGCCGGAGAGCTGTGCCGGAAAGTTGTTGATGCGGTCGGCAAGCCCTACGTCTTTCAGAACCGTGACCGGATCCAGGGCGTGTTCCACGATTTCAGAGGCAAGCTCTACGTTTTCCTTTGCCGTCAGATTCTGCACCAGATTGTAGAACTGGAACACAAATCCCACATCGGTGCGGCGGTATGCGGTCAGCTGTGTGCGGCTGTATTTGGAGATGTCCTTGCCGTCGATGATGACTTTGCCGCTGTCGTTGGAGTCCATGCCGCCGAGGATGTTCAGCACCGTGGATTTTCCGGCGCCGGAAGAGCCAAGGATGATGGCGAGTTCGCCCTTTTCTACAGAGAACGAAACGTCCCGGTTGGCATAGATGGTGCTGCCGCCCATGTGATAGTCTTGCAGCTGTTTATCATTTCGATGTAAGCCATTTTTCATCGCTCCTTTTCAAATTTTATAATTCTATTTTACCCACTTGTCCGTAAAATTGCAACGGTCAATATCGGGCGTTTGGGTGAATTTCGGACAAATGTGGTGAAATTGATGGGCAAATGTCCGGGATTTGTGGTTGATTTCTTTGCCGGACAGATGTATAATAAAGGCAGCACTGAATGCTGCACAATGAAATACAGGAGAAACGGTCATGAAACATGAAGTAACCACATTAAATAAAAAAAAGATGCTTTCCGCATCGCTCAAACACTGCATGGAGAAAAAGTCGCTGTCGAAGATCACGGTAACGGATATCGTCACCGACTGCGGACTGAACCGAAAGACATTCTATTATCACTTCCAGGACGTTCCCGATCTGCTGAAATGGACGTTGGAGCAGGAGGCGGTGGATGTGGTAAAGCAGTTCGATCTGCTGAACGAACTGGAGGAGGCACTGCGGTTTGCGGTTCGGTATATCCGGGAAAACAGCCACATGATAAACTGCGCCTACGATTCTATCGGCAGGGACGAGCTGAAACGCTTTCTGAACCATGATTTTCAGAGCATTGTGATGTCCATTGTGGAGCAGATCGAGCGAAAGGAAAACGTACACACCGACCCGGATGCCAAGAAGATCATCTGCAACTTCTATACAGAGGGCATGGCAGGGGAACTGGTGGACTTGCTGAAATCCAGGGATGCAGCGCAGGACGAGAAGAGCATCCGCTGTATCTCACTGGTGGTGCGCACGTCGCTGGAGGCTGCGGTGATAAGCTGCAGTAAGATGCAGTAAGCGTGAGCATATGAAAAAGCCGTCTGGTCGCTGTAGACCAGACGGCTTTGTGTTGTTGTAAGGAAATTGTGTTGAGGGTTATTCCCACTCAATCGTAGCCGGCGGCTTTGTCGTAATATCATACACAACTCGGTTGATATTCTTTACCTCGTTAACGATACGTGCCGAGATCACTTCCAGCACCTCATACGGGATGCGTGCGAATCTGCGGTCATAAGTCGGTGGTGGTGACGCCACGCAGCGCCAGTATAATCATAAGTTCTGCCGTCGCCCATAACGCCTACCGAACGCATATTGGTCAGCACGGCGAAATACTGGTGGATGCTCCGCTCCAGACCAGCCTTTGCGATCTCTTCCCGGAAGATCCAGTCGGCATCCTGGAGAATGGACAGCTTTTCGTCTGTGATCTCGCCGATGATGCGGATCGCCAGACCCGGACCCGGGAACGCTGACGCCATACCAGGTTTCTGGCAGTCCCAGCTCAATACCCAGCTGACGCACCTCGTCCTTGAACAGCAGGCGCAGCGGCTCGATAATTTCCTTGAAATCCACATAGTCCGGCAGACGCCTACGTTGTGGTGGGACTTGATGACAGCTGCATCGCCGGAACCGCTTTCGATCACGTCCGGATAGATGGTGCCCTGTGCCAGGAAGTCTACCGTACCCAGCTTTTTGGATTCCCGCTCAAAGGCACGGATGAACTCCTCGCCGATGGTCTTGCGCTTGGTCTCCGGGTCAGAAACGCCGTTCAGCTTTTCCATAAAGGCAGCCTTGGCGTTGACACGGATGAAGTTGATGTCCTTGTCCGCAAAGGCAGCCTCTACCTCGTCGCCCTCGTTCTTCCGCAGGAAACCGTGGTCTACGAAGATGCAGGTCAGCTTTTTGCCGACCGCACGGGACAGCAGGGCAGCACAGACAGAGCTGTCTACGCCGCCGGACAGCGCCAGCAGAACTCTGCCGTCGCCTACTTTTTCCCGGATCTGTGCAATGGCAGTCTTGGCGTAGTTGCCCATAGTCCAGTCACCGGTGCAGCCGCAGACCTTTTTCAGGAAGCTGTCCAGCATGGTCAGACCATACTGGGTGTGGTTTACCTCCGGGTGGAACTGTACCGCATACAGTTTCTTTTCCGGATTTTCCATGGCAGCCACCGGGCAGTTCTCGGTATGTGCTGTGACGGTAAAGCCTCCGGTGCCTCGGAGATGTAGTCGGTGTGGCTCATCCAGGAGATCGCCTGTTCCGGCAGTTCTTCGCTGCCGAACAGAGCGCTGGACTTGTCGTAGATCGTCTCGGTCTTGCCGTATTCCGAAGTGGTGCAGGTGGTGACTGTGCCGCCCAGGGTGTATGCCATCAGCTGACAGCCGTAGCAGATGCCCAGGATCGGGATGCCCATTTCAAAGATTTCCTTGGCGATATGGGGTGATTTTTCGTCATATACGCTGTTCGGACCGCCGGTGAAGATGATGCCCACCGGTTTCCGTGCTGCGATCTCTTCCAGCGGTGTGGTATAGCGGATCACTTCGCAGTATACGCCGCATTCCCGCACACGCCGGGCAATAAGCTGATTGTACTGACCGCCGAAGTCCAGTACCAGAACCAGTTGATTTTCCATAGATTACGTTTCCTTTCTGTGTCACTTTCGCTTGCACAGCGAAATCCTTTCTTTTTATTATGCCACTTTTTCCGAAAAAAAGCAAGTATATTTTGTGAAAATCCAGAAATTCAGAGCGTCTGCACGTCTGTTTCTGCAATGTATTGTGCTTTCTGTTGTTTCAGCTGCTGCATATGGGGCTGCCGGAGATGCGTCTGCTGCTGTTCTGCCGATGCCCATTCCTCGATCAGCAGGATCTCATCCGGACGTTCTGCCGACAGAAAATAGTCGTACCGCAGACAGCCGTCCTCCTGCCGGACGTTTCCGGCACGCCGCTTTGCAGCACTGCCCGGAGAAAGGCATCCCGCTGACCGGACTTTGCGGTATAGGTGACCAGAAGGCGTAGTGGTTTCATTGTGCGTTCTCCTTTCGTTTCGCCAGGAATGTGGTGAACTGAAAGCGCTTGTCCATCCAATTGCCGCAGATGCCCACTTCCATCGTGATGCGGCGAGGACTGTGCCGATGCCCAGCCTTCCAGATGTCCCAGACAGAAAAAGGTCAGCCCGGCAGTGACCGCCAGACAGGTGACATCAAAACCGATCTTGATCTTCGGGTAGCTGACGCCGGTGATATCTGCCAGTTCCCTTGGAAACAGGTCGGTGGGGATGATGGGCAGACCGCACCGGTTGGACAGCGCAATGCCGATGCAGAGCAGTACATAGCTGACGGCAAAATACAGGATGCGCCAGGGCAGCGCCGTGGGCAGTATCCCGATCCACAGCTCGTGGACGTCCAGCAGTTCGCTGAACACAAAGCCCACCACAAAGCTGAACAGATACGGCGGCACAAACCGTTTGCGCATCACCATCAGACTCAGTATCAGCAGACCCTGAAACAGATACGTCCATGTGCCGAGGGTCAGCCTGGGAAATACCTGGGAAAAGGCAAAGGGAACGCTGGAAATTGCCGAAATGCCGGCGCCGGAATAGAGCATCAGCACAACGCCGAAGCTGTTGATGCAGACCGCCAGCGCCAGCATCCACTCACCACGCAGGGCGTGCGGATTTTTTGCAGTGGTATCCATAAAAAATTCCTCCGAAACTTGAACTTTAGGGCAGAGCGTCCGGCATCGCCGCAATCTATTTTATTCCGGAAAAAGGAAATTTTCAAGAGCGTTTTTGCGGAATCCATGCAACAAAATTGGAAAACACATCCAGCGAATCAGTCAAACACCCGGTATTTCTTGTCGTTATGTCCATAGGCACTGACCACTAATCCCAGTGCGATGTACATACTCACAGTCGCCGTACCGCCGGCGCTGATGAACGGCAGGGGAACACCGATGACCGGCGCCACTTTCAGCACCATGCCGATGTTCATGACGCAGTGGATGAACAGCATACTGAACACGCCGGTGCAGAGAAACATTCCCATTTTGTCCTTGGTGCGGAATCCGTCGTACAAGATCTTGAGGCACAGGAATGTCAGCACCAGAATGACAGCGACAGCGCCCACGAACCCCAGCGCCTGTCCCACCTGTGCGAACATAAAGTCGTTGTGTATTTCCGGCACGGACACATAGTTTTCCTTGCCGGCGTGGAGACCGACACCGAAGATCTTGCCGTTGGAGAGCGCCTCCAGACCACGGTCCTGCTGGTACTCGATATTTTCCGGGTCTGTGCCGGGGTGGAGCAGTACCAGGATACGCTTTTTGTGGGTGTCTCCCAGCAGGAAGTTCCATGCAACGACCAGCGCCGCCGGAATGGCGATCAGAAATGCCAGCACATACTTCCAGGAAATCTTTGCGGCAAAGAGCATTCCCAGGAAGATCACCGCAAAGACAATGGCAGTACCATAGTCGCCCTGGAGTGCGATGAGTCCGGTGGGGATCGCACCGTGGACGCAGAGCAGGAGCATATGCAGCGGTTTGTTCATGTTGCCCTCATCCTTGGCGAGATGGAGCGAAAACGTCAGAATAAACGCCAGTTTCAGCACCTCAGATGGCTGGAACTGGATAAAGCCCAGGTTCAGCCACGCCTGGTCGTCTGCGCCGGCACGCCTGTGACCCAGCGCCGTAAAGGTGAGCAGGGTCAGCACCAGGGCGATGGGCGCATAGAGAAACCACAGCCGGACAATCTTGTGATAGTCAATGGCAGAAAGTACCAGCAGGCACACCATACCCAGACCGCAGGAGAGCAGCTGTGTCCGGTAATAGCTTGCACCCACAGAGCTGATGATGTGGTTCTGCCAGATGGAGTACAGCAGGATGATGCTCAGCAGGGAGCAGAGCAGCGCCGCCAGGATCAGCGGCTTGTCCAGCCGCCGCCAGTAGGAGACCAGAGGGCTGACCGGCTTTTCTCGTTTGGTAGATTTATAAACTCGGTTCATGAGAATTCCTTTCGTGGAATGGGTTATCCGCCGGTTCCCCAGTATTTTCGGTCGAGACTGCGGAACTGGGCAGCAGATGCAATGTGTTGTTTCCGGATGATGTCGCTGCCGTCCAGGTCGGCGATGGTTCGGGCAACCTTCAGGATGCGGTCATATGCCCGTGCGCTCAGCCCCAGCTTGTCGAACACGGCACGCAGCAGGGTGACTGCCCCGTCATCCATGGGACAGAAGTCCTGGAGCATTCCGGCAGGAATGGCGGCATTGCAGAAAATGCCCGTTCCGGAAAAGCGCTGGTTCTGCCATTCTCTTGCCGCCTGTACCCGTTCCCGGATGGCGGCAGAGGATTCTGCCTTTGCCCTGGCGGACAGGGAGTCAAACGACACCGGCTCCACCTCAATATGCAGGTCAAAGCGGTCCAGCAGCGGCCCGGAGATCCGGTTCAGATACTGCCGCACCTGCCGGTCGGTGCAGGTGCATTGCCGCTTGGGATGCCCGTAATAGCCGCAGGGACAGGGGTTCATGGCGCCCACCAGCATAAAGGAACAGGGATAGGAAACTGTGCCGGAGGCACGGGTGATGGTGACTCTCCGATCCTCTAAGGGCTGGCGCATGATCTCCAGGGTGCGGTGGTCGAATTCCGCCAGCTCATCCAGAAACAGCAGTCCGTTGTGCGCCAGGGAAATTTCGCCCGGCCGGGAATCGTGCCGCCGCCACCAGCCCTGCGCCGGAGATCGTGTGATGGGGCGCACGGAACGGCCGCTTTGTCATGAGCGGCTTGCCGCTGTCCAGCAGTCCGGCGATGGAATAGATCTGGGTGGTCTCCATGGATTCTGCGGCAGTCATCTCCGGCAGAATGGACGGGATGCGCTTTGCAGCATACTCTTGCCGCTGCCGGGGCTGCCGATCATCAGCGCATTGTGACCGCCGGCTGCGGCGATTTCCAGGGCATACTTGGCGTTTTGCTGTCCTTTGACATCGGCGAAATCCAGGGTGTCCTGATAGTCCTCCGGCTGCGGCACATAGGTCGGCTGCTGCCGGAGAATGGGTCTTGCGGTGTCCTCCAGATGGGTGAGCAGGTTGCTCAGACAATGGACGCCGTAGATGGGGATGCCTACCGCAGATGCCTCGGCGGCATTTTCCTCCGGGACGAACAGTTCCCGGATGCCGGACTGTGCCGCCAGCAGTGCCATAGGCAGAACGCCGCTGATGCTCCGGACGTGTCCCGACAGGGAAACCTCACCCAGAAAACAGCGGTTTTCCGGCTGCGGCGGAATGCGTTCCATGCAGACCAGGATGCCCAGCAGAATGGCGAGATCGTGCATCGTGCCGACCTTTTTCACATCTGCCGGCGCAAGATTGACTGTGATCTGACGGGCAGGCAGGGCGATGGAAAGGCTGGCAAGTGCCGACCGGATACGCTCCCGGCTCTCCCGGACAGAGGCATCCGGCAGCCCGACAATTTCAAACTGGGGCTTGCCACGTCCCATGCTGACTTCCACATCCACCGGAAAGGCATTCAGCCCGAACAGCCCCAGACTTTTGATTTGGGTAAACAAGCGTTTCACCTCGCTTTTGGGTTTTGCGCAGCGCTGCACACAGCGCTGCCGCTGTTTCGCTTTATGAAACAGGCTCTTATCAGTATACCATGATTTCGGAAAAATGTAAACGGTGTACCAGTCGGAATCTGAAAAAATTTTCGGACGCAGGATACACGGCGGAGGGTGCGTTTTTTGCTGTTGTGCAAATTGATGAAAAAAGCCGTGAAATATAAGAAGTTCGGCTGCGATCCTACAAAAATAAAAAAACGCCCTTGACAACAGGACGCCAATATTATATAATAATAAAATGTATCGTAATGTGTAAATGTATTTCTTAGCAGAATAGTATAACACATTCCACCCTCGTCTGTCAAGCACTTTTTTCAAAAAAGCAAAAAGTTTTTTCGTCCGGTGCGGCGAAAAGGTGACAGGCGGATTTTGTCTGACAAAGAGTTAAGGAGGTTTTTCGCCAATGGTGCAAGTTACGCCAAAGCAGTGCGGGAAAAACGTTCGCATGAACTTCGGTAAGATCAACGAAGTTCTGGAAATGCCGAACCTGATCGAGGTACAGAAGAACTCGTACAAGTGGTTCCGGGAAAAAGGACTGAAAGAGGTCTTTCGTGACGTTTCTTCCATTACGGATTACAACGGCAATCTGGTACTGAACTTCACAGACTACCGGATCGATGACACCCCCAAATATACAATTGCAGAGTGCAAGGAACGTGACGTTACCTATGCAGCGCCTCTGCGTGTGACAGCAACGCTCTGGAACAAGGAGACCGGTGAAGTCAAGGAGAGCGAGATCTTCATGGGCGACTTCCCGCTGATGACCGAAAGCGGTACCTTTGTCATCAATGGTGCAGAACGTGTTATTGTTTCTCAGTTGGTGCGTTCTCCGGGCGTTTATTACGCATCGGAAAAGGATCGGACCGGTAAGGACCTGTTCAAGGCTACCGTTATCCCGAACCGTGGCGCATGGCTGGAATATGAAATGGATTCCAACGATGTGGTCTATGTCCGCATCGATAAAAACCGCAAGATCCCGATCACGACCTTTATCCGTTCCCTGGGCATCGGTTCTGACGAGGAGATCGCAGAGATGTTCGGCAGCGACGAGCGTCTGACCCAAACCATCCTCCAGAAGGATACCACCAAGAACACAGAAGATGCGCTGATCGACGTATACAAAAAGCTGCGTCCGGGCGAGCCGCCTACGGTGGAAAGCTCTCTGACACATCTGAACAACCTGTTCTTTGATGCAAAGAGGTATGACCTCTGCCGGTTCGGCCGCTATAAGTACAATAAAAAGCTGGGCATCGCCAGCCGTCTGGCAGGTCACGAGCTGACCCGTCCGGTGGTGGACGAGGCAACCGGCGAGATCCTCTTTGAGGCAGGCGTAACGCTGTCCTTCGATCAGGCAATGCAGATCCAGGAGGCAGGCGTCAAGGAGGCATTCATCAAGGCTGAGACCAAGGAATACTTCGTGACCGAGTCCGGCGAAAACGAGATCCGTTTCGTGGAAAAGGAAGTCAAGGTCATCGGCAACGGCATGGTCGATATCAATAAGTATGTCAGCTTTGACTGCGAGGAGCTGGGCATCAGCGAAAAGGTACGCTATGCCGTACTCCGTGAGATCCTGGACAGTGCAGCGAACGAGGACGAACTGCGCAGCGCCATCCGCAAGCGTGCAGATGAACTGGTGCCGAAGCACATCATCCTGGATGATATCTATGCTACCATCAGCTACTTCCTGAACCTGTGCGACGGTGTCGGCAACATCGACGACATCGACCACCTGGGCAACCGCCGTATCCGTTCGGTAGGCGAACTGCTCCAGAACCAGTTCCGCATCGGTTTCACCCGCATGGAGCGTGTGATCCGGGAGCGCATGAACATCCAGGCACAGGATATGGATGTCATCACACCCCAGGCACTGGTCAACATCCGTCCGGTCACTTCCGCAATCAAGGAATTCTTCGGCTCCTCTCCGCTGTCTCAGTTCATGGACCAGAACAATCCGCTGGCAGAACTGACCCATAAGCGCCGTCTGTCCGCACTGGGTCCGGGCGGTCTGTCCCGTGACCGTGCCGGATTCGAGGTACGTGACGTACACTACAGCCACTACGGAAGAATGTGCCCGATCGAGACGCCGGAAGGTCCGAACATCGGTCTGATCTCTTATCTGGCAACTTTCGCACGGATCAACCAGTACGGTTTTATTGAGGCACCGTACCGCCGTGTGGACAAGGAGACCGGCTGCGTTACAGATGAAGTAGTCTACATGACTGCGGATATGGAAGATAACTATATTGTCGCACAGGCGAACGAACCGCTGACAGAAGACGGTCACTTCGCAAATGCAAAGGTCGCAGGCCGTTTCCGGGATCAGATCCTGGAAATCGAAGCAGAGCGTGTTGACTTCATGGACGTTTCCCCGAAGATGGTAGTCTCCGTCGCAACCTCCATGATCCCGTTCCTGGAAAACGACGACGCAAACCGTGCGCTGATGGGTTCCAACATGCAGCGTCAGGCTGTGCCGCTGCTCAAGACCGAGCGTCCGTTTGTCGGCACCGGTATGGAATACAAGGCAGCCGTAGACTCCGGTGTCTGCGTTGTTTCCGAGTATGACGGCGTGATCGACTCTGTTTCCGCAGACGAGATCGTCCTGGTGGATGACGAACACAAGACCCATAAATATGTACTCCAGAAGTATAAGCGTTCCAACCAGTCTACCTGCATCAACCAGCGTCCTATCGTGGATGCCGGCGAGCGTGTCCACAAGGGACAGGTACTGGCAGACGGTCCGGCAACTGCTGACGGTGAAATTTCTCTTGGTAAGAATGCCCTCATCGGTTTCATGACCTGGGAAGCTACAACTACGAGGATGCCGTTCTGCTGAATGAGCGTCTGGTAAGAGAAGATGTCTTTACCTCTGTTCACATCGAGGAACTGGAGATCGAGTGCCGTGACACCAAGCTGGGACCGGAAGAGATCACCCGTGATATCCCGAACGTAGGCGACGATGCGCTGAAGGATCTGGACGAAAACGGTATCATCCGCATCGGTGCGGAAGTACACGCCGGCGATATCCTGGTCGGAAAGGTCACCCCGAAGGGCGAGACCGAGTTGACCGCAGAAGAGCGTCTGCTCCGTGCGATCTTCGGTGAAAAGGCAAGAGAAGTTCGTGACAACTCCCTGAAGGTGCCGCACGGCGAGGCTGGTATCATCGTGGATGTCAAGATCTTCACCCGTGAGAACTGCGATGAGCTGTCTCCGGGCGTAAACCAGCTGGTACGCTGCTATATCGCACAGAAGCGTAAGATCTCTGTGGGCGATAAGATGGCGGGACGTCACGGCAACAAGGGTGTCGTTTCCCGTATTCTGCCGGAAGAAGATATGCCGTTCCTGCCGGATGGCACACCGCTGGATATCGTGCTGAACCCGCTGGGCGTACCTTCCCGTATGAACATCGGACAGGTTCTGGAAGTGCATCTGGGTATGGCTGCCAAGGCACTGGGCTGGCACATCATGACGCCGGTATTCGACGGCGCACACGAGGATGATATCCGTGCTTGCTTCCGTGAGGCAAACGAAAAGAATGCACCGCACCGTGACGATCCGTTCGATCTGAAACCCATGCAGAAGGTCATCAACCGAAGGCACTGGAAATGAACGAGGACGGCAAGTTCACGCTGTATGACGCAGAACCGGTGAAAAGTTCGACAACCGTGTTACTGTCGGATATATGTACTATCTGAAACTCCACCACTTGGTAGACGATAAGATCCACGCACGTTCCGTTGGTCCGTATGCACTGGTAACCCAGCAGCCGCTGGGCGGTAAGGCGCAGTTTGGTGGTCAGCGTTTCGGTGAGATGGAAGTATGGGCGCTGGAGGCATACGGCGCAGCATACACCCTGCAGGAGATCCTGACTGTAAAGTCTGACGATACCGTAGGTCGTGTCAACACCTATGAGGCAATTGTCAAGGGTCAGAATGTGCCGAAGCCGGGTCTGCCGGAATCCTTCAAGGTACTCATCAAGGAAATGCAGTCCCTGGGTCTGGATGTCAAGGCGCTGGACAGCAACCAGGAAGAGATCGACCTCAAGTCCAACTTCGAAGAGGACGAGGCAATCATTCCGCAGCCGGTAAGCTTTGCAGACGATGCAGAGGATACCATGCTGTATGAGGGCGTGGATAAGGATATGGAAGACGCAGGTCTCTCCTTTAAGGAAGGCAATCCGGACGACGACGATCTCCTGGGCAGCAGCCTGGGCGGCAGTCAGACCAGCGCTATGGATGAGGACGATGACGACGATCTCCTCGGCGATGATTTCGGTCTGGATGATGACTGGATGACGACGATCTGATGTAATCATCTGCTTTTCACGGGTGTGGACGCCCGGAAAAGATCGGATTTCTATAGAGATACACCAACAGACAGGCAGCGGACGGAACTGCGTTCGCTTCTCCTGTTTCCTCGTTGATATTAGGAGGTAACGGTTTGGAATTTAACACTTTTGAATCTATTAAGATTTGTCTTGCTTCGCCGGATCGCATCCGGGAGTGGTCCTATGGTGCAGTAGAGCGCCCGGAGACCATCAACTATCGTACCCAAAAGCCGGAGCGTGACGGTCTGTACTGTGAGCGCATTTTCGGACCGACAAAGGACTGGGAGTGCCACTGCGGTAAGTTTAAGAAGATTCGCTTTAAGGGTAAGATCTGCGACCGCTGCGGCGTAGAAGTCACCCGTGCAAAGGTACGCCGTGAGCGTATGGGTCACATCGAGCTGGCAGCGCCGGTCTCTCACATCTGGTACTTTAAGGGCACTCCGTCCCGTATCGGACAGATGCTGGAGATCTCCCAGAAACGTCTGGAAGAAGTGCTGTACTTCACTAAGTTCATTGTCCTGGATCCGGGCAACACAGAACTGGTGCCGAAACAGCTGCTGACCGATAAGGAATATCACGCATATCGGGAAAAGTACGGCGACGAATTTGAGGCAGGCATGGGCGCTGAGGCGATCCAGAAACTGCTGAAAGAGATCGACCTGGATGAACTGGCAGCAGAACTGAAAACAGAGCTGGCAGGTCTGGCATCCGGTCAGAAGCGTGTCAAGCTGCTGAAACGCCTGGAGATCGTAGAGGCATTCCGTCAGTCCGGCAACCGTCCGGAATGGATGATTATGGACGTTGTTCCGGTCATTCCGCCGGATCTGCGCCCGATGGTCATGCTGGACGGCGGCAGATATGCCACATCTGACCTGAACGATCTGTATCGCCGGGTCATCAACCGTAACAATCGTCTGAAACGTATGCTGGAACTGGATGCACCGGAGATCATTGTCCGCAATGAAAAGCGTATGCTCCAGGAGCAGTCGATGCCCTTATCGACAACGGCAGACACGGCAGACCGGTCACCGGTCCGAACAACCGTGCGCTGAAGTCCCTGTCGGATATGCTGAAAGGTAAGCAGGGACGTTTCCGTCAGAACCTGCTGGGTAAGCGTGTTGACTATTCCGGTCGTTCTGTAATCGTTGTCGGACCGGAGCTGAAAATGTATCAGTGCGGTCTGCCGAAGGAAATGGCGCTGGAACTGTTCAAGCCGTTCGTGCTGAAACGTTTGGTGGACACCAAGGTCATTGCAAACATCAAGAGCGCAAGAAAGATGGTAGACCGTGCGTCTGCGGAAGTATGGGATGCGCTGGAAAATGTCATCCACGATCATCCGGTTCTGCTGAACCGTGCGCCTACGCTGCACCGTCTGGGTATCCAGCATTCGAGCCGGTTCTGGTAGAGGGCCGTGCGCTGAAACTGCATCCGCTGGTATGCTCCGCATTCAACGCCGACTTCGACGGCGACCAGATGGCAGTGCATCTGCCGCTGTCCGCTGAGGCACAGGCTGAGGCACGTTTCCTGATGCTGGCTGCCAACAACCTGCTGAAACCGTCTGACGGACGTCCGGTAGCTGTACCGACACAGGATATGGTTCTGGGTTCGTACTATCTGACCATGGAAAAAGACGGCGAAAAGGGCGAGGGCAAGGTATTCCGTGATGTAAACGAGGCACTGATGGCATATCAGGAAGGCGACGTTTCCATCCATGCGAAGATCAAAGTCCGCATCACCAAGGATATCGGCGAAAAGCGGGTATCCAAGATCATCGACTGCACCGTCGGCCGTCTGATCTTCAACGAAAATATCCCCCAGAATCTGGGTTATGTAGACCGTACCAATTCCGACAAGCAGTTCGATCTGGAAATCACATTCCTGGTCGGCAAAAAGCAGCTGGGTCAGATCATTGACCGCTGCATCAAGATCCACGGCACTACCACCACTTCGGAAGTGCTGGATAAGATCAAGGCAACCGGATTCAAGTATTCCACCAAGGCAGCCATCACCGTTGCTGTCTGCGACGCCATCATCCCGAAGGAAAATGGGATATCGTCAACGCCGCAGATGCACAGGTCGATGAGATCACCTCGGAATACGAGTATGGTTATATCTCCGCTGCGGAAAAGTCCAAGCGGTTCATCGAGATCTGGAACAAGGCAACCAACGACGTTACCACCGCACTGCAGAACGGTCTGGATCGGTACAACCCCATCTTCATGATGGCGGACTCCGGTGCCCGTGGTAGTATCTCTCAGATTCGTCAGCTGGCTGGTATGCGTGGTCTGATCGCCAATACTTCCGGTGCGACCATCGAAATGCCGATTCGTTCCAACTATCGTGAGGGTCTGAATATCCTGGAATACTTCATCTCCTCCCGTGGCGCCCGTAAGGGTCTGGCAGATACGGCACTGCGTACCGCCGACTCTGGTTATCTGACCCGTCGTCTGGTAGACGTTTCTCAGGATGTCATCATCCGGGAACAGGACTGCGGCGCAACCGACGGTCTGGAGATCTACGAGATCCGCAATGGCAACGAGCTGATCGAAAAGCTGTCCGAGCGTCTGGTCGGCCGTTATCTGGTAGACGATCTGCGTGATCCGCAGACCGGCGAACTCATCATCTCCAAAAACAAGATGCTCACCGAGGCAGACGCACAGAAGGTTGTGGACTGCGGCGTAGAGCGTATCAAGATTCGTTCCGTCCTCATGTGCCGTGCAAGACAGGGTGTCTGCGCAAAGTGCTATGGCGCAAACCTGGCACACGGCAACCTGGTATCTGTCGGTGAGGCAGTCGGCGTTATCGCCGCACAGTCCATCGGTGAGCCGGGTACACAGCTGACCATGCGTACCTTCCATACCGGCGGTATCGCATCGGCAGAAGATATCACACAGGGTCTGCCTCGTGTCGAGGAACTGTTCGAGAGCCGTCACCCGAAGAACGCATCCGTTCTGTCCCGCATCGACGGCGTGGTACACATCGAAGAGATCAAGACCGCACGTACCATCATCGTTACCAACGATGAGACCGGCGAGTCGGAATCTTATCCGATCCACTATAACTTCAAGATCCGTGTTCGTGAAGGCGAATACATCAAGAAGGGTACCCGCATGACAGAGGGTAACGTATTCCCGGGCGACATCCTGAATATTCTGGGTGTTCAGGCAGTACAGGATTATATCATCAGCGAAGTACAGAAGGTTTACCGCCTCCAGGGTGTAGATATCAACGATAAGCACATCGAAGTTATTGTACGCCAGATGCTCCGCAAGGTGAAGGTAGACGATTCCGGCAGCAGCTATCTGCTCCCGGGTACAATGGTCGACCGCCGCAAGATCATGGAAGTCAACGATGCACTCCAGGAGCGCATCGACAACGGTGAGACCGAGGTTTCTCTGGTTACCGTAGAGCCGATGCTCCAGGTATTACCAAGGCATCCTCCAGCTCTGACAGCTTCCTGTCTGCTGCATCCTTCCAGGAGACCACAAAGGCTCTGACCGATGCCGCAATCCGTGGCAAGAGTGACTATCTGTATGGTCTGAAGGAAAATGTTATTATCGGTAAGCTGATTCCGGCTGGTACTGGTATGGATGTTTACAACAACGTCAAGATCGTCAAGAATGACGCATATCTGGAACATAACAGCGCAGCAATGCCGTCTGCGACGATGCCGTCCACACTGGCTAAACCCATGCGGCAGCGTTGGAAAAGACGCCTTTGCGCTCTGCTGGGAACACTGTTCCTGCTGGGCAGCCTCTGGACGATTCCGGCAGCGGCTGAAACTGCCGCACCGCAGACCACTGCGGCGGAGTCGCAGTCCTCGGACAACGCAAAGGACAGCGGAAAGACAAAGCAGATCGTGATCGTTCTGGTGGTATTCACCGTATCCTGCGGTGCAACTGCCTTTCTGGTCATGCAGCCCAGCTTGAAAAAGCTGAAAGCGGCAAAGGAACAGGCGAAAACGGTTTCTGCGGAACAGACCAAAAAAGATCATTAAATGAAACCGCCTCTGATCGGGAGTGATTCCCGGCCGGAGGCGGTTTTTGTCTTATTATAATGGTAATGTGCTAGTCGTTTTCTTCCAGCATCATTTCGAGATTCTCGAAGAGAAACTCCTGGGCACGGGACGAATATGTCACTACCGTATAAGTACGATCAAAGCTCTGTACGGTTTTCTCCGCAATGCCCAGGGCAGTGCCGTTTGCAGTGGGGATTTTCCGGTGACGGTTCTCGCCGACGGAGATCTCTTCCAGAAAACCGGCACGCACCAGCCATTTGGTGAGGGTGGTGGTTTTCAGCCTGCACATGGTGTATTCATCGATCATGGCATTGCACTTCTGTACGATCTCAGAAATGCTTACTGGCTGTGGCTCTGGTTTCAGAGAGAGCAGCTGTTCCGGCGTCAGCGAAAACGGCAGGCGTTCGGAACGCTTTTTCTTGACACGCTGTACTTCGCCGTGGTTCTCGATCACCTGTTCCAGGATGCCGGAGACATATTGCAGGCACCTGGCAATGCGTACCTGCCGGACGGTGTCTCCTTCCGGGATGACTGTGCCGTCCAGGGGATTGATGCCTTGTACCAGGCAGTCCAGATATCGCTTGGCACGCTGCTGTACTTCGACTTCGGTCATGCGTTTTCTCCCTGGAAATGCACCTTTTTCAGCTGTCCCTGGTGCAGGGTCACGCTGTCACCCTCGAAGATGTCCAGGCATACAGCCGGGCATCGGAATAGGGAATGGTGCTGCGTCTGCCGTCCGGCGACTCCAGAACTACGTCTACCATCGGTTCGCTGTGTTCCTCACAGCCGTAGTCGCTTTCAAAGATGTGCAGAACTCGGTAAATGGTTTCGCTCATAGGATTACTTCGCCTCCAGTGCAGTTTTCAGCCGCTTGCGCAGCTTTTCCGGGATCTTTTCTTCCAGCATCATCTGGATGCTTTCTTTCGGGAGATTTGCCAGTTCGCCGTCCGGCATCTGTTCCAGCAGAGCCACGACCTCTTCCAGCGTTGCGCCGCCTTCTTCCTTTGGGTTCACGTCATCCAGAAACGACGCTTTCGCCTCGTCCAGCATGGCAAAGCGTGTGGTGCGCAGCAGGAGGATCCCGCAGCTGCGGCACATTCCGGAGAGCGCCGCCTCGGTGCGCTTGTCGCAGACGGCGATGCTCTTCGGGCAGCGGCCGTAGTCGATGACTGCCTGGACAAAGCCGTCCAGTGCCTGCTGGAGGACGGCATCGTTGTATTGCAAAGGCTGCTGCGGCAGGAGCTGGTCCCGCTTGGTGTCCAGGATCAGCATGAGGAACGGGAAAAACGGTGCGCCCTCTCTGGCACGAACCGGTCCGGGAACGGGAACAGCTGGCACTCCCACTTGCCGCCGCCTTTTTTCATCCGGCGCAGTTTCTGCTGCATGGCAGCGTCCAGGTGCGGCTCTGCCAGAGTGACCTCTGTCTCTTCCGGAATTTCCAGCGTCTCCCAGACTGCGCCGTCCGCAGTGGGAACATACAGGGGCAGGACAGCGGAATAGGGGAGCAGCCCCAGTTCCTGTTTGGTCTTGCCCTGTTCCAGCTGTGCGGCAATGTCCAGTGCGGCGTGGAGCGCCGTTTCCAGAATGTCTGCCTGCGTCTCATTTTCCAGGAACCAGGTGGCATGATAGGGCTTGGCGCTGCGGAAACAGAAGTAGGCGTTCTTTCCACGGAAGGTGATGCCGTTTTCCTTGGCATAGCGGCGGAGACTTTCCACCTCGGCAGCTGCCAGGTCATCCTTGCAGCAGAATACGACCTGGAGACAGGACTGGGACATCATCAGTTCCTGGTAATTTTCCTGTGTTTTGTCCGGTTCGTCCGGTGTTTCCCAGAACTTGTGGATGTTGTTCCAGCCCGTTTCGCCGGAATAGACAGACAGCGAGATAAAGTCTCCCTCCATGCCGGTCAGCAGACAGCAGGCAGGCGTGCCGTCGGGCAGACGGACGGCGAACGCCTCGTACTCGTAGATGGTTTTCCACGGCTTGTGCTGCTTGAGGGCAAAGGTGAGGGGATAGAGCTTTTCCATATAGGGGAGCAGTGCGGCATCCGGCTCGGGGAGCATGGTCTCTTCGGTATCTATCATATCTTGCTTTTGATTCATGACGGGCATTACCTCTTTTCGTTGGGTGTGTAGTTCGGCTTGTCTCTACAATGACAAGGTGTTATCTTTTTCAGTATATCATATTTTTCGGCAGACTGCAACCGGATTCGCAGATTTTTCAGAAAATCCGGGGGATTTTTTCCGGAATGTCGTGGGATGCGCCGACGCTGTCCCTCTGTGAAAATTGCAGATTGTGCTGCGAAATCCTTTGTTCCATAAACCCATATCACGTAATTTTCACTAAAAATCAGTTGCATTTCCTACGCCTTTATGTATAATCTATAGTATGTAGTGTCAGAGCCATGGCTCTGGCTTGTGATTGAATGAAAGTGAGGCACAGAATATGTGTGGAATTGTTGGATATGTAGGAAAGCGGAACTGCACAGACGTTTTGATAAACGGACTGAGCAAGCTGGAATACCGTGGCTATGACTCCGCCGGTATCGCCGTGTTCCAGGATGGAAAGATCGCTGTAGCCAAGTCCAAGGGCAGACTGAAAGACCTGGAGGACAAAATGGAGCGTGAGGGCAGACCGGAGGGCAATGTGGGCATCGGTCATACACGCTGGGCGACCCACGGCGAGCCGTCTGACGTGAACTCTCATCCCACAGCGGCGGCAGAGTGACCATCGTACATAACGGCATCATCGAGAACTATAAGGAACTGAAAGATCACCTGGCATCCAAGGGCGTGACCTTTGCCAGCGATACGGATACCGAGGTGGTGGCAAAGCTGCTGGACTATCGCTATAACGGCAGCCCCATCCAGACCATCTCTGATGTGATCCGTGACCTGGAGGGTTCCTATGCGCTGGGCATCATCTTCGCTGACCATCCGGATCAGGTGTATGCTGTCCGCTGTGAAAGTCCGCTGATCGTCGGCGTGGGCAAGGGCGAAAGCTTTATCGCATCGGATGTGCCGGCAATCATTGAATACACCAGAGACTACTACCTGCTGGAACACGAGGAGATCGCTGTGCTGGGCAGCGACGGCGTGCATATCTATGATGCCTTCGGTCAGCCGGTGGAAAAGGAACTGAAAACCGCAGACTGGGATGTGGAGGCGATCGGCAAGAACGGCTATGCCCACTTCATGCTCAAGGAGATCCACGAGCAGCCCACTGCCATCCGGAACACCATCCTGCCAAGAATCCAGGACGGCCTGCCCAATCTGGAAGAGTGCGGCATCACCCCGGAGATGCTGCGCAGTTTCCGGCATATCCAGGTGGTTGCCTGCGGTACTGCCATGCACGCCGGAACGGTGGGCAAATATGTGATTGAAAAGCTGGCGAGAGTGCCGGTCACTGTGATATCGCCTCGGAATTCCGCTATCGGGAACCGCTGGTGGGCGAGGGCGACCTGGTGATTATTATTTCCCAGTCCGGCGAGACCGCAGACAGCCTGGCGGCAATGCGCCTGGCAAAGTCTCTGGGTGCAAAGACGCTGGCGATCGTCAATGCGATGGGCAGCTCTATCGCACGTGAGGCGGATATGCTGATCTACACTCACGCCGGTCCGGAAATTGCCGTGGCATCCACTAAGGCGTATATGGTGCAGATCGCTGTGATGTATCTGTTTGCCTTTGAACTGGCGCTGGCTGTGGGAAAGATCGACGAGACTGAGTGCCGCCGTCTGGTGCAGCTGCTCCAGGATACATCCGACACCATTACCGGCATTCTGGAACACAAGGAGCAGGCGCAGTACATCGCCTCTTCTCTGATTACCGCAGACAGCCTGCTGTATATCGGACGTGGTCTGGACTATGCCTCAGCATGGAAGGCTCTCTGAAACTGAAAGAGATCTCCTATATCCACTCGGAGTCCTATGCTGCCGGCGAACTGAAGCACGGCACCATCTCGCTTATCACGGAAAATATGCCGGTGATTGCCGTTGCCACCCAGAAAGCGCTGATGGAAAAGACCATCAGCAACATCAAGGAAGTCAAGGCCCGTGGCGCAAAGGTGATCCTGGTGTGCCGGGAAAGCGACAATGTAGACCCGGATGCTGTAGATCTGAAGTTTGGTCTGCCGGAGTTCGACGATCTGCTCATGCCGATGATCGCCGTAGTACCGCTGCAGCTGATCGCATATTACACCTCTGTCCTCAAGGGCAACGATGTGGATAAGCCACGGAATCTGGCAAAATCCGTGACTGTGGAATAATAGAAAAGGAACGATAACAGTGATGAAATACAAAAAGATTGCGCTGCTGGCTGCGGCAGCACTGACAATGACACAGATGCTGGGCATTTCGGCGGCAGCGGAAGAGGATGCCTCTTCTGCGGAGGACAGCGTGGTAGACGCAGACAGCCTCGGCAGCGATGAGAGCAGCGAAGAATCGTTTACCAGCGGTGACTATACCTATTCCTGGACGGGGAAAACGCCAAGATCACAAAGTACAACAACAGCGATGAAACGAATGTTGTCGTACCGGACGAACTGGACGGTCATAAGGTGGTCTCTCTGGGCAGCGGCACGTTTGCCACAAAGGATAAGATCGTCTCGGTGACACTGCCAGCGGCACTGACAGAGATCAACAGCTCCTGCTTCTACGGCTGCACCAGCCTGGAAAAGGTAGAACTGGCAGAGGGCAACACCGCATTTACCGTGACAGACGGCGTGCTGTTCTCCGCTGACGGCGAAGATCTGATCGTCTATCCGGATGCAATGGAAGGCACTTCCTATACCATTCCGGACGGGGTAAAGGAAATCTGGACATCTGCCTTTTCCAACACCAAGCTGACAGACGTCACATTCCCGGACGGCGTACTGTACATTGACGACTGGGCGTTTGCCTCTTCGGCGCTGACTTCGCTGGATCTGCCGGACTCTGTGACGGAGATCGGACAGTATGCCTTTGCCTACTGTGAGGGCATCCAGAAGATCGACTTGCCCCAGGATCTGGAACTGATCCAGGCGGCAGCCTTTGCCGGTGAGACCAGTCTGACAGAGGTCACCATGTATGACAGTTTGACGGAGATCCAGATGGCGGCTTTTGCCGGGACCGGTCTGAAAGAAGTAACTATTCCGGAGAGCGTCACCTATATCGGTTTCTGCGCATTCGGCTATGAGGCAGATATGACCACTAAGGTAGAGGACTTTGTGATCTACGGCAAAGTCGGCTCCCAGGCGCAGACCTACTGCACCGCAGTGGATTCCGAAAACGACTATTCCAATAACTTCAAGTTCCGCAGCGTCATGTCCGAAGAGGTCTCCGGAAGTGACAGCAATACCGTAGAAGTGACCGAGAAGGAAAACCTCTGGCAGAGCTACGGCAGATGGATCCTGCTGGGCGCCGGCGCAGTTGTTCTGCTGGTGGGCGGCGGCATTCTGATCTTTGCCGGCGGCGGAAAGAAGAAAAAGACTGCCTCTTCGAAGAAAAATGACAAGGCAAAGGAAAAGACAGAAGAAAAGACAGAAGAAAAGACAGAAGAAACAGAGACAGAGCCGCACGAGGATACCAAATGAGAACTGTAACGACAATGATTTGCGGGATGCTGGGGGCAGCGCTGCTGAGTGCTCCGGTGATGCTGCCGGCATCGGCGGCAATGGCGGAGAGCAGCCAGGTTTCAGAAACCGATGACAGCGGCATTTCCATTGATACCTCCGGAGACACCTCCTATGATGTGTTCACCTATCGGGAAAATGACACAGGCGTTTGCATCACATCCTGTGATACCGCCGCCACATCCGCCGATATCCCGGAGGAGATCGACGGAAAGCCGGTCACAGAGATCGGCGATGCGGCATTTATGAACTGTGCCTATCTGACTGCCATAGAAGTACCGTCCCATGTGACGAAGATCGGCGAAAGTGCCTTTTCCAGCTGTCCCATGCTGTGCCAGGTCTCTCTGCCGGAGGGGCTGACAGAACTGGGCAAGGGCGTGTTTGAGTCCTGTACCATGCTGAGCCAGGTGACGCTGCCGTCTACGCTGACAGAACTGCCGGAGGCGGCATTCTACAATTGCAGCTATCTGCCCAGCTTTTCTGTGCCGGCGACGATCAAAGTCATCGGGAACGAGGCATTTTATAGCTGTACTGCCTTGAAAGAGGTGACGCTGCCTGAGGGCGTGGCGTCCATCGGGGACTATGCGTTTCAGAACTGCCAGGTGCTGGAGCAGGCGAAACTGCCGGCATCCTGTACTACTCTGGGCAAGTATGTGTTTGACGGCTGCCAGGCGCTGACGGCGCTGGATGTGGCAGAGGGCAACACGGCCTATCTGTCGCAGGACGGCGTGCTGTTTACCAAAGACGGCGAGACCCTGGTGCGGTATCCCCAGGCAAAGGCGGAGACGGCATATACTGTTCCGGAGGGCTGCAGGACACTGGCGGACTGGAGCTTTATTGGCTCTACCACACTGGAACAGATCAACATTGACGGGGTGACTTCTATCGGTGAGGACTGTTTCTATTACTGCACTTCGCTGAAAAGTATCGTTATCCCGGACGGCGTCGCAGAACTGAACGGCGCTGTGTTCGGCTATTGCCTGTCCCTGGAAGAGGTGAAACTGCCGGCGACCATCTGGAAACTGGGAGATCACTGTTTTTATTCCTGCGCCAAGCTGAACAAGATCGACCTGCCGGAGGGACTGACTACGCTGGGAGACCAGTGTTTCTACAACTGCGTTTCTCTGCTGGAAATGAACCTGCCGCAGACCATTACGGAGATCGGCGACCAGGCGATCGGGTATTATACGCCGTCAGATTCCAAGGACAATACGGCGAAGAAGATCGACCGGCTGCACGTTTACAACGCCGGCAGCAATGCGGTCAGCCAGTATATCCGGCAGTGGAAATCAGACGACTATAAGTATTGGATCATTGGTGGTGCGGTCGCTGTTGTGATCGTCGGGGGTGTCATCGCACTGATCTCGGTACGGCGGTATCGGAACAAGATACGGCCGACCAGCCGCCATGCGTCGGAGACGAAGCGGAAGAAATAAAGGGAAAGGAGAAACTTTTTGAATAGTAGCGCACAAATGATATTTGATATGAGCGATGTAGAGAGTAAAGAAAATATACCACAGAAGAAACTTATATCAAAATATGATTTTAGTCAGGTCTTTGAAGGTCAGATAAATAATGAATATCATAACAACAATTCAATGGTTATACTAGGTGATAGTTTAGATGTATTAAAAAAAATGAAATCAAAAACAGTGCAACTTATCTTTGCCGATGCACCTTACAACATTGGAAAGAATTTTGGAAATAACCTTGATAAATGGAAAAATGTTAATGATTATGTTGAATGGTGCAAACGATGGCTTGATGAGTGCTTTCGCATATTAAGTGATGATGGAACCATATATTTTATGACTGCAACGCAGCATATGCCATTTCTTGACGTATACATTTCTGAAAAATACAATGTATTGTGTAGAATTGTGTGGGCATATGATAGTCAGGAATGCAGTCAAAGAAAATATTTGGTTCATTGTATGAACCGATACTTATGGCGAATAAAAGTAAAAAATCAAAGTACACATTTAATCAAAATGATATTTTAGTGGAAGCAAAAACAGGAGCTAAAAGGAAGCTAATAGATTATCGAAAAGATCCGCCACAATTATATAATAGTGAAAAAGTCCCCGGAAATGTATGGGATTTTAGTAGAGTGCGATTTAGAATGCAGGAGTATGAAAATCACCCGACTCAAAAACCGGAAGCTTTGTTAGAAAGAATTATAAAGGCATCATCAAATGTTGGAGATCTTATTTTAGATCCGTTTTCAGGATCTTTCACTACTTCGGCAGTAGCTGTTAGATTAGGAAGAGGTGCAATCGGAATTGATATAAATGAGGAATATTGTAAGATTGGAATTAGGAGAACAGGAATCTCTTCTTTTTATCACGGGGAGGAATTGGTAAAGCAAAAAGAAAAAAAGACATCTGCAAGATCTAAATATAAAAGGTGATACAATGAAAATTATTGAAGAATTTGTAGAAAGCATTCTACGGGAAGCATACCCGTTAACATATCAATTTATATATGATCAAAGCACATTACTACAGTATTTAGATGGAAAGATGAAAGCTGTGCATGGAGATAGTAAATCACGAAGAAGTTTGGCGAATATCTATGCTGTCTATTCTATACTGTTCTTTTATAAAGAAGATTTTTGCAATGCTCCAGATGAATACAGGAAGTTTGACGGGTATGATTATATAAAATTATTCCATTTCTATCGGAATTTATATGGAGGAAATAAACTGCAAAATCATGCGCTGAATTCCAGAGTAAATGGTGAGTTCAAAAATAAATTTCCAAACACTACAAATGAACTTATAGTATCGAATAATGGAAAATACCTGATACATATCGATTATTTGTACGTGGATGACATAGATATCAGTAATATATGTTGTAAGGTTATTGAGAAATATATCCATCTTCTAAAACGAAAGGATAATGAATTATCCGAGGTTTTAGAACAATTAACGAATACATCTAGTTATGAGTTGAAAAGAAATAAATTGAAAACATTATTATCAGTTGATGCAGAAGCAAGAATATTTGAAATAATAAGCTTTTCAATATTAAAAACCACTATAAAAACACAAAAGTTTACATTGGATATTCGGTAGAAAATCTTAGAACAGAGTATCTGACTCTATACAAAACCGGAAGAACTAATGCAAATGACGGGGGAATTGACTTTGTAATGCGACCTTTAGGTAGGTTTTTTCAAGTAACAGAGGTAAATGAATATAGTAAATATTTATTAGATATAGAAAAAGTAATGCATTTTCCAGTTACTTTTGTAGTAAAAACAAGTTCTAAAAAACTTGAAGTGCTAAGAGATTTAGAAAAATACATTGAGAAAAAGTCGAATGGTATGTGTGTCATTGAAAAAAGATATCATGATGCAATAGAAGAAATCATTACGATTAACGAACTTCAAGAATGGATGTGTAGTCTGGCGGATTTAGATATTGATAATGTTATAAGGGATATTGATAGATATTACAAGCTTGAAATGAACATAGATTGATATTTACTAAATGGCATCACCTGCCGCAGAAAGGACCCCAAACCATGAAGCATTTACATTCATTTGCACCCAAACGCCTGCTTGCAGCTGCCGCAGCCGGTGTGCTTTCGGTATGTGTGCTGCTGCCTGCCGGAAATGTTCTGGCAGCAGAGACCACGACCGACAGCAGCAGCGAGACATTCGATGACGGTACGCTGACTTATAAAAACTCAGCAACACCACGGTTTCCGTAACGGACTGCGTGGAGTCTGCCACCCATATCAGCATCATGCCGAAGATCGACGGCTATGATGTGGTTTCCATCGGAGAAGAGGCTTTTGCCAACTGCACCTCTCTGCAGGGACTGACCATTCCGGACAGTGTCACAGAGATCGGCTCGGCAGCGTTTTACGGCTGTACCGCTCTGGAAAGTCTGACCGTTCCGGATTCGGTGACCAAGATCGAGAGTGGCACCTTCTTTAACTGCAGCGCTCTGACCAATCTGACGCTGGGCGGAAAGACCACGGATATCGGCGATATGGCATTCGGCTACTGCACCAGCCTGGAAACGGTTGCTCTGCCGGAAACGGTGGAAAATATGGGCAATCAGGTGTTCTACTACTGCACGGCGCTGGATGATATCTCCATTCCGGATAAGGTGACGGAACTGGGCAGCTATACGTTCTACGGCTGTCTGGCGTTGAAATCGTTTGAAGTGCCGGTGAACCTGGAAGATATCGGCGCAATGTCCTTTGTGGCGTGTCCGTCCCTGGAGACCATTACGGTGGCAGACGGCAACGCCAAATATACCGCAGTGGACAACGTATTGTACGACAGCGAGGAGAGCATCCTCTATCTGTATCCTGCCGGACGGAGCGACACCAGCTTTACCCTGCCGGACAGCACGCTGGTGGTCTATGCCGGCGCATTCTTTGCTGCCGGAAATCTCCAGCAGATCACATTTGACGAAAAGCTCCAGTACATCGGCGAGATGGCGTTTGACTTTTGCAGCGGACTCACCAGTCTGAACATTCCGAAGGGTGTGACCACTATCGGCACGACTGCTTTCGCCGACTGTACCGGACTGACATCTGTCACATTCGACGGCGCATCCGATGAGGACGGCGGCGACGGGGACAAGCTGGAGATCGGCGACTACGCCTTTTTCTGTACGGACAATCTGAAAGAAGTCCAGCTGCCCAAGCGTGTCTCCTCCATCGGCAAGTATGCCTTTGGCTGCACTTCGCCGTCTGACGATGACGACAGCGAGGATTATGTGACCGTTTCTTCGGACTCTGGAGACGATCTGAAAGTCAAGGCGCTGAGCGGATTCCTGCTGATCGGCTACACCGGCGCTGCATCGGACTATGTGAAGGATTGCGATGTGGACATCAGCTTTAAGTCGGTGAACTTCAACTGGAAAGGGCTGATCTTCTGGGCTGTGCTGGTTGTGGTTCTGGCGGCAGTAGTGCTGATCGCTGTTCGCATCATCCGCCGCACCATGATGACAGCGGAAGAAAAGCTTGCCCTCAAGTCGGCGCAGGCAGAACAGAAAGTGCCGCTGATGCAGCGTGAGGAATCGTCAGAGACCGAAGAACCGGAGTTTGACGACGGTTACCGCAGTATTCTCGCAGACGACGAGGACGATGCGGAAGAAGTGGCAGACTATGAGCAGACCATTTCGCACAGCCAGCTGCACAGCATCGGTCACGCCGATGCGGCAGAACCGGAGGAGAAAGCACCGGAGGAAGAGAACAAATCGGAAAACGAATAAAACAGATGTGACCATTTCAGCGGTATGCGTGTTGTTATAGGTGAACGGCCGTTCGAGGAAAACGAAAGGAGTGAACCGGCGTGCAGGAACGTATTCTGATACGCAGACTCAAACAACACCAGCCGCAGGCTCTGGAAGAGCTGATCGAGACATATAGCCCCTATGTGGGGACGATCGTGCGCAATATTATCGGAAAGTATCTGTCAGAATCAGATGTGGAGGAACTCACTGCGGATGTTTTTCTGGCAGTGTGGGAACACACCGACCAGCTGAAAGCCGGAAAGCTCACCGCATATCTGGCGGCGATCGCCAGAAACCGGGCGAAAAACCGCATCCGTGGATATCACGAGACCGTGAATCTGGAGGATATGATAGAGATCGGCAGCGGCGAGGATCTGGAAGACGCCATCGACCGGAAGATCCTGGGCGAGTTGCTCCGGGATGTACTGGACACGCTGACGGAAAAAGACCGGGAGATTTTGATTCGGTACTACTACTGTTATGAGAACGTCCGGCAGATCGCCGAGACGCTTTGTCTGAGCGAGTCCGCAGTGAAAATGCGGATGAGCGGGCGAGAAAGAGACTCCAGCAGGAACTGATCGCACGAGGATATGCGTATGAGGAATCGCCGGCGGTGCAGCAGATACGCTTTGCCGCCATCGGAAAAGGAGCTGTCTCATGAAATGGAATTGCTATGATCTGTTCGATCACTATAATACAGAAAAAAACGGTGTGCCGGCGCTGAAAGAACAGCCCATCCGCACAGATGCGGTGCTGGAACGGGTACAGGCGCAGACCGCCGCCCATTCCCAGCCGCATCCGGATGACCAAGTGGGCAGCCGGCATTGCGGCAGCGGCAGTGTTGGTAACCGGCGGTACAACGCTGGCTGCGGCTGCCGGTGTCGGCGGACTGGATGCCTTTTTTCACAGTCTGACCGGCGAGGAAACGCCGGAAAATCCGGAAAAGCTGGCGGCGCTTGTCGCTACGCCGGATGCCAGCTTCGACAGCACCAACCAGGACATACAGTTTGCCCTGCTGGGAATGTACGGCGATGACAGCCAGGCGATGCTGAGCTTTCAGGTGACTGCCAAGGACGGCACAGCATTGCAGGACGGTTTCAAGCTGCCCTATCAGCTGACCTTGCAGGGCGCTGACGGCAGCAGCGAGGCGCTGGACTGCTACGGCAAAACGGCAGATATCCGGGAAAAAGACGGGGCATATTACATCAATCTCCGTATCAACCGCACCGACTTGCAGGGCAAAACACTGGATGTGACCTTCCGGAACTTCTACACGGAGGCGCAGATCTCTCAGATCTGGTCGCAGCTGACAGCCTATGACGACCAGTTCCAGCAGGACTATGTCCGGCAGAACTTCGGGGAAGATGCGCTGAAAGACTGGGGGAACGGCGAACTTCTGGCAGAATTTGATGTGGATGCCTGGAAAGCCTACCGCCGGGAGAACCATCTGGATCAGAAGTGCAGCGACCGGGAAAAGGAACTCTACGCAGAGACAGACGGCGTGATCTCCGGCAGCTGGCATACCAGCGTGACACTGGATTTCGCCAGCGCAGCGCCCATCACGGCGGAGTTTGACGGCGGCACAGTGACATTGCAGACCCTGTCCGCAAGCATCGCTGCGCCGGCAGAATGGGACGACCAGAACCATGCGGTCAACTATGTTATCACGCTGAAAGACGGCAGAAAGATCTTCGACGAACTGATGGCACAGTACACAGCCGGTGACGAAATGTTACAGCGTATCCATGCGCTGCCCGGCTGTGAGACGGATACCATCGAGCAGTATGTGCCGCTGGCAGAGAACTACTGGGAGAAGGACAGCGCCACAGACGTATTTTGCTACAGCGAACCCATCGACCCGGCAGAGGTGGAGACGATCACAGCGTATCGCTTTGCTTTTGCAGGTGAGGATTCCGACGGCACCAGCGGACTGAGCGGCTATGATCTCACCGACCGCACTGTGATCTACAGCGCACAGTAATTCGCAGAGAAGGATGTTTCAACATGAGCAGAAATCGACAGCACAGCCGCAAACGGCAAAAACATTTGATGACAGCAGCGCTGCTGCTCTGCCTAGCAGTGCTGGGTTTTTCGGTATGGCTCCTGTTTGTTCCCAATCATCTCAATCACGTGGGAGAAACATCCGTTTTGCAGAGCAGTACAGCTGATCCCGGAACCGCAGCTGTGACCAGTGATTCCGGCACGGTGCAGAATTCCGATGCACAGGCGTTTCTGGCGGTGCTGGAGGGCAATACTGCACAGCTTTCCGCCGGGAAGTGGAAGAGCAGCGACGAGTCGGTGGCAACTGTGGACAGCAATGGAACCGTTACCGGCGTGAAACAGGGCAGCTGTCAGATCACGGACGGCAGCAGCACCTATCAGGTGGATGTGCGCCGTCTGGAACAGCGGGAAGAGGGAACGTATGTGGACGGTATTCTGATCGTCAACAAGTCCTATCCGCTGGCGGAAAACTACGACCCCGGTTTGCAGCCGGTGACAAAGGATGCTTTTCAAAAGCTGAGCGATGCGGCGGCACAGGAAGGGCTGGATATCTATATCGGTTCGGATTACCGGGACTACGCCTACCAGGTGAAGATCTATAACAACTACTGCAATTTATACGGCTGGGAACAAGCGGACAGCTTTTCTGCCCGCCCCGGCTATTCGGAACATCAGACAGGACTCACCATTGACTGCAACACCATTGACGATGCCTTCGGTGATACCCAGGAATCCGTCTGGCTGGCACAGCACTGCGCCGACTACGGGTTTATCATCCGTTTCCCCAAGGGAAAGGAGAGCATCACCGGCTATCAGTATGAGCCGTGGCACATCCGCTATGTGGGCGTGGACGTGGCAAAAGAGATACAGAAATACGGTCTGACCCTGGAAGAATATCTGGGCGTGGATTCCGTCTATGCCGAACCGTGGCAGGGATAAACATACTTTTCAACTTGATAGAAAAGCCGTACTGGAAAGTACGGCTTTTTTGTG
>ENA-OQEX01000155-OQEX01000155.1-human-gut-metagenome-genome-assembly--contig:-NODE-155-length-40245-cov-9.620669_pt1 | contig 40245 bp, 31 predicted proteins | sample MGYA00242802_ERZ504649 | MGnify/ENA primary metagenome ERZ504649 (study PRJEB26092, sample SAMD00036194) | human gut metagenome | host: Homo sapiens | study: EMG produced TPA metagenomics assembly of...
CATTTCCCAACACATACCGTGCATATATTTCCTGCTTTTTATTACGGTAAGCGGAAAAAGTGAAACAATCACTGTCAGCATGAGCACAATTGCAAAAAAATATCCCCATATCTCTGACAGGGTTGAGCCGTACAGTGCCTTGAAATACTGCGCCGGACCAAGCTTTTTGATATTGCCCCAGCCTGAGTATTTTGCAATGAATAACACTACCGTGCCGATAAACCATGTCAGTATATAGATGCCCATGTAGCATGCCATATTTTTCCTTGCAAAGCTGCCATATCTCATAACGGAATATGACACAAGCACCCCTGCAAGCACAGGAAATCCGCCCACTCTGCCAATCAAAAGATTTACATACTCCATAACAGCAAAGGACAAAACAAACACACATATTACATTAATATAAGATAGATTCAATCTCTTCACGCTGCAATCCCATCTCCAATATAATAATCAAATTCCTGTGACAGCTGTACCCCTCAGTGTGGCAGGCAACGGTTACAGACCATTAATAGCCAATAGGCTTTCAAAATTATCTGCACAAAATAAAATAGGAAGCCGTTCACCGACTTCCCTGTTAATGCAGGAGATGGGACTTGAACCCACACGATATTGCTACCACAGGCACCTGAAGCCTGCGCGTCTGCCAATTCCGCCACTCCTGCGAACAAGCATTATTCTACCAAAAAGTTTAGAATAATGCAAGCAAAATTTTAAAAAACTGTATAAAAAACTATATGAAAACTATTAATTTATTACTACACCAGCTTTGATATATCTAAAACCAGTGCATCAACCTCATCCTGTTTTGTGGCCCAGCTGGTGCAGAATCGTACTACAGTGCCCTCTTTTTCTCTTCCCATCTCTTCAAAATAGTACTTCTCGGCAAGTGTCTTCTTCTGCTCATCCGATAAAATCACAAACTGCTGATTTGTAAAGCTCTCAACCCAAAACGGTACCTTTTTCTGTTCAAATGCCTCTTTAATCTGCATGGCAAGCTCATCAGCACGCTTTGTCTTTTCAAAATAATCGCCATTCTCAAGCATAGTGGCAAACTGTAAGCCCATCAGCCAGCCCTTTGCAAGCACTGCACCGTTTTGCTTCATATAAGCCTTAAATCGATACTTGATATCCTCAGCATTTATAACCAGCGCTTCGCCAAAGAGCGCACCACACTTTGTGCCACCGATATAAAAAACATCCGAAAGCATGGCAAAATCACAAAGTGTAAGGTCATTTTTATCTGAGCCCAGTCCATAACCCATTCTCGCACCATCAACAAACAGGTACATGCCGTATTTCTTGCAGACAGCACTGATATCGCAAAGCTCTCTTTTCGTGTAAAGAGTACCCTGCTCAGTCGGAAATGAAATATAAACCATCTTTGGCTCTGTCAGATACTCCGGACTGGCATTGTCATAATACTCTGCTGCACACGCCTCAATCTGCGCAGCACTGATTTTACCATCCGTGTTAGGAAGCGCAAGAATCTTATGACCTGTATTCTCAATAGAAGCAGCCTCGTGGCAATTGATATGTCCCGTATCCGCTGCAATCACGCTCTGCACCGGTGAAAGCGCCGCCGCAACCACAACATAATTTGCCTGTGTCGCACCCGGAATAAATTTAATCATGGAATCATCTCTGCCAATAAGCCCCTTAATAATCTGCTCAGCCTTATCGCACCACTCATCCTCACCATATCCCGGATAGCTGGTTGTATTTGTATCCGCCAGTGCCTTCAAAATGCAATCAAATGCACCGCGGTTGTAATCGTTATTAAATCTAATCATAAAAATATTTCCTTTCCTGTCTTATCAATCAATATAGGGCGCCTGCCCCGCAACGACCGGAGCCTTGCGGAAGATGGGGCGAGTGAGGTCCGGGGGACCTCATGCTACGAGCCGACCGAGCCGGAGGCGAGACCTTGAACCATGGTTCAAGGCTCGCTTCGGCTTTGAACAACAAGACAGGGACCAAACGCTTTGCTTGGTCCCTGTCTTATTGTTCAATGCGGAAGATGGGACTTGAACCCACACGATTGCAATAATCACAAGATCCTTAGTCTTGCTCGTCTGCCAGTTCCGACACTTCCGCATGTATTTTGTTTTCGCCGCTTGTCTCACGCGACTCGTATATAATATCAGATTGTTTTCAAAAATGCAAGCACTTTTTTCAAAAAAATTATATTTTTTTACAGGCTCTTTTCATAGCACAAAAACGGCTGCCCAAACAGGCTGCATTCACCCACTACATCAAATCCAAACACCGCATACGAGCGCAGAGCCTTCACATTGAGCTTGTTGACTAAAAAATGCACACTTTTGTATCCTCTCCTTGCGAGCTCTTCCATCCCAAATACCAACATTTGTCTCGCAATTTTCTGATTCTGAAAATCCGGATGAACCGCAAGTCTTGAAAGCTCAGCCCCGGGTGCCTGTTTATGGCTCCAGCAATCAAGTCTCTCCACCTGTGGATCATCATCAATTGAAATCGCTGCGATAATCCTGCCCTCTTTGCTTCCGGCATCCGTATTAATCCCCTGCCCATCAATCATTACAAACAAAGATTCTCTACCAAGATCAAACTCAATCTCCTTCATTCCCGGATAAGAATCATCCCATGGACAAAACTCCCTGCCTAGCTGTATCTTATACAATTTTAAAATTTCTTCTTTATTTTCTTCTGTAGCTGCTACTATTTTTCTCATTCTGTTTCTCATTTCCAACTAAATATAATGGTCAAAGGGGCTCAACCTTGCAAGCTTGAAGTTTGTACTCTAATGAACATGAAACTACCTTCTTATAAATGAAAAATCATATACATTTCTGAACTTTTGCGTTACTCTCTGATTGTGTGTATAACAATTATAATACGATAACCATACCCATTGCTTCGTTTCTTTTTCTAATCGACAATCCTCCATTTGACAAAATTTCACAACCCCATTTGGTAGACTGTTAGAATTTAATACTTCTGTCAATGCTCTTGAAAATGTATTTTTACATTCTCTAATTTCTTGAATATGTTTTGTTTTTTCATATTTTCTTCCGCAATTGCTACTTTTTTTAATCCGAATGGAATCCCAGATTGTTGATAATCCAACGTATATCCAAGGCGAATATAGTAAATGATACCATCTCGTTCAATAAAAGCACTTGATTTAGTCAAATTCGTTTTTTCATTGTTTTTTATATACCAAATAGTAATTGGGACAATTATAATCACTAAAAACACCCAATACACCCAATACACATCCGAAAAACATCCAAAAAAGAATAACAATCCCCATACAAGAATAATTACGCCAAACATCAAATTAGGATGTTTTTCATAAATCCTATGACTTTTTATATCTCTTTTCATATAACAATCTCATTTATATCGTTGTTGATTTCCATATTTCATTTACCTCAAACCTAATCCATTAACTTCAAATTAGTCTCTCAGTATTACTGAAATTATTGTTTAAAACTTCTAACAATAAAGTAAACCAGCCATTCTACCACTAATATGCCATAATAAAAGAATTCTACTGCATGTAATGTTATAAAAAACTGACAGATAATCTACTGCCCATTTCTATGCTTATTTAGCAACAATATACTCCATTTCTTCGCTTTTAGAAAGAATATCTAAAAGCTGAACACCGGTCCTGTCGGATGAGTTCTACCACCTTCCCATGCTTCCACTGTTTTAATTGAACCCCCATATATGAAGCAAATACACTTTGAGTCATCCCCGCCTTTGTCCTAATATCACGTATTTCTTTTCCACTATACTCTTTGACCGGCAAAATCATATATGTTTTTACTCTCCCCGCTCCATATCCTTTCTCATAAGCTATAGCTTCCTCGAGTCCTTCTTTTAAATCCTCAAATAATGAGCTCATAGAAATCACCTCCTATTTTTAGCAGCTTCCTCTCTCAACGATTTAACTAATTTCTTTAAAATGCCTTTTTCTTCCTCTGTAAGATTTTCCTGACTCTTTTTTTGGAATGCTGTAATCAGATATATTACTTCCGATTTTCTCTACTAACGCCAATAAGTAATATTACTTAATCTCAAAAAATTCACTACAAGCATCCCTTAATTCTTTTGGAGCTTTCTTTTCGCCAATTCCAACAACTTTCTTACCTTGTCTTCTTAATTCTTTAACAGTATCCGTATAACCTTTGTCAGATGTCGCAATGCAAACCACATCGACCGATTTATTATTTATTATTTCTCGGTTTACATCTTTTTTTATTTTATTATCAACTTTATCTTTTTCTGGATTACCACACAATCTAATATCTTTAATATCCAGTTTTTTTGCCTTATCTGACCAAGATTTTGTACACTCATCTTTTTGCAATCCATACACTTTTTCTGTTCCTAATACTCCTTGTTTATTTGCAATTTTCTGAATTTGTTCTGCGTTTTTTGAACTAATATTTTCTCCATCAATAAATAACGCTGCATTCACCTTTTTTCTCGTACTATTACTTTTCGTTTGAATGGTTTTCTTCTTTTTCTTACTCTTATTTTCAGTGAATGAATTATTTCTGCTACAGCTTTCTACTTCATCCCAAAAATAAGGATTATGTTCCATTTCCCAATATAATTCAGCATCGTCTCCCATGTCCATACCTCCTAAATACAAAACATTTATTTATTTCTTTATCACCAGTAACCCTGCACAATAAGATACCTGAGTAAATTCCAATTCAGGAAATGCTTTCCTCAACTCATCTACCACAAAATAGATTTCATCCTCATCACATCCATCCTTGTTTTCCTTATGACATTTTTCTAAATCTTATCTTGCCACATCTCCGATCAGAATACAACCACCCTCTTTTAATAATGTTTTTAATAATTGAATAAATTGAATTTTCACATCATCTGTTAGGTGATGTGAGGAATACGTTGCAATAATAAAATCATATGCATTGTAGCATTTTTGTAAATGGATATTGATTCATCTAAAATTATTTTATTGTCGACTGTATTTTACTGCTTTCACGACTGTCTCAATGCAATTAATTGTTAATGCCAAAATGATGATTGATAGAAATACCTTATTATAGTGTATAAAAACATGTGAAATACCTTCTGCATCCGTTCCAAGTAACTGCTCAATACCATCAAAAAATCCACTATTCATAATTCTATCATTTAACAGCCAAATGCTTGTTAATACTCCATCAATAATATTGGTAATAATGGTAACAAGCATCACTCTTTTGGTATAGCTGCCATCAATAAGTCTCACACTGTCCCTTGTAACACCCAAAATTCCAAATACAAGAATGAAATACCATGTTTGTCTGATATATTCTAAATTAAAAAGTGGTTCATACACACCTACCCCATTTTTTACAAATGCAATGCATAAAATCTGTGGGCATACAAGAAATACAAGAGTGAAGATAACCGAAAAAACAATTCCTACAATCGCATCTACTTTTGAAATCCTATTAGACTTTTGTGGAACAGGAGGCAAATTATCTATTCCATCATTTAACCCATCCACCTTAATTCCTTTTTTATAAAAGAATGCAAATAATAATGTCACAAATGCAAATCCTGTCAATATACCGCCAAAAATCCCACCGATGGTTCTATAGATAGCTATATACCAGATTGTATGCGATGTTAATGCTGCCATAATTTGAGCAAGTAACATTCCTCCACTGATGCACACTGTCACAATTTTCAATACATACACATATAAACTGTAATACGGCTGTCCAATCAAACAATCCTGTGTTTCACCTTTATATTTCGAAGCTAACTCATTCGGGGTTCCCAGTTCCGTTAAAACAACTTTGATATCACGCTCCGTTGGAGTAACATCCCCACATCGTTCCTCCAACATATCTTGTATGATCGTCTCTAATTCCGCCGCCACGTCTTTTTTCATGGCGGATTTCATATGTTTTGTAACTGCATAAATGTATCTGTCGATCAAATCATTTTTTACCATTTATTCTTCCTCCATTAAAACATTGATTGACTGTGAAAATTTTTTCCAGTGTTCTTTAATTTTTTTATAAACCAGCTTCCCATCTTCTGTGATGATATAATATTTTCTTGGCTTCGTTGCCTCAGTTTCCCATTCACTTTTTAGCAGACCTTGACTCTCTAGTCTTCTCAGTAGAGGATATAATGTATTGCCTTCTATCGAAATACCTTTTCCTTCTAATTCCTTTACCAATGAATATCCATACATTGGTTTATTTAGTTGTGCTAACACTACCATGATGAGTGTGCCCCGTCTGAATTCTAAAATTAATCCTGAAACAATTTCATCACAATTCATCAAATCTCCTCCCTTCAGTATCCTTTATTTAAATTCACTGTGTTTATTGCACTGTATTGTGTGTTGCACACTATGTGTTAAACATAGTATACTGTGTATCGCACATCATGTCAACAAGTTTATCCTTTGCATTTTAAGTTTTGCATATTACGCCCTATATTATAGGGTGTCAACACAATTCATGTCCTCCTTACATTTAATACAATAACGCTGAAAAAATGTGGTGTCAGTGATGGGAATAGCCAAGGATTTTGATATGGGATTAGCGATAGTGTAGATAATACAAAAAGGACAGTGTCCTCTCAACACTGTCCTCCCTAATTTACATGATTGAATTTTCATAATCTTGTAATTCGTGATATATACCTTCTATGATGACTCTACTTCCAGTCACTCTATAAACCAATAAATATCTATGCTTTGCAAAACTTATTTATCATATTGCTTTTCTGCCAACTCTGAAAGTTCTACATCAAACTTCTCATTTTCTTATTTCACCAGCATCTCATAAGTAACCCCGTACTTCTGCGCAATCTCACTTGCATAGGATTTTCCCTCCGGAGGCGCCACTTCAATCTGATAGGAACGCTCTGTCCCCTTCATGTGCACGATCATGGAAAACGCTTTTCCCTCTGTGTGCTCTGCCTTCTGCTGTTCTTCATTCATTTCCTCCACATCAAATGCCAGCTTATGCATATGTGTATTATAAATGGTCCTCATTCCCTTATGTAAAATTGCCCTGACACTGTCCTTGGCAATGTAGTATCCCTCTTCAAACGAAGTGGTAGAAAATGATTCATTCATCAAGAGCAGACTCCTGCTGTCAGCCTCCTCATAGATTGCCTTAAAACGCTTACATTCTTCCCCAAGCCTTCCTAAATCCAATGTCTTGTCCTCATCTGCCGGGAAATGGGTGTAAATACCTGTAACAGGTGAAAATGTAAATGCTTTTCCCGGAATATATATGCCACCCTGCGCCAACACAAACAACTGCCCAACAGCCTGTGTAATTGTCGTCTTTCCACCTCGGTTGGCACCTGTTAAGATATACACTCTCCTATTCCGGTCGAAATCCATATCATTCGGTACAATATTCCCGGACTCCTCTGTCTCAAAACAGCAAGCTTTAAATTGTAAATTCCACGTGCCTGCATCATATACGGATCAGATTCATTTTCTCCCTCTTTATATACAGAAGCTTTAGCAAAGGTAAAGCCCTGTTCCTGCAATTTCTGGATGTACTCCGCCCATTTGATATAGTAGAGCAGCTCCGGAATCAAGTCTGTCATATCGGTAATGGTAATAGAAACATATTTGTTCAGTACTTCTCTGACTCTTTTCACCATATGGGAAATCATATGGTTGACGATTCGGTCTGTATAACGAGTCACATCCTTTGCCTGATCTCCCTCGGGAAGCTTCACAATGCCACCCCGGCTTTCCGACCGCATAACAGCTGTATCCATCACCTTCTGCATAGGAGTGCTAATCACCGCGTCTGCATTCACATCAAATGGCTGAAATTTAAAATTCTTTTTCCATATGGTATCCTCATTAATCCGATCCTTTGACGCAATATGGTCATAAAAATTGCCCAGGATTCCGGACTTGGTAAAATATTTGCTGTTTACAGATATCAGACCGATTCCGTCCGCTTCAAAGCGGTCATTCAAGTTAATACCTACCGTAATGCTCTTAAGCTGTGAAGTGTCCATTTTCAGTTCTGAGATATCTTTTTTCAGTTCCGCAAATCCGTTGTCCGCATAGATTTTCTCCACATAAGCTTTTAAACCCAGAAAACCTGCGGAATGAATGTCCGAAGCTGCCAGACATGTATGAAGTGCATCCACACACTTGATATAATCATTAAGCTCGTCCAGCCGATGCAACAGATCCAGATGCAGGCACTCTCATCATATTCCCGGTTAAAGCTACCGTAATCCCTCAGAAAGCTGATGCGCTCAAGTATCTCCATAAGGTCATCACGCATTTTTTTCTGTTGAAGGACATCCTCGAAAATATCACAACGGTACTGTGTCACCGCCGGATCTGCATACATACGTGCCATCACGTTTTGGATGTAGTTCTGCTCCCGCTCCTTTGCTGACAGCTTTTTGCAGATTTGATCCATCCCCAGATCATGCATAGTCACATCACTTAAGGTCCGGTATTGCGCATTTGTATCCGGATATAATAAACTGTATTTTTTCTGGCTCATAAGATTATCCTCTCTTTCTGATCTAATATGTATGCAATCTTGAATCCTGAAGCGCCTGCCCCATAACGACCGTAACCATGCGGAAGATGGGTTGCAAGACGTCCAGGGGACGTCTGTTCTGCAACGACCGAAGCGGAGTGGAGACCTTGGACCCATGGGCGCCTGCCACGCAACAACCGAAGCCATGCGGAAGATGGGGCGCAAGACATCCGGGGGATGCCTGCTCTGCGCCGACCGAAGCGGAGCGGAGACCTTGGACCCATGGGGACAAGGTCCGCTTCCGCTTCTAAAATCAAAAAGGGCTAAGCCCTAAGGCTTAACCCTTTTTAATTTTATAATGCGGAAGATGGGACTTGAACCCACACGATTGCAATAATCACAAGATCCTTAGTCTTGCTCGTCTGCCAGTTCCGACACTTCCGCATATATTTGATTTTCTGTCGCTTGTCTCACGCGACTTTGATATAATATCAAATCAAACCAAATATGTCAACACTTAATTTCTATTTTTACATATATTTTTCATTTATTATGCATTTAAGCTAGTCCAGCCCATCCTTTATCCGATCCTGTATATTGACCAGACACTGTAGGAGAACAGGAATATCATCAATCCAGTGTTTCTTCTATCTGCTTCATTGTATAGCAGCATGTGCTTTTTTCTACACCTTCTTCGTCAGATATATTTCTCCTCGAAGCTTTCTATGCACATCGGCTTGTCAAAGAAATATCCTTGTATGTAATCTATTCCCATCTTTTTAATTATAGCATATTGTCTGTCAGTCTCAACTCCCTCCACGCAGACATGTACTCCTATTGTGTTGGCAAGCTCTGTAACCATCTTGACAAATGCATCAGAAAAATCATCCTCCCCAAGATGTTCAATGAAGCATTTATCTATTTTAATGATATCAAGAGGCATCTCCCTGATATGATTGAGTGATGAATATCCTGTACCAAAATCATCCAGTGCAACCTTAACACCCAGCGCCTTTATCTCACTGAGTATCCGCTTCATGCGCACCATGTCATTGATTGCCAGACTCTCTGTCACCTCAAGACACAGATTTCCCGGTTCTATACCCACCTCGTCAATTATGCCTTTGATTTTCTTGACTATGTCATTCTGCAGCAGCTGCACCACAGACAGATTTACGTTGACCTTGTAGTCAGGATGTCCCATGTCATTCCAGTATCTGCAGTGCTTCGCCGCCTCTCTTAATACATGCTCCCCGATTGGGTTTATAAGCCCAAGATACTCAGCAAGCGGTATAAAGTCAACCGGATTTATAAAGCCCATGGTTGCTGAATTCCATCTGACAAGAGCCTCTGCACCTGCACAGACATCCTCCCCCTTCACGTTTATAATCGGCTGAAAGTACACGGTGAACTCATCGCACTCATTCATTGTGGCTTTTCTCATGTGCTTTTCCAGGTCAAGGCGCTTTGTGCTTGTGCCATCAATACCCTCGTTGTAGAACTCTATACGGTTTTTTCCTTCTTTCTTAGCATTGAAAAGAGCTATATCAGCTCTTCTTATGACATCCTCCACAGTGCTTGCATCTGTCGGGAAAAATGCCACTCCGGCACTTATTGTACAGTAATAGTCCTCTCCCTTCAAGAACCACGGTCTGACAAATATCTGCTGTATATCATTAATGATACTCTCCAGCCTGTCAACAGAGCTGCCTGTCACTATGACGATAAACTCATCGCCACCCATCCTGTAGCAGTGGTTCTCAATTTCCTTCACCTGTGTCAGGCTGTGCGATATAGCTTTTAAAAGCACATCTCCGTACTGATGGCCAAGCCCGTCATTTATATGCTTGAAATCATCCAGATCTATATAAATCATCGCACCTCTGGTGTCGTTTTTCACTGAATCATCTATAAACTTAGCCAGATCCTGCTCACATCTCATCCTGTTATATAGCCCTGTCAGGAAATCATTATTGGCCTGGTTCTCAATGCGCTGCTGATAACGCTTCTTCTGTGTGATATCATACAGTGTAACGAGCTGCACCTTGCGGCCATCCACCCACACTATGCCTGTACGATGAATATCAAACCACTTATCCTCCTCCGTCACGTAGACTCTGTAAAGCTCCGGCTCTCTGCAGTATGGGAAAAAATATATTTTTCCAGCTTGTTCTGTTCGATAATATTTGAAAGCAGCTGCTTACAGTAATTATTCATGTAAAGTATCTCTGACTTAGACATATCAGCCACGTATATACCGCAGCCGGAGTTTTCCAGTATCGCTTCGAGCGAAGCATAGGAGCCTGCAAGCGAGTTGGTTGTTATCTTTTTTGTGAGAATACTTTGAATGACGCGCTTCGTATCATTTAAAAACTTCACATCATATTTTTCCCAGCTTCTGTCATCCTTCTCATCAAAAAAGCACACATACATCTGAGTCCTGTTATCTATATTTACAGGCTGGAATATGGCTGCCCTCATAGCCTGCTTCTCCATGAAAAGGCGGAATTTCTCCGGCATCACAGAGTCTGATGATATAATGTAAGGCTTTCCGGTGAAAAAAGGCACCTCGGTAATTGATATTGTATCAAACGGCTTTCTGCCATAGCTTACAATCACATCCAAATGCATGCCGTCCACGTTTTTGCGGATGATAAAAGCACCGGTAAGCTTTATGGTAGTAACTGCACTCTCCAGTGCTTTTTGAGCCATATCAGTAAAGCTTCCATCCATCTCAAGCAGTTTTATAACAGAATTGATAGCCCCAAGCATATGAAACTGTTTCTTAATTTCCTCATCTGACTTCCTGATAAGCGAAAGTGCCTCATTCGCAGCATCCTCATCTCTCATTGTGATCAAAAGCTGTCTGGTCATAGTCTCCAGGAACTCAATTGTTCTGTTAAAACGTGCTTCACTGGTAATAATTATGCCATCAGGAAGCATGTTTCTCTCATCATTAGACATCTGCTCATCAATTGCCGCAGCTATAACCCAATATATATCGTGGGTATTGTCCACTCTTACAATCAGACCATACAGCCTGATATAGTCCTTATCCAGAGGTTCATCTATGAGATTCTCAACCCTGCAGTCCGACAGTCTCAAAAGAAGGTTTTCGTATTTTTCCTCACCAATAAAGGTAAGCATACTCTTCCATTTATCGTTACATTGACACACCTCTGTCATGACTCCATCCTTTTTTGTCAGACACGACAAATATATTCCGTTGACCATGCAGAAATAATCCTGTATTTTTTGAAAAAGCTTGGAATCTGACATATTTTCCTCCTAAAAACTCACACAAATCAATCCTCATATCTGATAACAAACAAATAAAAGTCATTCTTATCGAGAATACATGTCTCCTGAAGCAGACGGTATTCGACACGCAGCCTGATTTGTTTCTTCACAAACCCAATCTCATTTGAATACATGACTATGATTCCGCCGGATACCAGATGCTCTGCAGCCTTGTCGAAAAACCTCTCGTAAAAAAGCTCCATCTCCGCCTTGGTCTGTCGGTTACGAACCGGCATATCCGTAATCAGCTCATCAAATTTGTAGTCATGTCTGAAATCAAAGAAATCCCTGTGTATAAAATTAATTCTTGTTTTGGCAAATGCAGCATTCTCTCTACCCATAGTGATTGCATCTCCATAGGTATCTGTAGCATATATCTCGCGAGCCGGAACTAAATGTGCGCGCTCTATAAGCAGTGTACCAACTCCGCAGAACGGATCCATGATTTGTGCCGTTTCCTTAAGATACGGCTTTGCAAGTGAAACAATAAGTGCCGCTTGTGACGGATGCATCGACGTAGGAAGCACATTCTTTCTGTACGCAAATCTATTATCCTGTATGGAACATAATCTCATGCAGACAAAAAAATTGTCATTTTTTGTCGGTATGAGCTTAATCACCACGTCGTAATCATTTGGTGAATTGATCATCCTGCCCGCAAAATGCATATCGATAGCTTTCGCAAGCCTGCTCTGGTACGCCGCATCTGCCGTGCTCTCAATACGATAGTAAAACGGACCACCCTCTCGGTGCATGCGTCTTAATATATCATACATATCTGACTCTGCAAGAAGTCCGGCTGCTTCCTGTGCATCCTTTGGCAGAAGCGATGCTGCATGTATGGTAAAGTACATTTTTCTGAATGTGCGCACCTGCATGATAAGAGGTATATTGTCAGTCTTTACAAGCACTCCAAGCGGATGCAGCTTTGTATCCTTAACCGGTATCTGGCGTCGTACCACCTCTCTGTGAAGGCGGTTTGTCATCAGAAGCAGCTCAGCCTTTACTCCCTCGAGCACAGGTGTATGGTGCTTTATCCCATTATATTTAATCAGGATTTTATTTATCTCGTTTAATTCTTCCTCAATATGCTTCCTATTTTCAGCTGTGACCGTCATATGCTCAAGCTCTTTTGCACGCTCCATAAGCTGTGGCAAAAGCTCTTTGCAGTCCAGCTGTGACAGCGCCGCCAGATATGAGCCCTTTACAAAGCGCATCTGTTCAGTCTCGTATGCTTTAAAAACCTCATCAGAAAGCTGTGACATATGAAGATCTCCTATCAGAAGCGCTGCGTTCTTTCTGGTTTTTGCATCGTCTGCTCCCATAAACGACACAAGCAGCTCATCTTCTCCTGCAAGCAGCTTTAGAGCCTCTGCTAATGCATTTTCATCTTTAATCTCCTGTCTGAGGCTGCTCAGATTCTGACGTACATTCTCTTTTTTTAACAGATTTCCGATAATTTCCTTCATTTTTTAAATCATCCTTTAATTTATTGTATATTGTCAGTTTTGGCTTGCCTCTTCCTTTGACACACCATTTTCTTCGATGTATATATCCAGATCCTTGTGAAACTGCTCCCACGCATCCTCATGCTCCACGAAGTATAGCGGACACTTCTTGCCTGTCACATCGTAGTGCCTTATTACATCATCAGCACTCAGATCATACCGACCCATAAGCCATGTGGTGAGCTCTATAAGTGACTGATATGTGCTGTCGTTGAACTTTCCTGTCTCATCCTCTATACAGCACTCTATCGATATTGTGTCACTGTTTCTGTTATTAGATGCATACGATATCTCATTGCAAGGTATGCACTGCACTATCTCACCCTCTAATCCTATAACAAAGTGTGAGCTTGCTTTGGTCTTTTTGGTCTCTGCCAGACCATTGAAATAGTCTCTGTTTTGTCTGGCTGACGTACCCGGATTTGCTGTATAATGGACAACTATGCCGTTTACCTTCTCTAGTGCCTTCTGTGGTCTGGAATACGGATTGGGTGTCAGCAGCTGTACATCAAGCTTTGGCTGTATAGGATTGTAAAGCGTACTGGTCACCTCTGCCTTTACCTCTTCCTGCTTTGCCTTTTTGCCCCTTAAAGCTCCCGCTATGATTATCGTTGCAATTATAAGTATTATCATGCCTATAACAATGCCATTGTTAATAAGCTGCTTTCTTCTGACCTGGGCGCGGTGTCTCTTTCTATATTCTTCGCGCTTTCTCTGTCTTATCTTTTCATACTCGTCCATTTAATTATCCCCGGTTATCTCTTTTGTTTGCTTTTATATATCTATTCCAAGCTTTTATAAACATTTGCATACATATAAGAGTATATTAGCACAAATCGTCTTATTATGCCACATAAAATAATACAAAAGCACCAGATATTATGACGCAACATAATACCCGGTGCTTTATTATAAATGTATATTCTTATTATTAATCACACTTAATCTCGTGAACCCATCCATCCGGTCCATCAATGTGACCCATCTGGATGCCTGTAAGTGTGTCACGAAGCTTCTTTGTGACAGGTCCCATCTCATCCATACCGCTTGGGAAGCAGATTTCCTTGCCGTGGTCTACAATCTTTCCTACCGGTGAGATTACTGCTGCTGTTCCACAGAGTCCACACTCGGCAAAATCCTTTACCTCATCAAAGAGCACCTCTCTGTGCTCAACCTTGAGTCCTAAGTACTTCTCTGCAACTACCATCAGTGAACGGCGCGTGATTGATGGCAGGATGCTGTCTGATTTAGGTGTAACAAATGTGCCATCCTTTGTGATAAAGATGAAGTTTGCACCACCTGTCTCCTCTACCTTTGTACGTGTTGCAGGATCGAGGTACATATTCTCTGCAAAGCCCTGTGCATGTGCATCTACAATGGCGTGAAGACTCATTGCATAGTTGAGTCCTGCCTTGATATGTCCTGTTCCGTGAGGTGCTGCTCTATCAAAGTCTGATACACGGATTGTGATTGGCTTTGCGCCACCCTTGAAGTATGGTCCTACAGGTGTTACAAGGATTCTGAACTGATACTCATCAGCCGGCTTAACACCGATTACTGCATTTGTTCCCATAATGTATGGTCTGATATAGAGTGTAGCACCTGAGCCGTATGGTGGAACCCATGCAGCATTTGCCTTTACTACTTCCTCAACCGCCTTTACAAATCTATCCTCCGGGAATACCGGCATCTCAAGTCTCTCACATGAATCCTTAAGACGCTGTGCATTTAAGTCAGGTCTGAAGCAGACAATTCTGCCATCCTCTGTTGTGTATGCCTTAAGTCCCTCGAAGCATGTCTGTGCATACTGGAATACTCCCGCACACTCATTAAGTGTCACTGTATGATCCTTTGTGAGCTGTCCATCGTCCCACTTTCCATCTTTATAATTAGAAACATAGCTGTAATCTGTTTCCTGGTAGCCAAAACTAAGGTTTGACCAATCGATATCCTTCTTTTCCATCTTTATATCCTCCGTTTCTTTACGGATCCGATATAACCTAGCGTTATCATATATCGGGTCTACTATCATTTATGCTCATTCTAGTACAATAGAAAAAAAAATGTCTAGTACTATTTTTTTATAATAACCATAACTTAAGTTTCTATATAGCTTTTTTTACTATTATAAGATAAGGCCTGACTTTTTCTTACTTTTTTCAATAGCTGTATTAAGCTTTCCAAACGGACGCCCAAGCAGCAGTCCGATCACAAGCGATATTGCTATAAATATAAGAAGAATCGCAAGATCCTTGCAATAATCAAAGCGGTACATGCCTCCCACGCACTCTCTTAGGGCATTCATGGCATAGTTAAACGGCATGAACTTATACAGTGCTCTGTACACCTGTGGCAGCACCTCAACCGGGAATGTGCCACCTGCGCCTGCCACCTGAATGACCATAATGACTACTGCTACAGCCTGTCCCACATTGCCCAAGGCTGCTGTGAGTGAGTACATAAGAAGCGTGAATACAAAGCTTGTCAGTGCGCTTGCACACCAGAAAAGGAACGGATGCCTGCACTGTATTCCGACAAAGAACAAATCACCGAGCACTGTCACAAGTGTCTGCAGCTGTCCTATCACGAAAAATGTGATATATCTGCCAAAAAACTTATGTACGCTGTTTACTTTGCCAAGTGATTTTATATCGTCAGTGTCCTTTACCTTTGTTTTCACAAGTGCAACAGTTATCAGACCTCCCACCCACAGAGCCAGCACTGTGTAAAACGGTGCCATGGCTGAGCCATATGTGGATATCTCATATATCTTCTGCTCATCCATAGACAACGGTGATGTCACAAACTGCGCAATGAGTGTCGGATCTGTCTGAAGCAGCTTTACAATCTCATTAAACTGCTCATCGTTTGATAAATTATCAAATCCTGATATAACATTCTGTAAACCATCTCTGATCTGCTGTATATACTGTCTGGTATTTACAATATCTGCATTTCCTGATTTAAGAACTGCCGAATAATCATCGAGTGCTTTTTGTATATCCGGGAAGCTGTTGTCCAAAGAACCAAGCATGGACTGTGTCTCAATAAGTGCATATTCTATATCATATACCGCTCCTGTGAGATTTGGTGACACGCTGTGGTCAAATGTATTTTTAAGTGTATCTATTGCAGACTTGGCACTTGACACATCGGCTTTTATCGACTCCTTAAGAAGTTTTAGCTTATCTGCCGTCAATTCAGTATCAGACTTAAGGTCTTTTATCTGTGTTTTAATGCTTTGGATATTTTTCCTGACAGCCTCTATCTGCGAGCTATCCACTCCCTTTAAGCCCTCAATAGCGGAAAGCGTATTCTCTGCAAGCTGTTCTACCGTATCAAAGCCGGCCACGGAAACAGATATGTCCGCAGTATCGGCATCAGCTACTCCCGATGCATTTAAGAGCTGTATAGAGTTTTCCAGCACATTCAGCTGGCTGTTTATGTTTGATAAGCTTATGTCGACCATCTGTGTGATGGTTTGTGCAGTCTGCGCCCCCGAGAGCACCGACGACTGCATGCCGCTTACCGATGACTGTCCCCCGTCAATAAGCCCCTGCACACTCGGAAGCAGTGACTGTGTCGAGCCTATCAGGCTGTCTGCTGAATCCGTGAGCATGGCAAATGTATCGAGCATGCCTGCATATGTAGAAAGAGTCGTATCCATATCCTTTAGCTTGTCAACAACCGTTCCGGCCAGGTTATCTCCTGATTTGCCGTCTCCCACTATGAGCTCTCCCGACTTTGACGCTATCTTTGTAATCGTACTTACCATTGAAGAGTTTACAGACTGCTGCACCGTGGTCTTGACCTTTGAGGTTATCTTTGTTGCTATGGCATTTTTCTTGCTGTTTTCATAGTATTCTATCTGCGGATTGACCGGCTCACCGCTTAAGAAGCTAAGCATAGCAGCTGAAAAATCCTTCGGCACTATAAATGCTGCATAGCACTTTCCACTATAAACATACTCCAGTGCCTCTTTACTGTTATCTGTAAAAATCCAGCCAATTGCATCATTTTGCTTCAGTCCTTTTATGACACTGTCTCCCATACATAGCTTTAAATCTCCTATGCTCATGCCCTCATCCTCAGAATATACTGCTATGTGCATCTGTGATGTAGCTTCCTCTCCGTAAGGATCCCAGTTGGACATAATATTAAACCATGCGTACAAAGCCGGGATGATACAGAGTCCCATAATAATGACTATGGCAACCATATTTGTAGATATGCGTTTCAGGTCAGCCAGATATATTTGAAATATTTTTTTCATTGCTCGGCATCCTCCCCTTTACTTTGCTGCATCGTATCAAATCTCTGCTCCACTCTTTCGGCTATTTCCTGCACCCTGTCATCAATCTGCACGACAGGACTCACGCTCATACACTGCGCATCCCTGCCGCTTATCTCATTCATCTTCTCCTGCAGCTTATAGTCCACATACTCAACTCCGATTAAATACACTGCGATAGCAAACAGACTCACTATCCACAGCACAAGAAAAATGATTTTTGAGCTGTCCGGCACAATCATCAGCAGCACAAGAAAAAAGAGCGGAATGATGTATATGCACCTTAATCCTATTTTTATCCGTTTTTGATTCTGCTCATGGATGGTCTTTTCATATCCAACCAGCTTATCGTACATCTCGCGAAGTCTCTTATCATCGGATAGTGGCTGCTCATTTACATTGGTATTTATATTGTTATTCATATCATTATCCATATCATCACCCATATTAGAATCTATGTTACTGTTTCTACCTGTATTTTGCATACTTTCCTTCCCACTTTATATCTTACGTCATATCAGAAGTACCATATTAATATGCCAATTATTTTAATATGCCAATTATTGATTTATTAATTGTACATTTAACTATAGCATCTCAGTATCTTCCATACGCTTCTCTATAAAATGATTGAGTCTGATAAACGGCTTTCGTATCACAAGTCCTATCATCAAAGAGGCTGCACCAAAAAGTAAAAGCGTGATATAACATTTGCCGAGTGTGTTTTCGTACATACCTCCTATACACTCCCTCATCGCATTTATCGCATATGGGAATGGGAAGAAAATATACACTGCCCTGAAAAATGACGGCAGCGCTCTATCGGATATGTGCCGCCGCTTCCTGCAATCTGGAGTACCATTACAACCACCGCCAGTGCCTTTCCTATATCGCCAAAGGATATGGTCAGAGAATATATGAGCAGTGAAAATGTAAGGCTTGTCACTGCGCCTGTCGCAATAAATGAAACCGGATGCACACACTGTATTTTAAGCAGATATAAATCACCGAGTACAATGATAAAGGTCTGTACCTGTGACAGTAAAAAGAATGTCAGATATCTGCCAAAATAAAGCTGTGAAGGCTTTAGTTTTCCAAGCCCCTTAGTGTCTGCGTGAACCTTTACCAATGAAACAAGTATAGTCATGCCCACCCATATGGCAAGTGTTGTGTAAAAAGGTGCTACTCCGGAGCCATAATTGGCTATCTCGTATATATAATTATCTGATACCTGCACCGGCTCTGAAAAGAAGCTGCCAAGCTTTTCAGGATTCCCCGAAAGCAGATTCACTATGATATCAGCTTTTTCATCCTCAGAGGCTGCTTCAAGCTTGTCGAGTGTCGTATTTATCTTGTCAGATGCTGATTCTATGACCCCCTTAAGCTGTGTCATGCTCATATTGAGTGTATCAAGCGTACTGTCCACTCCGTCAAACACCTGTGCCATGGAGCCTGATGTCTGACTTAGATTGCCAAGTGTGGTCTGCATTGAATCAAGAACAGACGACATACTGCTTATCATGCCGTCCACCTGTGGCACTATCTGTGAGGTATATGTATCATTCACTGCTGACGCGGTCGATGAAAGTGCAGCCATTACACTCTTAAGTGTTTCTGCAGAATTCTGTGTCTTTCCCGATAAATCCACAGACTGTGTTCTTTCTATCATGCTCTTTGTCTGTTCCTTGACAAGCTCTATATTGGAAATAAGTGTGCCGACATGAGTATCATCCATATCCGGCTTTATTTTGTCGATTTTGTCCTCAAGAGTGTCAATATTACCCTTCAAAGCATCCGCTGACTGTTTGATATTTTGTACATCACTTTGAATAGTATTTACATCCTGTGACAGATTTGCATCTGAAATCTGCTTTGATATATCATCAATCGAGTTCTTCACCTTTGCTAATGCCGATGTGATATCTGCGCTAAAGCTGTCGAAGGATTGCCTGGTGGACTGCAGATCATTTTTGCTCTCTTCAAGCCTGTCTGTGCCATTTGCAAGCTTATCCTGCCCATCTTTGAGTGCTTCGCCCGTTTCTTTAGACACCTGTGACAACGCCTTATTTCCGTCTATAAACGTATCTATCATGGCATCGTACTGAGCAAGACTCTCAGATACCGCTTCAAGCTTACCGGTCATCTGCCCCACAGCATCCTTTTCCTTCATGTCATCGGATATTACGTTGGTCTCCTTAAATACCTGCTCTGCAAGCACCTTTATAAACTGCTTATTAATACTTGACTTAACAGCACTTGCTGCGCTGTCCGTTATTTTTGTCGCAACAGCATTTTTCTTGTCGTTGAGATAGTAGGTAATCCTTGGATTTTCAATATTGTCAGCTACACCATGATACATGCTGTAGGTAAACTGCTCATCTATGACAAGTGCAGAATAATATCTGCCTGACTTAACACCCTCAACAGCCTTTTCCTCTGATTTAACAAATTTCCAGCCTATAGTATCCTTTTGCTTTAATGACTCTACCACACCATCGCCCATATTGACAGTTTCGCTGTCATTCTTCGTCCAGCCCTTGTCCAGATTGACTACTGCAATTGCTATATTTCCGGTGTTGCCATACGGATCCCAGTTGGCATAGATATTAAACCATGCATACAGCGCCGGCAGCACGCACAGTCCTATAACTATAATGAGTACAAGCACATTTCGGAATATGCCGCACATATCTCTTTTAAAAATTCTTAAAATATCAGCCATAAATCATCCTCTTATATCCGGTGTTTATATCCGGTGCTGTTTAAGCTCTCCAATAAAATACAATGAGCCAAATGCAACATTTTTCGTATCTCTTTTCAGGTGCTTTCTTATCTCATCAACTCCTGAAAGCTCTGTTGCCCAAACTCCCTCTTTTCTGATAAAATCAGCAAGGTGCGATGCCTGCAGTGCCCTGTCTGAATCCGGTGTCACTGTATAAAACTCCTCAGCAAGCGGCAAAATCTCACGTATCATGACATCGTAGTCCTTATCAGCCATGACTCCCATGAAAAAGCAAAATTTCTCACCCGGATACATCTGCATGAGGCTTTCCTTAAGCGCATCAACTCCATTGCTGTTGTGTGCTCCGTCCACCAGCAGAAACGGCTCCTTTGATACTATCTCCATACGCCCCGGCCACACAGCCTCTTCAAGTGCACTCTTTATCCTGTCATTCAGATCTGTTTTCTCGTTCTTTGGCCCAGTCTTATCATATTGCATTTCATATTCCAGCCCGCCATAGTGCTTTCCCAGCACATACCGCGCCGCAAGCTCTGCCGCTGCTGCATTCTCCCACTGAAATGTGCCACAAAGCCTCAGTGCGTAGCTGCTGCAGCGTGCTATATCGCTTTGCTCCACAGTGATTATCCGTGCATGCTTTTTTTTCGCTTCCTGCTCGATTACCTGCATGGCACGTTTATCCTGCTGTTCCACCACCACTGTGCCGTTTTCCTTTATGATACCGGCCTTCTCAGCCGCTATATCCGCTATATCACTGCCAAGGATAGCCATATGGTCATAGCCTATCTTTGTGATAACGGCACATTGCGGTGTGCCGATTGCATTTGTTGAGTCAAGCCTGCCTCCGAGCCCTGTCTCAATGACCATATAATCACACTGCTGCTCCTCAAAGTACAAAAGAGCCATGGCAAGGCAGTAGTCAAACATCGTAAGCCCTATACCAAAATCTATATCAAGCAGATAGTTTCCAAGCCGTGTGACATCCTCCTTAGGTATCATACGCCCATCAACCGTGATGCGCTCCTCAAAATCCACCAGATGAGGTGATACAAACGTGCCTACCCTCATATGCTCTTTTTTTAATATACTAGAAAAAAAAGCGCACACCGAGCCCTTTCCATTGGTGCCTGCCACATGGATATACGGTATTATGCGCTTTTGCTTTCCTTTTTCTCTCAGCACCTTTATGACCTGTGCTGTCACCACCACTCCGGGCTCATTGCCGAAACGGCGTGTGTTTTCTATTTTGTTTAAAACCTGTGTGTAATCTAAATTTCCCATGCCATCATTATAATATATCCGGCCGATAAAATAAAGACCATATCCTTATACTGCTATAATAATTCCTCCGTCATTTGCGTACATGCTTGAGATGCCGGCTGTATCCACAATGACAATCTTTTTAAATCCGGCAAGCTTCTCAAGGCATGACTTCACATACTGCGCACGCTCCGGGCAGTTGCAGTGTGAAATTGCAAGAATCCTGTGCTCACAGTCCTTTGTGGCAGCCACAACATCCTCTACCATCTTGGCAAGTGCCTCTTCATGCCGCGGGCCTGGCCAAGCTGCTGGATTGAGCCTCATCTGTTGAGCCCATGACAGGCTTTATATTTAAAGTGCTGGCCACAAAAGCCTTCAGGTTGCTTAATCGTCCTGCCTTTCTTAATGTATCAAGTGTCTCAAGCACAAAGAATGTATTCATTGAAGCTATATACTCCTCAGTCTTCTTTACAACCTCATCAAATGAAAGTCCACTTTCCTCAAGCTCCTGCACCTTCATGCCTATTAGTGTCTCGCCGATAGATGCTGAGCGGGAATTAAATACATAGATTTTCTTATCAGAGTCCGCATGCTCCTCTTTGTACAGATTGACTGCTAAAACAGCGCTGTTGTATGAGCCGCTGAGCTTGCCCGAAAGTGTGACAACATAGATATGATCAGCCTCTCCCTCAAAGGCCTGCATATATTCCTCAGGAGACGGGCATGACGACTTTGGTCCCTTTACACTCTCCTTTACTCTTCTTAAGAAATCATGCTGGTCAAAGCTCTCATCATCGCGGATTCTGTATCCGTCAACATCAAGCTCGAGTGCCACATTGCAAAAATGTCCATCCTTCTTAAGGCTATCTGTGAGTTCACCACAGCTATCTATTATAATCTTATACATATCTATTCCTCCTGCACTATATGATAATAAAAGTTTAAATTACTTTTTTAAAAGTTATTTCATTCCGTAACAAGTAGTTTTCATTACTACGTCATATTAACACTAAAACTAAACTTATGCAAGAGGTTTCTGTATTTATTTTCCCATAATGGTTATCTGCCCTTTAATGGTACCCGAAAAAGGCTGTCACGCAGTCGCTTAAGGCTTTCATGTCGCGTACTCCCATAAGCTCACAGGCTGAGTGCATGGCAAGAATAGGTATACCTATATCCACGGTCTTTACCGGCAAAAGCGTACCTGCAATCGAGCCAAGTGTGCTGCCACCACGGCTGTCCGAGCGGTTCACAAAGCGCTGGTACGGTATTCCCTTTTCATCACACAGCTGACAGAGAATGGCGATAGCCTGTGCATCCGTAGCATACGACTGCGAGCATGCCTGCTTGATACAAAAGCCTTTTCCCATGACAGGCTTATTTGTGATATCCAGCTTTTCCTTTTTATTAGGGTGAAGCGCATGAGCCACATCGACAGACAAAAGCATGGCATCATATATGCTCTCATCTATCTCGTTTTCTGAAAGGTCCATATTTCTTAAAATGCGTCTGAGCATATCGTGGAGCATTATAGAGGCAGCTCCCTGCTTACTGTTACTTCCAATCTCCTCATGGTCGAAGAGCGCTATGATGTTTATTCCATCAGCTCTCTTTCCATCCTCTATGGCATCAAGAAGTGCCCTGCAGGATGACTGGTTGTCGATTCTCGGTGATGAAATCATAGTATCATTCACACCGACATAGCAAGGCTCATCCATGCAAAATGTATTGAGCTCAAAGTCTATGATATCGCTCTTTTCCACAGACAGCTCTCTAGCCAGAAAGCTAAGGAAATAATCCGTGGTCTTTTCATCCTCCGGGATTGAATCAAGCACCGGCATCAGATCCACCTGATTATTTATCTCGACTCCCTTATTCACATCTCTGTTCATATGAATGGCAAGATTTGGAATAATCATGACGGGCTTTTTGGACCTGTAGAGCACCATACGTGGATTAAACACATCCTCACTCCTTACAGCCACACGCCCTGCCACTCCGAGAGGTCTGTCAAACCATGTGTTTAAAATCGGTCCTCCATACACCTCTACATTGACCTGTGCATATGAGTTTGTCATAAAATCCGGATTTGGCTTTATGCGAAGATATGGATAGTCTGTGTGAGCTGCCGCTATTCGCACCATATCCTTTTTGTTGTAGCCGCTTCCTACAGTAAACGCAAACATGGTCGTATCATGGTGATTTAAGACATACCTGCCACCGCGCACAATCTTCCAGTCGCCTGTATAATCTATCTCCTCAAATCCGTTTTCCAAAAGCTCCTGCTTTGCAGCCTTCACACACTCGCATGGTGAAACAGCCGCTTTTAGTAAATCAAATAATTTTTCCTGTTTCATGGATTGCCTCCTGTTTTCATTGCATAACGCATTTATTCTACCACGGACTTTACAATTATTCCAGTTGAACAGGCTTTATTTTTAAGGCTATTTTTATATCTATTTTTATGGCATAATCTACGAATCTGATGTATGATATAATAATCGATAACTATTCAAAACCACTTAAAACAATCATTCGCTGTCACATACAATGTGGAAAATGAGGAGAAATTATGATATCAATTGAACTGACAGACACAAAGGACTTTATGAACAAGCTGCTTCGCACGGAAATCTTTGACAACTTCCTGCTCCAGGAGGCCGTCATCACAAAGGCAGCCTCATACGTCATAGATGGTCACCTGCAAAAGGGCTTTTACAGCTCCACAGAGCTTGAGGAAAATGGTATAGCTGGCTATAGCATACTCCCCTTTAGGATGCTTCGCACAAACTGCTTTGACCTGATAAAGGGCAGACAGACTCCATCGTCATTCAAGTTTGTCTTTCTGCTTTCACCTGAAAACATGGAGCACACCCTAAGCAGTCTGCACTCTGCTTTCACTGTGTCCGATATCAGTGGTTTTTTCATAAATATCAGGTATCAGAGCCAGCTTCTGACTCTGACAACCGGAATATCCTACAATATTTTTTCAGCGGATAAGACCTTAGACAGTGAATGGGATAAGCTTGTAATGAAATTTTTAGCAAATAATGACATAAACTTTAAAGAACTTTGACTTTATTGCTTTACATCTTAAACCTGTTATGCTATTCTAACGTTAGTTGCGTAAGCAGCATTATTATTATTTGGAGGTACTTTCGATGAGCAAAGGTACAGTAAAATGGTTCAATAACCAAAAAGGTTACGGATTCATCACAGCCGAGGACGGAAAGGATGTATTCGTACATTTCTCAGGACTTAACATGGAGGGCTTCAAAACTCTCGAGGAAGGTGCAGCAGTAGAGTTCGATATCACTGATGGCGCTAAAGGTCCACAGGCAGTTAACGTTGAGGTAGTTAAATAATTTTGACCCCTCAGGCAATCTAGTTTCTATGTACCTTTTTCTTTATTATATATTTAGGTAAAATTATAGTTACAAAAATGTTAATTGGGGAATAAGATATAAGAATCATGATTAAAAAGAAGAGTTCATTTCGAACTCTTCTTTTTTGTGCTTTTTTATTTGAATGATTTTAGTTGTTTACACGATGATGAGACATCGGTGAGCTTGTGGTGAGTGGTAAAAACGTGTAACCGTTCGCCTGTCCCCACTGGATGATCTGCTCGACCGCATTGACACTGAATTCCTTTATGTCATGCTGCAATACAACTGATACATTATGGCTCTGCACACCGGAGATGACATTCTGTACCACCTGTTCCGTACTGATTGGCTTGCTGTTTGCATCTCCGCTCGATACATTCCAGTCACAATATAAAAGTCCTCTTGCTGTCACATCATTTACGAGCTGTGTCATAATACCCGGACAGTAATCCTTGCTCACAGTATTTGATGAGCCACCCGGGAATCTGATGATTGACGCATCATTTCCTGTCTGTGCCTTTATGATACTGTTCATCTGCTCAAGGTCATCAAAAAATGCCTGCTCACTTGTATATATCTGGTTGTATTTGTGGCTGGCAGAGTGGATAGCCACTGTATGTCCTCTCTTTGCCTCCTCTGCTATCATGTTCTGATAGTCAGGATGTGTATTTGTAACAAAGAAGGTGGCCTTTACATTGTATTTATCAAGCACATCTAATAGCCCCTGTGTATACTTTCCGGGACCATCATCAAAGGTCAGATAAATGATCTTGTTGCCCGGATTTACTGTGTCTGCCGTGGCAGCCGGGTCATACACACTTACCACTCTTGTAGCTGTAGCCTTATTTCCTGATGAATCTGAGACCTCATAGGTCACAGTATACTTTCCCGCCTTATCCTTATCAACCTTATCTCCTGATACCTTGACACTGTCTGTGATATCTCCGTCACAGTTGTCTGTTGCCGTATATCCCGGATCACTGTATTTATCACCTTTTTTAACTGACACAAAATCATCACCTGAGAGCTTAATCTGCGGTGCCGTGGTATCTGTGACATGCACAGTCCTTTTAACCTCGCCCTCATTCTTTGACGAATCTGCGACGCTGTACTTTATCTCATAGTCTCCCGGCTTTGAAGTATCGACAGCTCCTGTGACAGATACCTTGTCTGTCAGATCCCCATCATAGTTGTCTGTTGCCGTATATCCCGGGTCACTGAACTCGCTGCCTGCCTCTACAGTCATCTCTGCATCGCCATTTAATGTAATCTCCGGATCCTTCTTATCTCTCACCTCAACCTTTATGGTCTGTGTCGCTGTTTTTTTACCGTATTGAGCCGTTACCTTTATCTCGTATGAACCTGTCTTTGTTGCATCTACATTACTGTCTATAGTACATTTTATTTCTTTTCCCTTACGGTTTATAAGCCTGCCTCTGACATACGCCTTGATTTTGGGTTCCTCAAACTTTTTGCCATACTCAACAGTAATACCGTTTTTAAACTTGCTGCTGAACTCAATGTGTGAATCAAAGCATGTGATATATACTATAAACGCCACCACCAAAACTATTGCAGCCACAAGTATCCCAATAATCATCTTTTTATTTTTGTCCATTTTTACAATCCTCTTTAGCATTTTATAATTATTCTCTCTATATTATTACTCAAACCTGATAATATTATTTCAAGCAATATCTATTATAGCGTTAAACAATCTTTTTTGCTACTGCAAATTCCTTGAGAATTTCTTAATGTTGGCTTCATATATTTCAGTTGTGTTACAATTGTTTCTTTATCCCGAAAACCTGTGATAGAGTCGTAATATGTACTTAATTTATTTAATATCTTAGTTACTATTCAATTCTCAATATGACTAACCACATATCTTTTTGCAGATATTTGCAATCACAAAAATCCCCCGAACTAGTCGGGGGATTTAAAAGCTTATGCTGTAACAATCATTTTATTACTGCTCCTTACGGTGCATCTCAAATGTCTCCATATGGTAGTTGGCGATGTTGTCACGAATCTTTCTGTCATCTGCTCTGCTTAAGAGATCATCACGGAACTTCTTTGTAGACACCATGTCATTGTATGAGCTTGGTCCGCCTACACAGCCGCCTTCACATGCCATTCCCTCGATGAAGTTCTCAGGAAGCTTGCCTGCCTTCATGAGGAGAAGTGCTTTCTTACACTCTGCTGCTCCGTTTGCCTTGCAAACCTTGCAATCAACATCCTCTCCCTTTTCCTTCATGCTCTCGATTACGGCTGCTGTAACTCCGCCTGAGTTTGCGAAACGCTTACCGTATACTGAGCCCTCCTGGTATGAGGTGTCATCAGCCTCAAGCTGTACTCCCTTTGCCTTCATAATAGCACGAATCTCACTGAAGGTAAGTACATAGTCTGCATTGCCCTCTATCTTCTGATCATGTACTCTGACTTCTTGGCAACACATGGTCCGATGAATACTGTAACTGCATCAGGATCCTTTGCCTTGATCATTCTTGATACTGCACACATTGGTGAAACAGTTGTAGAAATCTTGTCAGCAAGCTCAGGATAGTGCTTTCTAACCATATTTACAAATCCAGGACAGCATGATGTAACCTTCTTCTCTCCTGCCTCGTATGCCTCAAGCCACTCATCAGCTCGTATGCTGCTGTCATATCTCCTCCGAGTGCTACCTCAACAAAACCGTTGAAGCCAACTGCCTGCATGGCCTTCTTCCAGCTGTTCATAGTGATGTTTACACCAAACTGTCCCTCTGCTGCAGGTGCAACCATAGCGTATACATGCTTGTTCTCTGACTTGATTGCATCTATTACATCTACGATATATGTCTTTGATCCGATGGCTCCGAATGGACAGCTGTGGATACACTTGCCACATCTGATACATTTGCTCTCATCAATCACTGAAATGCCGTACTCATTGTATGTAATGGCATTTACAGGACAAGAGAACTTACATGGTCTCTTTAAATGAGCGATAGCGTTGTAAGGGCATGCCTGGGCACAGCGTCCACACTCCTTACACTTCTGTGGGTCGATATGTGAGCGGAGACGTCCTGCCTCAATTGCTCCGAACTTACATGCATTGATACAAGCCTTGCCAAGACAGTTCTGACAGTTCTCAGTAACTGTGTAGCTTGAAATCGGGCAATCCTCACATGCTGAGCTGATTACCTGGATGATATTGCCGTCATCGTTTGCGCTTGGTGCTTTACCCTCTGCAAGTCTGACACGTTGACGGATGATCTCTCTCTCCTTGTAGATACAGCAACGGAACTGAGGTGTCGGTCCCGGAATCAGTGTAAATGGGATGTCATCTCTGATCTCATCGAGGTTACCTGCAAATGCAGCCTTTGCGACCTCAAGCAAAACTGCATGTTTGATTTTGATTACGTTTTCGTCAGCGTACATATTATCTCCTTTTCCTTAAAATAATGTATATTTTGTTACCTAATAAATTACATACTTAGAAGAATCATTATACCATGTGACACTTCCCATATCACATGACCTGATTCCTCTAAAAAAATGCTCCTAGTATTTATCTACTAGGAACATTCTACAAAATTTTTTAAAATTTTTCTACCCTTGTATTCATCAAAATACAAAGAATTGTTATTTTTTTCACAATAGCAGCTGTTTCAATAAAATTACTCATGGCGCAGAGCATCAATCGGGTTTAGGTTCGCTGCCTTGTATGACGGAAGCATACCGAATATGATTCCGATTGCCATCGAAAAAAGCACCGCAAGTATAGCTGCTGCCGGGCTTATCGCTGTCGGCGTGCCGTTCAGCATTGAGATGACCTTCGAGAGTATCACTCCGACAAGCACTCCTACCAGACCTCCAAGACTTGTGAGCACAACAGCCTCTGTGAGGAACTGACCTAGGATTGCTCCCTTTCCTGCTCCGATTGCTTTTTTAAGTCCTATCTCTGAGGTACGCTCTGTAACTGACACAAGCATGATATTCATGACACCGATACCGCCGACGAGCAGTGATATTCCGGCAATCCAGATGAGCATCATGTTGGTTGACTGGCTGAGCTGCTGTATCTGCTTTGCCTGCTCCTGTAAATCCTGTGCCTTGTAGGTCACATCAGAGCCGTCTGTGACATTTAAGCTGCTGTTAAGTATCTCCTCAGCTGCCTTTCCCACTGTAGCCATGGTATCGGTGCTGTCTGCCTTAAGCAGAAGGTTCTGCGGCTCATCATAGCCAAATATGACAGGCCATGTGCCGCTTGGCACAAATACATTGCCCTGGCTGTCATCATAGGCATACATATAGTAATCATCCATTGAATTTATTACCAGGTCATAGCTGTCCTTTTCCGTGACTACACCGACTACTGTAAACGGATATCCCTGTATCTCTACTGTCTTGCCGAGCGCGCTCTCTCCTGAAAACAGGCTGCTCTCCACGCTCTCGTCGATAAGAGCCACCCTGCGGGCCTTTGCATAATCATTCTTTGAGAAGCCTCTGCCCTTCATGACTACATAGCTTGCTGTGTCGAAATATCCGTCATCGACACCTGTTATATTGCCGCCTGAAAGCGCCGTGTTCAGATAATATACTGCATTGTAAGCCTGTCTTGTGCGGTAAAGTGCTGCATTTTGCACATGGTCGAGCTCCTTTATGCTGTCAAGTGTGGCAGCCGATACCTCTGTCACTCCTGCCGGCGCCGAATCATATGACAGATCCATATCATAACCATCCTTCTGCAGTGTGACCTTTACGTTATTACTTCCTGAACCTATAAGGTTCTTTTCTATCTGTTCGTTTGTGCCCTGAATTGTGGAAACAATCGCAATAATTGCTGCAATTCCGATGATGATTCCAAGCATGGTCAGAAACGAACGCATCTTATGTGACCAGATTCCCCTAAAGGACAATCTAATATTTTCAAGCATCTTTAATCCTCCCTGCTAAACTAATACATACCATCTTCGGACACCTTGGTTTTCTCGCCTTCTCTGACTCCATACGGGAATGCGATATAGTCATCATTTGTCAGGCCTGACTTTATCTCCACATATGAGCCCCAGAGCGACTTGCCTGTTTTGACAGACTGCTTTTTGAGCTTTCCGTTGTCATCCTTGTATATATATGACTGTCCGTTTTCTGTTCTGACATATGACTTGTCGATATAAAGTCCACTGTCAGAGCCCTCTGATGACGTATCTATAGTAAGCTGCAGCGAATCGCCCTTTTTGAGATTCTGCGGATTCTCAATGTATGCAGTGTACTCATAGAATGATGAGTTTGGATTGCTGTCTCCATAGTAGTTAACACTGTCTGACGGCACATTGCTTATCTCTGATATCGTGCCCTCATAGGTATCACCTGTCATGTAGTTGACTGCTGATACGCTCTGCCCTACCTTTACTGTATCCAGATCCAGCTCACCGATTGTTCCGCTGATATACAGTCCTGAGGCTCCTGAAAGCTGCAGGAACGGTGTACCGTCCTGAGGTGGATTGGCAGGATCACAAACTGTTGTCACAATTCCATCCTTCTTTGCATATACCACGCCATCCTCAAGCTCGCTCTGCAGTTCCTTTAAATCAGCCTGTGCAATTCTCTTTTGTAAATCAACATCTGCAACACTTCTTGTCTGCTCCTTTATGGCATCCTTAAGCTCATCTGCTGTGTATGTCTTTTCTTCTGCTGCGGTATCAGCTTCTGTCTGTGTGGCCTGTTCTGTGGCATTGTCTGCTGCGGCATCTGACGGCTCATTTACTGCTGTAATTGAACCTGCAAGGAAAAGCTTTATCTCATCGCTGTCATCATAGCTGCCAAGCTTATCTCCTCTTACGATAAGCTCCATATCAGGCGCGTTAGCATCTCCTATTACAAACCGGGCTACCGCACTCTTATCAGCAAGTGTATTCAAAAGCGATCCGGCTACATATGAAGCCTCTGTGCATGTAAATACATAAGGATCGTTCTCTGTACCGCTTCCCTTAGCCTCTGACAAATCCGATATCACATCATGCTGTTCATCAGGCTTTTGCTCAGGTGCAGCCGGCTGTGTGTCAGGCTGTGGCTCAGGTGTAACAGGAGTCTCAGGCTGCTTTGCAACCGGCTTAGTATTCTTTAGCTTATCAAGCTTCTGCTTTTCCGATACAAGCTGGTTCTCAAGACTCTGTATCTCAAGCTGCTTCATCTCAACCGAGAGTGAAAGACTCGTCACATCATATGCAAGGAGCTTATCCCCGGCCTTTACCTGCTGATCCTTTGTGACATAAACCTCTGTCACCTTCTGTCCATCCTTTAAATTGATTGTCTGACATGCATCGTCACACACCATTCCCTCACTGGTCATGGATGTGTTGTCGTTTGTCGTGCTGATCATTGAAACACTCATGACGGAAGCAAGCCCCTTGGAGTTCTTGTAATAAACCACTCCTGTGATGCTTCCCGCTGCAACTGCAACTACAAGGACAGCTATTATAATGATCTTAATTCTCTTTTTCTTTTTCATTACCTGCCTCCTGTCCTTCCTCTGTTATCTCGCCGTCTATGATGTGGACGATGCGCTTTGCCTGCTCGGCTACCTTTCTGTCATGTGTAATCATGACAACCGTCACACCGGACTCATTAAGGCTCTCAAAGAGCTCAAGCACCTGCCTGCCTGACTTTGAGTCAAGTGCTCCCGTAGGCTCATCCGCAAGCAGAAGCTTTGGATGATTTACCATAGCTCTCGCTATCGCCACTCGCTGCTTCTGTCCTCCTGAAAGCTGTGTTGGCTTAAAATCAGCCCTGTCTGAAAGCCCTACGCGCTCCAATGCCTCCATACCCATCTGCCTTCTGTCCTTTTTGCTCACACCGGCATATATGAGTGGCAGGCATACATTGTCCAGTGCGCTCTCACGCGGCATGAGCTGGAAATTCTGGAATACAAATCCTATTGTATCCCGTCTGACTCTCGTAAGCTCCTTTTCCTTGAGCTCACTGACTTGTCTGCCGTCAAGTATATATGTGCCCGATGTTGGCAGATCAAGACATCCCACAATATTCATGAGAGTGGTCTTGCCGGAGCCCGACGGCCCCATGATTGCCACGTACTCTCCCTCCTCAATCTGGAGTGAAACATCCTTTAAAACCGGCACTACAAGCTTATCCTGGTCGTAGTTTTTGTAAATATGCTGGAGTTCTAGAATCATCTACTGTACCTCCGCGTCACCTGAACCGGTGGCATCTGCAGCACCTTCGTCCATTGTGCCATCATCAACCGGACCGCCCTCAGTGCCCTCAAGCATCTGGTCATCAAGAGCTTCTGTACCCATATTATCATAGACTGTGTCTTCACCGCCGCCATTTTCAATGTACTCTTCCCATGTCTGTGCCGGCTCACCCTCATAAAGGTCATCCGATGCCCACACTATGTAGTCATCCTTTGAAAGCCCTGATTTGATTTCATACATCATGAGATTCTCGTCATAGTCTCCAAGCTCAACCTTTGTCTTCTCAAGCTTATCCTTTTTATTAAGTGTCCAGACATATGCATCATCGCCATCCTTTACAACGTAGCTCTCATCAATCCATATGCCTTCCTTCATCTGTGTCTGTCCAAAATCCGGCTCCACATATACATGCTGTCCTAAAAGCATATCGCCTGTGCCTGTAAGCTGCACATAGAAGTTGTACTTTGAGGCCTTCTGCTCGCTGTTTCCATCATCATACATGCCTGAATTGCTGTTATCAGTCTGAGGATTCTCAGTGTCAACCTTGCTGATGGTACCCTGCCAGGTCTTTGACTCATCAACTCTTGAGCGTACGATAACTGCCTGCCCCTCTGCCAGTCCGCTGTTTAAAAAGCTCTGCTCATCGATTGTGCCCTTTACCCTGTAATCGCCGGTGGCAACAATTGTCATAAATGCAGAATCTGCTGTGTCTGCACTCTGATTCTCATTGATTTTCTTAACAACACCGACCATTGTGCTATTTACAGTGGCATTTTTGATGCTCTCATCGTACTTTTCTATCTCTGCCTTCTTCGTGGCAACATCGTACTGTGTCTGCTTCTGCTGTGTCTGCACCTGCTGAATCTGCAGTGTATAGTCAAGCTGCTGATCCTTTGACGCTTCCTTCTTTTCCTTGTTGAGCTGCTCTATCTGGGCATCATAGCCGGAAAGCGTATTGTTTAAGCTCTCAAGCTCAAGCGTGGCACTTTCCTTTTTCGCAGCAAGATCCTTTGTATCATAGGTAAAAAGAGGTGTACCCACCTGTACCTCATCACCCTCTGACACGAGAATACCCTTTACTTTTTTCTCACTATCAGCCTTGATATCCATGCTATCGGCTGCTTCCACGACACCGCTGTACCTGTCAGTGCTTCCCGCCTGATACATGACATCAGAGACCTTGTTTGCATACACCCCCGATGCCTTTTTTGCATTCTTTCCCTTTGTCATTGCAATGACAACAGCTGACACAATAACTGCTATAATCAGCACAACTGCAATCACTGAAATGATAATCTTTTTCTTTTTACTCATTTCGACCTCCCGGTTTCTTATAATTAATTGATTGATTATGAATTAATCATACCAAATATATATTGCATCTGTCTTTTAAGATTTTTTTAATATTTTACTAATAAAAAATGGAGGTTAGTATGGAAATAGCATTTAGTGAGAAAATTTCTCCACAGCTGTCCGCCGCCCTGCTGTCCACCCCTTATGAGCTCGGTAAAGAGGGAGGGCTTTCAAGCGGCTATCTGCCGGAGAGTGACAGCTGGGAAGTGATAGTAAAATATGTCGGTGACATCGAAAAAATAAAAGAAAAATATCCTTCTGTACTCATCACAAAGCTGCTTGGAAACTATGCGGTGCTTGTAATTGAAAAATCCCTTGTAAATACCGTCGCCCTGTGCGATGAAATCATATATATGGAAAAGCCAAAGCAGTTTAACTACGATGTATACGAGGGCTCGCAGGCCTCATGCATCACTCCCGTACACACCAATCCATATAATCTGACCGGAAAAGGCGTGCTCATAGGCATTATCGACTCCGGAATTTACTATGCCCATCCGGCTTTTATACAGGATGGTGTAAGCAGAATCGCCTATCTGTGGGACCAGACTGTTTCCGATGATTCCTCACGCAGTGATATCATCCCTTTCGGCACCTTATATGACCGCGATACAATCACCAAAGCCATAAATGCAGAAAACAGCTTAGAAATGCAGCGCATCTGCCCAAGCATCGACATATCCGGGCACGGCACTCATGTGGCAGGAATCGCTGCCGGAAACGGAAATGGTAATGATAATGAACAAAACACAAAATACCGCGGTGTTGCTTATGAAAGCACTCTTATAATCGTAAAACTCAAAACCTCAGGCGGTGCCAGCTTTCCCACAACCACACAGATTATGCTGGCAGTCGACTTTTGCATAAGAAAATCCATCGATATGAATATGCCTATAGCCATAAACCTAAGCTTTGGCACAAGTAACGGCTCGCACAGCGGTACCTCACTGCTTGAAACATACCTGGACTATATAGCAGAAAACTACCGCTGCGCGGTCTCTGTCGCTCAGGTAACGACGGAGCCGGCTTTGGTCATGCAAACGGCAGATCATACCCTGCCGATGCAGAGCTTGCGATAGGCTATCCTGAGCCATCTCTTTCCATAGATTTATGGAAGAAATACTGGGATGAGATACAGCTGCAAATTACCGCCCCAAATAATGATATGCTGGAGATTCCAGATACAATTACCAATCAGGCAAAAGGCTTTACATACAGATACCGGCTCGATGGGACAGACATATATATAACAGGCGGCGGTCCCTCACCCTACTCTCCCTTTCAGGAAATATTCATTGACTCATGGGAGCAGAATACATCTCACCCGGCATCTGGAAAATATCGCTTGTGCCCATATCTGTAAAGGACGGTTCATGGGATATATGGCTGCCGTCAGGTGCTCTGCGCAATGCACAGACCTCATTTATCAATGCATCACCCGATATCACCCTGACCATCCCCTCGACCTCACAAAATGTCATCTCTGTCGGAGCCTATGACAGCCGCACAAACCGCACAGCTGCCTTTTCCGGCCGAGGCTATACCTGGCCTTTGACAGCATAAAGCCTGATATAATTGCGCCCGGTGTGGACATTATTTCATGTTCAAACACCGGAGGCTACACTTCAAAAACAGGGACATCTATGGCTGCACCGTTTGTGACCGGTGCGGCAGCGCTCCTGATGGAATGGGGCATTGTGCGTGGAAATGACCTCTATATGTATGGCGACAAGCTTAAAGCTTCTCTCATAAAAGGTGCAGGTGAAAATGTATTCACAGCTTTCTCAAGGGCTGTCTCTGAAAATACTTCCAAAAACACAAAATACCCCAACTGTGACGGGCTGGGGTACATTGTGCTTACTGGATAGTATTCCTTAACGGAAGCTGCTATTCGTATACGTGCTTCTGATGCTTCTTTGCATCTGCCTTATTCTTTTTCTTCAATGGATGCTTTGGGTTTTTATCCATTATAATCGCTTCCTTCCGTTCGTTCTGACTACGTTATACACCTGCAATCAGCACTTGTCAAGTTAGAGTGCTATTTTTAATTAATTGTTTATATTTATTGTAAAATCACAATCATTTTGATGTTAAAGTGCTAATTTGTATGCACAATTATTGACAGTTTGCTATATTTAATTTTTATCTCTTCATCCCACTCTTTTTTGACACAGTCATGGCAATTGCGAAAACACATCATTACATAGCTGCCAGATATACAAAATATGCCGCATAGCAAAGCAGCATCACCACTCCGCATGGCTTTCTAAGCTCTTTATGTCTTATCGTACCGCCCCACAGTAGCACACCGCACAGTATTGCCACAACTGTATCAATCACAAACCTGCTCTCAAACGGTACCGGACAAATGAGAGCTACTGTTCCGATTACAAAGAGTATATTGAAAATATTGCTGCCGACTATATTTCCTATTGCAATTCCTGCATTTCCCTTGCGTGCTGCTGAAACAGATGTAACGAGCTCCGGCAGTGATGTGCCGAATGCAACGATTGTCAGTCCGATAAAGCGCTCACTCATGCCGCAGGCTCTTGCTATGGTTGTGGCACCGTTTACGACAAGCTGGCTTCCAATTACGACACAAACACCGCCCAGCACAATAAAGAGCAGGCATTTCCATACCGGATATAGCTTTACCGGTTGCTCATCACCGCTGTCATTGCCCTTTTTTGCCAGAAAATACAGGTAAAGCAGATATGCAATAAATAAAACCCACAGTATAACTCCCTCAATGAATGTAATTTCATTACCTGTCATTCCCATCACGAGAAGCACTGCTGTGATAAGAAGCATATACGGTATCTCGTATTTGAAGGTAGTTTTTTGTATGGCTACATTTGTGATGAGTGCCGTCACTCCCAGGATTATAAGGATATTTAGTATATTGCTGCCGACTATATTACCTACAGTGATACCCGCATTACCCTTTATTCCTGCAGTGATGCTGACTGCCGCCTCCGGCAGCGACGTCCCCATCGCCACAATCGTCAGTCCAATCACAAGCTGCGGAATACCAAATTTCCCGGCGAGCGCCGCAGCTCCATCCACAAATACATCCGCGCCCTTCACCAGTGCTACAAAGCCTGCTACAAGCAGTAAAATTGCTACAAAAATCATAATTTTCCTCCCTCTGCCGTCCTTTTTAAGGATGCCTGATTAATTGATAGTTACAGCTATGTCCTATCAGCAGAAGGCTTTTATATACAAAAAAGGCGACACTTCTGCTGTATAAAACAACAAAAGTCTCGCCATTTAATCACTCTCCGGATTGCTGTAATATATGTATAAGCAATCGTACTGACGGATAAGTAAGCACTCTCGTGCCGGCTACTCCCTTTCACTTATATGCTATGATATGTCAACGCAGGGTATTCGTCAATAGGGAAATGTGCTTATTTTTCATATTCCTCTATGACGCAGGTATGATGCTTTTTTTCACCATTTTGACTATCATAATTGATTCCAACCAAAAGAAGCTTTCCCTTATAACCTGCCAGTGCTCCCTCATAGCGCCTGTCCTTAATCTGTTTAACTGCAGCCTCGGCAGTCTTATCACATTTTAATTCAATTATAATTGCCGGGCGTTTTCCGGCATTTTCTCTTGGTATAAATACCATATCTGCATATCCTTTACCCGCCGGCATTTCTCTGACAATATTGTAATATGCAGGTGCTGTAAAATAAGCCATTGTCAGAACGCAGCTTAATGAGTTTTCATCATTATATCTCAAAACAGATGTATATGATTCATGTGCAAGCTCAATTATTTCTGCCACTTTATCACTGTCACAATTAATTGTAGCCCTTAACAATTCATCGCATCTGGCAATTGATTTTCCAATTTTCCCCCAATTTCCTGTGCACAGAGCTGCCTGATATGCCTTTTTCACTTCATAATTTGGAATAAATGCACTCTCTTCCTCTCTGTCATATCCCAGATATCCCAAATGAATCAGAGCTGTCAAAGCTTCATCCTTTGAAGAAACAGTAGAAAAATCATTCTGAAAAGTTTCGGTGTTTACATATAATTTTTTCCCTGACAGCATATTTACAATATCATCCCTCAAGCCCTCATAATTCATGTTTATAAATGTATTGATTGACTCAAATGATGATGTGTTTTTCCAATAAGAATCAAAATCCCTGTAATTAAGTGCCATCGACACTGAATTCGGATTATACATATGCATACCATCTAGCAGATAGCCATTGTACCAGGCTTTCATGCTCTCATAATCCATGTTGTATTGCCTGCACAGCATCATGACTTCTTCTTCTGTAAAACCATAATATTGTGTAATCGGTCTGGATTTAAGCATTGTAAACTCCTGAAAATTATTCAATGCCGATTCGTCCTTTATTTTTTTAATCGGAAGTATCCCGGTTAAATATGCCAAAGCAAGGAAATACTTTGATTCCTCTGATTTAAACAATGAATGAAGAAACTGTAAATAGTTATGAATCAGATTCTGGTCATCACTATTTCTGATTACACAATCCCATTCATCTATAATAATTACAAACTGTATCCCGGTCAGCTTATAAACAGACATCAGTATAACACTGAATTTCTTTGAGAAATCAACATTTTCTTCAAATTCATCCCTCAAATCCGACACAACGTATTCCTTGATTTTTTCAATGATATTTGCCTTATAATCATCCCAAAATGATGAAATATCAAGATGTATGACATTGTATTTGTTCATATGTTTTTTATATGCCGGATTTGTTGCAAGCTTAGTGTCTTCAAACAACTCTGCTGAATCACAGCCCCTGCTATAATATGCATCTATCATTCCGGCAGCATGGGATTTTCCAAATCTCCTTGCATGGCTTACTGCAACACATTTATCATCTGTCGATAATCTGCTATTTAATTCATTGATCAGTTCTGTCTTATCCACATATATTCTACTGTTTTTTGACTGTAAAAAGCTCTCATTTCCAGGATTAAAGTATATTCCCATCCCGTTTTCACCCCTTTAACATATATAAATCAGCTATACTTTTTTATAGTATAGCTGATTATCTATACAATTACAAATAATAAATGAATCGTTTTGTTTTATCATTAATTTTTCCTTGCCTTTATCGCACTAACGTGGTAGCATGGTTACTAGATAAACTATTAAAGAGGTACTACAAATGAAAACATCAGAAATTATTGTATTTATCGTCTATCTGCTGTGCATGCTGGGTATCGGTATTTTCTTTTTCGTGAAAAACAGAAACGGCGGAGAAAAAACCTACTTCCTTGGTGGACGTGAGATGGGACCATGGGTTGCGGCACTGTCAGCCGGGGCCTCAGACATGAGTGCATGGGTGCTCATGGGACTTCCTACTTCTATCTATGCACTGGGCTTAGGTCAGGTATGGATTCCTGTGGGACTTGCAATCGGCTACACTATAAGCTGGCTGCTAGAAGCACCGAGACTGCGTAAATTCTCGATTGTAGCCAATGACTCAATCACTATTCCGCAGTATCTGACCAACAGATTCCTGTCCAAATCACTTGCACTGCAGGTAATATGTGCAATTGTGTTTTTGGTTGCATACACTATTTATGCGGCATCAAGCGTAAAGGCATGCGGTACTCTTTTCCACACTGTAATAGGAATGGATCCACAGATTGCCATGTACCTTGCTGCAGTGGTCATCGTAGGCTATACCTTCCTCGGCGGCTTCTCGGCTGTATGCTGGACCGATTTTTTCCAGGGCATGCTCGTGCTTGGTTCTATGTTTATAGCACCGATTTTTGCAGCATTTATGCTTGATACATCATCTATGTCAGCACTCCCGGGCGGTTACTTAAACCCATTCTCAAGCTGGCAGGATATCGTGTCAGGACTGGCATGGGGACTTGGTTACTTTGGTATGCCACATATCATTATCAGATTCATGTCCATCAAATCACAGAAGGATTTGAAGAAATCAGCAAAAATCGGAATTACATGGACTCTGCTTATTGTATTTTTTGCGACTTTAATCGGAGTAATCGGAAGACTTTTCCTTGGCTTTGACGAATCAATCAATGAAAACTCTCTTGTTTTCATCCAGATTGTAAGAAAGATTTTCCCTGGTGTTATCTCAGGTATACTCCTCTCAGCAGTGCTTGCCGCTTCCATGAGTACCGCAGACAGCCAGCTGCTTGCTGCTTCATCTGCTTTCTCGAGTGATGTGTACAAGCCTGTCATCAGAAAAGGCAAGGCAAGTGACAAAGAGATGATGTGGACCGGCCGTATTGTCGTTCTTGGAATCTCTGTTGCAGCACTCATCATCGCATCAAACCCTAATGCCGGCTCTATCATGGCACTTGTTTCCAATGCATGGGGTATCTTTGGAGCTGCCTTTGGACCTGCAATCATGCTCAGCCTCTTCTGGAAGCGCTTTAACTTCAAGGGTGCTGTTGCAGGAATCATAACAGGTGCTGCCGTTGATATATTGTGGTATGCGTTCCTTACATCAACCGGAATCTACGAGCTGCTGCCGGGATTTGTTTTCGGACTTATCGCAGCCGTTGTTGTGACTCTTTGCACAAAGGAGCCTTCAAAAGGGGTTTATGAGCTTTTCGATAAAGCCGAAAAGTTTGATGAATAATTAAAGTAATTAATCAGTAAAGCACATAAGTAAAACCGTCGTACCCTGCTATTACGGCCCGGTACGACGGTTTATTTTTAT
>ENA-OQEX01000156-OQEX01000156.1-human-gut-metagenome-genome-assembly--contig:-NODE-156-length-40147-cov-4.129335_pt1 | contig 40147 bp, 42 predicted proteins | sample MGYA00242802_ERZ504649 | MGnify/ENA primary metagenome ERZ504649 (study PRJEB26092, sample SAMD00036194) | human gut metagenome | host: Homo sapiens | study: EMG produced TPA metagenomics assembly of...
TGAAGTGTTTACTAATCTAATAATCTTATATTTATGATGGAACGCCGTGTGCGATGAAAGTCGCATGCACGGTGTGAATGGGGGGAAAAGCTGGCGATAATATCAAAAGTTTACCTATCCATATACAGTACAGGAAACACAATCAAATTTCAGCAGACAACAGTCAGCAACGGCTACACGGTCGGAACTCCCGGAGAAGAGTTGTGCAAGATTTTTGCAGATGACAAAGAAGCCTACTGCATTGAACCCGGTCATACACTCTACTCAGGCAATACGCTGACCGAGGACGGCTCGACCGTCTGGAAGAATTTAGGCTCTGCGAAGCAGAAAGCAATCAACCTTGCTCTGCTTTACGGCAAACCCGGTTCAGGGAAATGCTTAAGCGGAACAGAGGATCAGAAATGGGTAGCAACACAGCTGATTGTATGGGAGTTTGTTTCAGGTTGTCGTTCTACAAGCGAAGGCTATAAATGCACAAATACAAAATTCATTGACGGCATTTGTGCAGGCGGAGCAAATCCCGGAGTTAAGTCGGTTTACAATGCAATCTCAAAAAGCCTTGCAAATTATTCAACCGTTCCGAGTTTTGCAAGTGCAATCGCTTCAAAGGCTGAAACCTATGAGATGAAATATTCAGACGGAAAATATACTTTAACCTTAACAGACAGCAACAGTATTCTTTCGGATTTCAGCTTCAAAACCACAAGCGGAATTTCCGTTTTAAAATCCGGTAATAAGCTGACATTAACTTCAACTTCGCCAGTCAATAATGCAGTAACATTCAACTCTGCAAAGTCAATGCCAAGCGTAGGAAATACAACTCTTGTTCCATATGGTGACGCAAGCTTGCAGGATGTCATAACAGGTGTTGAAAACGACGCAGACCCGATAAGAGCATATTTCAAGGTCAAGACAAGCTCGGGCAATCTCAAACTTGTTAAAACCTCCGAGGATGGCAATGTTGCAAATATTGAGTTTACCGTCAAAGGCGACGATTACAGCAAAACTGTAAAAACAAACTCAAAAGGTGAATTTGAATTAACCGACCTTGTCCCCGGAAAATACACGGTTACTGAGCATACTCCGACAGAGTATGCCGAACAAAAATCAAAGACCGTAAATGTTGAAAGTGGGAAAACGGCAACTGTATCTTTCAGTAATGTTCTTAAAAAGTGGAATCTTACTGTTACTAAAACGGACGCTGAAACAAAATCTGCACAGGGTGATGCAACACTTGCAGGAGCAGTTTACGGAATCTACAATAACGGCAAGTTGGTTGACAAGTACACCACCGATAAAAACGGCGGTTTTACAACTTCAAACTATGTATGCGGAGATAAGTGGACTTTGAAAGAAATTGAGCCGAGCGAGGGTTATCTGCTTGACGAAACCGAATATCATATCGGTGCAGAGGCGAAAAAATATACACTTGAAAACAACAGCGTTTCAATTGGAGTAACCGAAGATATACTGAAAGGAAAAATTGCAATCATAAAGCACACCGATGACGGCAGTACAAAAATTGAAACACCCGAAAAAGGTGCTGAATTTCAGGTGTATCTGAAATCATCGGGAAGCTATACAAAAGCAAAAGAATCCGAAAGAGATAATCTTATATGTGACGAGTACGGCTTTGCGGAAACAAAGGATTTGCCTTACGGCACATACACTGTTCATCAGACCAAAGGCTGGAACGGTACAGAGTTCATTGCTGATTTTGATGTGTTTATTTCTGAAAATAATAAGACTTACAAGTACCTCATCAATAACGCAAGTCTTGAAAGCTATGTAAAGATAGTAAAGGTTGACAGCGAAACCGGAAAGCAGATCCCGTATGCAGGCGCAGGGTTTCAGATTTATGATTCCAACGGAAACAAGGTAACAATGAAATACACCTATCCGAATGTTACAGAGATTGACACATTCTACACGAACAGCGATGGTTATCTCATCACACCTGAAACTCTGCCTACGGCAAAGGCTATTCAGTCGTTGAGGTGCAAGCTCCTTACGGATATACCCTCGACAGCACACCTGTATATTTTGACATTACGGCAGAAAACACAAGTGAAGAAAACGGCGTTACAATCGTAAAAACAGAGAAGAAAAACACCCCTCAGAAAGGTACAATTACCGTTGAAAAGACAGGTGAGATTTTCTCGAACGTAACGGCAATCGGCGGTGGATATACTGATGAAAACGGAAATGATGTCGTACTTCCGACCATCTATCAGTCTGAATATTCTGTAAGCGGTTTGTCGGATGCTGTGTTTGAAATCTATGCTGATGATGACATCACAACTACTGACGGAACAGTAAGAGCAAAGAAAGACGAGCTTGTCGCAACTTTGAAAACAAACTCGAAAGGCACAGCAACAAGCAAACAGCTTTACCTCGGTAAATATCGTGTTGTTGAAACCGTTGCTCCGTATGGAACAGTTATCAATCCCGAACCTCATACGGTTGAACTTACCTACTCAGGACAGAATGAAAAGTTGACCAACACCTCAACTTCATTTACAAACGACAGACAAAAGGTTGAAATCGACCTTACCAAAGTGCTGGAACAGAACAAGAAATTCAATATCGGCAATAATGACGAAATTCTGAATGTTTCATTCGGACTTTACGCTGATGAAGATTTAAAGGCTTTAAACGGAACAGCCATTCCAAAGGACGGACTTCTTGAAATCATCACCTGTGATGAAAAAGGTAAGGCGAATTTCACAACCGACCTACCAATTGGCAGTTACTATGTTAAGGAAATCAGCACAGACAGCCACTATATCCTCTCTGATAAAAAATACCCTGTTGTGTTTGAATATGCAGGACAGGATACAGCAACTGTTCATATCTCTGTAAATGACGGTGAACCGCTTGGAAATGAAATCATCTACGGCACAATAAAAGGCTTAAAGATTGACCGTGAAACCGAAGAAACTATTAGTGGTGCATTGTTCGGATTGTTCAGTATTAATGAAACCAAATTCACAGAAGAAACTGCAATTCTGACATCCGAATCAAATGAGGAAGGAATCTTAACTTTTGAAAATGTTCCTTACGGCGAATACATTGTCCGTGAGTTAAAGCCTGCAGATGGTTATCTCCCTAATGAAGAAAGCTATCAGGCAACAATTTCAGAGAATGAGGAAATTATCAAAATCACAGTCGAGAACGATAAAATTCCCGAGTTAAAAACCACAGCTGCTATTGACGGCAAAAAGGAAGTCGGCGCAACAGATGTGTTCACTCTTGAAGATGTTGTTGAGTACAAGCACCTTGTACCCGGAAAAGAGTACACGGTTAAGGGCATTCTTATGGATAAGGCAACAGGTGAACCGCTGTTAATTGATGAAAAAGAAATCCGTTCAGAAACCACATTTACACCTTATGAACCGACAGGCAGTGTAACAGTAGAATTCACCTTTGATGCAAGATATATCAATGAAGAAACGAACATTGTTGTTTTTGAAAGCCTTTACAGTGAGGATAAAGAGCTTGCAGTTCACGCAGATATTGAGGACGAAGGGCAGACCGTAACCGTTAAAATCCCAGAATTCGGCACAAAGGCAAGCATCGACGGCAAAAAGGAATTTACAGCTAACGGTGATATTACCATTGATGATGTTGTTTTCTACAAGAATCTCACAGCAGGAAAAGAATACACAGTAAGCGGTGTGCTTATGGACAAAGCAACAGGCAAGGCATTTCTTGTTGACGGCAAAGAAGTTTGTTCCGAAGTAACATTCACACCCGAAACAGCAGACGGCGAAGTAACAGTATCCTTTACCTTTGACGGTTCTGTAATTACCAAAGAAACAGAAATTGTTGTGTTTGAAACTCTCTACCGTGAGGGAACAGAAATTGCAGGACACGCTGACATTGAAGATGAGAATCAGACTGTAACAATTCATCCGCAGCCTGAACCTGAAAAACCGCAGACAGGCGACGATTCAAATATTGGCTTTTATATTGGCTTAGGTTCTGTTGCTGTCGGAGGTTTAATTGCATTTCTCATCATCAAATTCAAAAAGAAAGATGAGGACGATGAATAATGCACAGGGTGTATATCTGTTCGCCTTTGGGCGGTAATGTATCTGTAAACATTGAAAACGCAAAACGATATGCCCGTTATGCGTTAGAGTGCGGTATGGCTCCGTTCATACCGCATTTTTATGTGCTGATTTTAGATGACAGAAATGATAAAGAAAGGAATCTCGGTATGAACGCAGGACTTTCTATGCTTTGGGTTTGTGATGCGGTTTGGGTTTTCGGAGATGAAATAACTGAGAGTATGAAAACAGAAATTCGCTTTGCAGAAAAACTGAACATCGAAGTCAGATATATATCGGAGAATGATTTAAGAAAATCGGAGGTAAAAAATGATAAAATCAAGAAGAACTAAGTTAATTAAATGGTTATCAGGCGTATCAGTAATACTGTTAATGCTCGGAATATCGGCAGTAACAGTCTTTGCCGCAGGAGATGTATCATCAGCAATCGAAAGCACATGGACATCGGCTCAAACACAGATTAAAAATGTTGTAAACAATGTTGTCTTTCCTGCGGTAGATATGATTCTTGCCATACTTTTCTTTGTTAAACTTGCTACTGCTTATCTCGATTACCGCAAGCACGGACAGTTTGAATTCACCGCGCCGGCAATTCTTTTCGGCTGTCTTGTGTTCTCTCTGACTGCACCGCTATACATCTGGACGGTACTCTAATAACAATAAAAACAAAGGCTGTTGTGTTGAGTCATAACAGCCTTTTGCGAGGTGATTTATATTTTTGACTGGTTAGGAGATTTTATCGGTGGTATCGGAAGTGCCATAGGAGGTGTGTTCGATTACCTCGGTGAGCAAATCTCAAATGCTATATGGAACACAATGATTCAGTGGCTTTATGAAACGATTTACAACGCTGTTGCCGACTTCTTCACAATGATGGGAAATATGGGAGCAAATGTGTTCGACCTTGAATGGGTGCAGGCGACAATAAACCTGTTTACGCTGTTTGGCTGGGCATTATTCGTCGCAGGAACGGTCGTTGCCGTGTTTGATGTGGCTATTGAATATCAGAACGGAAGAGCAAATATCAAAACAACAGCAATAAATGTATTAAAAGGTTTCTTTGCCTGTTCACTGTTCGGCGTTGTGCCTGTGGAACTGTATAAATTTTGCATCAGCTGCAAAACACATTCTCAAAGGATTTGTCCTCCATAATGGCAGGACAGCAAAGCATTGATTTAGCAGGACAAAGCACAAGTGTTTTAGAGGGCAGTTTTGCAGTTGCAAACCAGACAACATTCGGATTATTGAATCTGTTATGCATGATAGCCTTTGCCTACTGCGTAATAAAAATCTTTTTTGCGAACATCAAGCGTGGAGGAATTCTGCTCATACAAATGGCGGTAGGTGCGCTGTATATGTTCAGCGTTCCGAGAGGTTATCAGGACGGCTTTAATCAGTGGATGAAGCAAATAGCGGCACTGTGCCTGACGGCATTTATGCAGACAACTCTGCTGTTCCTCGGTTTGCTGACATTCCCCGGCAATATGCTTTTGGGGCTTGGAATAATGCTTGCATCAAACGAAGTGCCGAGAATTGCACAGCAGTTCGGACTGGATTCAAGCGTAAAGGTGAATATGACAAGCATTGTTCATGCAACTACAACTGCCGTTAATCTGACGAGAAGTGTTGCGAGAGCGGCAAAGTAAACGAAAGGAAATTAAAGATTATGACCACTTATTTATATCCGCAAAATCTAAAAGCTACCGCCAATCTGTGGCTGTGGAGCTTGCGGGATTTTGCAATTATGAGCATAGCGCTTTTATTATCAATACTGATACTTGCACAGACGAGAATAATAGTACCTCTTGCGGTAACTCTCTGTTTCGGCTTTTTGTCAATAAGACTGGAAGATACAACCATTCTGGACTTTATCCGCTATGCTGTGAAGTATTTTATTTCAACACAACAGACTTATTTTTGGGCAGAAAGGAGTAAATAAATGAAAAAGCAGAAGAAAACAAAACGAAAAGGCAAATCAGTACAGGACTTGCTGGGCATAAAAACCTTTACTAAAAACGGCTTGAAGGTTGGTAAGGAAGAACTGATTTTCTATATGGTTCAGCCTACAAATATTTCTGTGCTTTCCCACACGAATATCGAAATCAAAGTGCGCCACCTGATGATGGTGCTTTCTGCTGTGCCGGATATTGAGATCACCTGTACCGATTCCTGCGAGTGCTTCGATACAAACAAAAGCTATATCAAAGGCAGAATTGAAGCTGAACAGAATGATAAGGTCAGAAAAATTCTTGCTAAAGATCTTGACTTTCTCGACAGTATTCAGACCGAAACCTCAACCGCAAGGCAGTTTCTGTTCATAGCAAGGTGTAAATCTTCAAAATCCGAAAATGTTTTGCAGAAAGCAAACAGGGTTGAGAAGATTATTTCAGACCAAGGCTTTGAAGTAACCAGAATGAAGAAAGCCGACATCAAGCGTTTTCTTGCAATATATTTTGACGCAAGTATGAACGGCGATTTGATGCCCGACTATGACGGCGAACAGTATATTTCGGAGGTGGAAAATGAAGAAACATAAAGAAAAAATCAAAATAGGAATTGTGATAGGCGTATTTTCTGTTGTTATAATTGCCTGCCTGGTTTCAATATTTTCGCAGGTGTTTACAGAGTACAAAGAGAATGAAAGTTTTAAAAACCTTGCAGAAATTGTTACTGAGGAATCGACAGGTAATGATACTGAAAAAGAACAATTCATAAATCCAAATTTATTAAAAGTCAGTGATTGTGATAATGATGTTCAAGACGAATCGTCTATGTATTTCACGACATATTACGAACCTCATTCAATATCGGAACTCATTTCGATGAATTCCGAATGCTTCGGCTGGATCAACATATCAGGAACAAACATAAACTATCCTGTTATGCACACACCCAGTAATCCGCAGAAGTATCTGAATAGGAATTTTTACGGTGAGTACAGCTATAGCGGTACACCATTTCTTGATGCAAGGTGTTCAGCCGACAGTACCAATCTCATAATCTACGGACACCATATGAACTCAGATCTACAGTATTTGCATTATTAAGGTATAAAAGTTTAAGAGATAATCGAAAAAATAACTCTGAAACAAGACCTTTGATTATTGGATTTGAGGAACCCGAAATTTATTTGCATCCAAATGCTATAAATAAAATGAGAGACACTATATATAATTTGGCTGAAAATACTAATAATCAAATCGTTTGTACAACACATTCGCCATATATGATTGACATTAGCAAAAAGCCATCTCAAGTACTTAATAGTTTATGGACCACTATAAACGATGATATGTTGGAAGATGGAAAAGCTGAAGTAGTTGAATCTATGCCGTTTAATGTTACAGATGAATTTATAAAACTTCAAGAAGATTCAAAAGATTATATAAAAATGATTTAAAAATCGATGAGTCAATTGCCAGATGTTTTTTTGTTAAAAAGGTTTTAGTCGTAGAAGGTGACACTGAACAAGTGGTCTTGACTGAAACAATAAACAGAATGCCATATGATCTAAAGAATCAAATATTATCTGACTGGCATATTGTAAGAGCTCGTGGCAAAGCTGCAATCATTCCTTTAGTAAAATATTTAAAAGCAATGACAATAGATGTATATGTTATACATGATGGTGACTTTGGAGTGGATGGTGCAGAGCGTTTCAATGAACCTATAAAAAATGCTTTAAGTGATGATGATAAATTAGTTGTGCTAAAAAATTGTATTGAGGATGTTTTAGAATATAGTGCTCCAAAATCCGATAAACCATTTGTTGCATATAAACATATACAAGATAACTGGACTGACTGGAGCAGTATACCTGAATTATGGAGAAAATCTGTTGAAAAAATATTTAATGGTGGTAAAACAATAATACATAAAACTAATACAAGTGAACTTTGAAATTGAGATTGTTATTCATTTTTGTAATACTATTTTCCTACACTTGCCAGAGCGCATGACTGTTAATCATGATGTCACTGGTTCGAGCCCAGTTGGGGGAGCCACAACAGAGTAGTCTTTTGACTACTCTGTTTTCTTTTTATCTAAATTTACTGCTAAATCGGGCGAGAAGGTGAGCGTTGATAAAACAGTCCTGTGGAATGTTTTTAGTGAACTGGGATTGTGCGAGTGCTGTTTAAGAACCAAACGTAGTATGCGAGGCAGTTACTTTCCTCCCTTACAAAGTAAGTTTGGGGAGTCAGAAAACGACAGGTTTTTACCTGTCGTTTTTTAGTGAAATAAATCCTTACGGATTTGTGAAAGACGCTTTGCGTGTGAAATATTCCTTCTGAATGTGAAATACCTACGGCGTGAGCTGATTTATTTCATTTCACTTTCTGCGTAGGCAGAAAATTTCACAATACGTTATGTAGTATTTCACCATTTGCACAGCAAACAATTTCACGGAGCAGTTGATGTGTGGAAACGAAATTTCAACCATGTCGAGCATCTTTTTGATTACGGCCGTGCCGTTCGTAAGGTTATGTGTACAACCAATGCGGTTGAAAGCATAAATTCAAGTTTCAGATAAGTTACAAAAAAGGGTGCTTTTCCAAATGAAATGCACTACTCAAATTGTTCTATTTACGCACAACCGAGCTTTACAAAAAGTAGAATGGCAGTAAGGTTCAAAATTGGGCAATGGTCAGAAATCAACTGGCTGCAAATGAAAAAATCAGTGCCCATATTAAAAAATACGAGCACATGATTTAAGACATTAATATAATTTTTTATGACTTTAAAAAAACTTACACACTTTTCTTGACAAAGCCTCATATCTATTATTATAATGATGATGACCAAGAACTTCCATTCCCAGGAGAGAAAATGTCCCCGGATGGAGGTAATAATTGGTATACCTACACAATATATGGTTTGGAGAATCCAAGGGTTATTTTTAATAACAACACTACCGATCCTGACACAAGACAACAACATCCCGGTATCAATCAACCCGGAATTGAAATAACAGAAGATGAAATGTGGGTGGTAAATGAAACTGCATATAGCCAGAAACCACAGGGAATTACTGTTCATTTTTATCGTCCTTCTAATTGGGAATATTGGGACACAAGAATTTACTTCTATGAAGATAATGATATTCTGATGTCATGGCCTGGTACTCTCATGAATAGTCAAATGGATGATAATTGGTTATCCTATACGATCTATGGTGTGGAAAATCCGAAAGTAATGTTCAATGATTCGAAGAATAAACAGATACCTGGTGTATTGCAACCTGGGCATTTGGTTACACAAGATGTGTGGTTTAAGGATAATACTTGGACAACATATGAACCAGATTAACTGATTCATTATAAATTTCTAAAGATGAAGGAGCAATTATGTTTGCTCATTCATCTTTGAAATTAGTGCTACAAACTTTTGAAAGGTTTTATATATGAAAACAACTAGATTAATACGAGTAAATATAGTATTTGCAATATTTTTTTGTACAGTTTTTATTTTAATGTTTTCAAGTTGTAAAGAGCTATACCCTATAACAAAAACTGCTGAAGGATATACATTTGAAATTGATGAAAATCAAAACGCTACATTGATAAAAACCGATATATTGGCTGAAACCATTGAAATTCCTTCGGAAATTTCTTCATATAAAGTCAAAAAGCTAAGTTGTGTAGAAAAGCTGCATTAGTTGGGGTGTCTCTTACAGGTGTATTTGAGGGAAATAATGTTGTAAAAGAAATTATAATACCTGAAGGAGTAGTGGAAACTTATGGCCCGGCTATAGCTAATTGCTATAATCTTGAAAAAATTACTATACCAGGCACAATGACGACATTTGACGTAGTGCGGTGTGATAATTTAAAGGAAGTGAACATTGTTGACGGAGATACTATTACCGAATCCTTTAGTTTCAGCGATTGTTCCGGGCTTGAAGAAATATACTTACCGAAGCAAATTAATAAAATCAGCACTAATGCTTTTGCTCGTTGCTATTCATTAAAAAATGTGAAGTTTTCAAAAAATGTTTATTGTATAGAGAGTGTGGCTTTCCAAGGATGTACTTCACTTACAAATATTGATTTACCCGACAAGCTATCAGAAATAGGTTCAAACGCTTTTCAATGGTGTACTTCTCTGCAAACTATTGATGTTCCGTCAAAGGTCAGGATTATTGAGAGCTGGACATTTGATGGTTGCAAATCTCTTGAAATAGTGAATTTGCCTGAGGACTTAATAAAAATAGGTGACGGAGCTTTTCGGGATTGCGTTTCTTTAGAGAGAATTAATGTCTATGATGAATGTGATTACATTGCGGACAACGCTTTTGATGGATGTGACAAACTTACAATCTGCGGAATGAAGGGTAGTTATGCAGAACAGTATGCAAAAAAACATAACATATCCATTTGAAAAATTGGATACAACAATTCAGTCTGTAAATTAATAATTATCGGTTTGTTGATAATTAAAACTATATTTTTTACAAGAGAATTTTAATATGATGAAAAAATAAAAAATATAAACTACCTATCGGGATATTGTGCGTAGTGTTAGTGATATTTATATTTTTGCAAAGCTGTTCAAGTGAACATTGGTGGTTTGGGTACACATATGAAACCGATGGATATACAAATAAATCGGCAACAATTGTAAAGATAAACTACCCGTCAGAGAAAGTTGTAATTCCTTCAACAATATTTTTCCATAAAGTAAATGCTTTAGGCGGATATGTTACAGGATACAATTTGTGGGGAGCAGAAAGGAAAGGAATGTTTGAGGATAACGATATAGTAAAAGAGATTGTTGTTTCTGAAGGGATAGAGTATATATTTAACAGATGTTTTGACCATTGTATTTCATTAGAAAGCATACAACTCCCAAGTACTATAAAACAATTCTCTTTTACGAATTGTGAAAGTCTGAAAAATGTTAATTTTAATGGTGATGTAAAAGAAATTGAAAGTTTATCATTTTCAGGCTGTTCTTCATTAGAAACGCTTGTAATTCCGGATAATATTGCTGATCGTGGTATAGCATACGGTGCTTTTTCCGGTTGCACATCACTAAAAAGTATAAATATTCCCGATAATATTACTGCAATACAACGATATGCATTTAGTAATTGCATATCCTTAAAACAGTTAGTTTTGTCTAAAAATATTAAGAGCATTGAATGGGGTGCTTTTGAAAATTGCACCTTGTTGGAGAAAATTATCATTTACGATAAGGTAGAATATATTGCAGATAACGCTTTTGAAGGTTGCGATAAGCTCACAATTTATGGAATAAAAGGCTCATATGCAGAACAATATGCAAACGAACATGACATACCATTTGAAGAATTGAATAACATAGTTGACTGATTATATTTGCGGAGATTAAATAAAGTCAAATTTTAGATTTTAAATGCCGACAAGTTATAGCTTTTAATGCTATTGACTGTCGGCATTATTTTTGCTTTTTTTGCATTAAAAGCGGAAAGGGCACTTATGATTTATAGAAACAGAAGTCCCCCAATCGACCTGAATTAAAAAATTCAGATTGATTGGAGAAAAATTAATGGATGTAAATTGCAATAGCAAGTTGAAACAATTTTTTAAGAATATCATGTTCATTGAAGTAGATATTTGTAAGTCACCGCAGTAAGGAATGTTGTAAACAAACGGCACCCCATAAAATTCTGTGTAAATAATAATCCTTCAAGCAATAACAAAACAGCGGATTGGAGCTTGTAAAATAAAGTGTGTAAGTTAGAAAAATAACTTGCACACTTTTCTTGACAAAGCCTCAAGAAAATTTGCGTTTGCACTTGCAAGCTGATTTGATACATCATCGTACTTGTCCTTTTCGACATACTGACCACCTGCAAGGTTGCCGAGCTTAACATCTGCCGCATTGTTTACCTTTTCGGCAAACTGTTCAAAGGTTAATGCCTAGTCACCAAACAGGGCTTTTAAAATTTCCATTAAGTCCATTTGTTTGCTCCTTTCATTTTTTTAGCAATTGTGTGTATGCTCAGATATTTGAGCAATATTAAAAGCCCCCGAAATTCGGGAGCTTATAACCATAATCTGTAATTTTCGGGGTAAAAGTAAAAGGGATGTTTCGAACACCCCTTTAATACCCATTTAATACCTTTTTAAATTCGTTTACTTTTGTTTTTATTCAATCAACTATGTAACTCTTTACCTTTTAGCAACAAAAGCTAATACAAGACAAATACGGTACAATTTACAGTTTGCTGATTATATACCGGGAACAAAGTCCTTTATACCTTTAGCAAGTTTGAGAAACGCTGCATAATTGAATTTTCAGTTAAATATTCCAATCCCTTGAGAGTAATGCGGATATTTGTACAATCAACACTGACGTCACCCGAGAGATATTTTGAAGTTCTGACTCCTTTAACATGGCCTGAGTCGGAAAGTATTTCAATATATCTGTTCCAACGCTCCTTGCTTATTTCCTGTCGGTTGTGATCAATCTGAGAAACATCAAAATCAGAATAATCCATAGCAGTTTCGAGTGTACTCAGAATTTTGTATATACACTTAAAATTATCATTCATATACTGTAATCATCCTTAATATTGCACATTCATAAAATTTGTTTTTATTCAAACTCATAAGGTAGTAAAAATACTTGCAAGAGGCAATAAACCGCTTGTAGTTTGAGAATATGAACAATCTAATTAGGGTACAAATTTTACTCGTGGACTGTGAAAAAACAGCATTGCAAAAAACAATAAGGCACATAACCGTTATCACTTTCGGTTATGTGCCTTTTGTAATATAATAAGTTTGTTAAGAATACCACGATTGATTACAGTCCAAAACAAGGAAGATTTCAGTGCGTTAATTCCAAAAGTAAGTTCCACGGTGGAAGTTACTTCGGAAATTAACTATTTACTTTTTTGTTTAAGTTTGCGGTAAATATGAATTGTATAATCCGTTTTATTGTGTTATTATGTAGTAAAATAGTGTGCAACATTGGTGTTTTGAAAAAATTATGTTGCTGAAATTAAACTTGAAATAACTGACGGGTGGCATATGGTTCGCAAAGTTGACAAAACAAAGCTTCTGACTGTTGTCGGGATAATTATATTCCTGTTTGGAGGTGCGGTGAGAATTTTTTCTCATCTTACTTCCTCGGCGGACAATTATATTGAAAATTTTGATGTTATTATCTTTTCGGGGCTTATTATAGGCTGGGGTGTGTCTGTTGCATATCGCATTGTTCAGAAGAATATACGAATCTGCTTGTGATATCTGCGGCGCTTATGCTCTTGTGGATGGCTCTTCGTGCCATAAAATACAACAGCCCTGCCGACATCAACACATACGGACGGTATCTTTGGTATTCATATTACATAGCAATGGTGTTTTTGCCGCTTATGATGTTTTTTGCAATGCTGAATATCGGTGAGCCCGAAAATACAAATAACCGAAAATATCTTTTGATTATACCTGCCGCCGTTCTTGTACTGCTTGTTATGACGAACGATTTTCATCAGCTTGCTTTTGTATTTGAACCCGATTTTCACAATTGGAACAAACAATACAGTTACGGTCCTGTTTACTATGTAATTGCAGTGTGGATTTTTATACTTGTACTTTCGTCAATTGTGCTTTCAATAAATCGATGCAGAATTTCCGCAACACGCAAAAAGCTGTGGATTCCGATTGTAATAATTCTTGTTGCAATAATTTACACACTCTGGAATAATCTTAATCACGGATATTCGGGACTTAGAATTTACAATGTTCCGAGGTGTTCTGTTTTGCCTCAATTGCTCTATGGGAAAGCCTTATTCAGATAGGTCTTGTGCCGTCAAATACGGGTTACGGCGATTTTTTCAATGCGTCAAATCTTAACACTCTCATATTTGACAATGAGGGCAATGTGAAATACCGCTCTAAAAACGCAACAAATGTTTCAAAAGATGTTGTTCTGCAAAACGGTAACAGTGTTGTGATTGATGAAAATATAATTCTTAAAAAGCATAATATAAAAGGCGGTAAGGCAGTTTGGACGGAAGATATATCGGCAATTAACCGAATTAACAGAGAACTTTCGGAAGTAAAAGAGCAGATTTCGGAATACAATGTAATCTTAAAATCAGAGGCAGAGCTGAAAAAACGAAGAGCGGCAGTAACCGAACAGAACAAGCTCTATGACAGTATAACCGAATTTATCCGTCCTCAGCTTTGCGACCTTGAAAATATACTCAAAAATATTGAAAACAACAGGGGAGATATTTCGGTTAATTATGCCGGTGCCTGTGTTGTTAATGTCTACATCAAGAGAATAAGCAATCTGCTCATTATGGCAAAAAGCAGAAAAATGCTGAATGCTTTTGAGCTTGAAAACAGTATCCGAGAACTTGCCGAGTACATTTCTGTATACGGAATTTCGTGTTCGTTTTTCAGTAATGTTTCGGGAGAAATTTCAGCCGAAAAAACGATTGCACTTTTTAAATTCATCGGGATTTTTATAAGGCATATAATGAACTGCACAGATGCGTTGCTGTTTAATTTAAAAGTCCATGAGAAATTTATTGATTTAAAAATCAACTGTGACAGCAAAAATGAAATGAAAATTCCCGATGATTTACTTGACGATATTATAAAACTCGGCGGAAATGTCACCACGGAATATGACGCTGACACGCTGTTTGTGTTTGTTCGTATGCAAAGCGGAGGTGATGACATATGACATCCATCCTTGAAATGCGTTCGTTTGTTTGTGTTATATTGATGAGTGTGCAATTTGTTGTTGCCTGTGCGGCAATATACAACGCAACGCAATCTTTTCTTTATAAAATCAGGTTGTGGAAACCGATTTCAGCGGTTATAATTGCAGTAATCTCTTTGACAATGTTTTTGGTAAGCACTCATGTCTTGAGTAAAATATATTATGATAACCAAATTAATAAAATGGCTGAATTTTTTGGCAGAATGCCGTTTGCTCTGTCTGTCGGCATAACGGCATATTGTGCTGTAATGTCTGTGTACATAACGGTAAGGCTTCATCATTGCAGGAATACCGATATTACCGCAATGTCAATTAAAGAAAGCTTTGACGGCTTGCCGACAGGACTTTGCTATTTTAACGAAAACGGACTTGTTGTATTGAAAAATAACCTTATGGAAAGCATATGCCTTGAACTTACGGGTAAATCGCTTAATGTTGCAATGCCCTTCAGAGAGAAGATAAAAGAGGCTTCTCAATATGAAAATGACGGGGCATTTACAGTCAGATTAAAGGACGGCAGGGTTTTCAGCTTTTCGTTGTCGGAAACGGAAATTTTTTCAAAACCGTATTTTCAGCTTGCGGCAACCGATATAACAGAGTTTACAAAGCTTACATCAACCTTGGAATATGAAATAGGCGAGTTAAAAAAGGTTAATGCTCATCTGAAAAAATACAATGAAATGGTCTGTGATCTGACAAGAGAAGAAGAAATTCTTCGCACAAAAGAGATAATTCATGACAGGCTCGGCAGTACGCTGATAACAACAAGAAGATATCTTGAAAACGGCACTCTGTCTGAAAATAACAGTAAATTACTTGAAATGTGGAAAAACAATATTTCTGTTCTGAATACCGCAGAGAGTGATTGCAAAGATGAAAACTTTGCTAAGGATATTGAAAATGCCGCAAAGCTTGTCGGAATAACGCTTGAAACAGTCGGAAATCTTCCGACTGATAACAATGCGGTTGCACGGGTTCTGACTTTTGCAACAATGCAATGCCTTAACAATGCCGCAAGACACGCAAAAGCAGATAAAATGATTCTTGAAAGTCTTGACGACGGTGAAAAATATATTTTTAGATTTGCAAATAACGGCAGAAAACCGCCTCGAAAAATCAATGAGGGCGGCGGACTTTCTTCCGTGAGAAAAAAAGCGGAGCAAATCGGCGGAAGCATGAAAATATCGACTTCCGAAATTTTTGTTCTTGAAATCACAATACCGAAAAGCGAGGTGCTGCAGTATGACAAGAGTGCTGATAGTTGAAGATCAGTCAATGCCGAGAACTTTATTTGAAATGTATGTAAACCAAAGCGAAAACTATACGCTTGCGGGCTCAATAAGTAATGCTGATATGACGGATTATCATTGTGAAAATTCCGATGTTGACCTGATTTTAATGGATATATGCACTTCAATGGGAGCAAACGGTCTTGAGGCGGCTGAAAGAATAAAAGCAAAGTTCCCGAAAATTAAGATAATCATTGTTACCTCAATGCCCGAATATTCCTATCTAAAGCGTGCCAAGGAAGCTGGAGTTGACAGTTTTTGGTACAAAGAGGTAAGTCCCGAACCTATTATTGAACTTATGGACAGAACAATGAACGGTGAGCGTGTGTTTCCCGACACAACTCCCAAAATTAAATTCGGCAACGCAATGAGTACGGATTTTACCGAAAGGGAGCTTGAGGTTTTGCGTGAACTGACAAGCGGTGATACAAACACGGAAATTGCCAAAAGACTTACATTGCTCCGGGTACTGTCAAGAACTATATACAGTATATGCTTGAAAAACAGGCTTTAAGTCAAGAACCGAGCTTGCCGTAAAGGCAAGAGAGGCGGGGCTTGTAATCCTTGACGATAGAATTAACGACAAATAAATACTTTTTTCTGAATATGTGCCGTTTGGCACATATTTTTTTGCTGTTAAAACAGTATAATACAATTACAGGATATAACTGCTCAGACGGTGAATATCTTTTGTGCAAAACGCTATCTTTGTCCGATTAATAATTAAAGACAAAGGTGCATAAAATTTATTATTTAATGACAGGAGGAAAAACTATGGAGGCAAAAGGTTCAACTTTTCTTAAAGTAACGGGAATCCTTATGATTGTATTCGGTGCTATTGCATTGATTGTATCAATCATCGCCATTCTCGGTATCGCCGCACTTGCAGCTTTTAACGACGGTACATACGATATGACTATGCTTTATGTCGGCGGCGTTTTCGCACTTATCAGTGCGGTTGCTGAGTTTGTTGCAGGTATTATCGGCGTTATCAACGCAAACTTCCGCACAAGGCAAATACATGTATTGTATGGGGCGTTATTGTTGCTGTTATGTGTATTGCAGGCGAAATTATCAGCATGATAGGCGGATCACAGCTCAATGTATTCTCTCTTATCTGCGGCCTTGCTATCCCTGTACTTTACATTATAGGCGCTGTTAAGAACAAAGCATAATTATTTTATTATTTACCCCCCCTTTTAATTACCCACCGTAAATATTTTTAGCACAAGGTCACAGCTGTCCGAACAATCGGGCAGCTGTGCTTTTTTTGTTTATGTTGTGAAATATGCCGTTTGGCACATTCATCTTCTATCGCAAAATTGTACAATATAAGTGAAAGATATAGGTGAAAAGGGGTGATGTCCGTTGAAGAAAATTTTGCTCAGTGTTCAGAATAATTTGCTCAGTGAGGCTATTCAAAATGCCCTTGTAAAGAAGGGAAGATTTTGTATTGAGAATGTTTCACCGAATCAAGACGGGAAAATTCTTGATTTGTGCATTGCAGAAAGAGTTGATGTTTTACTTATGGATGTCACAAGACTTGCCGATTCAACTATTGAGAAACGGCTTGAGCTGTGTGGAAAAGTAAAGGAATATTTGCCAAGCTGTAAAACGGCTCTGCTCTGTGACGAACAGGCATATCCCGACCTTGCCGACAGGGTTAAACAGGCAAAACAATTCGGAAAAATAAGCTCATTTTTTTATTCATCCGTAACGGCAGATTATCTTGCCGCCGCACTTGACGCACTTTAAAAAGGAGGTACTGTTTATGGGTATATTTGACAGCTTAAAAAATATGACAAATCAGGCTGTAAAAAACAATGTTTCAAAGGCCGTTTCGGGAGCGGTAAACAATGCGATGCACAAAAGCAAAACATTTGTATTTGCCGATTATCCGAAAAATGCAGATGAACTCAAAAAATGCCGGAGCTTGACTTTTCGTCACCTCTTTCAACAGCGGCATTTGCAATGCTTGTGTTGCTTGAATATGATGAAAGTCCGGAAAATACAATAGAAATGCTTAATGTATTAAAAGGACCTCAGGCGATGAACGGGATGGATGTTCAGTTTTTGCGTGACAGAATCAAGGCAGGGGATATATTCCTCGCTCATATTTTGAGGGTTCATCCGTGAAAAACGATTATACACCGAATGTTCCGTACAAAATAACCGTTTCCGAGTATGCATATACCTATCAGAGCGAGGGTTATGCAAAGGTTCAGGTTCAGTCGTCGGGAGCAGATTCACCTCGTCCGATTGAGCTTCGCAGAAAGGGCAATCAATGGTTCTTATGGCGTAATCTTGCACTCTCTGACATACGAACTCCGGCTTCGGCTGATCCTTGGGCATAAAGGAGGGATTTTTATGAAAATCAAGAAAAAAGCAAAGCGTATTTCGAGCGTTGCCCTGTGTGTGCTTATGCTTTTAACGGCTCTTCCTATGACAGCCATAACCGCAAATGCGGCGGCTCAGGCTTATATCAAATATATCGACACCGAGGTTTACATAGGAGATGTCCTTAACATTATCGTGGGAGTAAACGGCGGCAGTACAGACGAAACCTTTACCTATCAATGGCAGGCAAAGTATCCGAGCCTAAGCTGGGTTAACCTCTCCGATAAAACCGACAGACCCAACTCGAAATTTTCGGGTGTTTTTACAGACCATCTTAAATTTCAGACCTACGCAGAACTTGTAGGACCTGACTCAGGGTGGAAAGATGTTGTCTTTAGATGTAAAGTAACGGGCTCAAAAAGCGGTACTTTTTATTCGGGAAAATGTAACTTTCCGGGACTTCTTGAGAAGACAGAAATTCCTATAATTGGATTTTTAGGCTTGGAGAAACCTGAACAGCGGAAAATCCCCTCAACTACGGCAACTCCGATAAACAGCACTTACTACAGTTTTGATTATATTGAGTGGTATGAGTACAAAAACAACAAAGTTGGCAGAAAGCTCAACGACGGAGAAGCTTTTGACAGTGGTATGTATTGTTGTCAGCTATACTTTAATATGAACAGAGGATATGCGGTTGCCAAGAACGCAGTATGTGGCTTGTACAACGACGACGGTCAGGCGACAATTCTTCAGGATGAAACCACAGGTCAATATTATATTTGGGCATATTACGTTGTTGCAGATAAATCACCTTCATTTTCACATCAGTCCACTGAGGCAGAAATTATGAAAGGCAAAGAAAAAACTATATCGGTTACTGCCAACAATGCCGCAAGCTATCAGTGGCAGATGAAAGTAAGGAGAAGCACAGGAAGATATGTGTGGCGCAACATAAGTGACAACTCATCCACATCAAACAAATTTTCCTTCAAGGGTACAAAAACAAATGCTTTGAGCATCAGACCGAATACGGATTTTGATGAAACTCATTTCAGGTGTGCTGTCACGGGTGAAAACGGTGATGTCATTTACAGTGTATCTGTTAAAGTTACGCAAAAGGTTAAGGCCCGTATTATACTGGATTTAAGAACGGGCGGCTTACCGGATGACACTATTACTATTAAGTTTGATAAATACACTCCTGACGGCGTCTATAATGGCAGCTATACACATGAAACGGTAAACAGTAATGCAAAACCCTTATATGTGTATTATGAAACAGTTCCGGGCAAATATGTCATTACTGTAAGCAAACCGCAATGCGTAACACGGGTATATGAAGCGAATGTTGTTAAGAAAGATGTTAACCTTGTAGTAAAAATTACTGTTCCGTATGATGTCAATATGGATGGTGTTATTAATGTTGTGGACGCAACCTTGGTTCAAAAATACATTGTCGGGCTTGAAGAATTTGACGATTACACTTTAAAAATTGCAGACACAAACGGTGACGGCACAATATCAGTTGTTGATGCTACAAATATTCAGAAGAAAATCGTGAATCTTTTGTAAAGGAGAAAGTTTATGGGACTATTTGAAAAGAAATATTGTGACCTTTGCGGTGACAAGGTAAACGCCCTCACAAGGCAAAAGCTTTCAGACGGTTATCTTTGCAGCGACTGTAAGCACAAGCTCAGTTCGCTTTCATCAGGCTGGAAAAACAGAACATTAGCAGATGTTAAAGCTCATCTTGAACAGCGTGAACAGAACAGACAGAAATATTCGGCATTTGTTCAGTCGGCAAGTGCCGGTACAAACGAAAAGCTTGTTGTAGATTTTAATAACAGAAAATTCTATTTTACAATAGGCAGAGATTTCAAAAACAGCAATCCTGAAATTTTTGATTTTTCACAGCTGCAGGACTTTTGGCTTGAGCTTGGATATACAACTCTGCAGGATTCCGACCGTGACGGAATTCCTGATGAGTATGACCGCTATGATAACCGTCAGGGCAGGAACAGCGGTTTTGGCAGTCAGTTCGATACAACAAACTCATTTTCGGGGCAAAACGGTATGCTTGATGTTCCGCTTGCACTTCAGCCGTATGTTCGTGATACAAACACATCGTCATCACCGCAAAGAATATCTTCTTTAAAAGCAAAATTCATCGTAAATCATCCGTTCATAACCGATATATCAATGTATGTTGATTCGTCAATCGGTACTGTAAGGAATGAGCTTATGAGAGCGTTTGATGACGGAATGCAGTTAATGAGACTGTGTGAACAAATAAGGAACGGTATGCAGAACAATATGGGCTATCAGCAAAGCGGAATGCTATGCAGAACAATATGGGCTATCAGCAGAACGGAATGCCCATGCAGAACAATATGGGCTATCAGCAGAACGGAATGCCTATGCAGAGCAACACAGTAATCAGCAAGTTTCACAGCCGTTTACTCCGCAAAATGCTGCGGCAATTGTTTGTTCTGCTTGCGGATATAAGCCTGACGGCAATCCGCCGAAATTCTGTCCGTTCTGCGGGGCTGCCATGACATAACCGATATGACTTTACGGTCGTTATTTCATAATATTTCCAAACGAAAAACGCGTGTAAAAAAAGAAATTGTATCCGTGAGCTATTCAAAAAATCATTCAAATTTTGACTCCTGCTGTTCTTTTTATGTGCGGAAAAAAGGTGTAAATTTTCTTTTTGACGCTATCTGCAAATGCGGTTATATCGCTTTTGAAAATGTTTTGATCGACGAAACGGATATGAGACTGCTGTGTGACACCGCCGAAGACGCATTGGAAATTCTGAAAAAATATAATCCAAAAAACAAAGAACTGACAGTCGATGACGCCACGGTTACAATCGTTGAAATCATATTTTCCGACAAAAACAGTATGTCGGTCAGTATGACGGAACAAACCTTGGATTCGCTCGAAAAAGCGTTCTTTGCCCTTGCTGAAAAATATTGCAAAGATGTTTAATCTCTAAAAATAATTGAAAAGCAACCCTATGAAAACAACCCCACGGTAAAATAATCGTGGGGTTGTTTTTTCTGTAAGAGAAAATGAGTGCATTTTTTCTTGCCATTACCGTAGTAATTGTTTATAATTAAGGTATGACAATAAAAGAAGGCATGAACAATGCAAACGATAGATGAGGCACTAAACAAACTGAAAAAATCTGATTTTCGCAGTCGGTTTCATTTAAAGCAAAAGGACATTGACTATATTAATGAAAAGGGAATGAATAAAATCCGCTCCCATGCAGAAGATTTTGTCAGAACACGGCTTGCACCAAAATATATTCCGAATGACGGAAAGCAAACGCCTATGAGGGGACACCCTGTTTTTATCGCACAGCACGCCTGTGCCTGTTGTTGCAGAGGGTGTCTTAACAAGTGGTACAGAGTTGCAAGGGATAAACAGCTTAACGAGGTCGAACAGCAGAAAATTGTAAATCTGCTTATGGCTTGGATTGAAAGGGAATACAATGATTATAATTCCAATAAAGAATGATAGATAAGGGCAAAAAGATGAGTGATAAATTAAGCGTGTTAAAAGATTACTTCGGACACGATTCTTTCAGAGACGGACAGGAACAGATAGTTGACGCTTTGCTTGACGGCAGAGATGCACTTTGCATTATGCCCACAGGTGCGGGCAAGTCTATGTGCTATCAGATTCCCGCATTACTTTTTGATGGGGTGACAATTGTTGTGTCACCTCTGATTTCGCTTATGAAGGATCAGGTCGGCTCACTCGTTCAGTCGGGAGTTCCTGCGGCATATATAAACAGCTCGCTTTCATATCCGCAATTTCTCCGAGTGCTTTCAAATGTTGAACACGGAAAATACAAAATTATCTATGTTGCACCCGAAAGGCTGTTGACTGACGGATTTCTCGACACCTGTAAAAAGATAAAAATCTCAATGGTTGCAGTTGACGAGGCTCATTGCGTTTCACAATGGGGACAGGATTTCAGACCGAGTTACCTCAAAATTATTTCATTTGTTGAAAGCCTTGCAAATCGTCCGATTGTCGGAGCATTTACTGCAACGGCTACGAATGATGTAAAAGAAGATATAAAGAAAATTCTCAGGCTTGAAAATCCGTTTGAAATTACAACGGGATTTGACCGCCCCAACCTTTTCTTCGGTGTAATAAAGTCATCGTCAAAGGATGAAAAGCTTATTGACCTCATTCGGGAGCGTGGCGACAGGTCGGGAATTGTCTATTGTGCGACCCGAAAAAATGTTGAATCTGTCTGCGAATTGCTCTGCGATAACGGCTTTTCGGCGGCAAGATACCATGCAGGTCTTGATGAATACGAACGCAGGAAAAATCAGGAGGATTTCGTTTTTGACCGAAAAAATATTATGGTCGCAACTAATGCTTTCGGTATGGGAATTGACAAGTCAAATGTTACATATGTAATTCATTACAATATGCCGAAAAACATTGAAAGCTACTATCAAGAGGCAGGACGGGCAGGTCGTGACGGCGGTGAGGCTGATTGTATTTTGCTCTACAGTCCTAAGGATGTTCGCCTAAATCGCTTTATGATTGAAAATTCCGAGGGCAACGATGAGCTTACAATTGAAGAAAACGAGCAAATTCGTGAGCGTGATTTTGAACGCTTAAAATATATGACCTTTTACAGCACTACAAACGATTGTCTGCGTGGATTTATTCTGCGGTATTTCGGTGGTGAAAAAAAGGCTTACTGCGGAAAATGCTCCAACTGCCTTTCTGTTCACAAGCTTGTTGATGTCACAATTGATGCTCAAAAAATTATGTCGTGTATTGCAAGAACAGGACAAAGGTACGGCAAACCCGTGATTTGTGATGTGTTAAAGGGCAGTAAAAGCGAGAAAATTCTAAAAGCTGAGCTTAACAATCAGTCAACCTACGGAATAATGAAAGAGGTTACGGCAAGGCATATTTTCGGCACAATTGACTTTCTTGCCGAAAAGGAGTATATTTCATCCGACAATGAAACCGAGGTTCTAAAACTTTTGCCAAAGAGCAGAGATGTGCTTTTCGGACGGGAACGGCTTGTGATGAAGAAAGTTGAAAACTCCGAAAAGGTTGTCAAAACGCACCGCCCCGAAGTGCCTGTCAATTCCGAATTACTTGATGCGCTCAAGGCTTTGCGAAAAAGCATTGCATCCAAAAAGAGCGTTCCTGCCTATGTTATTTTTACCGATGCAACGCTGATTGATATGTGCAAAAAATGCCCCGAAACACCCGATGAAATGCTTGAAGTTTCGGGTGTGGCAGAACAAAACTTGAAAAATTCGGAAAACAATTTCTTGAAGAAATCGCAAAATTCAGATAACTTCATATACTGTTAAAGGATGAACGAATTCGTTTGTCCTTTTCTTTTTCAATTTTTAAAATTGCATTGAAATAATTAGTACAAAGTGATACAATAATTACAGAGAGAAAACAGATTGGAGGCATTTGTATGGCTGACATATTTGATTACATAAGCTGGCGCGGCGATTTGACATTTGAACAGGATGGTTTTAACGAGCTTGACGCACTTGTGCTTTCACGGCTTTCATATCTTCCTTTTGACGGTGCGGTATCGTCCTGTCTGTTTGATGAAATTACCCTTGAACAGGCGGCAATGCGTGTGTTTGCAACCGATGATTACGAGAAAAATCTATTGTGGAAGGGTGACGCCGACCTTTTGAAAGCAACGGCAGAGAGCAAGAGATTCGGCAAAATTCTTGTTTCGGGGTATGTAAACGAGGTTGAGTCCGATGTGAGTATGCAGTTTTCCGCAATCACTTTTGAATTTCTCAAAAAGAATTATTTTATTTCATACAGAGGAACGGACTTTTCTCTTGTCGGCTGGCAGGAGGACTTCAATATGTTCTTCACATTTCCGTTGCCGTCACAGAAAAAGGCTCTTGATTATTTTGAAAAGGCAGTCCGTATGCTCAACGGAAAATTCATTCTGGGCGGTCACTCAAAGGGCGGAAACCTTGCGGTTTATGCCGGTGCTTTTACCGATGAAAATTCAAGAAATCACATTGATTATATTTACAATTTTGACGGACCGGGGTTTTCTCTTGACAAAATCAGGGACAGCGGATTTTATGAAGTCGACGACAGAATCTACACCTTTGTTCCGCAGTCGAGCATTTTCGGCATGATGTTTGAGCATGAGGAGAGTTACACAATTGTAAAGAGCAATCAAAAAGGTTTTCTCCAACACGATGTCTATTCGTGGGAGATTGAGCTGAACAGGCTTGTCAGACTGAAAAGCACTACAAATTTCAGCGTTTTCTTTGACCATACGCTGAAAGAATTTGTTGAATCGCTGACAATTGCTCAAAGACGGGAGTTCACAAAAGAGGTTTTTGCCCTTTTGTCGCTGACCGAAACCGCAACCTTTAATGAGATGCTGAAAAATCCGCTTAAAAACACGGGAACAATCCTAAAATCCTTTGCAGGTCTTGACAGCAAAACAAGAAATATGCTTCTGAAAACAATCTTCGCATTCGTTAAAAGTGCAAAAAACAATTTTTCCGACATAACAGGCGGTCAGAAATCAATTGAAATAACGACATAATATCATATAATATTATAAATACTCCTCAGATACTTGATTGCATCTGAGGAGTTTGCTATAATTATATGGTAAGAAAAAGTGTATTGATTTTTTCGACTGTTACAGAGAATAAGAGTTCTTCACAAATTTACATAAAAGGATAATGACATATGAAAACGACTAACAACATTAAGAGAACAATGACAATTGCAATTGCAGCGGCAATGATTACAGCAACAGCAATGCTTTCGGGTTGCGGTTGTGACGATAGTAATGCAACGAACAAGACTGCAACAACAGTTCAGACTACAAGTGTAGAAGAAACAACAGTTTCTGAAACAACACCGACTCTTTCTGAAACAGATAAAGCAATTACCGATGCAGGGCTCAAAGTAGGTGCTGACGGCAAAATTACTGATAAGAACGGCAAAGAAGTAAAAGTTGATAAGGACGGTAAGATTGAGGTTAAAAACGAAAAGGGTGAAACTGTCAAGGTGGATTCTTCTGAAGTGAAAAAGGCAAATCAGAACAAGGTGAAGGTTGACAGCTATCCAACAAACTCATCTTCTCAGAAGAAGGACACAAGCACATCAAATAAGGGTAATGGCAGTTCTTCTTCAAAGTCAAACAGTTCAAAATCTGACAGCAAAAAGGACACTTCATCTAAGAGCGAAAGCTCAAAGAAGGAGAGTTCAAAATCTGAATCCTCCAAAACACCGCAGAGCAGTTCATCAAGTTCAAAACCTGACTCATCTAAGAATGAATCTTCAAAGCCGACTCCTAAGCCTCAGCATACACACAGTTGGACAAACATTACCGAAAAGGTAAAAGTTGTTGACAAGAAAGCATATACCTACGAGGAACCAGTGTATGAAGAACACGACAGAACTTTGTGTAATGATTGTAATAAGGATGTTACAGATGATGCAGTTCGTGAAGAACATATGATTTATGAGCTCGAACATGGCGGCAAAGGTTCTTATCGTAATGAATGGGTGCAGGTTCAGGTAGGCACTAAAACAGTTACTGTTCCGGAGAAAAGCCATTATGAGACTAAAACAATCGGCAGAAAATGTTCGGGTTGCGGTAAAGCAGAATACTATTGATTCTAAAAAAGGGTTGTTGCCTACAAATGGTAACAACCTTTTGTGTTTACTATAAAGAAATAACCGCCCTGTAATCGTAATACAGAGCGGTTATTAAAAATAAAAATCGTTCAAGCGAAACAGCTAAAGCTGTTTCCTTACTTGTATATTAACATAATAATTATGTCAACTGTCAGGGTACCAATCGGTACTCTATTTTTTTACTCAGAAAACATATGAAAGCGGAGTGTTCAATAAGCTCTGCTTTTTAAATGTCAATCGTCAGTTCAACGGGGCAATGGTCAGAACCTAAAATTTCGGTATGGATTTTTGCACCGTCAAGCTTGCTTTCAAGAGCTTTTGAAACGATAAAATAGTCAATACGCCAGCCCGCATTTTTTTCACGAGCCTTGAATCTGTATGACCACCACGAATACACGCCCTCTGTATCGGGATAGAAATAGCGGTAGGTGTCGATAAAGCCGTCATCGAGCAACGCTGTCATCTTTGAACGCTCCTCATCGGTAAAGCCTGCATTTTTACGGTTGGTTTTCGGATTTTTCAAATCAATTTCTTTGTGTGCAACATTCAAATCACCGCACATAATAACCGGCTTTTTTTCTTCAAGTTTTTTCAGATATGCCTTGAAATCATCCTCCCATTTCATTCGGTAATCAAGCCTTTTCAGCTCGCTTTGCGAGTTTGGAGTGTAGCAGGTGACAACAAAGCAATTGTCAAATTCTGCCGTGATAACTCTGCCCTCATGGTCGTGTTCGTCAATGCCGATCCCGTAACATACATTCAAAGGCTCTTCCTTTGTGAACATAGCCGTTCCTGAATAGCCTTTTTTGTCGGCATAGCACCAATACTGATGATATCCTTCAAGCAAGAGGTCAATCTGTCCCTCTTGAAGTTTTGTTTCCTGAAGACAGAAAATATCTGCGTCAACATCTTTAAAAAAGTCCTCAAAGCCCTTTGTAACACAGGCACGAAGTCCGTTTACATTCCACGAAATCAATTTTTTCATAATTTACTCCCGTACACACAAAAGGGAGCAAGCATTGCCTGCTCCCAAATTGCCAATTTGTTAATTATTCTTCTGCGGAAAATTCGTCTTTGCCTACACCACAGAGAGGGCATACCCAATCCTCGGGTACATCTTCCATGCTGTGCCTGCATCAACGCCGTTGTCGGGATCGCCGATTTCAGGATCGTAAACATATCCGCAAACATCGCATACATATTTCATACTATCAAATCTCCTGTTCAAAGTCTGTTGTGTAATCGGTTAGTTGTTGGTCATACGATTATCAAGCTGACTTTTTGATTTTTTATTTTTTAATGATTACTTAAAGTATCTGTTAAGAAGACCTCTAAAGCCTGCGCCGTGTCTTGCTTCATCCTTTGCCATCTCGTGAACCGTGTCATGAATAGCGTCAAGGTTCTGAGCCTTTGCACGCTTTGCAAGGTCAAACTTACCTTCACAAGCACCTGTTTCTGCATCTACACGCATCTGAAGATTCTTCTTTGTGCTGTCTGTAAGAACTTCGCCTAAAAGCTCTGCAAACTTGGCAGCGTGTTCAGCCTCTTCAAAAGCATACTTTGTAAATGCGGCAGAAACCTCGGGATAGCCTTCTCTGTCTGCAACTCTTGCCATTGCAAGATACATACCGACTTCGCTGCATTCTCCCTCAAAGTTAGCTCTGAGATCCTTGAGAATATCTTCGCTTACGCCCTGAGCAACGCCAACCTCGTGAACTGTTGCGAAAGACGCCTCCTCGTCCATCTGCTTAAATTTTTCCTTCGGTGCCTTACAAACAGGGCAAGCCTCGGGAGCTTCGGGACCTTCATAAACATAACCGCATACTGTGCAATACCATTTCATAATTACTTCTCCTTTGTAATAAATATTAGTGTACTTCTGCCGAACATTTAGGACATATGCCGTAGTAGATAACAAATCTGTTTTCTACCTTAAATCCCTCTTCGGCAAGCTGTGACTCAAGGTCATCAGCATTTTGATTGTCTTCAACATCAATAACTGCATTGCATTTGTTGCAGACAAAGTGGGGGTGCGGCTCTGTGTTGCCGTCGATACGCTCCTCACCGTTTACATTGCATATAACGCTGACCTTTCCTTCATCCTTAAAAAGAGCAATGTTTCTGTAAACCGTGCCAAGACTAAGGTCGGGAATTTCGGGCTTTAATTTATCATAAACCCAGCGTGCGCTCGGATGAGTGTCCGTACCGCACACAGCGTTGAAAATTGCATTGCGTTTTGAGCTGAAATTTCTTTTTGCCATAATTCATAAATCCTTATGCAATATTAGTCAGTACCGATTGTCCAAAATCAGTAATCAGTATTAACTTTGGCTATATTCTATCACGCAGTTGTTTGATTATATTTACAATAAAGAATTATAGATAAAAAATCTTGCACAAAGAATTGGGAGGAAATATAGTGAAATCAAACAAAACAGTAAAAATTATCATTTTTATGGCACTTTTCCTGTCTGCAGTAATTTTAATATCGGTAATGACAGGTGCAGTAAAAGAAACAACGGCTGATACCGACAGCGTAAAACTGCCCGTAATAATGTATCACTCACTTTTAAAGGATGAAAAACTGCAAAATGACTACACCGTTTCGCCGACTCTTTTTGAAAACGATTTAAAATATCTTGCCGAAAACGGCTACACAACCGTTGTTGTAAAAGACCTTACCGATTATGCTTACGGCAAAAAATCATTGCCCGAAAAATGCATTATGCTGACCTTTGACGACGGCTATTATAATAATTATTATTATGCACTCCCTTTGCTTGAAAAATACAACTGCAAGGCGGTCATATCTCCGATTGCGTCAGTGTCCGAAAAATTCACCGAAACCAAGGACATTTCCGTGACCTACGGGCATATAACTTTTGACGATATGAAAGAAATGTCCGATTCGGGCTATGTTGAAATTCAGAATCATTCGTACAATATGCATTCTTTGAAATCACGAAAGGGTGTTTTGCCAAAAGCGGGGGAGAGTGACGAAGCATATAAATCTATTCTTACGGAAGATGTTGTCAAAGCTCAAGGCTTGCTTGAAAATGCAACAGGGAAAAAACCGACCTGCTTTGTATATCCGTTCGGTGCAAAAAATGACCTGACCGAAAAGCTGATAAAAGAAATGGGCTTTTCGTGTACACTAACCTGTACGGAAAAGCCAATATAATTACTAAAAATCCCGACAGCCTCTACGAGCTGGGACGATACCGCCGTGACCGCAACGAGTCAATGCAAAATCTTCTTATCCGAATTGAAACGCAGACATAATATTTATACGGCAGATTTTTCAGCTTGGCGTTTCTTACAAAAGCCTCGCACAAAGCTATGAAGATGAAAAACAGCGGAGTTGTAATCGGCTGATAAAGGTTTACAACAGACTGAACAGCATAGCAGATAACGGCCGAAACGCACGCAATCAACATCGGATTTTCCTTTGCATACTTAACTGCGTTCTTAATCGTACCGCACACAATGGCAAGATAGGAGAGAAGTCCCGTAATTCCGATTGTTATAAGGTAGTTTAGATATTCGTTATGAGCGGCATTTGTTGAGCTGTCACCGTATTTTGAAAGGTCGTCAAAGTACGGACTGAATGCGGAGTAGAACATATCCGGACCTACGCCGAACAGCTTTTCAATGAATGAAGCGTCACCGAAAATCCATATCGACCTTATCCACATAAAGCCTCTGTGCGTACCCCATATATCGTTAAAGCGGATAATTCTTTCAAAATTGCCGAGGTCGGTTTTGGTGTCAATACAACTGAAATAAACCATAATTCCTATCATGCAACAGCACAAAATCCGAATACAACGGCAAGAGCAATCGGCACGGCTCTTGAAATTGTGATGTTTGGTTTTTTGTAATCAATAAGATACAAAATCCCTGTAATAACGGCACAAGCTGCAAGCAATATCCAGCCGATGCCTGAGAAAACGAAAATTTCCTGAAACTTATCAAAGCCCTTGCTTTTGTCATCAAAGCAGAGCGAGAACAATCTGAGCAGCTTTGCAAACAACAGCATAACAGTTGCCGAAAGGAAAAATCTTTTCAGTCTGACAAGGCTGTTTGAAAACCATACAAGGTAAATAATCATAAATACAGCCATACCGAGAATGCCCGAATCGCTGTCGGCAGTCATAAGAGCCGCAAAGCCAAATCCTGTTGCAATAAGATAAATTGCCCTGAGCAAGGTTTTCTCTGTGATAACCGACATTGCAATCATAACAGGCATAGCGATGCAGATGTAGCTTGAAAGCAGATTTTTGTTGCCGATTGTTGAAGTGAAGTCGGTAATAGTCTGTTGGTCGGTGAGAAGAGTAAACATCCCGAGAGGATCAATATAGAATGAGTTAAGCACCGCAAGTGCATAAACTATCATTGAACCAAACGCAAGCGCAACGAATATGTATTCAAAATATTTAAAGCACCTTGTAATCATAAAATATGCTGCGGTGTAAAATGCCATAAGCAGAAGACCGTTGTTTCGCCCCTGAGTACCCATAAGTGCATCCAAAGGATTTGCAGACAACAGCGTTGAAATGACATTTATCCCAAGGAATACAATAAATGCCCAGTCCATAAACGAAAGCTCTTCATACAAATGCTTTGGTTTAGGCTTTTCAAGCTTTGAGTCTTCCGGCGGTTTATCAACGCTTGCGGTCATAATAATAAGAAATTCCGCAATAACGAGGATACCCGTCAATATAATGAAAAAGTAATACTTGTCATGCCTGATGTTAAAATATGCGTCGGTAAAAAACAACGGAAAAAGCGTGAACATAATAAGCAGATAATAGTTTGTGAGCGCCTGCTGTACCGAATATTTTTCTTTGGGTTTGGCAGGCGGATTTTTATGCTTTGCAGAAGTCATAATAAAATAACCTTTCAATATAATGTACTTCAATTTTATAACGCACACACGATGTTGTCAAGAAATAAAGTAAGTTGAAAGCTCTGGTTTTCGACTTGTTTCGATTGGCATATGCTTGCAAAAGAACAATAATTGCATATTTTTCGGCACTTTTATTCCCAAATTAATACTTGTGGAGAAATTAGTATTGTATTTATCTCCGTAAAATGGTATAATTCCCCTTGAGATGTATTTCCATATTTGCAGGACAAAGACTTTTGTAAAAAATTGTTTATGAATTTATCTATTTGCAGATTGGGTGGTTTTATGAAAAAATTAGTTATTTTTGGCTTTGACGGCACTCTTGCCGACACAGCCCCCGGAATTTTATATTGTTTCAATACAACGGCAGTTGCAATGGGCTATGAGCCTGTTGAACACAGCGCACTCTACGGAGTAATCGGCGCACCGCTTGAATACGGATTTAAAACGCTCTTTAATATGAGTGATGACGAAATTGAATATGCCGTAAAGAATTACAGTAAACTTTATTCCCAGAAAGGAAAAGAGATGTTCACCGTCTATGACGGAATTTATGACGCTCTTCGTGAACTCAAGAAAAGCGGTTTTAAGCTTGCAATAGCAACTCAAAAGCACAGAATGTTCACAACGGATATTCTTGAAACCTACGAGCGTCGGATGTTTTCGACGCAGTATGTGCAACAGATGTCGGTACAAACCTCACAAAGAGTCATCTGCTTTTGCAGGCGTGTGAGCAGACAGGAGTTTCCGTTGAAGAAGTATCCTTGTCGGCGACAGCACAATCGAGGCAAAGGGTGCGGAAGAAATAGGTATGGACTTCCTCGCTGTGCTATACGGCTGGGGCTTTAAAACCAAGGAAGAAACCGAAGATTACAAATGCGTCGGCACAGTGTCATCTCCGGCAGAAATCTCTCAAAAAGTCATGGAACTCTGATTACGGTTAGTGCGTGTAAAACAGTGCATAAATAGGATTAAAATTGTAAATTTTCCAAAAACAAATCGGGCAGTCATAACGATTGCCTGATTTTTTTATGCAAATTTGATTCTGTATAATAACAATGATACAACGATATACTTTTGCTTGTAAACGGGATGTTTGATAAACAGAAATATGATAGTACGGAATTGATATTGTTAAATTCTTTTACATAAATTTTAAAAGTTAATTTAAAATAATATTGAATTTTCACATATTGTATGCTAAAATAAAAATGCCAAACAAAAATTTAATTTTAAGTTCACCTAAGTGTGTATTTTTATTTCGGTAAAAATGCAGGCTTTACTTTTCACACCTTATAAGTGAAATATTGTGTCGCAACAATCAAAGCTATGTATTTTTCGTGCGTAGCTTCAGCTACGCACTTTTTGTTTTATGCGAAAAATATTTGCTTTTTAAAAAAATCGACAAAATTTGAAAAATTTTAAAATTTTTTCGGATTTTATAAAATCAAAAGCCGTTTTAAATTGTCTATATTATGAAAGGAAATGAGAGGAGGTTATTTTATGAACATTTCCCACTTAGTAGAGAAAATTAAGAAGGGAGATAACAAATCATTTGAAAAGCTCTACAAGCTTACAGAGCGTGAAGTGTGGTTTACTTGTATCAGCTTTTAAAGAACGAAACAACCGCACAGGACATTATGCAGGAAACTTACATAACGGCTTTTTTAAAAATCCAATCTTTGGAAAAATCATCACAAATCAGAAGTTGGCTTAACAGAATTGCCGTTAATAAGTGCAAAAATTATTTGAAAGGTAAAGGTGAAATCCAACTGGACGATGAAATTTTTGAAAATCAGGCAATAGTTGACGAGCGTATATCAATTCCCGAAGAATACATTTCAGACAAGGCAAAGAGAGAAATTATTCTTTCGATTATGCAGGAAGTACTGTCCGATGTTCAGTATCAGACAGTGATTATGCACTATTTTAATGAAATGACTGTTGATGAAATCGCAGAAGTCTTTGAATGTTCAAGGGGTACTGTGCTTTCAAGGCTCAATTATTCAAGGGCAAAGATGAAAACTGCAATTGAAGATTACGAAAACAAAAGCGGTGACAGGCTTCACGGTGTTGTTGTTGTACCTTTCTTTACAACTATTTTCAGAGAGCAGGCAAAGAGCCTTGCAGTACCGAACATTACAATCAAGCTCCCGAACGGACAGACACTTGCAACATCTGCAACAAAAGGCTTTGCGACAGGTGCAAAGTCAACAGTTTCATCTATTGTAAAGGCAACAGCAACTGCGACAGTAAAAACCAAGGTAATTGCCGTTGTCTGCGGTGCTACAATACTTGCAGGCACATCAGCAGTCGGCATAAGCATTCTTGCAGGCTGTAACGCTGAGAAAGAACCGACAGAACCGTCAGTAATATCTTCAACCGTACAGACTTCAACCGTACAGACTTCAACTGTATCATCTGAGGTCAGCAAGGCTATTGAGGATAACGGTCTAAAAATCGACAAAGACGGCAACATCACTGATAAGAACGGTAAGAAAGTCGAAGTAAAAGACGGCAAAGTAGAAGTAAAAACCGATGACGGTAAGACAGTTACAGTTAAGGTTGACGATGTAAAAACTACAGTATCTAACAAAAACAACAGCAACAAGGGTAACACCGAAAAGAAAGAAGATACTAAGTCAAATACATCTTCAAAGAAAGACAACTCTTCAAAAACAAATACATCTGATAACGACAAGAAGCCAGCTAAGCCAAGCAACTCTTCGAGTAATAACCAGAAGCCAGCGAAGCCGAGTGAGTCATCAAAGACTGAAACGACAGCAGCTAAGAGATATAAGTACTATAAGCATCACGATGCTGTGACAAAATTTCACGATAAGGAATGGATTGTAACAGGTACTCACGAGGAACCAGTATATGGTTGGGTAGGCTACAATGTATGCAATGACTGCGGTATGAAAATGACAGATGCTAACCAGATGGGCGAGCATCTTAATTGGGAAATGGATAACGGTGGCAGAGGTTCATATCATCACGAAAAAGAATATGTACAGACAGGCACAAAAACAGTAGAAGACGGTCATTGGAGAGAAGCTTATACAGAAACAATCACCCCAGCTTATGACGAGGAAGTATCTGAAAATGATCACTGGGATAAGAAAGTTCCTATCAACTAAGCGAGAGGGTATTAATTTGATAGCAAGTATAAATCCTTTAAAATAATTAGGGAAGAGAGGGTTCTATATGAACCCTCTTTTTCTATGCTAAAAATAAATATTATACTAAAGAAAGTATTCAATTTAATTATAATATATGGTATAATATAATAAAATAAAAGGAAAGGTTGTAGAGTATATGGATTATATTAATTACTTATTGTTATTATTCATTTATTTCGTAGTGATAATATTTTCATATGCAATGGATTTAGTTGAATGGTACAAGAGAGGCAAACATAGTGTAGCTTTTTGTATATTGATGGTTGTTGGTGGAATATTACTTCTATCAGTATTATTTTATATGGGGTACACTTTTAAATAGGGAGGTTAGTTGTATTTTTAGAAAGCAATCATATTTAAAATAGAAAGGAAGTATTAAGATGACAATATACAGTTTTGTAGGTGATGAAGCATAATGTTAATTGAGAACAAAAATATAGAGGATTGTTATGGTATGGGAATGCTTTGTAATCAACAAAATAAAAAAGAGATTAAGCATTAGAAAAAATTGCTTAACCTCTTTGTTGTTTTAATAATAGAAAAATCTTTTGTGTTACGGTGTAATAAAATTTAAAAATATATTATCTTGTTTCCTTGAAAATCGGCAGGCAAACTAAAATGACAGTAAGTTTGACAGTAAGTTTGACTGCATTTTATCTTGTTTTAACTTAATTCAAAATTACTCAACTGAATTTTTAAAATCTCAAAAACCCAGTGTTTAAGCCACTTTTAAGGCATTTTAAGTAATTTTGGCAAAAAATAAAAGGCGGTTAAAAAACCACCTTTTTTGGTCGAGGTGAGCATACTTAGTGGCTTAACACTGGCTTTTCAGCGTAAGGTGGTACTTTGTATGGTAATTCGGCAAGTTTGAAATTTAGTGAATTGAAAGACCGTTGTCTCTCATGTAGTCATTAGCTATTGCAATTTTTTCATTGCTGAACTCCTGAAACACATCACAATATGTATCCAAGGTAATGGAAATATCTTTGTGTCCGAGAAGGCTTTGAAGAACCTTTGCAGACATACCTGATTCAATACATCTTGTTGCATATGTGTGTCTCAATGAATGAAGTGAAACCTTTCCGTCAATGGAATCATCAAGAATATGGTGTTTTTGATGACATTAGCAAACTGACTATTCACCTGATTTGTAGTAACATACTTACCATTTGATGAAGTAAACAACAATCCTTCACGCTGGTCGTCAATATACTCTCTAAGGAAATAAGCAATTTCATCGCTGATAGGAATTTTTCTCATGCCGGCTTTGGTTTTAGTGCAGTTACTAAGAACGGTTTTGCCGTTCGTACCTCTGCTGACTGTTTTCCCGATGGTGATTCTATTGTTGATAAGGTCAATATCATTAACCTCAAGAGCATTGATTTCGCCCATGCGCATGCCTGTGAACATTGAAAGAATCATCTGTTCCGAATAGAGAATATCATTGCTTGTAAGAATGTCAGTCAATTTTTTCTGTTCTTTAACAGTAAGAGCACGTACCTTTTCAAACTTCTGATTTGATTTAGGTTTTTTAACATCATCCATAGGATTTTTGGTGATGATTTTCTTTTTGACAGCTTCTCTGAAAATGCAACCCAGCATAAGAAATACCTTATTGATAACTGACTGTGAGTAGTGAGTTATTGAAACAAGAAAGTCATAAATATCATCTTCGGTAGTTTTCTGAATAGGTATACTGTAGAGAGGTGACAACAATTTGAGTGTTTCACACTTTCTGTCATATGTAGTAGGTTTGATATGATTCAGCTGATATTCTCTATCAATGATTTTGTAACCCATGTCATAGACTGTAATCTTATTTTTGACATTATAGACACCCTGCTGTGCAAGAAACTTTTCTTTGTCCATCTTGCGGATTACTTCAAGTTCGGAATCTGCATAAACTGTTCTGCGCTTCTTGCCATCATCAGTTTCAATATTGAACTGTGCTACAAACTTATCGTGGCTATCATCATAATAGTGTGAACCTTCACCATAGGCAAGATGCTGTGTGCACTTATGTTTGTTTTTAACAGTGTTGTTTGACTTATTGCTTTTGCCTTTTTTATGGTTCTTAGTTTTGTTATCCGTAATCATATTATCAATCATTTTAATTTTCTCCTCTTAATTTAATTTGATAATATGAACACAAAAGCTTTATTGATACACAAGCTATTTTATATCGAAAATGCCTTTGTGTCAATAATTAGCTTCTGTGTTCTTTGCTTTTATTTGAATTTATATTTTATTTTTAAACTTATGTTCTTCTTTTTTGTGTCCACTCGTGGAATGCCGTTGCTTCTACTTTAAGAGACTTTCCAATCTTAATAGCAGGAAAATCTTTTCTGCTCATAATCTTTCGTGCAGTTGGCAAAGAACATTCAAGGTAATTTGCAACATCCTTTGCTGAAAGAAAACTTAATGTAGTCATTTCCATCTCGTTATCGCCCCTTTCTGATTAAAATTTAATTCTATTATAAATATCTTCTGAAGATATCGGGCTTCCAAAGTTATTGTTTGTGACAGCAAAAGGATTTGCTCTGATTGAGTTATTGTCTGTAAGAAGGTTTCCTGTTTGACTGTCATAATATTCTCTGTGAATGTCAGATGAATTAACGTTGATAATTACGCTTATTCTTCTGAGTAACTGATTAAAACTGTCAATAAAATCGAAATATGTGATAGTATTGTGAAAAAGTTTATCGTAAAACTCTTTAGGAGTGAACGGTGATGTAATAATAATCAAATCTGCGGCAATTGCCTTGTCTCTGTATCTTGACGGTGCATTCATATCAAAGCCATAAGGGTCGAGCAACCTTAACATATCTCTGTAAGTGAGTCCGTCGTCAGGTCTCAATTCATCAAGAATTATCGTATGTTCTCCGTTGTAGTTTTGAAATAAGTCACGACTTGAACCGCTGATAAACCACGGGTTACCTTTGTCGGTCGCAATTTTTTTGGCAAGTCTTGTCTTGCCCAAACCTGACTGACCGTAAATCCAAATAACAATTAAGGGAACGTTACCGTCAATCATTTTCTTTCTGAATTTTTTTGCTTCATCCGTAAGTCGCTTTGCATAAATGTCATCAATCTGCCTTTTGTAGCGAGCATATAAAGCGCCTGTTAATGAATCTTCGAGTTCTTCCCTTGTGATTTTTCCGTTGTACAAATCATCTAACTTTTCAGTCATTTTGATTTTCTTCGCATTGTTTTTTGCGTTCTGTTCGTAGATTTCAAGTTCTTTCGGATAATCGAAGTTAGCACTAACATCTATTGGATTGTACTGGTATTTGTCAGAACTATCTTTTGTTCTGTGTACAAGATAAGCAAAACCGTTTGCCGCTTTGCCATCCCATTTTGCAATCTGCTGTGGCTGAATACCAAGAGTCTTTGCAACATTTGTGATACTGCGTGCATTTAAAAATGAGAGCATTATATGTACATGAGGTTCAGCTATTTTGCTTGTACTTTCGTCAAAATCCTTATCATGCACTATCAGGGCAAAACGCTTTGGTTTAAGTGTACCTTCAATGAGGTCATACAATTTGTCAACATCTCCACCGTTTGGAAGGTATTTTAACTGTTGTACAGCCATCATATTTTTTGACTTAATTTGATTGCTTTTCAACTAAATTTCCACCTTTAATTTTTTAATGCTCAAGTGCGTTTTGGCACTTGGCACTTTAAGTATTGCCGTTGTAAACAAGCCCTACAACGGCAATACTTAGGCTGTATTTAATGATTGACTTGCTGGCACCACAACCGTGTTAACCACGGTTGTGGTGCTTTCCTTTCTTGTAATACAAGGAAAGTTGCCTGCCAAGTTGCTTGTACACGTCAAAATCCATAATAGGAAAGTGCACAGGCTGAACATTATCATTTACGCCGTCAGGACTTGAAAACCAAGCATCGCCTGCTTTATAAGTCTGACCGTCCTGAAACTTTTCAAGCTGTACATTGTCCCAAAGAAGTTTTCCCTCGGTCAAGGTAGGCTTAAAAAGTATTTTTGTCTGCATTGCAGAGCGGAGCATTGACGGAAGACCACCTTCCTGAACACTTGCTTCTGCAATGCTGACAATGACAAAACACCCAGCAGATGCACCCATGGTAACAATTCTTTTGAGAAGGTTATCAAAAACTTCAAGACTGTAATCAGGTGCATTCTTTAACGGCTTTTTTGGAAGAATTGAACGCAATGCAACATACTCGTCAATGAACAGGAACGAGCAGTGCATTCCTGCTTCCCACCACTTGACAGCGTTGCCTGTCTTTTCTGACAAATCATTAAGATAGGCTTGTCTTTTGGTGATAGTTTCCGAAAAATGTTTTATAGCTTTCAGAATGTTTTTTGCTTCACCGTCATTATCAAGTGTATAAGTGTGCGGAAGTCGTGACAATTCAGCCATTTTAGGGTCAATTATCATGATTTCACTACCGAAATTGTCTCTGCCTAATACCAATGCTTGTAAAATAATGGAAATTACACCCGTTGTTTTACCGCTTCGTGTTTTGCCTGCTACGAGTATTGAACCACATGATTTAAGGTCAATCAAAGTACCTTTCTGCACTCTGATACGATTTTTACTGATTTCAGAAGGCTTCATATCATTGATACTACGGAAATAAAAATTTCTGTCAACGCTTATGTCTCTTATAGTGTATTCAACATAAGTTCCGTATCTATCGGTAGCGGCATCAATAACAACAAAGTTTTTAAACCTTTTGTTAAGAGCCGCCGATACATATGAACCTGCTTCCATAAGTTTCGTAATGTTCACACCGTTTGGAATAACCCTTATATGGTACAAGTCGTAGGTGAATTTTTCACATGTGAATTTTGGCAATTTTTCGCCTTCTTTGAGATTCAGAGGATTGCCGTTTCTGTAATAACAAAAAGCATTTCTGACTTTACGGTTCATAACTCTTGTTTCGTCTATGAAGTCGAAAAATAAAGATGTGAATGAAACTATAAAAAACAATAAAGCTGTTGCGGCACTTATGGTATCAGCAACTAATGGCACTATCATTGCTTTTGTACCGTGAATGAATGGAATATTCATTCCTAAGCTAAAAACAATAGTCATCAATGTTGCTATCGCACCGACTGTAATAAATTTTACAGTCGGTGCGCAGTAAGAAATTCGTGCCGCTTTTGTACTGAAAGTCTGCATTATTTAGACACTTCTTTCTTAATAATTGTAACATCATCGCAAGTGATGCTAAGCATATTATTGTATTCTCCATAAACCTTTGCTACAGGGTTTACAGGAGCAACATAAGCCTCCTCAGGAATAACAATATCCTTCGGGACTTTAAAAGTCAGCTTTTCGTAACGATTGCTGCCTTCTTTGCCATGGTAATCTGTACCGTCTTTAATGATAATACAGTTTACTTTTGTACCACGGTGTTCTTTGGTGTTGTAATCATTCCAAGGAACACAATTGATACATTTAATCGCTTTGTTACAAAAAAATTCTTTTGCATCAAATTTCTGAAAGAGCTGCAAAAAGTGCATCGAAATTCACTCCCTTCTTAATTGAAAAAAGGAAAAAAATATGAATTATTTTTTACGAAAAAATAATCGACACCTCGAAAATCCGCTCAAATAAAGGGATTTCGAGCGATGGCTTAAAATTAGGAAAATTAAATCAACAATCTTAAAGATGATTTATTTTTGTTCAAAAATAAATTCATAAAATCTTACCCATTTTTCAATGTATTTTGTCAAAATTTTTCCTTTCGACACCTATATAGTACCACAACACACAAAATATAACAATGGTAATTTATTTTGACTAATAAATTTTTGCTTTTTAAAAAATATCGAAAAAAGTTAAATATAAGGGTTGATTTATGAATATTTAGGTGTATAATAGAAGTAGAAACAGATAAAAAAACGTGTGTAAAATAGGAATTTTTATTTTGCAAAAA